>Ga0105104_10002367_pt1 | contig 13817 bp, 13 predicted proteins | sample PPLLaktember2015_3_FD_87034 | JGI IMG/M metagenome (GOLD analysis project Ga0105104, IMG submission 87034) | Freshwater sediment microbial communities from Prairie Pothole Lake near Jamestown, North Dakota, USA - PPLs Lake P7 Core (6) Depth... | ecosystem: Environmental > Aquatic > Freshwater >...
CAATCTGGGTAACCTCTTGGCAGAAAAAGGAGATGGTGGTCCTGCCCTGGAGCTCATGACAAGGGCCTTGTCCCTGATGAGGGAGAACGGTATGGAAAAAGAAGCTCATGATGCCTCCCTTGCATTGAGGTCGCTTTCTGCCCCCGCAAGGAAAGGACGATGATATCGAACCCCTTGGATGGACCCATCGATCCATCATTGCGTTTATGATGTTTATATAATAGTTATATGATTAACCAGAGGGGCCTCTGCATGGACATCTTCCCTGACCAGGACTCAAAGACGGTGGGACTTCCGCCGGGCACTCTGGTCTATACGGGGGATTCGACCGATGCAGGGACCAAGATAAGCATCCTGGATTACAACCCCGAATGCCTTGATGAGTCCCCTATAGACGACATATCGAAATGCAAGTTCTTCAAGGACAGGAACACTGTCACCTGGCTCAACGTCGATGGTCTCACGGACACGGTCAAGCTGGGTTTCATAGGGGAGATATTCGGCATCCACCCCCTGACCATGGAGGACATCCTGCATACGGACCAGAGACCCAAGGTCGAGTTCTTCGATGACTATCTGTTCATAGTGATGAAGATGATCTATCGCGCCAAGAAGAGGAGCGAGATCGTTTCCGAGCAGGTCAGCTTCGTAATAGGCGCCAACTTCGTCATTTCGTTCCAGGAGAACCCGGAAGAGGACGTTTTCGAGGGCATCCGCCAGAGGATCCGGGGCAACAAAGGGCGGATACGCAAGATGGGTGCAGACTACCTTGCCTATGCCCTTATGGACGCGATCATAGACAATTACTTCATTGTCCTGGAAAGGCAGGGCGACAGGATAGAGGACATAGAGGAGGAGCTCATCAAGGAACCAACGCCCAAGACCGTCAATAAGGTCTACAGGATCAAACGGGAGCTCCTGTACTTGAGGAAGGTCACCTGGCCCCTAAGAGAGACCATCTCTATGCTCCAGAAGGACGATACCAAGCTCATCCGGAAGGAGACCAAGCTCTATGTGAGGGACCTCTACGACCATATAATACAACTGCTCGATACCATAGAGATCTACCGTGAGATGACCACGAGCATGCTGGACCTCTACCTGACGACCGTGAGCGCCAAGATGAACGAGATAATGAAGGTCCTGACGATAATCGCAACCATCTTCATGCCGTTGACGTTCGTCGCAGGCATCTACGGTATGAACTTCAAGCATATGCCGGAGCTCGAATGGTACTTCGGCTATCCACTGGCGCTCTTACTAATGGGGTGCATCTCCTTCGGGATGCTAATTTTTTTCAGGAGGAAGAAGTGGATCTGAAAGAGGGTTTTTTGGAAATACTATAAAATAGCACCCTGTCTCTCATTGGGTCGATACCAATGAAAGCAGCGGCTATAATAGGGCTCGTGGTGTTCGCCATCGTGAGCGTGGTCGTCCTCATCTGTGCCTCCTGGACCATCTCCGCCTATAACGGTCTGGTGCAGAAGGACGAGGACATAGACGGGAAATGGGCACAGGTGGAGAACCAGTACCAGAGGAAGTTCGACCTGATATTCCAGTTGGTCAACCTTACGGACGTCTACCTTGATTACGAGAGCGGTACGTTAACGGCCATAACTGACCTGCGCACGAGATGGATGGATGCAGAGCCTACGAGTGAATATGAGAACGCCTCGGAGCAGTTCAATGCCCTGGCCTCAAGCATCATCGTCCAGGTGGAGAACTACCCGGACCTCAAAGGGAACCAGGTCGTTCAGGGTCTGATGGTGGAGATAGCAGGCACCGAGAACAGGATAACGACCGAAAGGATGAGGTATAATGATGCGGTCAGGTCCTACAACACCAAGATCAAGCAGTTCCCAACGGTCATTATAGCCGGCATGTTCGGTTTCGATGAGAGGGAATACTTCGGTTCGACCGCATCACCGAACCAGCCCTGAACAGGGAGTGTGCAATATGAGATGGGCACTCCCGATGGCTGCGGTCCTCCTGTTGCTCATGGACCCGGCCGGGGCAGCATATCCGAAGCTCGAATATTACATAACGGACCAGATGGACGTTCTCCTCCTTGAGGAGATATACGATATCGAATCCATCTGTCTTGAGGTGGAGGAGGGGACCGGGGCACAGATGGCGGTCCTCATAGTGAACAGTACCTATCCGGACGATATCTTCACCTACACGCTCAAGACCTTCGAGGAGACAGAGCTCGGGCAGAAGGGAAAGGACGACGGTCTGCTCCTGGTCATATCCGTATCGACAAAGGAATGGAGGGTAGAGGTGGGGTACGGACTGGAAGGGGTCCTCCCCGACATCCTTGTCAACAGCCTGGCCCAGGAGAACCTGGTCCCATTCCTGAACGAGAGCGATTACTATTCCGGTATCTACTACATCATGGAGGCGTTCGGAGCGGTGATACTGGAGAAGTACGAAGGAAAGCCCCCGAAGAGGGATGAGCCCTGGCACCCCATCCCGTGCCTCCCCCTCCTCTGGTGGCAGCTGCTGATAGTGATAGCGATATTCGTGGCCGTGAGCGTCCTTACAAAGGGCAGGGTGTTCCTGTTCCCGTTCTGGCTCTTCGGAGGTAAGGGCGGGGGCGGGTTCGGCGGGGGGAGGTCGGGGGGGGGCGGGGCCGGGGGTAGGTTCTAGGTCAAAATGGACATACGTCCCTATAATTCATTTTGATACCATCGCCCTTATCCTCTCTGCCGCGTTCTCAGCCTGGTTCGCTATGAGCCCAATGATGTATATCGCCTTCATGAGATGATAGATGGCCAGAGTGTCCATCCGTCCTTCCTTCATAAACAGCTTTCGCGTGAGGTCCCTGTTGATCATGTCGCTCTTGTTCTCCAGGACATGGACCGTGTGGACGAGCTCATCCAGGACCTTCATGTCCTTTTTGGCGAACCCCGATTCGGTCATCCCCTGAAGGAGCTTTACGACCTCCGAATAGGTCTTCAGGGTGGAGTCAATGATATCGAAGTAGTTCAGAAGGTCATTTTTGATATCATCGGGAACTTTGGTGTCCCTGAGGCTCAGCCATATCACACTGTCCTCTGCTTTGTCCAGTATCCCGTCCTCATCATGGAGCGTCATTAGGAAGAACCCTTTGTCCACTGGCATCAGCAACGCCCAAGGCATATGGGTCCTGATGGCGCTCTTGATATCATCGGCCTCCCTCTCGTACTTCTTCACGACCTCCGCGTTCTTCCTGAACTCATCAAGGTCACCATTGACATAGGCCCGGAGCGCTTTCTTGAGGGGGTTCATCGTCTCATAGACCTTCTCGGAATGCTTTCGCAATCCGGACATGGGGGATTCGTTCCACGTTGCGATCAAAGGGGACCTGGTGTGATGCTGCTCTTCTTCCATGCTTTGGCCTCTTTTTTTTTCTATATATTCTATATAGACTATATAATCCTTCAGATATGGACCGCGTATGTGAGGATGAGATATATCACTATGGTCGTTACCGCAGCGATGGGAAGTGTTAGGAACCAGGATGTGAAGATGTTTCGAACTATCTTGAAATTGACAGTGCTCAGGCCTCTGGCGAGACCTATACCTATTACCGCCCCAACGACAGTGTGGGTCGTTGATATGGGCATGCCCAGTTTGGATGCGATGAGGACCACGGTCGCTGTGCTGAAATCTATCGAGAAACCTCTTGTATTGGTAAGGTCCGTGATCTTTTGACCAACGGTCCTTATGACCTTGTAACCCCATGTCATCATTCCAATGAACAGGAAGAGACCTCCGAATAACAGTATCCAGAAAGGTACCTTCACCTCAGCGGGCATGGACCCGCTCTTTTCGACCTCCAGTATACCCACGAAAGGGCCTATTGCATTCGCAACATCGTTAGCACCTATCGACAAAGCGACGTACAACGCTGTCATTACCTGGAGCTTTCTGAATATAGCTTCGATGAATACGGACTCATCCTCTATCCTTACCTTATTGAAACGCCAATAGATCAATCCCCACCCTAAAAGGCCTGCAATCAGCGATAGGACAAAACAGGTAACTACTCCAAGCAGGGCCTGGTTTCCCAATCCGACCAGTGAACCGAGGTTCGTCTTGAAGGTAAGGGACATCAGGACCACGAAGAAGGTCATGGATACGAAAACAGGTGAGAAACGCATTGCCGCTCTCGCAGAGTCAACCCTGTTGAAGATGGCTAGGACAATGATCTTGAAGATAATGAAAGCGAGCAGGGCCCCGCAGACGGGGGATAGGACCCAGCTCAAGGCTATGAAACCTATCGTATCCCAGTGGATCTCACCCAACCCCCCGGCCACCAGTCCGAACCCGAAAACTGCGCCTATTATGGAATGGGTCGTCGATATGGGCAATTCCTTCCATGTAGCGGCGGTTATCCATAATCCTGCCGACAGGAGGGCGGCCATGAACCCTATGAGGAGCTCCTCCTTGTTGAAGGACTCCACGACCAAGACCTTTGAACTGATGGTGTTGGCTACATGAGCGCCGATGAAGATGGCCCCAACAGCGGTCATGAACCCTGCCAGGACCACGGCCTTCCTGGCGGACATCACCGTTGAGCCCACGGTCGTGGCCATCGAATTGGCCACGTCGTTGGCTCCTATGTTCCAGGCCATGTAGGCGCACAGAAGGAGGCTAATAACGAGTATGATGACTGAGCTCATACGAAACCTCTTGACCCCCGGGGAAAGAACGTTCGTTAGTAATCACGGCATTGATAAAAACCCTATCGCTCTGGGTTCATTAAGGCCAGAATGTAATGGACTGTCAGAACAATGGTAATGAGTACCTTGCCCATACCTTAGGTCAAGAACTCGCTCCTTATCCACGCCTCGAGCTCGTTCCTTACCTTACGGAACATGTTCAACTGGACATGTTCATCCCCCGCCTCTCCGGCTGGATCGGTGAAGGACCTGTGAACGTACCTCGCGGCCCCCGGGAAGAACGGGCAGGCCTCCTTTGCATTATCGCAGACCGTGACCACTATGTCTATCTCCCTGTCAAGGAACTCCTCCGCCATCTTGGACCGGAGCCCTTCGGTACCATATCCCTTCTCGCCGAGGACCTTGAGCGACAGAGGATTGACCCTTGTCGGATGAGTGCCCGCACTCATCACTTCGTACCTGTCCCCTCCCAGCTTCCGGAGGATGGATTCGGCCATCTGGGACCTTGCGGAATTGTGCGTGCAGATGAATAGGACCGTCTTTCTGTCCATTGCGTTCACCTCAATTGAGCTCTATCCTTTCGCCGGTCACCATGTAATGGACCTTCTCCCCTATCTTGCAGGCGTGGTCCCCGCATCTCTCAAGGTAGCGCGCCACCATGATGTAGTCGGTGCATCTCGTGATGGTCTTCGGGTCCTCCATCATGTAGGTGAGGCACTCCCTGAAGATGGCGTACCTCATCTGGTCCACGTCGTTGTCCCTCTCCGCAAGGTCCTTTATCTTTGAGAGGTCGCGAGTCTTGAACGCGTTAAGGACATCCTCTATCATGCAGGCGACCTTTTCGGCCATCAATGGGATGTGGACCAATTTTTTGACATGGGGCTCACCCGCCAAGTGGGTCGTTATCTTGGCTATGTCATAGCCGTACCTGCCTATCCTGTTAAGATAGGTTATGATCTTGAATATGGTCGCTATCTTCCGCAGGTCGGATGCCATGGGGCTGTACAGGGTCAGCATCTTCAGTGCTAGGTCCTCGATATCGTCATCATAATCATACAGGGTTTTCTTCCTGGACATGACATCGTTGGCGAGCTCGATGTCCTGTTCTCTTAGAGCCCTGACCGAATCAATGAGCATGCCTCTGGCAAGGCCCGCCATCCCGTCTATTCCGGCCATCAGTTTTTCCAGGTCCACGTCCAGCTTCTCGGGCATCTTGACACCTATCCGAACCTTCCGGTTATGTAGTTCTCGGTCAATTTATTTTTGGGGTTCTCGAATATCTGCTTGGTAGGGCCGAACTCTATGAGCTCGCCAAGGTACATGAAACCCGTCTCGTCGCTGACCCTTGCGGCTTGCTGCATGTTATGGGTCACGATGATGACGGTGTAGTTCTTCTTGAGCTCGAAGATGAGGTCCTCTATCTTCGAGGTGGCGATCGGATCGAGAGCGGAGCAGGGCTCGTCCATGAGGATCACGTCCGGTTCGACTGCCAGGGCCCTGGCGATGCATAATCTCTGCTGCTGTCCCCCAGACAGCCCCATTGCGGACTCATGCAGCCTGTCCTTGACCTCGTCCCAAAGTGCAGCACGTTTGAGGCTGAGCTCGACCCTCTCGTCAAGGGAGCGCTTCTTCCTCATCCCGTGTATCTTGGGCCCGTATGCCACATTGTCATAGATGGACTTGGGGAACGGATTGGGCTTCTGGAAGACCATACCTACCTTGGTCCTAAGTGCCACCGGGTCCACCTTCTTTCCGAGGACGTTCGTCCCCTTGAGGACTATCTCCCCTTCCGTCTTGCATCCGTCTATCTCATCGTTCATCCTGTTCATGGCCCTGAGGAGCGTTGACTTCCCGCAGCCTGACGGCCCTATGAAGGCAGTGACCTTCCTTGTCTTGATGTCCATGCTGACGCCCTTGACGGCATGGTTGGAACCATAGTGTATGTTGACGTTCCTGAGCATGATCATTTCTATGCTTGCAGGTCCGTCGGACGTCCCGTTCCGGCCTCTGTCCGAAACCTCGGGCCTCTTCACCATACCGAACATCACCACTGCCTCCTGGACTGTGCACGTTGTCTGATGAATATCGCGAGTGCGTTCATGCTTAGGAGTATTGCAAGAAGAACGATTATCGTCGTCGCCGCCAGGTCCTGGAACTCGTGGCTGGGGTTCTTGGTCCAGTAGAATATGTTGATGGGCAGGGCAACGAACCCGTCCAAAACGGACCTTGGGGCCACCTTCGAGTAGAAGCTTGCTATGAACAATATGGGGGCCGTCTCGCCTATGGCCCTGGACAGGCTCAGTATGGTACCCGTCAGGATACCCGGAACAGCGTTCGGAAGAACGTGGTGCCAGACGGTCTGCCATTTGGTGGCACCTAGTCCTCTTGCAGCCTCCCTGAACGTCTGGGGAACGGACCTGAGCGCTTCCTCGGAAGTGACTATGATGACGGGGAGGACCATTATCGAAAGGGTGAGGCTCCCTGACAGCAGGCTGAGCCCGAAATGGAAGGTCCTGACGAATACCATCAACCCCACCAGACCGAAGACTATCGAAGGGACCCCGGCAAGGTTCTGAATGACCCTCCTCAAGAACACGTTGAACCATGTCTCCTTGGCGAACTCGTTGAGATAGACCGCAGCCCCCACGCCCACCGGCAGTGTGAAGACCATCGTCAGGAGGACCAGATAGACCGAGCCCTGAATTACGACCTTTATCCCCGCCTTCTCGGGCTTCCAGCTGAGAGGATTTGTAAGGAACTCCCATGAGAGACCTTTGTAGCCCTGGGTGAAGATGGAATAGAGGAGGAAGGCCAGGAATGTGACCGCCAGGACCAACGAGGTCGCAAGGACCACCTTGCCGACCCGCTCGTTCATGTGTCTGAAGAGGAGCCTGGGTTCCTTTCTGTCCCTTTTGAACCTGTCGGTCACGTCCGTCATGAATTCGGATGCCCTTAACTTGAACCTACTTAGCAACTTCAACCTATTGACCGCTCTTGTCATCATGTTGTCCCTGGCAGGCCTCTTGCCCATCTTGATCCTTAACACGATCCTTGCCGCGAGCGAATTGACCATATATGTCATCGCAAAGAGCACAAGGCCGACGGCGAATGCGGCTTGGACACCGAGGCCGGGTGGGATGTCCCCCGTGGCCACCTGAGCGATATAAGAGGTCATGGTCATATGCTCCCCGAAGATGTCCCAACCGCCTTTGGCGACAGAACCGGCGGCCAGGGCCACGACCATCGTCTCCCCTATCGCCCTTGCGAGCCCCAAGAGGACCGAGGCCATTATGCCTGATGATGCGGCCGGCATGACCACTCTTGTTGCGGTCTCCCATTTGGTGGCGCCCATGGCAATGCTCGCCTCCCTCATGTGCTTGGGGACGGCCTTCATGGAATCATCGGAAACGCTGACGATTATCGGAAGCACCATCACCGCCATTACTATGATCGCAGCGGCTGCGTTGAAGTAATCCGCATCGAAGTATTCTCTCAGGAACGGACTGATCACAAGGAGGGCGAAGAACCCATAGACTATGGAGGGGATACCGGCAAGGATCTCAAGGACGGGCTTTGCCACCATCCTTACGCGCCTGTGGGCGAATTCAGAGAGGTACACCGCTGCGGCGATACCCAGAGGTCCACCTATCAGGAGGGCACCGCCGGCTATCAGTATCGTCCCCTGGACAAGGGGCAATATTCCGAACTTGGGGTCCATGCCGTTGGGCATCCAATCTGACCCTGTGAAAAAATCGAAGATATTAACCCGCGAGTCCGTGAAGAAATCATAGGAGCCGTCCACAAGGGTATAGATGATGGTGGCGCTGACAACTATGGCAAGGCTTGCCATGGCCAGCAGGAACCAGACTACAAGGTCCTCACCGGGCCTGAACCTCTTCTTGAAAGGATCATGCCCGGGACCACCCTTTGAACGGCTCCAGTTCAATCAGCTCTCCTCCGCACTTCATCCGGAATGGAGCTTGGAGAGCTGGTCGGAGGCCAGTGAGGGGTTCACAAGGGCCAACTTGACATAGCCGACCTCGGGTACTATGGCCTGTCCCTCATCGCTGAGTATGTATTCGATGTACTCGTAGATGGCCTTTCCCTTTGCGGTGTCTTTTTTGGGCAGTCCGTTCGTGTAGATGTGGAGAGGCCTTGCCATCGGGTAGGTGGCCACCGTCGCCAGGGAAGGTTCGACGTAGGATGTGCCGGACTTTGCGATGTTGACGGCTTTGACCTGACCCGGATTCTCTATCAGATAGGCGAAACCGAAGTAGCCTATGGCATACTTGTTCGCCTTTATGGCGTTCAATATGACATTGTCATCCGCGCTGGGGTGATAGACCCCATCGTTCGATTCAAGCCTGGTCTTGGCGACCTGGGTGGCCTTGCCCCAGTCCTTTATTATGGACTCGAAGAAGTAATCGTAGGTGCCGGATGCCTCATCGGGGGCGTATATCTCTATCTTCTCGTGCGGTGCACCGCTAAGTCCAGGGACCTCGTCCCAGTAGACCGCGGGATCGTCATCCGTGAATATCTTGTAGAGCTGTGAGTAGTTCAGGTTCGTCGCCCAGGTGTTCTGGTTGTTGACAACTGTAGCTAGAACGTCGTACGCAACGACCCACTTGTAGGGCCATACTCCTCCGGGTGCCGCTCCGGTGGCGGTCCCGTCGGACTTGACAAGGGTCTTGTCCCCCCCTACTGCTTCGTAATCGCTGCCCTTCATCAACCTGGAGGCGTCGCCAAGGTCCGCCTCGCCCTTGAGGAGGGAGTTGAGCCCGTGGCTCGAGCCGCCGCCGGATACCTGGATATTCGCACCATCGAACTCCTCGGCCCATGCGGCCCCAAGGGGCAGAACGGTGCTCGACCCGGTCTGGATAAGGGTCGGTTTTTCATCGCTATCTATACAGCCTGCCACTATGCCCCCTACAGCGAGGACAAGGAACAGGGCCGCTCCCACAAACAGGTTCTTTATCTTTCCTTCCATGATGTCACCCGAAGGGAGGATGGTGAATTTGCATATATTATTTTTGAACATATTCTATATTCAGTTATGTTACAACCATAGGCCTATATTAAATATATATCTATATATAGAATAAATATAAACGCAATTAATTGAATAAATACTTAATTTATCGTTATTATCTTTATGGCAAGGAGCGAACATCTGTCCTATACTGCATTATACCAACGCCAGCAGTACTCCGGCTGCCACCGCCGAGCCTATGACCCCGGCTACGTTCGGACCCATGGCATGCATAAGAAGATAGTTGCCGGGGTTCTCCCTCTGGCCGACCTTCTGCACGACCCTTGCGGCCATGGGGACTGCCGACACGCCTGCGGCGCCTATGAGCGGGTTCACCTTTCCCCCCGAGGTGATGTACATCAGCTTTCCCATAAGGACCCCGCCTGCGGTCCCAAGAGAGAAGGCCGCAAGGCCCAGGGCGATTATCCCCAGGGTCTTGGCCTGTAAGAAAGTGTCCGCGTTCATGGTCGCGCCCACGCATATGGATAGCAGGATGACGACGGTGTTCATGAGGGCGTTCTTAGCAGTTTCGGAGAGCCTATCGACAACACCGCATACCTTCAGTATGTTCCCGAACATCAGCATGCCCACCAGCGGGATGGCGGCGGGTATGAGGAGCGCCGTAAGGATGATGCATGCGAAAGGGAAGATGAGCTTCTCGGTCTGAGAAACGGGTCTCAGCTGTTCCATCTTGACGCTCCTCTCCTTCTTCGTGGTGAGCGCCATCATGATAGGGGGCTGGATTATCGGTACAAGGGCCATGTAAGAGTATGCGGCTATCGCGACCGGCCCCACGAGGTGGGGGGCTAGCTGGGTGGCGGTATAGATCGTGGTGGGACCGTCAGCGCTGCCGATTATGGCGATCGATGCGGCCTCCTGTATCGTATAATGTATGATATCGCCTATGAAGGGAACGTAGCCGATGCCAACGGCCACAAAGAGGGCCCCGAATATGCCGAACTGCGCTGCGCCGCCCAATAGAGCGGTCTTCGGGTTAGCTATGAGCGGGCCGAAATCGGTCATGGCCCCTATGCCCAAAAAGACGAGCAGCGGGAACAGTTCGGTAGCTACGCCCAGGGTGTACACTATGTTCAGCGCCCCTCCGTCCGGCGACATGATATTGACCGTGCTTCCGGAGATGAAATAGGGCACGTTCACGATGAATATCCCGAAGGCTATGGGGACCAGGAGCAGGGGTTCGAAGTTCTTCTTTATGGCAAGGAAGAACAGCACGAGAGAGATGCCTATCATCAGGAAGTTCTTCCAGCTCATGGTTATGAATCCCAGGGTCCCCGCGAACCTTTCCACGAAGTCCATGAGGCTCCTCCCTGATTCCCGCGCCCCTTTCTCTATCACCAGTTCCATGTCGTCGATACGGATCTCGGAGATGCCCCCCGATGAGTTCATGCCTATGGCCACGAATATCTTTCGCTCATCAGGGGTCTCGAACTTGAAGGATCCCTCTATCCCCTGGTACTGGTCCGAGCCCACGGTCGGGACGGCTATGAAATCCTCTGCCCGTTCGGGTCGGTCCACACCGGCATATACCACCAGCCCCGAGGCGTTCGCGATCCGCACCTGGAACCTGAGCGTCACCTTGATGGCGGCGGTCATGCCTATATCTTCCGAGCGCTGTATGAAGACAATACCCGTGCTATGCCCGCCCGCCGATATCAACAGGGCATAGGGCTTGCTCCGCGGGATCGAACTGTCCAGTGATACGTTCCATGAACCGTCATCGACCCCCACCGAAGCTCCGGCCCAGCCGTCAAAGGAATCGAAGCTGGTGAACACATCCTTCTCCACGGCCCCCCCGGAGCTTCTGGCACTTCCGGAGATAACAATGAGGAGCGATATGGCGAGGATGCCGTAGAACATCACGACAAGCGACCTTTTTCGAGCAATGGTCATATGGTCACCTTCCCTAGGTCGTTCGTAGAGTGTCCAACTGGACCGGGTCCCCCCTGGTCCCGGTTCTGCAGCATCATGTAAGCGCTAACCGCGGCGGCAACGATCTCTTTTTCATCCCCCTCTTCCCCCACTACCCGCCCCTCTTTTACGGACCCCGAGGTCGTAATCTCCTCTATGGCATCATTTTGCACCTCGACCGGTAGAGGTGGTTTGAAGCCGGGGAGCCTTTCGAAGAACCTGAGGCCCCTCATCACCCACACCAGGATGTAGAGGAAAGCGTAAACCACCCCCATCCCTATGACCATCAAGATCAATGCGAACAATATGTCCATGCAACGACCCCACTTTCACGGTATGCGACAGTCCTCCTAAGCATTGGTGATATGTTCATGATATTATCGCAAGGACGCTCCCGCTCCCCACTTCCTGTCCGACGCCCACCAAGATACGCTCTACGGTCCCATCCCTGGGTGAATTGATCTCGTTCTCCATCTTCATAGCCTCAAGGACCAGGAGCGGTTGGCCCTTCCTGACCCTGTCGCCCTCCTTCACGAGCACCTTGTAGATAGTGCCCTGCATCGGGCACATGACCTTCTCACCCTTCGCTGATGACGTGGTTTCCGCTTTCCGAACCGTTCCGCTTCCCTGGGGAGGCCTCTTTGCCGCCTGTTCGGGGGACCGTACTATATCCATGCCCCCTTCGGTCCCTGGAGGATAGACGGTAACATCATAGGTATTACCCTTTACTTCTACCTTGAGCTTCTGGGGACCGTCGAAACATGCCGACCTCTGCGTCGGCATCGCAGCAAGGGCATCATTGACCATCTGGGCAGGGTCCTTCTCCGAGAGGTAGATGTCCTGGACCTCAGGGAAGAACGATCTGACGAAAGCCCTTGTCGCCTTGTGCTCTATCGGGAGGGGCAGGCTCTCGGAAGTGAACTCGGGGATCACCTCTCCCTTGAGGAACTTCAGACCTATCTGGGGGTAGATGGCATATGTCAAAACGTCCTCTTCCTTCCTGAGGAGCCCCATCTCAAGGAGCTCCCTGCGCCTCATCTCCCATTCAGGCTTCAATGAATCAGCGGGACGGCCGGTCACCATCTGTGACCTCCAATCCGGGCCGAGTATCAGCTCCTTCATCTCATCGCTTATCGGTGCGTGTGACAGTCCATACATACCGCGGACATAATCCTTGGTCTCGGTGGGGATGTTCTTGTACCTGCCGAAGAGGACGTTCATGACGGCCTGGACACCGACCACCTGAGAGGTGGGTGTCACAAGGGGGGGATAACCGAGCTCCTGCCTCACCTTGGGGACCTCCTTCAGAACGGCATCCAGTCTGTCCTTGGCCTTCTGCATTTCGAGCTGCGACACCAGGTTGGACATCATCCCGCCCGGGATCTGGTGCATCACTATGGAGGGGTCTGTCCGGAGGGCCTCGATCCTCATCAGGTGCCTGTACTTATCGAATACGGTCCTGAAGTAATCGCGAAGTTCCATCAATAGCTCCATATCCAGACCTGTGTCCCATTCCGTACCCTTGAAAGCATAGACAACTGACTCGGTCGCGGGATGGCCCGTTCCTTCGGAAAAGGGCGATATATCGCAATCGACAACGCTCACTCCTGCCTCGGCCGCCCTCTGATACGCCATACCGGTCATACCGGATATCGAATGCGCATGCAGCTCCACAGGGCATTTACCGCCAGCATCCTTGTACCCTTTGATGATATCATATGCCCTCTTGGGCGATATCATTCCAGCCATGTCCTTGATGCAGATGGAATCCGAACCCATCTCCTGGAGCTTGAGCATCTTATCAATGAAATACTTCTCGGTATGGACGGGTGAGATCGTATAGGAGATGGATGCCTGGCAATGGGCTCCCGTCTTCTTCACGGACCTCATTGGGACCTCCATGTTCCGGAAGTCGTTCAAGGCATCGAATATCCTGAAGACATCTATCCCGTTCTTGTGGGCATAGTACACGAACTTCTCCACAAGGTCATCGGGGAAGTTCCTGTAGGCGACTATGTTCTGGGCCCTGAGGAGCATCATGAGCTTCGTCCTGGGCATCGCCTTCTTCGTCCTGGTCATGACCAACTTCATCATGAACGTCGCCGCCATAGCCATCTCCCTGCCCGTGTCGTTGGTTATCGCGCCTTACCTCGGCGTCGCCCCCAACGTCATCCTGTTTGCCTCGCTGGCCA
>Ga0105104_10002368_pt1 | contig 13813 bp, 13 predicted proteins | sample PPLLaktember2015_3_FD_87034 | JGI IMG/M metagenome (GOLD analysis project Ga0105104, IMG submission 87034) | Freshwater sediment microbial communities from Prairie Pothole Lake near Jamestown, North Dakota, USA - PPLs Lake P7 Core (6) Depth... | ecosystem: Environmental > Aquatic > Freshwater >...
GCTCGGGCGGCGTGGGCGGGGCCATCACCGGCGACAACGTCACCGCTTACCACCTGCTCAACGTCAAACGGCTGGCGTACGAGACCATCCCGCCACCGGCTGCCGCTTTTTCGAGCGGCGAGGCCATCTCCGGACCCAGTCCCGAGGAAATCGAGCGCGTCGTCCGGCAGGTCGTGGATGAGATTTTAGGAAGTAAGTAGAGGCACCCCCAGGGGCGCCTGGGCTCACAATGACAAAGCATAGTGGAAAGGAAAGAATAAAATGGCTTTAGATCCCTCTTTGATTGCTCTTGGTATGGTTGAGACAAAAGGCCTGGTTGGTGCCATCGAGGCGGCCGATGCGATGGTTAAGGCTGCCAATGGGGACTTGCTCGGCTCCGAGTATGTCGGTGGCGGGTACGTAACCGTGATGGTGCGCGGGGATGTCGGCGCGGTCAAAGCCGCGACCGATGCAGGTGCCGCGGCTGCCAAGCGCGTCGGTGAGCTTACCTCGGTGCACGTTATCCCGCGCCCGCACACCGATGTCGAGATGATCCTGCCGCAGAATTCGAAGGGTTCCTTCGGCGGACGCGGAAGCAAGTAAAACGTAAACAAGTACACAAGTAGACAAGGAAACACATCGCATGTGTTTACCTGTTTACGTGCATACCTGTCTACCTCCTCATGCCGCGTCAACTGTTCACCGCTGAAGATATCCGTCGGCTCGCGCGCGCGAAGACCGAAACTCTCGTGCTGGGGCACGACGATATTCTCACGCATGAAGCTGCCGATACTGCCTACGCCCTGGGCGTGAAGGTGATCCGCGAAACAGGATCCGCTTCAGGCTTAAGGAAAGATTCGTTGGCCGTTGTCTCAAACTTGCCGCGGTTGAAAGTCGTCCGCATGGCAAATGTCCAGATCGAACCTTTCCTCGAGGGCAAAACGACTCCCGGTACGAACGTCTGGTTGAAGGATGTCGTCGTTACCCAGGATCGTTCCCCGATGGGCGCAGGCTACATGTCACTCGACAAGGGTGAGATGCAATGGACTCTGACCTACGACGAAATTGACATCGTGCTCGAGGGCGAACTGGTGATCACGCGCGGCAGCGAGCAGGTGCGTGGTAAAACGGGCGATGTGATCTACATCCCCAAAGGATCGAGCATCACTTTTGGTACGCCGAACTGGACGCGTTTTGTGTATGTGGTTTTTCCTGTGAACTGGAATGAGAAATGAGAGTTTTCCTGTGAATCAACATAGCCCTGAAGTTCAATGCTGGATGGCAAGAAAATTCTCTCGGCGTCAAATGCATTTGCGAGAGATGGCATCGGCGACTTCTTCTTTTCATATGAACACGGGTACTCGTTCTGTTTTTGGAGAAGTAACGCTTTGTGCTGTACCGTTCAAGGTCTTTTCGTTTGCTTCCCGTGTAGTTTGGCCGACAGGTGGCAACTACGAGGAATGTGTTCTTGACGGGATACTGGATGTATTGGTTTCCTCTGATTTTCATCCGATCTGTGGAGTGAAATTTACACTTGAAAAATTTGGATGGAATGAAATCGACTCTGTTCCAGTCGGCTATTATTTTGCCGCGCGAGAGGCGACAAGAAAAATTCTGCGGCTGGATGAGACGAACAGAAATGTTGAATGCTAGAGAACGTGCACAAGAAAGCGATCGATGAATCCGAATCTTGCTGACCTGCTGACCCGAACCGACCGGATCATGTCCGGGGCGAATGGCTGGCGTGCGGACCTTGAAGCGACGCGCCCCTCCAGCGACTCTGTCCACGTTGGTGTGGATCTGGGTACGGCGTACACGGTGCTGGTTGTCCTCGATGAGAACTACCAACCGATCGCAGGTACCTATCAATTCGCCGAAATCGTGCGTGATGGCCTGGTCGTGGATTTCATCGGCGCAGTGGATTTGCTTCGCAGGATGAAGTCACAGGTTGATGAACAGTTAGGCTTCGAGTTAAGATCTGCTTCGACTGGTTATCCGCCCGGAGTGCCGCAAGCAGAAGTACGCGCGACCGCCAACGTGTTGCATGGTGCCGGCTTGGATTGCACCGGTCTGATCGATGAACCGACCGCCGCGAACAATGTCTTGCAGATCAAAGACGGCGCGATCGTGGATGTCGGCGGTGGGACGACCGGGATCGCGGTCTTCAAGAAGGGCAAAGTGGTGTACACTGCCGATGAGCCGACCGGCGGAACACACTTTTCGCTGGTGATCGCAGGTTCAACGGGATCGACGTTCGAGGAAGCCGAAGCACTGAAGACAGACCCCAAGGAGCAGACGCGGCTGTTCCCTGTCATCCGCCCGGTGATGGAAAAAGTCGGCACGATCGTCCGGCGGCACATCGCCGGGCACAAAGTGGAACGGATTTATTTGGTCGGCGGTACATGTGCATACCCCGGCATGACTGAAGTGATTCAGGAAATTACCGGCATTGAAACTCTGCTGCCCGGAAACCCATTGTTTGTGACACCGCTTGGGATTGCGATGAATAATTAGTTTGGAATCCGTCATTGCGAGCCCGTAGGGCGAAGCAATCTCAAAATATATAACATGAGATTGCTTCGGTCGCCTAAAGGCTCCCTCGCAATGACGAAAGTTATGGAGCATTATGGCTGATCAATTTTCATTACGTGTCTATTCTTATCTCGACCGCATGCAGCCGCAGTACGCGGCGTTTGTGGGAACGATCACCCAGGGCGATCTTCCGACGGAGGGCATGGCTTCTTTATATGTGGAAGTCGCGCCAGGCAATGAAGTCTTTCGCCTGGTGGACATCGCGGTCAAATCGACGGAAGCCAAACCGGGCGCCCAGATCGTTGAGCGCGAGTTCGGCATGTTCGAAGTCCATTCCCGGTCGCAATCCGAGGTGCTCGAGGCCGGTCGGATTGTGCTGGAAAGGCTTGGTTTGAAACCTGAAGAACGGATAAAACCATTCATCGCGTCGGTGCAGATCATTACCAACATCGATCCCTATCAATCGCAGCTGCTGAACCGCTTCCGCCGCGGCTCGATGCTCGTCCCGGGCGAGACCATGCTGGTTCTGGAATGTGCGCCGGCTGCATACATTAACTATGCCTGCAATGAAGCCGAGAAGGGCGCGAATATCAAGATCCTGCATGTTTCGTCCGTGGGGCGCTTTGGCCGCATGTGGCTCTCCGGCTCGGAAGCCGAGATCCTGACGGCGCGCAACGCCGCGGTCAAGGCATTGGAAGAACTCGAGGGCAGACCCGAACGATAATCAGCCGCTGAGACACGGAGTCACAGAGCTTTTTAAATCTCTGCGTCTCCGTGTCTCTGTGGCACATTTTTAGGACAGGTTTATGGCAAAGATCTTTTATACCGAACGCGACATCGACGATCTGAAAGCCCGCGGCGTCGACAGCCTTGAGGTCAACGATAACGTTGTCATGACCGATCTGGCTGTCGAGCGCGCCATGAAGCATGGTATCAGGGTCCAGCGTCGTGAGCAGTCAGCCCCGCAGGCAACCCTCAGCCCGTCGGTCAATGCAGCCTATCCCAGGGAGACGCCGCGTGCGAGCGCGGCTGATTTCGAATTAAAGCAGAAGATCAAGTCCGCGGTGTTGGCACAGGTCAACGGTCAAGTCGATGAGGCTTTATTGGATGCTGTCATTACACGCGTCCTGGCAAGGATGAGGTAGCCTGCTTTTGCAGGTGGGGAATGGAATGAGAAGTGAGCAAACGAACCGCCACAAAACTACCATTTATTCGTTATATATGTCATATGGAACTATCTGCTGCCATTCATTTATTAGGCGACATGCTTGGAGAGGTGATCAGCGAACTCGAATCGCCGGAATTGTTCGCGATCGAGGAGCGCATCCGGGCTGCCGCGAAAGATCGTCGGGGCGGCAAGCTCGAAGCGGTGAAACAGCTCGAAGCCGAGGTCGAGGCGCTGGATGTCCGGGAGGCGCGGGCGGTCTCGGCTGCATTCGCCACGTATTTTGATCTGGTCAATCTTGCCGAGGAATATCAGCGTATCCAGCAGTTACGTGAGCGCGAAAGCATGCTCTATCCTGAGCCGATCAATGAGTCGGTGGGGGATGCCATCGCTTCACTTAAAAAAGAGGGCGTGACCAGCGAGCAAATGCAGGCGCTGCTCGATCAGCTTTCCATCGAACTTGTGCTGACCGCGCATCCCACCGAAGCCCGCCGCCGCACAATTGTTGCGAAGATCCAACGGGTGGCGCGCCTGCTCGATCGGATCTCAGGCGAGCGCCTGACCCCGCGTGAGCGGGAGAAAACCCGCGCCAGCATTCATGCCGAGATCACGAGCCTATGGCTGACGGATCGCCACCGCACCACGAAACCGGCCGTCACTGACGAAGTGCGCACCGGGCTATATTTTGTGGATAACGTTTTTTGGGACGCTTTACCGATTCTGTATGATGATCTCCAGCACGCGCTCGCCTCCTACTACCCGGACGTTAAACCGCCCTCCGCCTGGCTTCGTCTCGGTTCATGGATGGGCGGGGACCGTGATGGAAATCCCAATGTAACGCACCTCGTAACGGCTGAGACGTTACGCCTTCACCGTGGTCTCGCGGTGGAGAAGTTCCGCGCGACGGTGCATGAGTTGTCGCGCCGTCTGAGTATGAGTGAGCATCGTTTCCCGCCTTCGCCCGAGCTTTCCGCCTGGATCGAGACGCGGCGGCCGCTGCCTGAGCATGTCGCGTATCTCGAACAACGTTATCCGACAGAACCTTACCGCCTCGTACTTTCCCTGCTTGCCAATGACCTGGCGGAAGCCTCGCGCGATGACATGACCGCCCATCTGCTTGACCGGACACCGCATCAGGCACGTGTCACGGTCCAGGAGTTGTTCGAGCCAATTGACCTGATTGCCTCCAGCCTGCCAGCTTCGCTTGCACAGGATGAAATTCAGAAAGCCTGCCAGCGGTTGAAAATCTTTGGTCTGCAGATGATGCGGCTCGACCTGCGTGAGGATTCAAGCCGCCTGAACGCCGCGCTGACCGAAACACTGCGCGCCCTCAACATTACGTTCGATTTTGCTGAAACGGCTGAGGAGGAGCGTCTCACAATCCTGACGCGGCTGCTTACGTCTGAATTGCCTGATCTGGCAGAACATCCTGGCATTACACCACCGACAGAGCAAACCTGGGCGCTGTTTCAACTGATCAAGCGCGTGCGCGAGGTGTACGGCGCGGAATTGCTGGGACCCTTTGTGATTTCCATGTGCCAGTCGGCAGCTGATATCTTAAGTGTCCTGTTGCTGGCACGCTGGATGGGTTGTGATCAAGGTTTGCAGATCGTTCCGCTTTTCGAAACGATCGAGGACCTGCGCGCCGCGCCAGCCATTTTTGAGCGTCTGCTTGCTTTGCACGTTTATCGTGAACACCTTGCTACATGCAACAACACTCAAATGATCATGATCGGCTATTCAGACAGCAACAAGGATGGGGGCTATGTGATGTCGAATTGGGCGTTGTATCAGGGACAGGAAAACATCACGAAGGTTGCCAAAAAACATAACATCGCGCTGACCATCTTTCACGGGCGCGGTGGGACGATCGCACGCGGCGGGGGACCCGCCAATCGCGGGATCCGCGCCCAGCCGCCCGGTAGCATCAACGGTCGTTTCCGCTTGACGGAGCAGGGCGAGGTCATTGCCGTCCGGTATTCCAACCTGGAGCTGGCTCACCGCCATCTGGAACAGATTGCCCATGCGGTGCTGATGGCTTCCTCACCTGCCCAAAAAGCGATCACGATCCCAGCCGCCTGGCGGACGGCAATGGATCGAATGTCAGAGACAGGTCACAAGGTGTATCGTGGGCTGGTGTATGAAAACCCGCGCTTCATTGAGTTTTGGCAAACGGCAACCCCGTTGGATGAGATCAAACGAATGCATATTGGCTCCCGTCCCGCGGCGCGCGGCAAGAGCAGTGAAGTCACAAAAATCCGCGCCATCCCCTGGGTCTTTTCCTGGATGCAGAGCCGCTTCAATCTGCCCGGATGGTTTGGGCTTGGTTCGGCGCTGGCCTCGATCAGGGATGATGCCCTCCTGCGGGATATGTACCGGGGCTGGCCCCTGTTCAAGATCATGCTCGACAATGCGGAATTGTCCCTGCTCAAGGCGGATATGGGCATCGCTTCACTCTATGTGGATCTTGTCCCTGATAAGAAACTGGCGAGCGAAATGTTCCGCATCATTCGAGCTGAGTATGACCAGACGCGCGCGATTGTCCTGGCAATCAGCGGTCATGCCAACCTGCTGGACGAGGAACCTGTCACGCAGACCGCGGTCCAATTGCGCAACCCATACATTGACCCCCTGAATTACATCCAGGTGGAAATGCTGCGTCGTCTGCGTGCTTTGTCGGATTCTGAAGGGGAGGAGGCTGAGGCGATTCGCGAAGTGATCGGTGTGACGATCAACGGTATTGCTGCGGGGTTGAGGAATACCGGGTAAACTGTTCGGACACTTGGGTACTTCGTGTAGCGATACAGTTAAAGATCCTGGTAGCTCAACTGGGGAAGATCAAGCCTAACGCTTTCCACAGGCCGATCATGCCGCCTACGGTCATTCCAAAGCCGCTGAATAATTCAATGGAGTGATTGGCTGTTAGACTGAATGCCTGCCCAAGAACAATCCTTTGGAAAAATGCGAAAAGAATTTCCAAGTCGTATGCCAAAACTCCAATACCTAAAAAGAGGGCGCCAATGCTCAGAAGAAGCAATACAGGGGTGTGACGCGTAGCAGCAGTGCGGTTGTGGCGTGCCTCGATCAGTATGACCAATCGTTGTGCTTCCTTCCAATTGAGTCCGCCTTTTTGACATACTCTTCGTATGATCTCCTTGCGATCAACGGGTTTGCCCAATTCCTTGATGATGAAAGTGGTGATGTCTTCGTTCATGTCCGGGATGCTCCTCGATGATTTTGGATTTGACGGATTATAAACGGAGAGTTGATTTGACGATCCATGCGGTCTGACTGCCAGGAAATTGTAAGGTATGGAGATTTGCGAAGCAGGGTGATACTTATCCATCTCTCTCATGACATTTATTCATAAATAAGCAAACTCTCATCTTTATCTTACGTTTTCCTAAGCTAAACCTGGAAAATCCTGAATGGTCTGCTGTAAGATTCCTTGTTATAGTGAAACAAAGTATAACGTACAGTAGCCGCCAATGCATATTATTTCCCTTGGACTCAATCATACAACGGCACCTGTTCAGCTCCGTGAACGCCTCGCCTTTGGCGAGGAACAGGTCCGTACTTTGCTTTCACGTCTGTCTTGTGGACGTATCCCTTCATCACTGATTGAATTGACGCTTGTCTCCACCTGCAACCGAATTGAAATTTACGCTGCCTCCAATCAATTGGCATTTGTCGAGTTGGAGGCTTTTCTGTCGGATGCACACGGTGTGCCTGTCCATGAATTCCAGCCCTATCTGTATCGCTTCCAGGATCTGGATGCCGTCCGTCATTTGTTTGATGTGGCGGCAGGCTTGGACTCGCTGGTCATCGGCGAGCCGCAGATTTTGGGACAGATCACGCGTGCCCTTGAGTTGGCGCGCGGGCAAAACGCGGCCGGACCTGCGCTGAATCGACTCTTTCAGGCTGCGATCCATGCCGGGAAACGAGCGCGCACTGAAACAGCCATCAGCCGGAATCCTGCCTCGGTCTCCTCGCTGGCGGCTTCGGTCGCGGAGAAGGCTCTGGGTCACATCAAAACTGCCAGCGTGGCAGTGCTCGGAGCAGGCGAAATGGCAGAGTTAACCGTTGAAGCATTGCGCAAGCGCGGGGTCGAAAAGATCCGGGTCATCAATCGAACGCTCGACCGTGCGCAGGAGCTGGCGAAACGCTGGGGGGCTGCCTCCGCCACCTTCGAGTTTCTTGGACAGGCTTTAGGGGAGGCGGATATTTTGATCTCTTCCACCGGCGCGCCGCACATCGTGGTGGATGCGAAGATGGTCAGCGAGGCGATGCAGTTACGGGCTGCGCGCCCCCTGGTGTTGATCGATATTGCCGTGCCGCGCGATATTGACCCTGATTGTATGACTATCCCGCACGTCAAACTTTTTGATATCGATGGATTGAACGCGCAGCTTGAAGATTCGCTGACCCACCGCCTGGATGAGGTGCCGCACGTCAGGCAGATTTTGGAAGAAGAACTTGCTGATTTTGAAAATTATCTAAAATCATTGGAGATGCTGCCGATCATCGCAGACATTCACCAGCGGGCCGAGGCGATCCGTCTCGCGGAGCTGCAGAAGACCCTGCGCCGCCTGCCGGGCCTGACGGAGGCGGAACGGGAGCGCGTCGAAGCGTTGACTCACTCGCTCGTTCAAAAATTGCTGGACCCTCCCACCCGCAAGCTGCGCGCCGAAGCTGTCTCGCAGCAGGCACCCGAGTATGCGGCGCTGGCGCGCAAACTCTTCAATCTGTCTGATGAACAGCTGCATCCCGACTCCACCGCCGCCGACTAACGAATTATGAAACTCATCTTTGCAACTCGTCCTTCCGCTCTCGCCCGCTGGCAAACCCAGTGGGTGATGCGTGCACTGCAGGAATTTCATCCCGATCTTGTCTGTGAAGAAAAAATCATTATTACCCAGGGTGACAAAGTTCTCGATAAGCCTTTGCCTGAGATCGGCGGCAAGGGTGTGTTCACGCAGGAACTTGAAAACGCACTGCTTTCGGACGCGGTGCATTGCGCGGTCCATTCGCTCAAGGATCTGCCTGTTGAAAATCCGGAGGGACTCACGGTTGGGTGCATCCCTGCACGCGCGGAGGTTCGTGACGCGCTGATCTCAAAGGATGGGTTTACGCTTGCCACACTTCCGCAGAACGCTGTGGTCGGCACGTCGAGTTTGCGGCGTGCGGCGCAACTCCTGAGGGCGCGTCCTGACCTGAAAACCGAGTCGTTGCGCGGCAACGTGGATACGCGTTTGCGCAAAGCCATGGAAGGTCAGTATGACGCGATCATTCTGGCGGGCGCGGGATTGACCCGTTTGGGCCTGGATCAACATGTGACCGAATGGATACCATTGGATGTCATGCTCCCCGCACCCGGACAAGGCGCCCTGGCTGTTCAATGCCGCTCCACCGATCAGAAGACCCTCCGTCTGCTCGCCGAGCTGGAGGATGAGTCAGCCCGCAGCGCGGTCACTGCCGAACGCGCCTTCCTGAGCGGACTCGGCGGCGGATGCGCGGTTCCAGTAGCGGCGTACGCCGCAGCGGTTAGCGGTCAGCCCTTAGCTGTTAGCTTGACGGGGTTGGTGATTTCGGAGGATGGGAGGAATGCCATCAAAGTAATGGGTGAAGGAACGGACGCACTGAAGCTCGGAAATGAACTTGCAGTCGAAGCCATCTCGCAGGGGGCAGATGAAATCCTCGCGGCGAGCTTGATGAAATGAAACGGATCCTGATCACTCGTCCGCGTGCCCAAGCCGATGATTTTGCAGAAAAGCTGCGCGCGGCAGGCTTGGAGCCGATCTTTTTCCCGGTGATCGAAATTCGTCCAATTGAAAATAATGTCGAGCTGGAACAGGCCCTGGCAAACTTGAATTGTTATGACTGGATCGTGTTTACCTCTGTCAACGCGGTGGATGTGGTATTCAACAACCCGGCTTTACCCCTATCCCCTCTCCCTTTTCCTGTGAAGGTTGCGGCCATCGGGCCGAAGACAGCGGAAGCGTTGCAAGCGCGCAGCATCACGCCTGATTTTGTCCCTGCGGAGTATGTTGCCGAGGCGATTTTGCCTGGATTGGGCGATGTGCATGGCAAGTCGATCCTGCTGCCGCGGGCAGAGATCGCGCGCAAGGCATTACCTGAAGCGATCGCCGCCGCAGGCGGCATTCCCCATGAAATTGCCGTTTATCAAACATTGCCAGCGCAGCCCGATCCTGAGGGTCTCGCTGCGTTGCGATCAGGTGTGGAGGTTGTTACCCTAACCAGTCCATCCACCGTTCAGAATTTCATGGCGATTTCACGGCAAAATGGAATGGATCCCTTGCACCTGCCGGGAAATCCTTTTTTTGCCTGCATCGGTCCCATCACGGAACAGTCCGCGCGTGAGGAAGGGTTGTCCAATTTGGTGGTCGCTGAGGAGTACACCACTGAGGGCTTGATCGAAGTCATTCGCAATTTGGAGACATCATGACTATGCTCGAAAATCGGGAATCGTTAATCGGAAATCGTAAATCGAAAATCGAAAATCGGCCACGGCGTTTACGCGCGACACCGGCATTGCGTGCCATGATGCGTGAGACCGAACTCAACGCGCGCGACTTTATTTATCCCTTGTTCGTGCGGCATGGGCAGGGACGCAGCGCGATCCGCTCGATGCCGGGCGTATACCAGTCGTCGGTGGATGAAGCAGTCCGGGAAGCGGAAGCGGCCATGAACGCCGGAGTGAGCGCAGTCATCCTGTTCGGCATTCCCCAGGACAAAGATCCGATCGGGCTGGAGAACTTCGCGGAGAATGGAATTGTCCAGCAGGCGATCCGTGCCATCAAGAAGGAACTCCCCGAGATGGTTGTAGTGACGGATGTGTGTTTGTGCGAATACACAGATCATGGTCATTGCGGGATCTTGAACACAGGCGAACATTTCCAGATCGGCTTGCCTGAAGGCTATGTCTTGAACGACCCAACCTTGGACGTGCTGGCGAAGGTTGCAGTGTCTCATGCAGCATGCGGTGCAGATATCGTCGCGCCAAGCGGCATGATGGACGGGATGGTTGCTGCAATTCGTGGTGCATTGGATGAAACCGGCTATGAAAGCCTGCCGATCCTATCCTATGCAGTGAAATATGCCTCGTCGTTCTATGGGCCGTTCCGGGAAGCTGCGGAGGGTGCGCCGAAGTTTGGCGACCGGAAATCGCACCAGATGGACCCTGCCAACGTAAAAGAGGCGCTGCGCGAAGCTGCCCTGGATGTGGACGAAGGTGCGGACATGTTGATGGTCAAGCCGGCCCTGGCGTATCTGGATGTGATCCGTGTGGTGAAGGATGCGTTTCCCGAAATACCGATGGCGGCATACAACGTCAGTGGCGAGTATGCCATGATAAAAGCCGCGGCGGCAAACGGCTGGATCGACGAAGCCAAGGTCACACTCGAAACGCTCACCGCCATCAAGCGCGCCGGCGCAGATCTGATTTTGACGTATCACGCTGTGGAAGCGGCAAAATGGTTGAAATGATGAATAGGATGCGGGTCGAACCGATTCGCGACAATTCGCGTACACATCGTGCCCGAAGGGTATTCGCGGCAAAAGGAAACCAACATGACATTCTCTCAACTTAGCGAACATGCTGCAGCCGAACGAAACGCGAACAACGCGCGCATGGTCCACGCCGACTTCAACATGGCGCCCTTTACCATTGCCTGGGAAGTGACGCGTGCCTGCGCCTACGCCTGTGTCCATTGCCGCGCCGACGCGCAACACAAACGCGACCCGCGCGAACTCTCTACGGTGGAAGCCAAAGCCTTGATCGAACGACTGGCTGCGTTTGGCAATAATCCCATTTTGATCTTCACAGGTGGCGACCCGATGCTGAGGCCCGATCTGTTCGAGCTGATCGCCGATGCCACCGAGCATGGATTGCGCTGTTCACTCACCCCCACGGCGACGGCCTTGCCGACAAAAGAACGTCTTGAAAAAGTCCGTGATGCAGGCATTCGACGGATCGCGCTCAGCCTGGACGCGCCTCGCCCGGAGATCCATGACAACTTCCGGCAGGTGCCTGGGTCCTGGCGGCGCACCATGGATATTTTGCACCGCGCCCAGGACGCCGGCTTGAGCGTGCAGGTGAATACCACGGTCTCCAAACACAACGTGGACATCCTGCATGAAATGATCCCGTTCATCCAGGAAGTGAATGCGGTGCAATGGTCGGTGTTTTTCCTGGTCCCTACGGGACGAGCTCTCATGGAGAGTATGATCAGTCCCGAGCAGCATGAGCAGGTTTTCAACTGGCTCTATGACCTCTCGCAGAACGCGCCCTTCGACATCAAGTCTACGGCGGCGCCGATGTATCGCCGCGTCGCCATCCAGCGGAAGCGCCTTGAAGCGGATGGGAAGCCGGTCACGTTTCAGGGCGCGGGGTTTCAATATGCCGACGGTCTGAACCGCCCGACCAAAGGTGTGAACGATGGAAACGGGTTCCTGTTCATCTCACACATTGGCGAGATCCAGCCCTCCGGTTTTTTACCGCTTACAGCCGGAGATGTCCGCACGGCAGATATCGTAGATGTCTATCGTCATTCGAAGTTGTTCATGGATTTGCGTGATCCCGAAAAAATCAAAGGGCGCTGTGGGATCTGTGAATTCCGCGACGTATGCGGCGGTCAGCGCGGACGCGCCTACGGCATGACGGGAGATTATCTGGAAACCGACCCGGCTTGTTCGTATATTCCAAAGGGAGTTTAATGGTTATGTCAAACGAAGAAATTTTGCAGAGCAATCGTACGCTCAATCACTACTCTTTGATTGCGTTCAAGGAGTCTTACTGGTCTTTATCTACAAAAGAACGCGATGATTTTCATAAGGGCTGGCTGAACGGATTGTGTGCTGCCGCGCAGAAAGTGGATATTTTCCAGGCAACAGAGACAGGCATTGACCTCATCATCTGGTCTGCACTCACGGCAGATGACAAACAAGATGCCGCCAAGTTTTTCGAAAAGTTCGCCGCGGCCAACAATCCCTATCGGCAGTTGATCGATTTGAAGGATTCGCTTTGGGGATTCACCCGCCCGTCCCAATATTCAAAGGCGGCTCGTTCCAAACAGGAAATCGATCCGTTTGCCGAAACTCGCAAACCGTATCTGATTATTTATCCCTTTAGCAAGACTACTGAGTGGTACCTGATGAGCCGGGAGGCACGCCAGGGGATGATGAACGAGCACATCCGCATTGGAAAGCAATATGAAGATATCAGCCAGTTATTGCTCTATTCTTTTGGTTTGCAGAACCAGGAATTTGTCGTTGTTTATGAAACCGATGATCTCGCCCGCTTTTCCGACCTGGTGAACGAACTGCGTGACACGGAAGCCCGGCGTCACACGCTGCGTGATACTCCCCTTCATACTGCCATTTATCATCCTGCGGAGGAGACCCTGCGCTTATGGAAATAAATGATCGCTTTCTGCGTGCCTGTCGCCGCGAGCCGGTCGAGGTGACGCCTGTCTGGTTCATGCGTCAGGCTGGGCGCTACATGCCGGAATATCGCGCCATCCGCGCGAAATACTCCCTGCTGGAGATTTGCTACCAGCCTGAACTTGCTGCAGAAGTCACGTTGCAACCGGTGCGCCTGCTCGGTGTGGATGCGGCGATTTTGTTCGCCGATATCCTCCTGCCCGCCATCCCGCTTGGGCTTGGCCTGGAATTTACCAAAGGAGAAGGTCCTGTCATTCGCAAGCCGGTTCGCAGTCTGGAAGATGTTCAGGCGCTGAATCCCATCGACGCAGAGACAGATCTCGGCTACGTGCTGAAAGCGATCCGTATTCTGCGCGGGGACCTGAACGGGATTCCGCTCATCGGTTTTTGCGGCGCGCCGTTCACGGTCGCCTCCTACATCGTCGAAGGCGGCGCCTCGCGTGAGTTTCTCAAAACGAAAACGATGATGTATTCCGCGCCGGACGTCTGGCATGCGTTGATGGAAAAACTTTCAAGCGTTCTGGCTGAATACCTTGTGGCACAAATCCGCGCGGGCGCGCAGGCTGTGCAGGTCTTCGATTCCTGGGTGGGCGCGCTCAGCCCGCAGGACTATGAAGACTTTGTTTTGCCGTATTCACAAAAGGTCCTGCAAGCCGCCAAAGCAGAGAACGTGCC
>Ga0105104_10002370_pt1 | contig 13811 bp, 15 predicted proteins | sample PPLLaktember2015_3_FD_87034 | JGI IMG/M metagenome (GOLD analysis project Ga0105104, IMG submission 87034) | Freshwater sediment microbial communities from Prairie Pothole Lake near Jamestown, North Dakota, USA - PPLs Lake P7 Core (6) Depth... | ecosystem: Environmental > Aquatic > Freshwater >...
GTAAGCGGACCACCTGACTCGCTCCACTGCTTCGTGTTTAAATGTCTCGACTTAGCGAATGATTGGTGGTCCGCTTACTCTCGCTCACTGCCGTTCGCTTTCGTGCGCGGCTCCATTCGATCTTGCCCTCCGCACGAAATCTGAATCAGCACATAACAAGCCTTACGGCCCGGTTGGCGAGACTTGGAGCACTTACCTCCCCCTACACGATCAGCATGGCGTCGCCGTAGCTGTAGAATCGATAGCGCTCGCTGACCGCCTCCTCGTAGGCCTTGCGGATCGTCGAGGTGCCCGCAAAGGCGCACACGAGCATGAGCAGCGTGGACCGGGGCAGATGAAAATTCGTAATCAACGCGTTAATCGCGCGGAAGTCAAACCCGGGGTAAATGAACAGGTCCGTCCAACCGGAATCTGCTTCCAGACGGCCCCTGGTCCTCGCAATGTGTTCGAGCACTCGCGTGGTCGTCGTACCGACTGCAACGATTCGCCCGCCTGCCTCCTGCTGCCGCCGAAGAGTCTCTGCGGCGGCTTGGCTGACTTCGTAGTGCTCGGCGTGCATCCGGTGCAGGCTTGGGTCTTCCACCTTGACCGGCATGAACGTCCCGTAGCCGACGTGCAAAGTGATGTTCGTGTGACGAAGGCGGGCGAGTATTTCAGGTGTGAAATGCAGCCCGGCCGTCGGGGCGGCGACTGATCCGCGCACACGGGCGAACACAGTCTGGTAGCGATCCCGATCCTCGGCGGATTCAGTCCGCCCGCGCCGGATGTAGGGGGGCAGGGGCGTCTGGCCGAGTGCTTCGATCCATTGCCAGAAATCGCCTGAAACCTCGAAATGCAGGCGGCGGGTCATCCCCGGCTCCGAGGCAAGCACTTCTGCGGCAAACCCGTCCGCGAACCACACGTGTGTCCCAGGTCGAGCCTTCCGGGCGGGTCTCAAAAGGACGTCCCAGTCGTTTGCCTCAAGTTCCCGGAGCAACAGGACTTCCAGCTCGGCGCCCGACTCGACCACGCGGCCAAAGAGCCTGGCAGGGAACACCCGCGTATCATTGAGAACCACGAGGTCGTCGGGTTTCACGGCGTCGGGGAGCTGTCGAAATGTGGAATGTGTGATCCGGCCGGTTGCCCGCTCGAGGATAAGCAAGCGAGAGTCAGCGCGATCGCTGGTCGGGTGCTGCGCAATCAACTCCTCGGGCAAGTGGTAGTCAAAGTCCGCCTGACTCATCCGGTCATTCTAAAACAACATTTGCATTAAAGAGCCTGCAGACGCTACCATCCTTGACTCGACCTATCCGCGTGCGGCTTGCTGAGTGCCCTGCGCGGCCGCCTCGAGCTTCCAGTTATGAAGTGGAATCGAAATTCTGTAGCCTTGGGCTTTGCCCATTTCTCGGTCGACAACTACTCGTGCATGTACGGGGCATTCCTCCCCTTCCTGCATTCCAGGCTCGGGCTGTCGATGTCCGAAGCTGGCCTGCTGGGCGGCGCCCTGGTTTTTTCCAGCGCGCTCCTGCAGCCGGTCTACGGCATGCTCGCCGATCGCCACAGGCACAAGGCCTTTTCGGCCGCCGGACCGGCAGTGGCAGCGATCTTCCTGTCCTCACTCGGCTTGGCCACCGATTTCTGGACTCTGCTCGTACTTCTGGTTCTCGGAGGCGCGGGGATCGCCTCTTTCCACCCCCAGGGAGCTGCTCTAACCACTCACCACGCCGGTGACAAGCACGCCTACCACATGTCTCTGTTCGTCACGATGGGTACAGTCGGATTCGCTCTCGGCCCGTCATACATCTCCTGGGTCATAGACACCTTCGGGTTGAACCGCAGTTATTGGGCCGCGATCCCGGGCGTGCTGGTTTCGCTCTACCTGTTCAAGTATGGCCCTGCGCCTGCCCCGCGCGCAGCCATGCAACAGGAGCCTCCGTTAAGGGATAGCCTGCGCACTTACTTCCGACCGCTCGCTTTCCTTTACATTCTGGTCGTACTGCGGGCTACCATCTCCTCGGTGCTGAACGCGTTTCTCCCGCTCTTTTTCACACAGAGCGGCGCGAGCCCTGCCCGCGCAAATCACTTGTTGACACTGTTTCTGCTGGCGGGCGGCTTGGCCGGCTTCGCGGGCGGAATGATCGCCGAACGTTACGGTGCACGCCGGATCATCGCCCTGTCCTTCGGCTTGTCTCTCCCGCTCTTTGTCGGTTTTCTCTGGACGAGCGGCCCGCTTTCGATCTTTCTCGGGGTCGCTGCGACCGCCTGTCTGCTCTCCACTACCCCGGTAAACGTGGTCCTCGCACAGAAGCTGATTCCCCACGGCGCGAGCACGATCTCCGCCCTGATGATGGGATTTGCCTGGGGCCTGGGCGGGCTTTTCGTCCCGGTCTTTGGGTGGATGAGCGACGTCACCGGCTTTCAGTCGGCGTTTCTCCTGACTGCCCTGCTCACGGTCCCCGGCTTTGTCGTCTCGCTGTTTTTGCCGAAGGAAATCGAAGCGAGCCCCAGACTCGCGGAAATCCAAGCGTCTCCTTTCGAGGCGGTGACCGAAGATGATTGACCTGCGCGGAAAGGTTGCTCTCGTGACCGGAGGTTCCCGCGGTATCGGGCGCAGCACAGCGTTGCTGCTTGCTCGAGCCGGAGCCGATCTATGCCTGACCTATCAAAGCCGAGCAGATGCAGCCGAAGGGGTCGTGCGCGAGGCCGGGGAACTCGGAAGGCGGGCGATCGCGGTTCGAGCGGACGCCGGGATCCGTGCCGATATGGAGCAGGTCTTCGATGCGACCGAGAAGGCCTTCGGGAAGCTGGACATCATTGTAGCGAACGCCGGAATCTGGAAAAGGGCACCGATCGACGAAATGTCGGAGGAACAGTGGGACGAGACGATCAACGCAAACCTGCGCTCGGTCTACCTCGCCTGTCATTACGCCTCCCGCAGGATGAAACGCCAGGGTAGCGGCAGCCTTATTTTGATTTCTTCGACGGCGGGCCAGCGCGGTGAGCCGTTCTACTCTCACTATGCTGCGTCCAAAGGGGCGGTCATCGCCATGACGAAGGCGCTTGCCGCCGAGCTTGGTCCTGCCGGGATCCGCGTGAATTGCGTAGCACCGGGATGGGTACGAACCGACATGACCAGCCATGTGTTCGCCGATCCGGCGTACTTGAGATCCGTCGAGAAGAACACCCCGGTGGGCCGGATCGCGTCACCTGACCAGATTGCCTCCGTGGTCCTGTTTCTTGCCTCGGATCTCGCTTCTCACCTGCAGGGCGAGATCATCAATGTGAACGGCGGCTCGGTCTTGTGCGGCTGAACGCGGTAAACTCGTCTCATGCCTCCCGCCAGACTCGAAATCCCGATCTCGGGCATGGACTGCGCGGAATGTACTCGCCACGTCCGCCGGGCTATTGAGGACGTCCCTGGAGTCCGATCGGTCGAAGTCTTCCTCGGCGCGCAGAAGGCTGCTGTCCTTCTGGACCCTGACCGGGCATCGGTCGACGCAATCCGTGCGGCAGTGGGCCGTGCGGGCTATCGTGCTGGAGAAGTCAATCAAGCGACACGACCGCTCGCCGGGGTGGCCTCCCGAACATTGTCTCTGCTCGGTGTCGTCGCTGGAGGAGTACTGGTCGCCGTCCTTCTCGGAGAGTGGTTCGGGCTGCTCGACCGAGCTCTCTCGCTTTTCCCCTGGTGGGCGGCGCTGGCAATCATTCTCCTCGCAGGATCTCCCGTTTTCCGACAGGTGATCAGGGGAGCTTTAGCCGGCAGGATTCTCGCTCATACATTGATGACGGTGGGCGTCGTTGCATCAATTGCGGTCGGCGAATGGGCAACCGCCGCGATACTCGTTTTCTTCATGAGGATCGGTGCCTATGTGGAGGCTTCGACCGCGCACCGTGCGCGACGGGCTGTAAAAGAACTGTTCGAGCTGGCGCCCTCTTCCGCACGAGTGGAACGGGATGGCGTCGAGATCGAGGTTCTGGTCGAACAGATCCAACCGGGCGATGTAGTCGTCAGTCGGCCGGGGTCCCGCATTCCGGTCGACGGGCAGGTGATCGGTGGTCATGCAACCGTTGACCAATCGGCTATTACCGGAGAATCGGTGCCGATAGAAGCGGGGCCCGGACGACGAGTGTTCGCTGCCTCGCTGGTACGCTCGGGAAGCGTGAAGATCCGGGCAGAGCAGGTGGGACAGGACAGCACCTTCGGGCGGGTCATCAAGCTCGTCGAAACAGCGGAGAGTCAGAAGGCCCAGGTAGAACGTTTCGCGGATCGATTCAGCGGGTACTTCCTGCCAGTTGTCGGGGGAGCGGCGTTGCTCACCTATCTTCTGAATCCGGACCCTCTGGCCGCGGTGGCGGTGCTGGTCGTCTCCTGCTCGTGCTCGATCGCGCTTGCCACTCCGATTGCGGTTCTGGCCGCCGTAGGCAACGGCGCCCGCAGGGGATTGCTGATCAAGGGTGGACGCTTCCTCGAAGGCCTGGCTCGAACCGACGTCCTACTGCTGGACAAGACAGGCACACTCACCCTTGGCCGGCCAATCGTTACGGATGTCCGTGCGCTTGCGCCCCGGACCGACAACGAATTGATCGGTCTCGCGGCCAGTGCCGAGCGGTACTCGGAACATCCGGTTGCCGAAGCACTGAGAAGCCACGCATTTAATCAGGGGATTCCGCTCCAGGACCCCGAGGATTTTCAGTCCATGTCGGGCATCGGCGTGTCGGCGCGGGTGGACGGGCTCCAGGTGTTTGTCGGGCGATTACCTTCCACAGGCACCACCGTACAGTCGGACGCTGTGCCGGCCGAGATGGAGTCCAAAATCGAGGTCAGCATGCGCGACTGGCTGAAGCAGTTCGAGGCGGAGAGCAAGACAACCGTTGTCGTTTGCATTGACGGGCAGCCAGCCGGGGTCATCGCCGCCCGTGACGAGCTGCGTCCGGAGGTGCCCGACGCGCTGAATGCCCTGGCCTATCGCGGGCTGAGTCGGATCGAGCTCCTCACTGGGGATAACGCGGGGGCGGCAGCACCCCTCGCAGACCGGCTCGGTCTCGCGTTTCGGCCGAACCTGGTGCCTGAAGACAAGCTGCGGATCGTGAAGGAGTATCAGGCAGCCGGCCACGTCGTGACCATGGTGGGCGATGGAATCAACGACGCACCGGCCCTGGCCCAGGCGGACGTCGGGATAGCCATTGGAGCAGCCGGGACACACGTGGCGATCGAGGCCGCTGACGTGGCTGTTATGGCCGACGACTGGCGCCTTGTCCCGGAGGCTTTCCGATTGGCCGATCGTTCGTCGGCGGTCGTGAAGGGCAACCTGCTGTTCGCGGGGGCGTACAACCTGGTCGGAATCGTGCTTGCGGCCTTAGGGGTCCTGCCACCCGTGATCGCCGCAGCGGCTCAGTCTCTGCCGGACATCGGGATCCTGGTGAATTCCGCACGACTGCTAAGGAAAGGACGAACTGACAACTGACGACGGCAGATAACCCCTACCCAGGGTTTCCCGCACACAACGCGGGCAACCCTGGGCTTTGCTACGTGACCCCGTTGGGGTCATTTCGGCAATCCCCTTGACGGAAATATCACGTAAGGCAACATTTTCAACACCTTCGCTGTCGTGCGCGGCTCCATTCGATCTCGCCCTCTGGCGGGAACTCGCCAGATCTGGTCGACGTCTCCGAGGTCCTTTGCCTTGCCCGGCAATCCTGCTAAGCTCTGCGGACGGAGGACGGTATGCGAATTCTTTCGGTTAGCTGCTGCCTGTTGGTATGCGTGAGTCTCTTCCTGGCGCCGAGTGTGAACGCGCAAAATCAGCCTGACCTCAAAGTCGCGGTCGTCACGGGCGGGCACGACTACGAGACGTCGTTTTACCGCGTATTCGAGCAACCGGGGATCCGATGGGACCATTACGTGTCAAACGAGCAGGCGTTCGCGAAGGACTTGCGCGGTTACGACGTCGTCGTCCTGTACGACATGTCGAAAGACCTGAGTGCCAAAGGCCGCGCCAACGCCCAGGCCTTCGCCGAATCTGGCAAGGGACTCGTGGTGATGCATCACGCGATTGTGGACTACGCCACCACCTGGCCATGGTGGTACGAACAGTTGATCGGCGGGCGTTATCTTGAAAAGCCGGCTGGGAACCTTCCGGCGTCAACTTACAAACACGACGAAAAAATCCAGGTCGAGCCGGCCATGAGCCATCCGATCGTCGACCCGGTGGGGCGTTTTGAAATCTTCGACGAGACGTACAAGGGGATGTGGATTTCTCCGGATGCAAAAGTGCTTCTGAAGACCAACAATCCGACGAGCGACGGGCCCGTTGCCTGGATCAGTCCGTGGCCGAAGGCCCGGGTTGTTTACATCCAGCTCGGCCACGGGGCGGCGGCCCACGACAACCCCGCGTTCAAGAAGCTGGTCAAGAACGCCATCGTCTGGACCTCGGGGAAGTAAGTGCGTAGCCGGCCGGGCCGGTTGTCTTTGTCCCGCACATCTGAAAAGCTGAATAAAGTGAAACACTTCGCTGAAATCCCCGGGATTGGAAACATACCAGAGGAGTATCGGGACGACTTCATCGACCTGGACGCGGCCGGAAACGGTGCATGGAGAGTCGGCAAGGATGGAGTGGCCCGAATCTTGACGCCGCTCGACCGAAAAGTGGAATTCCTCGTCTTCGAGGACAAAACGCTGGCGCACGTTAACTCAGCCATCGGCGTCTCAGCCCTCTATCCGCTTGCCGATGACGTTTTCCAGGCACCCGCCGAAGCGGTCTTAATGGATTTGGACGGGACCAGCGTACGGAGTGAGCATTTCTGGATGTGGATCATCGAGCAGTCGATCGCCCGGCTGAAACGCGATCATGGCTTCCGTCTGGTGCCCGAGGATCAGCCGATGGTTTCTGGGCATTCAGTATCCGAGCACCTGCAGTACTGCATCGACAAATACTGTCCCGGCCTGAGTCTTCAAGAAGCACGACGACACTACTTCGACATCACCGCGTACGAGATGAACGAGATCTCCGAAGGCCGGGGCCGCTATGAAGCGTTTCGCCCGAGTCCCGGGCTCAAGGAGTTTCTCCTGGAACTGAAGGGACGGAAAGTCAAAATCGGTCTGGTCACCTCAGGGCTGCACCAGAAAGCTTGGCCCGAGATTCTGTCCGCCTTCAGGACCCTCAAAATGGGGGATCCGCTCGATTTCTACGACGCAATTATCACGGCAGGCGACCGACTGACCAGGGGACAGACCGGCACCCTGGGCGAGCTCGAACCGAAACCACACCCCTGGCTTTACGCCGAAACGGCATATGTGGGGCTTGGAATCGCCAAAGACGCCCGCCATCGGGTCATCGGCCTGGAGGATTCTGGCGCGGGAGTCGTCTCCATCCGCCTCGCGGGGTTCGCTGCGATCGGAGTAGCGGAAGGGAACATCGAGCGGAGCGGCGTCCGTCCGCTCCTCCACGCCTACTGTGACGGCTTGGCCGATGCCCTGCCCCTCATCCTTGGCGACTGAACTTTGTTCACCAGCACGGCATCCCATGTGGCAGCGATTGCGCTATCCTGAGAACCAGTCATCGGAAACCCGCAATCGCTAAGCGAGGGAGAGAAGACATGGGAAGAACAAAGGTCCTGTTGGCTTGCGCGATCCTGGCTGCAGCCGTCGGATGGCTTCTGGCGGCGCAGTCGGCCCCGGAAGAGAATCCCCGCACAAAATGGCTCCGGGTTATTCAGGCAGAGATGGTACTTGTGCCGCGGTTGAGCCACACTTTTCAACCCCGCCCCTACCAGGCCGTTGAAGTGGTCGTGGGAGCGGGCGAGTTTGGGATGTCGGCCAGTGACTACGTGCAACGGCGGGCCGCGCCGCGGGGGACAATCGCAAACGTCCGCCTGGACACCTCCGATTTGGACTTCCTGATTGTCGCGACTGGCTATGTCGACAATGTTGGCCAGTGGCGCCATCGGGTCGTTCACTACATCGCCTGGGACCAGATCGTCGACATCAGCTTCGAGAACACCCGGGCGTGATATAGCGAGTCCTGAGCCCCGAGTAGGTTCGTAGTCCCGGCTTCAGCCGGCCGAGGGGGTCGGCGTTCCCATGCCCTCTGCCAACGGTTTGGCCGGCTGAAGCCGGGACTACGAACCTACTCGGGGCTCGAAACCGCTTGATCCGAGCCCGATGTACCCCTCCCAACGCGAGGCGGAGGCCCTCAAACAGGCGGAACCGCTGATCATGCCGGAGGAGCCCAGATTCCGTCGGGGTGATATGGTAAACCACAACGAGTTTGGTCCCGGAACGGTGCGGTTGGTGAAAGGCGACAGCGTAACAGTGCGGTTTAAGCAGAACGGAGAGAAGAAGATCCACAGCAGCTTCCTGACCGCCGCCTGAGACTGTTTGCATGTCGCTGAAACGCGTGAGTATACTGGCAGGCAGTATGGATCGAGACAACAACTGGATCACGCTGGACTACTTGGAGCTCTACTGCGAGCGGAACCAGCTTGTTGTCGGCTGCGAACACGAGGAGGACGAACTGTGGATCTCGTCCCTCGGGCCACATCCCTCCAGCCTCACCGCCGACGAGGTGCATCACATCCTGGACGACAGCGTCCTGTTCGAGATCCGGGCAATGAACGAAGAGGAATCCCCCGTGTCCGACTCCATTTTCCTGACTCGAATGGAGCTTGAGCAGCGGATTCGAAAGATGCTCAACTAGCCTTCAGGATTTCTTCAACGCATCCGGGTACGATCCAAGCAGATTCCGGAAGTCGACGTCATTGCGGAAGCGGTCAAAGACCTGGTCAGCGCCCAGACGTTTGAAATCCGCGAAACCGGCCGACAGCGCTTTGCTCAGGTGGCGCAGGCAGGCGTCCTTGTCCCCGATTTCCGCGAAAAAGCGAGCCATCTGGTAGTGCCGCTCCGGGTCCGTTTTCTCGCTCTCGGGGAAACTCAGTTCGACCACGTCCTTTCGAGCGAACGCATTTTTATCGAGCTGCAACGCCCGCAAGTAGGCTTCTCGAGCGTCTTCGAACTTCTGACGATCCATGTAGGCCTGGCCAAGATTGACATGAAAGCTGGCGATATTGGGAGCAAGGCTGATCGCCCGCCTGAAGCTCTCGACGGCGGCTTTCGGGTTCTGCTCGGCCAGCCGGATGATGCCCTGGGTGTTGTAGGCATAGGGATACTTGGGATTCAGGCCGATTGACCGTTCCACGGCGCGTCTGGCCTGAGTGTACTGGGCGAGTTTCGAGTAAGCGATCCCCACCTTGTTGTAGATGACTTCGTGATAGGGATTCAGGTCCGCGGCCTCGAGGTACTTCAGAAGGGCAAGATGGTCTTTCCCTTCCTCCATCATCTTATCGGCCTCGGCGGTCAATCGGTAGGAACGCACCACGTTTTCGGGCGGAACTGGCTGCTTGGAAATACGCTTCACCCCCCCACAACCGGAGAGCAAAAAGGCCAGCATAAGCAACCACGCCCAATGGTGTCTCATGGCCGACCCCATTGTAACAGAAAGTCTTATCCATAAGCGTCCCGCGAAAAGGGCTTGGTATCGACGTCCCGGCTTGATGCGGCGCTTGTCATCTCCGGCTATAGCATTTACTACGCAAGTGAAACTCGCTAGAATAAGGTGCTTGCTTACGGGTACTCATGGCAATTAGAAAACAGGACTCGCCTCAGAAGACAATCGACGGAATCTTAAGCGCAATCATTGATGAATGGTACGAAAAGGTGGCAGGGTATTACGTCACGCAGGAGCAGTTGCGAGAGGATCCAAACGACACCCGCGATGAACAGCTCAAGCGTTTCCACGATGACAAGGGCCACCGTATCAAGTTCAACAAGGACGACCTCGATTTTACGTACGGACTGAAAAGCGCCTGGGAAAACAACCACATCATCATCGAAGTCAGCGTCAACAACAAGGTTGACAACTTCGACTATGACGGCTTCCAGGCGCGCCTGCTGGCTCACTACGACAAAACCCGCGACCAGAAGGTCGCCAAGCCGTACGAGCTGAAGAACCACTCCTATGCCGAGATCTTGCAGTTCGAGCCGAACCTGCGGGAGGCTTTCAAGGTGGAGAAACGTGAAGATAAGGCCGATATCATGCGTCTTTCCTTTCACGTTAGCCGGTCGCTTCTCGAAAGGCTTGTCGCCCATCCGCAGGCCAGCAAACACCTGATCGAGAACTACTGCGTCACTCCATTCCGGAGCGTGTACGCCGCAGTTTACCGCCGTTCACGATAGCGCTGCTTCAGGTCGGATTGGATCGCTTCAGCCTTTTCCCGCGCGGCCAGGAATTGGTTCAGCGCGTCCATGAACCGACCTTGTCTCAAGGCGGATCGAGCTTCCTGAAACGATTCTTGGGCGGCCTCCAGGTCTCCGGGGAACGAAGAGGAACTGCGCCCCGCCCTTGGGTGTCCCCGGGTAAGTACCCTGCTGGCCGACTCGATCGCTCTCCGTGCGTCGGCTTCCGCCGAGGCGGCTGCCCGCCTGGCCTTCTGTTTGTTGGCTTTCGCCGCAACGGCTGCCTCGTTGGCCAACGATTCGGCCCGGCGCAGAAGGGCACTGGCTCGATCGTAATCTCGTGAGAACCACGGCTCGCGTTCCTGCCCCGTGACCTCGGTCTCGGCCCCCTTCAAGGCGGCCGTTGCGGCGCCAAACTGTTCGCTCGAATAGATGTCCGCTTCGGCTTTTCGAGCCAATTCCATTGCGAGCCTGGCGCTATTTAGTTCCCGTGACGGTTTGGGAGAGCAGGAGGCAGAGAACAAAAGGAAGACAACCAGGCACACTATGAAGCTGTTGATGTACCGCAACCCTATAACTCAGTTGTTCTGCTTGATGGCTTCCTGGACTTTCGGGTCGCTCAGAAGCTCGTTGCTCGAGATCAGCGGGACGAAATGATAGTTGCGCAGGCGGTCGGCCCCGCCCTGTTCCCGATCGATCAGGCACATCACCGCGACCACGAGATAACCGCATTCTTCCGCCCGCTGCACGGCTTTCAACGTGGATTCGCCGGTCGTGCAGACGTCGTCGATGATCACCACGCGAGAACCGGGCAGTCCAAAGAACCCTTCGGTGAATCTCTGTGTCCCGTGTTGCTTGGCGTCCTTGCGGACGATGAACGCGGGAAGCGGACGATAGCGGCTGCGCTCGGCAAAACTTACGGCTGCCACGGCGGAGACGATCGGGTCGGCGCCGAGCGTCAAGCCGCCAATGGCGTCGGCCTTGATGCCGAGCTCTTTCATCTTGTCGAGGATCAGCCGGGCCGAGAGATAGGCCCCTTCGGGGTCCAGGGTCGTCCGCTTGCTGTCGAAGTAGTAATTGCTCGTCATCCCGGAGACAAGCGTAAAGCGGCCGATCAGTAAAGATTTTTGCCTGAAAAGCTCAACAAGTCGCTGCCTGATTTCCTGCATACTCCCCTTCGCCGGCGCCCCGGTCAAAAAGTCCGGTAGTTGGTGAACTGCATGTCTATCCCGAAGTCTTTTTCCTTGAGTTGCGCGATCACTTTTTGAAGAACGTCCCGGTCCCGGCTGGAGACACGCACAACGTCCGCTTGAATGGACGCCTGGGCTTTCAGCTTTGTGTCCCGGATAAACTTGGTTATCTCTTTGGCCTTTTCCGTCGGAATCCCCTGTTGGATGGAGACTCTCTGGCGAACCGTCCCGGACAGCGCGCTTTCGACCTTGCCGTACGTCAGAGCCTTCAGGGATACGCCCCGCTTCACCAGCTTCTGCTCGAGGATCTCGATCAGACTTCGCAGCTTGTATTCGTCATCTGACAAGAGCACCAGATCGGTTTCTTCGATCTTGATCTCGCTCTTGGTGCCCTTGAAGTCGAAGCGCTGGAGCACTTCCTTCATCGTCATGTTGATGGCGTTACGAACTTCGCTCAGGTCGGTCTTGGATGCGATGTCGAAAGATTGGTCTTTACCCATGCTGGAACGCTGTCCTTTCCCCCACTCGAAGTGATCGTATTCTACCACCAAGTCCAAAGACAACTGCGCACTGCCCAGCTGCGTTGGTCCGACTTCCAAGTCGGACATTTCGTGACGCCTGCAATATCGACCAGCTGGCCGCATGCCAATGTCCGACTTGGAAGTCGGACCTTCTACACCTAACTGCCACCGATCATGGGTAGTGCGCAGTGCGCAGTCGGCAGCGCGCAGTCGGCAGCGCGTTATGCCCGGGCGGCCACCGTGCTATATTTTGGTGATGCGCTACAGAACGTTCGGACGGACCGGCTGGCAGGTATCTGAGATCGGATTCGGGGCTTGGGGAATCGGCAAGCACATGTGGATCGGCGCTGACGACCAGGAGTCGCTGCGTGCCCTGCACCGGGCCGTCGACCAGGGCGTGAACTTCATCGATACCGCCCTGGCCTACGGCGAGGGATATAGCGAAAAACTCGTGGGGCGATTTGTGAAGGAGCGAAGCGAACGTATTTACGTCGCCACGAAGGTGGCTCCGAAAAACCGGATCTGGCCTTCAAAGGGCACCTTGGACGAAGTGTTTCCGCCGGAATACATCGTCGAGAGCGCCGAAACAAGCCTTGCTAACATGCGGGTTGAGAGTCTGGACCTGCTGCAGCTGCATGTCTGGGATCCCAGCTGGTTTGCCGATTCGCGATGGTTCGAAGCACTGGATGGGCTCCGGCGGCAGGGGAAGGTCCGTTACTTCGGGATCTCGATCAACGACCACGACCCCGATTCCGCGCTCGAGATCGTCGGTTCGGGTAAGATTGACACCGTGCAGGTAATCTACAACATTTTCGACCAGAAGTCGGAAGACCGCCTCTTCCCGCTCTGTCAGGAAAAAGGGGTCGGGGTCATCGCCCGCGTTCCGTTCGACGAAGGAGCGCTGACCGGCTCCATCTCCCCGGACACTTCTTTCCCCGCAGGCGACTGGCGCCACGCCTATTTCAAGGGCGACCGGAAACGGCAGGTCCACGACCGCGCTCAAAAGCTCAGGCAACTCCTTGACACCGAGGCCAAAACGCTTCCTGATCTTGCCTTGAAATTCTGCCTCCATCACCCGGCGGTCGGGACGGTGATCCCCGGTATGCGGAAGGTCTCGCACGTTGACGCCAACATCGCCGTGTCGGATGCCGCTCCGCTGTCAGCGGGTCTTTTGCAAAAGCTCAGAGAACACCGCTGGGAAAAAAACTTCTACTCCTGAGGATAGGAATCTCCGGCTTGCCACTGGCATCTTGAAATATACAGGGCCCAGGCAGCCCTGAAGGAAAGGCGCGCCCTCTTATGGCTTTCGACAAAAGATTCAACCCTGACGAGCTCAGGGAGTTCCTCAAAAGCAAGTACGGGACCGGGGTACACGTCGAGGTCTTTCCCAAGACCGAGCAGGAGCAGACTGAACCCCAGGACCAGATGCCCGAGAAACGAAACAAGGCTCTGGATTTCAGCTACAAACCGCGTGAGATCAAGGAATACCTGGATCGCTACGTCATCAAGCAGGACGAGGCCAAGAAGGTCCTGGCGACCGCGGTTTGCGATCATTATCATCACATTCAACGATGCAGCACCTCCGAAGACTGCCGGGACTACAAGAAGCAGAATATTCTGCTGATCGGCCCGACCGGTGTGGGGAAGACGTATCTCATCCAGAATATTGCCCGCCTCATCGGCGTCCCGTTCGTAAAAGCGGACGCCACCAAGTACAGTGAAACCGGGTATGTGGGCGGCGACGTGGAAGACCTGATCCGGGACCTGGTCCACCAGGCGGGCGGCGATATCCAGCTGGCGGAATACGGGATTGTGTATCTCGACGAGATCGACAAGATCGCCACTCCGACCGCTACCGTCGGCCGCGATGTGAGTGGGCACGGTGTCCAA
>Ga0105104_10002371_pt1 | contig 13808 bp, 13 predicted proteins | sample PPLLaktember2015_3_FD_87034 | JGI IMG/M metagenome (GOLD analysis project Ga0105104, IMG submission 87034) | Freshwater sediment microbial communities from Prairie Pothole Lake near Jamestown, North Dakota, USA - PPLs Lake P7 Core (6) Depth... | ecosystem: Environmental > Aquatic > Freshwater >...
AATCGCATTTAATTTAAATTCTTTGTCATAAGTTTTTCTGCTCAATTTAAGCCTCCATATTTTTTTTTCGGCTTAACTTACTGTCCAGTAAATCGGGTAAATATCAAGGTCAAACAGCTTAATGACGGCGTGAATAATGTTTTCTGGACAAAATCGGGCAAGAGCTATCATCTCTATTCTGATTGTTCCTATATCAACACAGCCAGGACCACTGAGATTTTTCAGGGCACAGTTGCAAAGGCAAGGGAATTGAAGAATATAACAGATCTTTGCGACCGTTGTGAAGGCAGAAGAATAAAAGAAAAAGGTCTGAATGTGCCTTTGCCCAATAAAACGACCCCTTAATGTAATTTGTATAAACGGCCATACTTCGCAAGGGAGTATAGCCGTTTATATGTCATTAGGACTATATTTTTACAGATATAGAAAACCATAGCTGCCTGAATCAAATAATTTATTTAAGTGGGATTAAGTCAATATTAAAAGGAAGCAGGTCATTGTTTTTAAAAAAAAATATTGTTATATATGTTCTTAATAAAGGATTTATTACTGGAAGTATTTTATTTTTTTACTAATATAAATTTTAATTTCAGGAGTTTTATATGGCTAATTTACTTTTAATTATCGGTGTGATCTTGGGAGTCTTGTGGCTGCTGGGTCTTATTTCTTCTTATACATTGGGCGGAGGCATACATATTTTACTTGTTATTGCTGTTATAGTAATTGTTATATGGTTCATAACGGGAAGAAGGTAAAGATATCCGTTGAAAATCAGCGTTATTTGATGAATGAATTAAAAAAAATTTAACTTAAAAAAAAGAAGGTTATAATGAAAAGTTCCTTGGCATTGAATATTTTAAGAATAAGTTTATTCCTGGTTTTTATCGGTCTGTTATTACCTATAAGCTGTAATTCAAATGGTTATCAGATGGCACAGGGAATTCTAGGAAATACAGAACAGGCAAAGAAAGCATCATTTCTTTCATCAGTTGAGGATATTTACGGATATCTGATGTTTGGCGTATTTGCATTCGCTTTAATGGGATTAATAATAACTTTTTTAAAGAATGTAAATAATAATTACTTTCTGGGCTTAGCCTGTCTTGCAATAAGCTTTGTTCTAATATTAATAATTGAAATCAAACTTAAAATACACTTTAATTTTAAAGAGTTTACATTTTATATCATCGCAGGGGGGATACCCATAGTTCTTAAATTATTAATCGGATGGTATTCGATGATAATTGGATATATATTGGGTACTGTCGGATTTATTTTAAAAGTTTTAAAAAAAATCGACTGATATTCCTGATCTAATTGATTTATAACAATAAGTTGTAAACAGAAGATAACCTTTATAGTTTTTTTCAATTTTTGAAGTATTATGGAATATAACATTATTATTAGATCGGAGAAAAATTATATGATCAAGAAAAGAAGTGTTGATTTCATTAATTTGATTTTTAAAGTGTTTTTTCTTATTTCAATTTTATTTATAACCGGATGTGACTTAATCCCTGATGATGATACTGTTGAAGATAATTCAAATGCCGTGATCGTTACAGTTGACGGACTTTCATTCGCCAATACTCTTGTAATGGGACCCACGGTTATACAGAACAGCAGTGATTATCTTAAGGTAAATCTCAAAAAGATCATAAATTCAAAATCGATCAGAAGCTATACATGGAGCGGCGATGCTGAAGATACAGCAGCCATTCTTGCATCTTCAAACAGCGGTATCCGTAAGTTTTTCCAAGATAATTATCAGGAAGCGCAGGATAACGGTAAAGCCTTCATCGTGGTCTGCCACAGCTGGGGGACATTTCTCTCTTATGTTGCACTTTCACTGGAACCTCAGATCGAATGTGATCTTTCTATAACTTTAAGCTCTCCTTTAGGAACTGCTTCGGGATTGCCCGCATCTTACGAAAAAATCATCCGCGATTATACCGATGCCAAACTTACCGGGTTGTCATTTGATATTACGGGCAGTGCTTATCCGAACGCAAATCTATTTTATAACTTCTGGGCAAACGGCGATCTGATCTCAGGACAACTTTCCGGTAAAATCCCTGCAGCGCTCACTGTTCATGATGTGAAGGTTGATCAAGGTATTTCCGATAACCGGTATATAGTCGATGCTTTTTTCTGGCATAAATTCACAACACTGGGAGATGAAGTTGTTAATGATATCAGTTATCAGGTATATTTAATTTCTATAGGCGTGCTTGATATCTCGACGGTACGAAATGATTTCATTGACCAGGTTGCTGCATTAATTCAGACCGCAAGCGGCTATTGAGATGAAAAATAAAAATGTGTATGACTCCGACTTTGACTTGTAGTTTTTATTCTAAAATTTTCATTACCTTCTGTACTCTATTGTTAGTCGAAAACTGCAGCATGAAAACGGATTGATAAAAATTTATAATTTTTATCAGCAATGTATAAAACTGTTGCTTAATATACATTCATTAATGTAACCGATATGAATATAAAAATATTTTGAATTTAGAAAGGAGGTATATACCGGAATTTAGACAGTAAAAAAAAGAGATAAATAACAAGTTCTAAAGAAATTTTATTTTAAAAATAATCAAAAAGGAGATTATATGAATAAATTTAAAAATTATTATTTTTTGTTAATATCAATAATGTTAATTTTTATTATTGCAGGATGTTCTTTACAGGGGGTGCCGACAGGATCGAAAGATAAAAATGAGGATCCAATGAGTATTGTATCAGATCCCAGATGTCAGGGAAACGGAATAAGACCTCTGGTAACTTATACAATTAATTCTAACGGCGCCACAAATGTATTCATCAACACTAAGATCGGTGTATTTTTCACTAAAGAGATGAATCCTAGAACAATCAATGAATCAACCTTTATTCTCAAACAAGGGAAAAGACAAGTTAAAGGCAGGGTAACCTATAACGGTTTAGGTGCGGTCTTAACTCCGTACCATGAATTAACACCTTTTGTTACATATACAGCAAGGATTACTAAAAAGGTTAGGGACCTCACAGGTAATTCATTAGTGAGGGACTATGTGTGGAGCTGGACAACAGGTTCCGGATTAGACAAAACTCTCCCCTCAATAATTCATACGGTCAATCCTGATGGAGCTACAGACGTGTTCATCAACACCAAAATAACCGCAACCTTCAACAAGGTGATGGACGTATCAACGATATCCGAATCAACTGCTTCCTTCAAGCAAGGGTCAATGCAAGTTCCAGGCAGGTGGTTCTATACCGGTTTATCACTGGTCTTTATACCGGCAGTTAATCTCGCTCCAAATACCCAATATACTGGTACTGTTACAACAGGGGTCAAGGACCTTGCAGGTAATCCTCTGTCGAGAAACTTTGTTGTGAGTTGGACAACAGGTTCCCGCTTAAACACGTCCATACCATATATTCTATACAAAACTCCTACTATTACACGAAGTATATCTCATGGAGTGCTTACAGTATCTGCAACATTCAGTGAACCGATGGACCCGTTAACGGTCACAACGCTCAACTTTATGTTAAAACAGGGGACAACACCTGTTGCGGGGACTGTACTTTATAATGATCAGACCCTGACTGCAAGCTTTATACCGACTGTCGATCTTACACCCAATACAACTTATACCGCCACTATTACTACAGGTGTTCAGAACATCGCCGGTATTCCACTGGCAAGTGACGATGTATGGAGCTTTACAACATCACCGGCAGTAGGACAGGTGCAGGTAAATCTTGGAACAGCCGACAATTTCGCTATTCTTGCCGGGTCAACGATCACCAATACCGGTCTCACTATAGTTAACGGGGATATCGGATTAAACCCGGGTATTTCGGTAACAGGATTTCCGCCGGGAATATTGAATGGAACTTTACACCTGAGTGATCCTACTGTAATTACGGCCAAACTTGATTTGTTAACTGCATTCAACGATGCGGCAGGGCGAACAGGACCGAACTTAGTCTCGTCCGAGCTTGGCGGGACAACTTTGACTCCCGGACTCTATAACTCTGCAGCAGGCACATTTGCTATAACCGGTATATTAACCCTGGATGCACAGGGCACTGCCGATGCTGTTTTTATTTTTCAGGCTGCATCCACACTCGTTACCGCAGGTAACAGCAGCATAGTCCTCATCAATGGTGCTCAGGCTAAAAACATCTTCTGGCAGGTAGGCAGTTCGGCTACACTGGGTATTGACTCTGTTATCAAGGGAAACATAATGGCACAGGCTTCAATCACCGTTTCTTCCGGTGTAACAATAGACGGCAGAGCTTTGGCGCTGACTGCAGCGGTGACATTAGATACTAATACAATAACAAAGCCGACGCCATAAAACATTAGTAATTTTAATTTAAGGTGGAAAACTTCTATGTTTTCCGCCTTTTAATTTACCTTAAAGCATTTTATCAACAAAATAATCTGCTGATTTAATAAATTTGCCGAAACCAGGAGAAATAACAGGATATGTTAAAATTTTTTTATTTATATATTTTTATATTTTTTATAATTCATTTAAATGCATCCAGCAACGAATTTAAACCTCTTGCATCAAAGGATGGTATTGAATACTTCAATTATAACGGTAAAAAAATCGCTTACAAATATTTCAATAAGGATTTAGGCAAAAAAACCATTTTACTTATTTATGGTTTTTGCGGCAACATCGAAATGATGGAGGTATTCTGTCCATTCATAAGCAGTGAATATAAAATTATTGTTATGGATTTTCCCGGGCATGGTTATTCGGAAAAAATCGGCGATGAACTTACAGTCGAAACTGTTTCAAAAATTATTAATGAATTGCTGATAAATTCAGGTGAAAATGAAATTTATTTAATCGGCTACAGTTTTGGCGGAACAATAGCGCTTGATTTTTATCGGAATAATCATGAAAAAGTTAAAAAAATGGTTTTATGGAATACAATGTCATATTTCAAAAATAAATATAGAAGGAAACTTTTTTTTAATAACATGGAAAAATCATTAATATCCAACTATAAACATACGATAACAAAAATTTGCATTCCTATTATTGCGGATTTAAAATTTACCCCTTTAATGTTCAAACAGGCTGATATTATTTCAATGTACAATGATCCTGACAGCGTTATATCATTATTCAGATCCTGTGTAAATTTTAATGCTGAAGATGTTTTAAAAGACATCAGCTGCGATACATTGGTAATTGCAAGCCGTTTTGATTTATTGGTTCCTTTAAGATATGTGGAAAAAGATGTAAAAGAAATTAAAAATGCTAAATTTCTAGCATCTAATATAGAGGGGCATCTGGGGATTATTTCAAATCCCCGGAAATATTCTAAGATTATTACGGATTTTTTTTAAGGTCCCATTCGCTATTATTTATAAAAGCGAATTAAGTCAATAAAAAGAGGAAGCAAGTTATATATTTGAATACAATTTTATTATAATTTATCTTTTAATGAAATAATTAATTTCTTAAAAAAATCATTTAAAGAGGAGTTTATATGAAATCAAGTTCAGACTTTTTTAGGCCGTTGAGCTTATTGCAGCTTGCTTTGGGATTATTTTTCGGACTTACAGGTCTGTTGTATCTTTTAAACTACAGATCTTCCGGAGCGCACTTCAGCGGTGTAATAGGCAACAATAATTTTTTTAACTTAATAATTGCTTTAATTGAATTGGCAGCAGGGGTTATTTTTTTAATCGGATTATTTGCTCAAATACCTTCTAAGTTTATGTTTATTACCGGTATAATTATTTTAATTATATGGGTTATTTATATTATTATAGGTTATTTTATTAATAATTTTTTAGATCCCGGATTTTTATCATGGCTGCAGAAATTATCTCTGGAATTAATTGTTCTTGGCTGTATCTGGGCGGTAACTTCTCAATATATAGCTTCATAATAATTTTAAAAAAAAGCAGTTTTAAATTTAAGGATTTTTATATGATTAATTTACTTTTATTTATCGGAATGATTTTAGCAGTCCTGTGGCTGCTGGGTCTTGTTACATCTTATACATTTGGCGGAGCTGTTCATCTTTTACTTGTCTTTGCGGCTGTTGCAATTATTATATGGGCCATAAAACGGAAAAAGTAAAAATATCTGCCGGAAATTATTTCTATTTGCAGAATGAAGAGATTTATGGAAGGGAAAAAAAACAATTATATTCAATACAAGCTGTTATTGGAAGACGCAAAGGATCTTATAATAATAATTCAGGAAAATAATATAGTATTTGTAAATCAAAAACCTCTTGCGGATTTAGGTTATTCGATAAGTGATGTAACCGATAAAAATATTTTTAGTTTTATTCATTTGGATGACATAGAAAAAGTTTTTGAGTTTCAGATTAAAAAAGCCAGGAATAACGGAGTGCCGGATGATCTGATCTTTCGTATAGTAAGTAAAAACGGGCATCTTGTTTTTGTAAAAATTATTTCTATAACAACCGTGTGGGAAGGTAAACCTGCCAGACTTGTCTGCATTAAAAATATAACAGATACAAAGCTGAACGAGCTGGCAGTAAAAAGATCCGAAGAATTATTATCCGCCATAATAAACAATCTTCCCGACCCGACGTTTGTTATTGATGTTAACGGCAGGGTTTATTTATGGAATAAAGCTTTGGAAAAAATTTCCAATGTAAAATCGCAGGATATTATCGGAAAAAGTGAATATGAAAATGCCGTGCCTTTTTACGGTTATAAAGGACCCCCGCTTATTGATCTTATGCTGAAGTCAGATGCTGAAATTAAAAAAGAATATGACTTTTTTCAAAGAACTGAAGATATTCTCATTGCAGGCAAGTTTCTTAAATCAACTGAAGGAAAAAATAATCATATCTGGGTAACGTCGTCAATTCTATATGACATACAGGGGAATGTTATCGGTTCCGTTGAATCATTCAGGGATATGGCGGAAATAAAGAATGCTGAAGAAAAGATCAAGGCTTCAATCAGGGAAAAAGAAATTTTATTAAGCGAAATACATCACAGGGTTAAAAATAACATGCAGTTAATTAATAGCATGTTAAGCATTCAACTGCAATACGTCAAGGATCCTGAATCATCTGATTTATTCAAGGATTGCATAAGCCGTATAAAGACTATGGCATTAATTCATAAGGACTTATACAGCTACAAGATGTATTCCGATATAAACTTCGGGGAATTTATCCCTAAATTAATTGATAACCTGAGCTCAATGTACGAGAAACATGAGATCACAATGAAAGTCGAGGTGGAAGAGATCCATCTCGGCATCGATAATGCAATACCCTGCGGACTTATTCTCAATGAGCTGATATCTAACAGTATCAAGCATGCTTTCACTGAAGGAGAAAAGGGATTAATCGCGGTAAAATTATTTTTTGATAAAAAAACCCGGCTATGCAATTTGATCGTACATGATAACGGGAAAGGTTTGCCTCCCGGATTTGACTTTTCTAAAAATCTGACGTCATTTGGTCTATTAATGGTAAATTTATTAACTTCACAGCTGCAGGGAACCGTCCGGTTAAATTCTGTAGATGGAACTGAATTTGTAATTGCGTTCCCGATAAAAGTTCAAAAAAAATAATCCGCAAATGAAAAGATTGATCAAAAATCTTTTTTTAGTTTTTTTATCTGCAGGGGGTGCATATATGCGCCCCTTACGTTTTTTTTTGGCGACGAGTCTATCCGGAATCATGCCTGATTTCAATATGCGGCCTTCGGAGGAAATAAAGATTAAGAATAAATATTTGATTAAATTTTAAACCATGAAGAACACGAAGTAAGAATTTTTTTTAAAACGCAGAGGGAAGAGGGAAGATAGAGAGCGCTAGGATTGATGATTTTTTTTATTGTTGTCAGGCCTGAGTTTTTAATGCATACCAATTTTTATCTGTAATCACCATGAATTCATATGAATGTGCTTTTTTATATCCTGATTTACCCGGCTGAATGACGGCTTTTCATCTTCCGGATATCCGAGCGCCAGATAGCAGGGGAATTCATAATCAGCCGGTACATTAAGCTGTTCCTTTATATGTACAATTTCACCGGTAAAAGGAATTCGTACGACTCCCTGTATGTCATAGTTCGAAGCAGCGATCAGCATATTTTCTATGCAGCACCAGACCGAAGCAAAGTAATTTAATGAGGATAATTTTGCCGGTTTCAGAAGCGGCTTTTCCTGACAGAAAAACGGCAATACCAATGCGCCGGCTGTCAATAACATTTTATACTGCAGCGGGATTGCTTCAATGTACATTTTTCTTTGCTCGATATTTTTAAGTCCCTTGCCAGCAGCATATTTTTCCGCATCCTTTTTTGTCATGTTCTTATTGATCTTATCGATTATCTGCATCCGTCTGGTTCTATCGCTTATAATAACGAATTCCCATTTCCGTAAATGATCATTTGAGGGAGCATGCAGTCCTGCGCTTATGATATTTTGCAGCAGATCATCGGGGATTGGGATATCCTTAAAGCTGCGTGTAGTTCTTCTGTTAAGAATTGCATTCATTGTCTCCATGTTTCCTCCATTCAATAAAAACTGCAGCTGACGGTTGTCAGTCACCGAAGCTGCTACCGAAGGCAATTTGGGTGAAGACATACCTGCCGAAACCGTCAACCTGCTTTTAGGCGTCTTTTATTTTTTTTATTATCAAAATCAATAATTACAATAATATTTAATATTATAATTATTAAGTATAATATTAAAAACAAATCATTTTTAGGAAAAAAGATTAAAATATATACTTTCTCAATAGTTAATAAAAAAGCTACTAATGATATTGCACATTGTATAATAACTATTTTTAAAAATTTAATATTATTCTTATCTTTAAATATAATATTAAATAATTTGACTAAAAAATAAAAAATTAATGGATGAAAGGTTAAAAAAAATGGTAAAGGAAAATAAATAATTATTAAACCTTCAGCAGTACTTGCCAATAAATGAAACCAATTATCAAGTAATAAATATAACCAGATTAATATAAAAAATAAAACAAATAAATTAATAAGAAATACTAAAAATGCCAGTAAATATTTTAATATATTTTTCATTATCATATCTATTAAACTTTCATAACCTCTAAAAATAAATGTGCCTAATCCCAATTTAACAAATTATATAATTATAAATTAAATTAAACAACGATTTTCCTGTCTGTGCTGAAGAATTAAAAAAAATAAAATTAGCTGCCATCTTAACCTGTCAATGAGTCAAAGAGCCGTCCCATAGTTCCTTTATTTTTATAAAAAAAAGGACTGCCGTTAAAAAGCAGTCCTTTTAAGTTATTATCTAAAGATAATTATTTGCATTCGTATGTGCCGGGATCTGCAGGCAGGCTCCCAAATAAGCAATGCCGGCATCAGCGCCTTTGTCAATAAATTGCCTTGCAGTTCCGGTTCCGACAGCTGCGCTCCCCTGGATTAACGGTTACACCTGTCAGGGAATAGCGGGTCCGCCGCTTTCAGCGCATCCCATATCAACGCGTCCGCCCAGAATACGGGTATTACCGAAGAAATCGGTTTCCCCGGAAAGGGCTGTAAATGCAGGGTTGCCTGTATTAATGGCCGGTGAACCCGGCAGTAATGCAGGGTTGGGAGACGTTGTTGAAGCATTCGTAAGCATTGGATCAGCAGTTATCGAATGGGCATTTCCCCAGACAGTTAGCGCTTTCCCCATCAATAAAACGGTGACCGGGATTACACCATTGTAATAAATGCAATAATCAAATGTAAGCCCGCTGACAGCTGCGCCGCCTGAGCCTACATAACCTAAATTCCGATTCCCGTCTTTCAGGTAAAAGACATTGTCCGTAAAGGAAACATTACTCAGCTTCTGCAGAAAAACCTCGTGTGAAGTTGATAAGCCGTTCTTTAAAAATGTATTACCAACAACATTGCAGCTGGCAACCAGCCCTCCGGCCGTTCCTGAACCGTTTGTGCCCATTAATATGCCTGCAAGCTTGTTGTTGTAAATCAGGTTATTCCGCACTTCAATATTAAAGGTGGAGGCATTGGAGACACTCATTTGATTTTCGACTCCTACGTTTATGCCATACTGATTATTGTACACCTTGTTATTAAGAATTGAAATATTATTGCCGCCGTCATCATAAATAGCCCCGCAGTCGCTGTAACTGTTCACGCAGTTCGATACTGTATTATTGCGTATAACGCCATTACGCGCAACACATTCTGCATCGGTCAATACCGGCCATGATTCAAGCCCGGCAGCATCAATGCCGATGTTTGAAATGTCCTGCACCGTGTTATCGGCAATAAGAAAACCGTTTATGTTTCCCTTAATTGTAACGGCTTCCGAGAAACCCACTTCGCATTGCGACACAATGTTCCCGGTTATGGCAACATTGGTAATGGCGTTGCCGGGACCGTTGATACCGCCTGCTACCAGGATAGCATTTGATCCGCTATTTTTACTTGTACTGTACCCGGGCGCATATTTGGTACCGGTAGCGTTTATTTGAGTAATAATGTTATTTGAAAAGGTGAGGTTTGAACTTGCCGGGGCTGCGGTTTCGAAAACATAAATAGCCCTGGCGTAACCAATGCCGAGATTCTGCATTGTTAAACCTGTAATGGTAAGATTGCTTGTATTGGCAACCATAAAAAACTGCCCGTAGGTTGCACCTGTACCGTCAATAATTACCGTCTCACCGCTGTATGCCGTAATGGTAATGCCCGATTTATTACTGATGTTGACAGTTTGGTTATAAGTGCCTGCGCGTAAATAAATAACATCACTGCCGGATGCAGATACATCTACGGCTTTTTGAATAGTCGCAAACGGCGAATCTATTCCGCCGTTGTTGCTGTCGCTTCCCGATGGCGAAACATATATTGTTAAAGCGACAGTATCTTTAACAGCATCATTACAATCAAGAACATTGGGATTGTTTGCCGATGACTGGCTTTGTGTATGAAAAGGATTACAGCTGAACCATATCAGCATTGATAAAATGCATAATACTTGTAAAATAATATATTTTTTTTTCATTTTTTGACTCCATTAGTTAACTAAAAATTAATCAAGTTTTTTATGAACTTATTATATAATCTGCGTTTTATAAAATCTAAAAATGCTTTTTTTGATTTTACTTTTTTAATTGACCTCCTTTTCAAATATTATCTTTTATTTCAATAAATTTCAAGTCATTATTGTTATCAGAATCCTGATTTAAATAAAAACAGTTCATATGAGTTAAGGGACGGTTTTTCAACTCATTAATTATTATTAAGTTAAATGAGCCTGCGAACCGCCCCCTGACTCAGGCAAAAAATGACCTCGAGCGAAGCAAATGTTATATATTACGCATTTAAATTATTTCCCGATCCTGCCCTGCGTGCCGTAAGACCGCAGATAAGCAGTGAGTGAATTATCATAGCTGTCGTTTGGCTGGCAGCCGTATTCTCCGGCAGCAGCCTGACTTATCACTGTGCCGGCGCTGTCGATGATCACGGCAGCTGAGGGATTGTGCTGAACAGAGGATAACAGGGTCACAGTGAGCGCATTGAAATCTGAAGTGCCGAGCAGTGTCCCGTTCAAGGCGCCATTTTTGTCCATGTCCCTGTAATTGCCCGACTGGTACCATTGGTCATTGCCGGTACAATCGAATGCCCAGTTGTCGTTCGCCGAAGACGGTCCTTTAATGAAGTAGTTATTAATGAAATCGCTTTTCCATGGGGCGGAAGAATGACCTCCCTGCAATCCACCGGAACTGCCCCAATTGTACACCACATTGTTGATATACTGACAGTTCCCCTTTAACTTGGGATTGCGGTTGTTATTGCCGATAAAGAGGTTGTGATGAATGGAGACCCTGTCACAAGCATCAATAAGGCAGCCAAAGTATTGCGGGTCAATTCCCTGGCCGATGATGCAGTATTGGATAGTAATATCATGCGAATTGCCGGTAAACGACAGGCAATCCCATCGTCCCCATTCAATGGAGCAGTGGTCGATCATGATGTTGTAGCAGGTATCAGCCCCCTGCAGCGAGCACTTGCCCTCAGGGCCGGCGGCATCTTCACGGAAGCGCATGTTGCGGATAATGATGTTGTTTCTGCCGCTCATTGAGGTGTTGTATCCAGTGACTGTAATACCGGAACCCGGCGCTGTAGTGCCGTCGATGGTGGTGTTGCTGGGAATAACCAGAGCAGATGTGATTGTGATGGTACCCGCAACATCAAAGACCACCAGGCGGCCGCTTGCGCTGAGCGCATCACGCAGTGAACCTGTACCTGAATCATTAAGATTCGTCACATGGAAGACACTGCTGCCGCCTGTGGCAGCAGTGCCGTATCCCTGCGGCATATAACTGCTTGCCCTCATTGCGTCAGTATCGTCCAGAATATTAAAATTCGAAGATCCAACGCTTTTCTGCTGAAAAGGGTTACAGCTGAACCAGATCAGTAAAGCTATAGCGCTTATAGCAGACAGGATAATTAAATTACCTTTCTTCATTTTTTGTCTCCTAGTTTTTTTATATTTAACAGGCTTAAGCCTGTTCATAATGAACTGACTGATAAAAAACCACGGCTTAACAAAGATCAGGGTAATAGGGTGTACAGGTAGATTTTACCGCCAGGAATAGAAAGGTTCAACACTTACATAGAAGCGCCGAATGCCTGTTCCATATGCTGTAACTCTTACCCTGTCATAATATTTGAAAGGAAAAGTCATAATCGTAAGCTATAAAAAAATGCGAAGCATAACAAAAATCCCTAAAACCTCCTCTCAAATTAAATCCGGCTCAATATTAATCCTAAAAGCCTCATTTGTCAAATAATATCAAAAGAAATCATAAGAAAGAAAACCGCAGCAATATACATACCTTTACCATGAATTAATATAAAAAGAGAAAACAAAAATATTTAAGCCGGCATTTCTTTAGATTGAGCTCTTTTCTTCTCCGGGCGATTGATGATTTTCTTAATTGTATTTTTTATGCTTTTCATTTCACTTCCACGCCCGGGACAGATAAAAGGATATGATTTAAGGGACGGTTCCGCGGTTCTGGAAAAGTCCCGCTTATTGCCAGACTCACTCCGCTTTTTTTGGCGCTCTAAAGATGACTGGAAGGGACTTATATTCCTGTTATTTGGTTGAACTGTAATATTGTTTTATTCTGTCAATATTGATTAAAAAGAATTAACAGCAGAGATCGCAGAGATCGCAGAGATCGCAGAGGTAAGAGCGCAAGGATTGAGGTTTTTTTTAGGGTTGTCAGGAATGTGTTGTTAACTATGCCTGCATTAATCTGTCATCCTGAGCTTTCCTTCTTTGTCATTCCTGCGAAAGCAGCTCCCGTAAGGGCATGCTTGCCTGTCCCCTGTGCCCTTAAAATAATAATTAAGCATTTTATTTATAAGGCTGATTGAAAAGCAAATATTTTTTTTATTATTAAAGAATTATAAAAAAATAAAATTTACTGTCTTCACAAATGGTTTATTAAGCTTTTATAATCATTATATGACTTTAGGAGATAGAGTAAGGTAACTTTGAAACAAAAGAAAGCGACTCAAAACGCAGACATGGAGTGACAGAACAGGTTGCTGAGCTTATATCTGTTGTTGTACACTGGCTTGAGCAAAAATATTTATAAAACAATATCATTTTTAATTAAATCTTTTAATTTTTTTATTTCTTCCCAAATGAGAGTGTCAATAATTCTGTGTAAACTCTTTTATCCAATTAAAGAACTCCTTTTAACCTTTCTTCAAAATAAATTGTTAACTGTGAATAAATTACTCCCCATTCCCTTAAAATCTGGGTCCA
>Ga0105104_10002373_pt1 | contig 13805 bp, 8 predicted proteins | sample PPLLaktember2015_3_FD_87034 | JGI IMG/M metagenome (GOLD analysis project Ga0105104, IMG submission 87034) | Freshwater sediment microbial communities from Prairie Pothole Lake near Jamestown, North Dakota, USA - PPLs Lake P7 Core (6) Depth... | ecosystem: Environmental > Aquatic > Freshwater >...
AACGCGGATCAACAGGGTCATATCAAGTCTTGCATTGCAACATTTCGTTTGAAATTTTTTGTCCGGCTGCGAAGCAGCCTCAAATCAAAAAGGCACGAAGTGCCGCAACTTCCTCTTAACCTCTTAACCTCCTAAGTTCCTACCTTCCTCTTTCACTCCCGCATCTCCAGCTCCATTAAATAACGGGTAGTGGGTGTTTGTCCAATAGGTCCCCCCTGTCCACAAAACGAAAAAAGGGGACAGTCAAAAAAAACCTCCGTGTGCTCAGTGAGACAAAAAAGGGGACAGTCAAAAAAACCCGCACAGCGGCGATTTATTATGCCTTTTTCCCTCGAATCTCCCGGTAGATTATTCCCGCCAGGAACTGGAATAAAAATTCCCGGAAATTAGAATCATCCATATATTGCTTCACAAACTTCTCATTTTCTTCCCTCGCCTGCATCATGATCTTCTTGATCGAATTCTTGATCCCTAACTCAAACTTGTCCTGTTGCTCATTTGCTTCCGCAGTCCGGACGATACGCTCATCTTTGCATGCTTTATCTTTGATTTGCTCTAAAAACAACCCCGTTTCTTCAGGGAAATTCCCATCAAAACGCTCATTCAGCTCCCGGATAATCTCGGAAAGCAGTTTTTCTTCGTCATGGGCTTTCCCGGTTCCCACTGCCGTGGGGCTTTTTACTCCGTAATTTACGTCTTCTTGCATGATGACAGAGACGGACGGTCCGCCTTCAACCTGGTAATTCCCAAGCCGGACATCATGTTCAGGGTGTGGATTAACCCGGCCATCCCCGGTTTCCAGGCGGAGGATGAGCTTGCTAGCAAAAGCGTATAACATTTCATGTTCCGGGTCTGTGTAAGGAAGCACCTGGCTGATAAACGAATAGAACCGCGTATAAGCGGTTATTTTTTCGTAGAATGCGGTTTTGTGGTCTTCATCCAGGGCTTTGAAACGGTCGACGGCGGGTTGGGTTTGCTCTTTCAGCCAGTCATCGTCTTTGGGTCGGCGATACTTCGGGGGTAAAAAGTATTTCTCTGAAAAAGCTTCGACTTCGGGCCAATGGTATACATTCATGGTATCCAGCTCATGGAAGAGGAGTTCCAGGTGGCTGGGGTCGGAAGGTTCATCCAGGGTGGTTTTGGTGTAGTAAGGTTGGAAAGCACTGCGGATGTCCTCGGGGTCATTGACAAAATCCAGGATAAAGGTATTTTCTTTGCCCGGGTACGTGCGGTTCAAACGGGATAGGGTCTGGACAGCCTGGATGCCGTCGAGGCGTTTATCCACGTACATGGCGCATAAAAGGGGTTGATCGAAACCGGTCTGGTACTTATTGGCAACGATCAACACATGGTAATCGGGGGAATCGAATTTACCCGGCAATTGGGCTTCCGAAATTTGATTACCGGTCACCACATCGATATTCATCTCAGGTTCGGTGTATTCGGTATTCGTTTTCGGGTCGATGACCGTTCCGCTGAAAGCCACGAGGGGGCGGATGTCGGTGTATTTGTTTTTTTTGATATATTTAGCAAAAGACAGCATGTACCCCATGGCTTGAAGGCGGGAGCCGGTTACTACCATCGCTTTGGCCCTGCCGGCCAGGAGGGGTTTCACGTGTTGCCGGAAGTGTTCGATGATGATTTGAGTTTTTTGTTCGATGTTTTGGGGGTGGAGAACCAGGAATTGGGTGAGTTTTTTCAAGGCTTTTTTCTGCGGCATTTCGGGATCGTTTCCTGCTTTTTGCACCAATTGAAAATAGGTTTTGTAGGGGATGTATTGTTTGAGTACATCCAGGATAAAGCGTTCTTCTATGGCTTGTTTCATGGAGTAGGTGTGGAAAGGTTCATATTTACCCGAGGAGCCGATGCGTCCGAAGAGTTGGAGGGTTTTGCCTTTGGGAGTGGAGGTAAAAGCGAAGAAGCAGAGGTTTTTTTGCATGGGGCGGGATTCCACTATTTTATTGAGGTTATCTTCCCAATCGGTTTCTCCTTCTTCTTTGCCCTGGGAGGGTCCGGCTCCCAGGATTTCTTTGAGTTCGCGGGCGGTTTCGCCGGATTGGCTGGAGTGGGCTTCGTCCACGATGACCGCGTAGCGGCGGGCAGCGATTTTGTCTTGCCACTCTTTGGATTTTGCGATGGAGGCCGGGTCCGGGTTATCGATGTCTTTGGTGCCTGCGATGTGGAGGAGGCCTCTTAAAATGAAGGGGAACTTCTGTAAGGTGGTGACGATGATTTGGGTTCCGTCTACCAGTGCTTCGGCCAGTTGGCGGGAGTTGTCTTTGATGGTCTTTACTACGCCGCGGGCATGCTCGATTTGATAAACGGCATCTTGAAGCTGTTGATCCAGGATGCGCCGGTCGGTTACCACGATGACGCTGTCGAACACTTTTTCGTCGGATTCCGTATGGAGGCAGGAGAGGCGGTGGGCGAGCCAGGAGATGCTGTTGGTTTTGCCGCTGCCGGCCGAGTGTTGAACCAGGTAATTGTGGCCGGTTCCTTCGGCCCGGACGGTGTGGATGAGTTTGCGTACGGCGTCCAATTGGTGAAACCGGGGGAAAATCATGGTCTCCTCTTTGATTGGTTTTCGTTTGCCCGAGTCATCATGGATAAATTTTTCCCGTGTTTCCAGGAAAATATAATTGGCGACAATATCGAGGAAGCTGTCGGGTTGGAGGGTTTCTTCCCAGAAGTAGGCGGTGCGGTGGCCGGAGGGGTGGAGGGGGTTTCCTTTGCCGCAGTCGATTTCGCCGGGGTTGCTGCCCCGGTTGAAGGGTAAGAACCGGGTGCTGGAGTCTTTGAGTTGGGTGGTCATGAATATTTGATCCGGGTCCAGGGCGAAATGGACGATGGCGCCTTTTTTGAATTGGAACAGCGGGGCCTGGGAGTCTCGATGTTCCCGGTATTGGGCGACTGCATTCACCCAGCTTTGTCCCGTCGAGGGGTTTTTCAGTTCGATGGTGGCCAGGGGGATGCCGTTAAGTGAGAGCACCATATCGATGGTGCTGGAGTCGTAGGGGTGGCAGGGAACCTGGCGGGTCACGTGCAGTTTATTTTTATGATAGAGGTCCAGGGTTTCTTGCACCATCCCGTGGGCCGGTTTAAAATAGGCCAGTTTAAAGGTTTTTCCAAAGAATTTGAAGCCCTGGCGGATGATGTGCATGGTGCCTTTGATTTGTCGTTCTTTAACCAGGGTATCGATCAATTTAGCGTCGAGTGCCTGGCCGTGGAGTTGTTCCATGTGGCGCCAGGTTACCGGTTGAGTTTCCCGGATAAACTCCGTAATGTAACCGGGGAAAAGGGCATTTTGTTTATCCCAGGCTTCGGGTGATCCCTTGGTCCAGCCTGAGGCGGACATGGTGTCCTGGATATAGGTTTCAAATGTTTTTTCCGAATGGCTTTTAAAAATCATATAACCCTCCTGTTTTCATAGGTAATAAATAGGGAGCTAGGACCGACGGGTGCGGATTCATCTCGTTTCCCTCACGTCGATTTTACCCGTAACCGCGGCAGAGATGATGGCGGTGCGGTATTCATGGAGTTTATCCACGGCTTGTTCGACCTTCGAGATGAGGTTGTCGATTTTAGCGGTTTCGCGGTCGAGAAATTCGGCAATCGCCTCCTGCTCGGATAGAGGCGGAACAGCAATCCAAAGATTAGATATTTTGTTTTGGTCGAAAATTGCAAGAGTAGCACTTGGAGCCATAGCTCGAATCGTAAGTTCCAATTGTTTCAATTGATACGTAATAAATTTAGTATCAATTTTCGTTCTATTAAAATTAATTCCGGTTACTTGCTGATTGCAAGATGAATCAGCATTAATTGAGCTTACTTTACCAATAGTAGCTCCAATTCCAACAATCATTAATGTTCCAGCAGAAAAGATACGAGCTGCACCATCAATAATCGCCTGTTTATTTATCAATTTAACCGGATCGCTTAAGAAAATATTATCGTTGAAAGAGCTTGGCCCGTACCACGGTATAGTACCATCCTGATAGTACTGTTCTTCTGCAGTAGGAGGAGTATTTCCAGTTTGTACGCGAGTTGCATTACGATTGATTTTTGAAACTTCCCAGTGTTTGGGTACATCGCCGAGCCAGTCGACGCGGGAGGGTTTCATGGAGGCGGAGGGGTCGAGGCCTTTGGTGACGGTTTGCGAAATGAGAGCGGAGCGTTTTTCCCTGAGCAGTTCCACCAGGCGCTTTTTCTTTGCAGCCAGGTCATCGATCCTGCGGGTTTCGCGGTCGAGAAATCCCGCAATCGCCTCCTGCTCGGCCAGGGGCGGAATCAATATTATGACATTTTTTAAAGAGTCTTGATAAATGACATCAATCGTTGTACCATTGCTTTTAATTTTGAGTTGCTCCAAAACAATACCGCTTTCTTGTATTAGAGTCTCAAGGAAGCGATCATTTACCTTGCATTTATTTGTCTGAAGCCTCATTAAACATGGATGTAAAATACCTACTTCTGCATCTTGGGGAAGAATTGCGCATTTGCCAATTGTCCCACGGGTAGTTATTAAAAAATCTCCTGGAAAAGTTTGAAACTCCTTTAGTTCAATAAATTTTTCTCTTGAAATATAATTATCACCAGAAATGAAATCTTTATCAATTACATTTCTTTGATTGTAGACTTTTATTTCATTATCATACATTTCAGAAGTTAAAAGTTGGCTTCCAAATGGACCGGTTTTTATAGATCCCTTACTTGAAATCAATAAATCTTTCAGTCTTTTAACTTCCCAGTGTTGGGGTACATCGCCGAGCCAGTCGACGCGGGAGGTTTTATATTTCGGATAGCCGTTATACTTCATGCCTGTCCCCCGGTTTCCCGGATAAAAGCCCCATAATCTCGGTTTCCAATGCCTTGATGTCGGCTTCGATGGCGTCCAAAGTCCGCGGGGGTCGATACCGGTAAAAATGGCGGTTAAAGGGAATTTCAAACCCGATCTTGGTTTTGGAATAATCGATCCACGCATCCGGCACATGGGGCAGCACTTCGCGTTGAAAATAGGCCTGGATTTCCTTTTTGATTTTATCGCTGTTTTCCTCGTTGGGTTTTACATCTTCCTTAAGGGGGACATTTTCCGTGTCGCGCAAATCGGGATCCGGTTCGGGTTTGCCTTTGGCATCATAACAGGTATCCGCGGTCTCATCCTTTTGCGATAACGCCTCCAGGATCGGCTTATATTCATTGGCCGACAAATGCACCTGGGTTTCCCGCGCGAAGGCGTTTAAATCCTTTAAAAACTCGTCCCGGTTTTTGTAGAGTTGTTCACCGTACCGGAGGGAGAAGGCGTTCAAGAGGTTCTTAATGGTTTCCTGGCGGATTTTTCCTTCGGCGATCTCCTCACGGCGGATGTCTGGGTTCTTTTTCTCGGTTTCTGCGAGCTTTCGAAAGGATTTGAGGTCATCCAGGCGTGCGATGCGTTGGGGGCTCGCTTGGAAATTCAAACGGAGGGGACGTTCGACGGTGATCTTGCAGTACCCGAAATCGAAGTTATTAAATATTTTGCTCACGACAACATCTTGTAACACACCGTCCACCTGGCGTTTAACGGTTTGGTCGGGGGTGAAATTTCTATAGATGCGGGTGATCTCTGCCACCTGGTCAAGGCCGTTCTCGTTTTCTTCGGCGTCTGCGATTTTATTGCGTTTGTTGCCGAGGCTTTTGCGCATCTTCACATAGAATTCGCGGGCGTCGATGAGCTGGATTTTACCTTCTCGCTGCTTCTCTTTCCGGTTGGTGACAATCCATATATAAGTAGAAATACCGGTATTGTAAAAGAGTTGGTCCGGGAGTGCGACAATGGCTTCGAGCCAATCGTTCCGGATAATCCACCGGCGGATATTGGATTCGCCGCTGTCGGCATCGCCGGTAAACAATGGAGAGCCGTTAAACACAATGGCTATACGGCTTCCGCCTTTTTCCCGGGGCTGCATCTTGGAGATCATATGCTGCAAAAACAAGAGAGAACCGTCGTTGATCCTGGGAAGACCTGCACCGAAACGGCCATCGTAACCCAGGTTGTCTTGTTCTCGTTTAATAAACTGCTCTTGCTGCTTCCATTCGACACCGAAAGGGGGATTGGCCAACATGTAGTCGAATTTTTGAGATTTGAAACCGTCCTGCGAAAACGAGTCGCCCAATATGATATTCTCTTCGCTCTCATTTTTAATCAACATATCGGAGCGGCAAACAGCCCACGCTTCATCGTTCCAATCCTGGCCATATAAAAGCGGCTGCGCTTCGGCATTGAGCTTTTTAATATATTTCTCCGCCTCCGACAACATCCCACCGGTCCCGCAAGCGGGATCATATATCGTCTTCACCACATAACTCCGGCGCAAATCAACCTCCGGCGAAAGCAGGAGATTCACCATCAACTTGATGACTTCTCGCGGGGTAAAATGCTCCCCGGCTTCCTCGTTGGATTGCTCAGCCCCAACCCGTATGAGCTCCTCGAAAATATACCCCATCTGCATATGATCGATCTTCCCCGGCGATAAATCCAATTTGTCCGATGCAAACTTCTTCACCACCTCATAAAGAAGATTCTTATCCTTCATGCGGCTCACCTGCACACCGAAATCAAACCGCTCGAAGATTTTCCGCACATTGGAAGAAAACGCATCGATATAGCTGTTCAGGTGCTCGGCAATATGATTGGGATCATCCAATAACGTGGAGAAACTCAATCTCGATGTATTATAGAAGGGGACACCGGTGATTCCGTTTAGATCGGCATCGATGGAGAATTCGGAATCGTCTTTGATTTTGGAATATTTGTCCAGCACCTGGTTTTTGGTGGGAGCGAGGACACAATCGAAGCGGCGGAGCACTGTTAGAGGGAGGATGACTTTGCGGTATTCGTTTCGTTTATATGGACCGCGGAGCAGGTTGCATATATCCCAGATAAAGTTGGCCATTTGGCTGTGGGTTTGAACAGGCATGAATCGATCTCCTTAGCACTTAGCAAGGAAATATTATAGCATGGAAAGAAAGAACAAAAAAGGGGACAGGCAAGAAATTATCTCACGGAGCTCACAGGGACACGGAGAGAAAGAAGAGGAAGTTAGGAGTTTAGGAGGGTATGAAGGTTGGTTTTGGGGAACAAAAAAGGGGACAGGCAAGAAATTATCTCACGGAGCTCACAGGGACACGGAGAGAAAAAAGAAGGTGAGAAGTTGAGAGGGTAAGAGGGTGAGAAAATTTTGCGGCGCGTTGCGCCAGTGTTGGTTTACGGCTGCTTCGCAGCCGACTGATAACGGAAAACGGTGAACGGAGAACGATCTTAATTATCAATTACCAAGTATCGATTAACAATTATCCATTGGAAAAGGATGCAGGGGCGAAACCCAAATCCGCCCAAAATTTAAAATGGCTGCACGGGCCCGTCAACATAAACCCGCTGTGCTATCCTCATACAGCATATCCGGGCATAAATCCTGCCCATTTTTCCACCGGATGCTTCCCAAAAAAGGCCGAACAGTATTGAAAAACCTCGGATCGTTCAGTTCTTTGAATATACCTGTATCGAGATATGGTTTCATATCAAAATACCTCACTTCATTGTTGGTAAAAGTGAGAGTCAAGGTATAATCGTTATTAGGAGCGACTTTTTTTACACGTGGATTCATAATTTACCCGGGTTTTATTTCAAAGGGTCGATCGTAAAAATAGATTCACCCTTAGAGGCTTGCCATATTTATTGCCTCAAGGAATAGTTATAACTTTTTTTTTGCTGCTTGTCAACCGGTTTGAAATTTCTAACCTTGCATGAAAATGATTTAGCCACACAGACCACAGGGGACACCGAGAGAAAAAAGAGGAAGTTAGGAGTTTAGGAGGGTATGAAGGTTGGTTTTTGGGAATCGACGAATGATTTTGTGGCTGCTTCACAACCGTTTTCTACCGGGAACTTAAACGGGCTCAGGCACTCCCCCGAAAAATACACAATATCCCGATTATACGATAAACCCCCACCGTGTGAGGGGAAAATAAAAATCTTCACCTAAAGGGCTTTCTTTTTTCTTCAATTTATGTTAAATATGAGGTGTTTTTTTTCTGCACCGAAACACTTTATGATTTTAATACAAAAGAGACGCAATCATCTTTATTTGGTTTTATTAAGCAAAAATGAGAAATAAAAGCAGTATTAACAGTACGGGAAAAGTAATACCCAACGCGGAGATACCTGCAACCGAAAATATCTTTATCAAAAAAATCGATTTCCTGGTTCGCCAAATCAGCGAAATATGTGGAAACTGCTGCTCGTTTTACATACGGATGGAAAAAGAAGAAAAAAACATATCCATCACATCGTTTTATAACCCCAACCCCCTTTCTTTCCCCCAAAAAGATTCATTTATCGAAGAAATTTTTAAACAAACCGCTGCCGCAACACCCCATGAACCCGCTTACTTTCACCAGGTGTGCCAGGATTCCGAGACACTTTATTTTCTCTGCTTCCCCGTTTTATTAAAGGATACGATCGTCGGCTCTTTCGGGGTAATGGATAAAATAACCAGGGATTACTCTGCCCTCGAAGTAAAAACCATTTCCGCTTTTGCCATGATGATTTCCTTCGAAGAAGACCAACGTTTTAGCGATAAAGAGTCGAAAGAAACCAGGAGCTGGCTTTATAATATACCCACCGCCGACCGAGATATTTCCGAACGTAAAAAGCCAGGAAACACCCTATCGGAAGGAGAAAAACAATACAGGCTCCTGGTGGAAAATGCCAGCGATGCTATCTTTATCATCCAGGATAACCTGGTTAAATTTTTTAACCCAAAAACCCTGGAAATGACCGGGTACTCCCCGGAAGAACTATCCGACCTCCCCTTCCACCAGCTCCTTCATCCCAAAGACCAACAGCCCGTCACAGAACGCTTTAAACACATTTTAAACGGCGATAAACTCCCAAACCTCCTTTCATGCCGAATCATTAACAAAAAAGGAGATGAATTATGGGGCCAATTAAACAGCGTCATTTTTCAATGGGGTGATAAACCCTCTATTCTAAACTTCCTACGTGATATCACCCCCCAAAAAAAAATGGAAACCCAATTCTTCTATGCCCAACGCATAGACTCCATCGGAACCCTGGCCGGCGGGATCGCCCATGATTTCAATAACCTCTTGATGGGCATCCAGGGCCGCATTTCTTTAATGCTTACCAGCACCGAAGACTCCAACCCCAACTTCGAACACCTCGTGGGCATCGAAGAATACGTCCAAAACGCCTCCGACCTCTGCAAACACCTGCTGAGTTTCGCCAAAGGCGGAAGCTTTGAAACCAAACCTACAAACTTAAACAGCCTTATCCAGGAACAATGCCAAATGTTCGGCCGTACTAAAAAAGAAATCCGGATTTATGGAAAATATGACGAAACCCCCTGGACCGTAGATGTCGACCAAGCCCAAATCAAACAAGTACTGCTGAACCTCCTGGTAAACGCCTGGCAAGCAATGCCCGCCGGCGGCGATATCTATATCCATACCGAAAACATCATCATAGACGACCAATACGACGAACCCCTCCCTGTTAAACCCGGGAAATACGTCAAAGCCTCCATCACCGATACCGGCATCGGCATGGACGAAGAAACCCGGAAACGCGTTTTCGACCCCTTTTTTACTACCAAAGACAAAACTCGCGGCACCGGCCTGGGCCTCGCTTCCGCCTATATCATCATTAAAAACCACAACGGCTTCATCGATGTTCACAGCGAATTGGGACTCGGAAGCACTTTCTTCATCTACCTCCCCGCTTCCGAAGCAAAAGTCGTCTCCAATCCCCACGATACCCCCCATGTCCTCTTAATGGGAACGGAAACCATTCTCCTGGTAGATGACGAAGAAATGATCTTATACGTCAGCACTCTGATGCTAAAAAAACTGGGATATAAAGTGCTAACCGCCGACAGCGGACATAAAGCCCTGGAAACCTATAGAAATAAAATGGAATCCATCTCCCTCATCATCCTGGACATGATCATGCCGGAAATGAGCGGCACCGTTACTTTCGATAAATTAAAAGAAATAAACCCCTACGCCAGGATCCTTCTCTCCAGCGGATACACCCTGGACGGTGAGGCCGCCGAAATAATGAAACGAGGATGCAGCGGCTTTATCCAGAAACCCATCAACCTCCGCGTCCTTTCTCAAAAATTAAGAGAAATCCTCGACAACCCTGACTCTTAATCGACACCCCCCCACCTTTTTACAAAAATTATCTATCTCTCTTCCGTGTCAAGTTCGATTGGGGAGTACTTTCAACCCGATTTCTTCCGAATACTTTTTCTCCAGGGAGGATTCCAGGCTAAAAAGCACGATTTCACACGCGGCGGAAACAACTCCCTTTACCAGGTGCCCCCCTATGGTTTCAAATCTATCGTTAGCTAACACAGCATGCACATGTACCAGCGGTTTATTATCATGCAAAAATGCATTCCCAGTCATACTGGCAATCTCCAACGGCTCCTCGAAAACCTTCGACGAATATTTCCTCGTATCGACCCGGTAATGAGCCAACTCTGCAACCTTCAAAGCCCCGATACCGGAAAAACTCGCGTTTTGAATCGCTTCTTCCGTCAATATCCCCGTGATGGTTTCAATAATTTCATCGCCGGGCGCCATCGATATAACCGCAGTTCGATCATCGAGTTTCGTGTATTTCATCCTCGGAAAGCACGCCTCCTTTGTCTATAATAAAATTAAAATAATCCGTATATTCGGCAGGGGGATTTTTAAGCAAGATACCGATCTCATTTTCACTCGCACCCTTTTCCAGGATGCTTTCGTGGACCCAGCGTACGCTGCCCCTTATGGGAACAACTCTCCGCCCGATTTTTACCACCACGTCGATAGCCTTATAAGTCGGGAGAACATGAGGCGTTTTGACCGACATGCCGTTTTTGGAAATACTCGTGATCAAAGCCGGATACAAACTCTCATCGTCTTTTAACATAATTCTAAAGACCTTTTTAATCCTTGACTCTTTTCTATAGTTCATCGGTTCCATGATAACCACCTTTATTCCGGTTCATATTTTATATCATATGATTAAAAAAATCAAATTCAAAATTATTTTGGAAACCCCCGGTCATTATTCGCCTCTTTTTTCCAACTATCTGCCCTTTTCATTGCCGATATTCCTCTTCATTTTTTTTTAACATTTTTTTAATATATTGTCATATCAACCGTTTCGGGAATTTTCCACAAAAATTGTGGAAAAGAATCTCAAAACGATAATCTTTAACGAATTTAATCTTTGGTTTCTCCCCCCCTATTCCAAAAAATATTATCCGATCAATCCTTCTATTCATAGGTAGATATCTTATCCATAAGCAATTTTCATTTATTCGCTTCACTATAAAAATGATTTGAGGCAAAATCGAAATCATGAGAACAAAAAACAAACAACTGCTTTTGCTGCAAAAATGGGCAATCCGATTTTTACCAAACCCTTTATTACCGTGCATAAAAGAGTTTTGGGTTAGGAGTGTTCGATGCTTATTGAATCTCAAACAAAAGAATGCGATCTCCCACCTCGATACGGTGGACTACATCCATTCCAGCAGCAACTTTCCCGAAAATAGAATACCTGCCGTCCAGGTGAGGGGTCGGAGAGTGAGTGATAAACCACTGGCTGCCCTCCGTATCTTTTCCCGCAGAAGCCATACCAACCGATCCTTCTTCATAATACAGAGGCCCGAATTCCGAGCCGATAGTGTAAACCGGCCCACCCGTTCCATCGCCCCGCGGACATCCGTCCTGAATGACAAAATTCGGCACCACCCGGTGGAAAACCTGCGTTTTGAAAAATCCCTCCCGGATCAATCGAATAAAATTCGAAACCGAACCGGGTGACTCATCGACCATTAACCGGATGATGATATCTCCTTTCGATGTTTTGAGCTTCACTTTTTGATCTGCCGGAATAGAAGTCACCAGGTCCCAATTAATCGCATCGTTTTTCAGCGGGAGGGCGGTTCCCGGTTCATTTCCATTGAAATAATCGACAGCAGCTTTTAAGGCTTGCCAGGCTTCCAGGTCCTGCGGCATGCGGCACGAATTCAACGCTTCCGTCAAAAAAGCCCAGTCATCGATAATGGTTTTAAAGTCAAGTTGGGTGTCTCGCAAGAATTCCGCAGCAGAAGCCACCAATGCAATATCCCCGGACTTTATCGCTTTTTTGAGTATTTCCACGAAACCCTTTAAACCCTCTTTATCCCCAGACCGTTTGATTTCACCGCACATTTGAATTAAGGCATATATCCCATTGGTACTCACCATCGCCTCTTTCCCAACGTACGCGAAGGTCTCCTGCTCCACGAAAGAAAGATTATTCAAATCCGCCCCTAAAGCGCTTAAAAAATAAGCCTTCTCATGAACCGCCGATGACTTTTTGTAAACTTCTTTGATCCAGGTAGACACTTTCTTTTTGAAATCCATACCTGTAGAAAACTTTAATGCGGCGTTTAATAAATTCGTCATGGAACGAACAGTTGAAGTTTTTTGGGCCGTAGTAAAATAAAGGAGCGTGTCTCCCGGTATCCCATTCCCCGGGAAATATTCGGAAGCAGCAGTGGAAACATGCACATTCGGGTCGAGAACCATTTCCAGGACCAAGTCTTTGACTTGTTTATATTCGAATTTGCCTAAAGCTCTAATGGCATTGACTCTCAAGCGATAATCTTCTTTCGATTCCACGATGGATTTTAGTAAATCAAGTATTTCCGGGTGTTTGGCCAAACCCATACCTAAGACTATCCCCATACGCGTATAGAGATTTTTCTCTGCGCTGTAAACCCGGATAATATCTTTGTAATAACCGGAGAAATCCTCTTTTGCTGCACGGGCCAGGTAATTGGCTGCAATAAAACGAACTTTACCCGGCATGTTTTCCCCCAATAATTCGAAAATTCGTGCAGTACTTTGAGCTGAAAAATGGTTTTGAAGTACAAACCGGTAAAGACCCCACGCTTGACCTTCCAATATTAAGTCGCGGGAGCTGCCGGGAGGAATAATCAAGGCCGATAAATATATTAAACCGTTGGTTGTCCCGCATTTCCCGATGGCTTCCAACATCGTTCGCTTAACCCGGGGGGAAGTTTCCTTCTCAAAAGCGCTGATTAAAAATGGCTCCGCCAATACATTCCTGGTTTGCCCCAGGGCATATGCCGCTTCGGATCGAACCTCCTCTACCGGGTCCGACAGGAGGGTTTTCAAGATATCGATCGATTCGACGGATTGTACGGAAGCAAATGCTGTTGCCGCTGCTTTTCTATACTCTGCTTTTGAATCGGATGTATAGGCTTTTAAACCCTGCACATCCCGTTGATTTTGCAATGAATAGATTTGCTGACGGACTTTATCCGTGAAAATATTCCCTTTCGATTTTTTTGGGGTTACTCCCGGTCCCGTTTTTGGAACCGTTTTACCGAAAGAAAGCATTAATAAACTCATCATTAAAATAAAAATCCACAGTTTCATGGTTGGTCTCCTTTTCGAAAGTTATTTTTAATCGGCCTTTAGTACTTTTGAATCCAGCAGTCGATAAAAAACGATTAGCTTATATCATAAAACTGTTTGAAATGCAATATTTTGAGCAAGCCGGCAAACAAACTCATCGTTTTACTTTTCAAAAGAGATCGATCAAAAAGGGACTGGAGTTGAAATATGGAATACCTTATATTATAATACTCCCATGAAGCAAAACGAGCAAAAACCAAAAAGGAGCCGGTCATGTTAGCACCCCTGGATAACGAAACCATTTTTAAACAAGCTTTCAC
>Ga0105104_10002374_pt1 | contig 13798 bp, 10 predicted proteins | sample PPLLaktember2015_3_FD_87034 | JGI IMG/M metagenome (GOLD analysis project Ga0105104, IMG submission 87034) | Freshwater sediment microbial communities from Prairie Pothole Lake near Jamestown, North Dakota, USA - PPLs Lake P7 Core (6) Depth... | ecosystem: Environmental > Aquatic > Freshwater >...
AGAAATTCGCACAGAAGTGTGTTCAAATTGCCATCCATTCTTTACTGGAGAACAGGCTCGCTTGATCGATATTGAAGGTCAGGTTGACCGCTTCTATAAAAAATTGCAAGCTCGCCAAGAATTTGTTTCTGAAGAAAAACGCAAAAAAGAAGAAAAAACCTCACCAGATCGCTTGGTAGCTGATTTAGAGATCGGTGCTCGCGCCACTGCTGCTTTGGCGGAAGTAGGAATAACCAATGTTGGTCAAATACTTGAAAAACTTGAAGGCGGTGAAGCCGCACTACTTGAACTACCTGGTGTTGGTCGCAAAACATTAATCGATATTAAGAAAAATCTGCGTAAATTTGGTTATAAACTGCCAAAAGCTGCTGAGGAAATTTCGGTTTAAAAAGATTCAAAGGCTTGATTAAAGAAGGCAAGTCAATGCCTTCTTTTTATTTAAATAGTTGATAGTGTAAAATTTGATTAATCATTTTTCAGGAGAAGCCCATGTCCCCAAAGACTGGATCAGTTGAGGTTATTTGCGGATCAATGTTCAGCGGAAAAACAGAAGAAATGATCCGCCGCTTACGAAGAGCGGTCATTGCAAAACAAAAAGTCCAAGTATTTAAACCCATAATTGACATTCGCTACAAAGCAGAAAAAGTAACTTCACATGCAGGCTTGGATTTTGAAGCACTTCCCATAAAGGATTCAAATGAAATTCAGATCAACTTGATGCCTGATACAACAGTTGTTGGCATAGATGAAGCACAGTTCTTAGATGATGGGATCGTTGATGTAATTGAAGGTCTTGCAGATAAAGGAATGCGGGTCTTGGTGACAGGGCTGGATATGAATTTTCGAGGTGAACCATTTGGTTGTATGCCAATTCTTTTATCCAGGGCAGATAAAGTGGATAAACTCCAGGCGATATGTATGATTTGCGGCGAACCTGCAACCAGGACACAACGGTTGGTTAATGGAAAACCCGCCCGCTTTGATGATCCAGTTGTAATAGTCGGGGCTTCAGAAATGTATGAAGCTCGCTGTCGTTCTCATCACGAGGTGCCAAAGGATTAATAAAATGAAAGACTATAAAGATTATTTACTTGAGGTATTAATTTCTGAAAATGATTTAAATAACCGGATCGCAGAATTGGGCGAGGAAATAAGCAGGGACTATAAAGATAGTAAAGATTTATTGCTGGTCTGTATTTTACGAGGTGCAGTAATCTTCCTGACCGACCTTTCCAGAAAAATTTCGATATCACACGCAATCGATTTTATGGCAATTTCATCATATGGAGCTGGTACCAGAAGTTCATCTGGAGTTGTACGTATTACGATGGACCTGACTACTAACATATCGAATAAAGATGTTTTGATCGTAGAAGATATCATTGATAGCGGCAACACCATGTCTTATGTTCTGGAAATGCTTTCCACCCGCAAACCCAAGAGTATTAAAATATGTGCTCTCTTGGATAAAGCAGAGCGTCGTGAAGTTGATGTCCCAATAAGTTATACCGGTTTCAAGATCCCTAATAAATTCGTTTATGGGTATGGGCTGGACCTGGATGAATATTTTCGCAATTTACCATTTATTGGTGTGGTTGATCTAAAAAAATATGAAAATTAAGTTTTCTTATTCGAAATGAAACCGGAGGAAAAGTTTTTTAATAAAATAAGTGATTATTTCCTTGCCCAACGAGAAGATTACGGGGAAATCTATGTTATCGGAGGGTATATCCGCGACAAGATATTAAGCAAATTTAATAAAGACCTGGATTTTGTAGTAAAAAAGAATTCAATAAAAGCTGCGCGAGAAATAGCGGATTGCTTTGGCGGTGACTTTTATTTGCTTGATAGAAAACGTGAAACCGCAAGGGCGCTGATTCCTTTGGAAAACCAACAATTAATTGTTGACGTCGCATTGATCAATGGGGAAAATATCTTTGAAGACCTTAAAAAAAGAGATTTTTCTATTAATGCAATGGCCATCAACCTATGCGAACCGGATACAACCATCGATCCCTTGGGTGGACAACTGGACCTTAATCTTAAGAAATTGGTGCCTTGTAGTGTAAATTCTTTTTCTGATGATCCAGTACGAACATTACGAGCAGTTCGTTTTATTCAAAACCTTGGATTAAACTTTGACCCAAACATAAAACCAGCGATCATTTCCGCATCAAAAAATCTTCGTCTTATATCTGCTGAACGCATTCGTGATGAACTCTGCCAAATTCTTGGGCTTTCAGGTCTGGATCGATCTTATACATTCCTGGAAGAATTTGAGATATTGACTCAAGTTTTTCCTGAAATCATAAAAATGAAGGAAATTGCACCAAAATTTCCCCATGTGCATGATGGATTAACACATTCACTGCGAGCAGCAGAATATATTCGATATTTCCTGGATCTCATATTTAATTCAAATAAGAAATGTGAGAACAAATATTTCAATGATGTTCAATCGCTCATAGGAAAATATAAGGACTCCTTAAATAAATTAGTCAATAATTTTGATAAACTGAATTTCTCAGTTTATCCTCTAATGGCGATAGTAGGGCTTTTTCATGATTCCGCAAAGTCGAATATACCGACTGTTGAAGATGAGGGAAAAATCGTATTTCCAGACCATGCAAAGAAAAGTGCTGAAATTACCAAATCCAGAATGAAGTCTTTAGCTTTTTCTAATGAAGATATCAATTTTGTGGATACAATCATCGGGTTTCACATGTCACCGAACTTAAAATCTATCGGTATCGATGAAAAACCCAATCGAGCAATCTATCGTTATTTTCAGGAGACTGGCGAATTTGGAGTACTGCTCGGATTTTTCCACCTTGCGGACATAATCGCTACTTATGAGGAAACATTGGCTTCCTCTCGATGGGAAATTGCCATCCACACAGTAGAAAAAATCTTGGATGGATGGTTCTACCATTTTAATGATGTGATATTTCCTACCAGGCTTCTTAATGGAGATGAACTTATTGATGGATTAGGGATGCAACCCGGGAGGAAAGTTGGTTTAATATTGGAAAGCATCCGTGAAGAACAGGCAGCTGGTACATTGTTTGAAAAAAAAATGGCGCTTGAATATGCAAAAAAAATGATTGATGAGATGGAAATAAATGACTGAAAAATTGTATAGTTTAGAGATCGGCCAAGGAAAACCGCTGATCTGTCTGCATGGTTACGCATTGGACCATTCGGTTTGGTTAAAAATGTCTGAGGAAATTAGAGCCATAGTTAAATTAATTCTTCCTGACTTGCGCGGGCATGGAAGATCGCCTTCACCAGTAGGAAAATATTCTATGAGGACGATGGCAGAAGATGTCTTGCGTTTAATGGACGATCAAAACCTTGGATGTGCTTTTCTAGCAGGTCATTCAATGGGTGGCTATATTGCATTAGCTTTGGCAGATCATTACCCTGACCGGCTTTCTGGTTTAGCTTTGATTGCCTCACATTGTTTTGAGGATCTGCCGGAAAAAAAGAAATCCCGAATTGAAGATATCGAAAGAGTCAGGCGATCTTCTGTGGCTGAAGTACTTGCTGAAATGCCGGAAAAGTTGACAAGGAATCCTCAAATTGCAAACTATTGTAAACGATTAATTTCTCAAACAAGTGAAAATGGTGTGATGGGTGTTTTAGCAGGCATGGCGGAAAGATCGGACAAAACTGAAATATTAAAGGTGATTGAAATCCCAAAAATGATCATTGCAGGAGTCGATGACCAACTAATCCCATTAAAAACGAGCAGACAAATGGCGGAAATGGTTAAGGGCTTGACTTTGGTTGAAATTAAAGAGGCAGGCCATATGCCGATGATGGAAAGACCTAATGAAACTGGGATAGCTCTATTAAATTTATTTGAACAAGGAAATCATTAAATGAAATCGAAAGTTTTTTTTACAAGTGTCAGAACACGCCCCGGAAATAACATGTATGACAAGCTGGAAAAGCTAATTAATAAGGCCGGGATCGATTCTTTAGAGGTTAAAGATAAATTAGTAGCTTTAAAGATCCATTTTGGCGAACCCGGCAATCTTGCTTACATCCGACCGAATTATGCAGCCCGAATCGTTAAAAAAATCAAAGAGATGGGCGGAAAGCCTTTCCTGACTGACAGTAATACATTGTATTACGGTAGGCGAGCAAATGCGGTAGACCACTTGGAAGCAGCTATGGAGAATGGGTTCAACAGGATAGCGGTCGGTTGCGATGTGATAATTGCAGATGGCTTGACCGGTACTGATGCCGCTGAAATCCCGGTTAATTTGAAGTATGTCAAACAAGCCAAAATTGGGACGATAATTGCGGATTCGAACATCATAATCAGCATTAATCATTTCAAAGGACATGAACAGACAGGATTTGGGGGCGCATTAAAGAATATCGGGATGGGTAGCGGTTCACGAAAAGGCAAAATGGAGATGCACTCCGCCTCAAAACCGGAAATGATCGAAGAAAACTGTGTTGCCTGCGGTATGTGTATTAAAAATTGCCCGGAAGAAGCTATCGCGTACAACTCGAGGAAAAAAGCCCAGATCGATTATGAAAAATGCATCGGTTGCGGGCAATGTGTAGCGAGCTGTCATTATGGTTCCGCTCGAGCCAAATATGATCAATCTGCCGAGATTTTGGGCGAGATGATCGCTGAATATGCATTTGCAGTACTTGAAGGCAAACAACACTTTCATATCAGTTTTATTATGAACGTGTCACCTGATTGTGATTGCTTTAATTGTAACGACCAGGCGCTTGTACCGGATATCGGAATTGCTGCTTCATTTGATCCGGTTGCTTTGGATAAAGCTTGTGTAGATCTGGTCAATCAAGCACCGGCTATCCAGGACAGCCGGATGTTTGACAAGGTAACTTATGAGCAAGGTAATGATAAATTTGTACATGTTCATCCAGACGTCCACTGGAAAGATTGCCTCAAACATGCTGAAGAGATTCATTTAGGAAATCAGGATTATAAGTTGATCGAGGTGAAATAAAGCCAAAGGGATCGTTCGTAACCAGCCCTCTTGTATAAAAAAAATATAAAAAATATTTAGATTTATAAAACTATTAATAAGGTTTAAGGTATTAAATGAGATAGATCGCTGAATAATCATCGTATTGAGAGTAATTTTCTTGAGGAATTGATGGAATTTCCATGAATAAATATAAATATGTGATTATTGGCGGCGGGATGACGGGTGATTCTGCCATCGCAGGGATCCGTGAATTGGATGAACGAGGTTCTATTTTATTACTTTCAGCAGAACCTAACCCACCATATAATAGACCACCTTTATCGAAAGGTCTTTGGAAAGGGAAACCCCTCGATTCTATTTGGCGTAATTCTGAATATAAAAATACCAAAATCCTGCTAGGTCAAAAAGTTGAATCTATAGATCCTGAAAAAAAATATATTGTTGGTAATAATAGCAAACAATACGGCTATGAAAAATTACTTATTGCAACTGGTGGGGTTAATCGGCGTCTGCCGATAAACGAAAAAGAGATTATTTACTACCGGACTGTAGAAGACTTTAAGAAACTAAAAAAACTTTCTGAAAATAAACGGAAATTTGGCGTCATCGGCACGGGTTTTATCGGATCAGAGATCTCGGCTGCATTAGCTATGAATGGTATGGAAGTTACAGTTTTTGATATCGGAGCTGGAATTGGATGGAATATTTTTCCTTCAGGATTAACCGAGTACCTGAATGGTTATTTCAGAAAAAATAAAGTTAATGTCATCCCAAATGTTAAAGTCAAAGATATTAAAAAGGTAGATGAAGTTTTTAAGATCACAACCGATTCTGGAATTGCAATCCTTGTTGATGCGGTAGTGGCTGGAATCGGAATTGTACCTGATGTTAAGTTGGCAGAGGATATTAGTTTAGAAATGGAAAACGGCATAAAAGTAGATAAATTCTTACAGACGTCCAGATCTGATATATACGACGCTGGAGATGTAGCGAACTTTTATAATTCCTTACTTGGCACGAACATCAGGGTTGAGCATGCAGATAATGCAAAGGTAATGGGAAAGCAAGCTGGGCGTAATATGGCCGGGGCGAATGAACGATATGACTATTTACCTTTCTTTTACTCAGACCTGTTTGACCTTGGATATGAAGCAGTAGGCCAAATGGATTCGCGATACGAAATTGTTGAGGATTGGGAAGAGAAATATAAAAAAGGGGTCTTGTATTATTTGAAAGAAGAGCGCGTAAGCGGGGTAATTCTTTGGAATGTATGGGATAAAGTTGACGAAGCACGAAAGATCATCTCATTACCAGCACCGATTAAACGAAGCGATTTAATAGGAAAAATAAAAGGATAAATAATTATTTGCTTACAGCTACAAGCAAGACCCTGATAAAGACAACAATACCGACAAATAGCATTGACAGAATTTGATTATGGCTGTTCATTGCATAATAGAGTAGGAAAGGTAATAGGATATCCAAAAGGATCGAAGTTCTCTTTACGAAAACTGGATTAAGTAATCTTTCATGCATTGAAGGTTCCTAAATTCGAAAAAATTAATGTCAAAACACCGATCAAAGCGACCAATCCCATTCCATAAATCAGAATTTTTCCTATTACCTCCCCTTCTTTTCCTTCCAACCCGACGGTAGCACATCCCAGAATTACTTTGGCAGGAGCCATCATACTTCCTAATGCTCCACCTGCTGATTGGGCACCCAAAATCAGGGGGACGCTCAAACCTAAAAGTTCAGCAGTCCTCATTTGAAGCGCTGCGAAAATCACATTGGAATTATTGTTGCTTCCGGTGATAAAAGCACCGATTGCACCGATAAATGGAGAAACGAATGGGAAAAAGTTCTGATTGAACGCCTTGCTGATCCCCTCGGCCAAGATCCCGGTCATTTGAGTATGCGACATGATCACCGCTATTCCAACCATTGTAAAGATCGCGATTGTCGTATCTGTTGACTTTTTGGCAGTATTTATTAAGATCGTCTTAAAATCCTTTTTTTGAAGAAAACCTGCTTTAATAAAAACGAAAAAAGAAATTAACCCACTGAGGAAAATGATCATTCCTGGATGATTTAGGATTTTTATATCTCTCCCCGAACCTGCAGCGGTTAGATCCCCAAGCGAGGTTGAGATCTCGGGAAATTTCAAAGACAGAAAAAACTTTCCTAAAGTGCTTTTTATTGGAGTAATCAGGCTAAAAGCCAGCGTCATAACTACAAGAATTACATAAGGAAGCATCGAAACCAGTAATTTTGGATTTGCCTTTGTATTGGTTGAATTATCCAAGTTCCTTTTCGAGATCAATAAATAGCTGATAACTAATGCAATCAGAGCAGGAATGGTTACAGCCAGGATATAAAGCCCATTTGTAGCTAACAGATACTGACCGCTGCCCAATATTAATCCAAGTAGAATTGTCAGGAAAAAAGTGCTCTTAATACCTTTGACGCCATCTGCAATATAAGTAACCAAAATTCCGCTGACAATCGCTGCAATCCCAAGCAACACTGCGACTGCTGGCGCAAGAACATCCCCAGGTAAGCCGGTAATTGCCATCATGGTTTGAAAAGAACTTGCCATTGATCCAAAGGAAACTCCCCAGGCATGGCCGATACTGGCCATTACTAAAGCCTGTACAGGATTAAAACCAGTGCTTACCAATAATGGTGCGGCGACTGCAACAGGCACTCCAAATCCGCCCATTCCCTGAAGAAACGAGGGAAACAGCCACCCCAGAAAAATACCCTGTAAAGCTCGATTGCTGGTCAGTTTTGAAAGCCATTCACCGATCCTTTTGATAGTGCCAGCTTGTTCAGTCAGGATATATAAAAACAAAGCTGTCCAAATTATCAGCAGGACATCAATAGAAAGTAAGAAAGCTTTTATGTAAGTGTATCCGATCAGATCAAATCCGGCGCCGAAGAATACGACTGCAATAAAGACAGTTAAGAGCCAGCTTAAGGCACCTGCTTTGCTGCCGCCCCAATTAAACCCAAGCATAACGATAAGAAAAAGGATAATAGGGGCAGCGGAGAGAAACCAATTGATAAATGAAATTTCCATAATGAGCAGGGATTATACATTATCTGAGATTAAAAGATAAAAAAGTTTGGATTTTTGTTTAATTTTCAAGAATATGCGCCCTTATGGTAAAATCGTATCTTGGCGAAAATTTGTATTTTTCCCTAATATTTAATCCGGAGGATCTGAATGACAGCTAAAAAATTTGTTTACCTTTTCAATGAAGTCCAAGAAGCCGAAAAGTATGCCGGCTCATGGGATGGAGTGCGCGGTTTGTTGGGGGGCAAAGGTGCTAACCTCGCTGATATGACCAGGATCGGTGTACCAGTTCCGCCATTCTTTACCGTAACTACCGAAGCATGCAATGCTTTTCTTGAAGCGGGCAATAAATTCCCGGATGGAATGTGGGACCAAATGATGGAAGGGCTAAAAGAGGTTGAAAAAGCCTCCGGAAAGAAATTTGGCGATCCCAAGAATCCTCTGCTGGTTTCCTGCCGTTCAGGTGCAAAAATGTCCATGCCAGGCATGATGGACACCGTCTTGAATATCGGCTTAAATGATGAAACTGCTCGCGGTATGGTTGAGCTAACCAAGAATGACCGGTTTGTCTATGATGCTTATCGCAGATTGATCGGTATGTTTGGCTCAGTTGTTCTTGAGATTGATGATGAAGCATTTGAAGAAGTACTTGATTCCGTAAAGAAAGCCAAAGGAGTCACTGCCGATACCGACCTGAAAGCTGAAGATTTGAAGGAATTGGTCGAAAAATTAAAAGCAGTAATCAAACGTGAAAAGGGATTTGACTTTCCACAGGAACCTCTTGAGCAGATGCGTCTTGCGACCGAAGCCGTATTCAAGTCATGGTTCGGCAAGCGCGCAGTTGATTATCGACGAGCGGAAGGCATTCCGGATAATTTGGGAACCGCAGTTAATATCGTAACAATGGTTTTTGGAAATACTGGATGGGAATCTGGAACCGGTGTCGCTTTTACCCGCGACCCATCAACTGGAGAAAATAAACTTTTTGGTGAATATTTGCTGAATGCCCAGGGCGAAGATGTTGTCGCAGGTATTCGCAACACTGAAAAGATCGAAAAAATGGCCGATACGCTTTCAGAAGCGTACCATCAGTTTGTTGAGATCACCCACAAACTTGAAAAACATTATCATGATATGCAGGATATGGAATTCACAGTGGAAAATCGCCGACTGTGGATGCTCCAAACCCGAAATGGAAAACGAACAGCAAGTGCTGCTGTAAAAATTGCTGTTGACATGGTCAATGAAGGTCTGATCACTAAAGATGAAGCCCTAACCCGTGTAACTCCCGCCCATATTGATACACTTCTACACCCCCAATTCCTGGGTGATACCAAGTCAGTAGCTAAAAAAGAAGGCAAGTTATTTGCCACTGGTGTGAATGCTTCACCTGGTGCTGCGGTTGGACAAGTTTATTTTGACGCAGATAAAGCTGAAATAATGGCAAAAGAGCATAAACAGCAAGTTATCATGGTGCGCCCCTTTACCAAGCCGGATGATGTGCATGGAATGTTGGCCGCCAGAGGCATTCTTACCAGCGAAGGTGGCGCGACTTCTCACGCTGCTGTGGTTGCCCGACAATTTGGTGTGCCATGTATCGTCGGTGCGTCAATGATACACATTGACCTGGAAAAACGCGAACTGGATTCCAATGGTGTGAAGGTAAAAGAAGGCGATTGGATCTCGATCGATGGCGCTTCCGGAGAAGCATACCTTGGTGAATTAAAATTATCCGCTGCTTCACTTGAAGAACAGACTGACCTGCTTACTTTACTAGATTGGGCCGATGAAGTTTGCGCAAGGCCTGGCACCCGCCAAGGTCCTGCTGGCTGGCCGACAACCGGACTGCAAGTTTGGGCGAATGCTGATTACCCCAAAGATGCACAGCGCGCCCGTTCCTATGGCGCGAAGGGTATTGGACTTTGCCGAACCGAGCACATGTTCTTTGAACAGACCAGGCTTCCCATTGTTCAGCGGATGATCCTGGCTGAGACATCTGAGGTGCGTGTAAAAGCTCTAAATGAACTCCTGCCATACCAGCGATCCGATTTTGCCGGGCTGTTTGAAGCGATGAATGGTTACCCCGTGATCATCCGCTTGATCGACCCGCCATTGCATGAGTTCCTGCCTTCTGAAGAAACCTTGCTTGAGGAAGTTATCACCATGCGAGTGAAGGGTGAGACAAAAGGTTTAGCTGAAAAAGAAAAACTATTGGCAAGTGTCCGGACGATGCATGAATCCAATCCAATGATGGGTTTGCGCGGTGTTCGCCTAAGCATTGTTATGCCGGAAATCGTTGAAATGCAAGTCCGTGCTATTTTTGAAGCAGCTGCGGATATGACACTTAAAGGCATAGATGCGAAACCCGAGGTCATGATCCCATTAACGGGTCATGTTAATGAATTGAATCATATCCAGCCGCGATTGATTGAAATCGCCAAACAGGTTATGGCTGAGAAAAAAGTGGACTTCCACTACAAATTCGGCACGATGATCGAAATCCCGCGCGCTGCGCTGACCGCTGGTGAGATAGCCGAAGTTGCTGAGTTCTTCTCATTCGGTACCAATGACCTGACACAGATGACCTATGGTTATAGTCGTGATGATGCGGAACGGAACTTCCTTGTGACTTATGTTGAAGCAGGAATTCTCCCGAAGAATCCTTTCCAGACCATTGATACTGATGGAGTTGGCCGGTTGATGAAACTATCAGTTACCGAAGGCCGGGAGAGACGTCCTAATCTGGAAGTTGGTATTTGCGGTGAGCATGGTGGTGATCCGGCATCAATAGAATTCTGCCACACCATTGGACAGAATTACGTTAGCTGCTCTCCCTTCCGTGTACCTGTCGCGCGCCTTGCTGCTGCTCAGGCAGCTTTGAAATACGCTCCAAAAAAGTAACCCAACGAAATTTGAAATAACGTGAATAATCCCACGGTTTATGCCGTGGGATTATTTATTGCGGCCTGGAATATACCAGCTTGTAAATATTTAGAAATTCCGTGATCTGCATAAGATAATTCTGTGTCTCGCTTGCGCGGAGAATTTCAAGCAATAAGTCGGGATCGTCATTGGATAGAGCCAACCAAGATTCTGCATTACCTGGGCCGGCATTATATGCTACGAGAGCCGCCTGAGTGTTGCCTGACAAATATGACTTCATACGATCCAAATAAAAAGCTCCCAAAGTTAAGTTCACTTTTCCTAAAAGCAGATCACGTTGATCATAATTATCGGGCCAATTCAGGAGATCAACATTTTCCGCTCCAGTTGCGGGCATGATCTGCGATAAACCACTGGCGCCAGCCGATGAGGATATAAAGGGATTGAACATGCTTTCCTGCCGGATAAGTGCATAAAGGAGGAGGGGGGGGATTTCGTAATCATTTGCAATTGTCACTATCATTTCTCTAAAATAAGCACCAAAACGGATATGTGTGAAGTAGATCGGGGCGGTCAATGAAGTAAGTTCATCCATACCTGCCAATGTCAAAATATTCCTGCTTGTGTAAATTGCGGGTTGATAAAGGTTTTTTTCTACCAGAAAAATCATTAAACGGTAAGAATTTACAACATCAGACTGCAGTTCAGCGCGCAGTAATTCTGCTTCATTGATTGCTTCTTTGAACAGGCCCAGATCATAAAACGTTGACATCCTGAGAATGCGCTGATTGGATTTCAGATCTCCCAGCCCGTTCAAATCGATATCAGCAGGCAAATTAAATGTAGTTCTCAGCCAGGCGTCTGCTTCCGGTTTTTCAAGTTCCAGGTCGTACCCAAGATCAATTCCATCTTCAATAGTAAGAGGAACCTGTCCCTTGATCAATTCCCCCGCGCGAATGCTGTAATAATCTGTCGGGTCGGCAGTCTCTGCCAGCTGCCAAGCTGTATTCGCATCTTCTGGTTTTTCAAGCGCTGTGAATGTCTTGCCAAGCCAAAGGTAGGCTTTCGCTTTTTCGGAAGGGGTTGTGCCAAGAACCAGGCCCCGTTGAAAAATTGTTTGCGCTTCTTCAAATTTTCCCAGTCGAAAGTAAGATATCCCGGACAGAAACAATCCTCGGTAACTCAACTCTGAGGAAGGATATTCATCCATCATCCGCTGCCAGGTTATTGCCGCGTTATCAAGATCACCTGCACGTTCATAGGTTCGCCCGGCTTCAAAGAGATAGGTTGGCGCTTCCGGTGAATCAGGTGCGGATGAAATAAATCCTTTGTAGGTCTCAGCGGCGTTGGAATATTCATTGAGGTTGTTCGCCTGGACAAATGCTTTTTCATCCCACGCTGCAGGCCAGTATGGGTTGGCAGGATAATTCACGATCAATGCATCATATTCCTCGATCGCATTGCGAGGTTGACCATTAAAATAATGGCTCAGACCTTTAAAATAATGGACGCTGCCATCATTTTCTACTGGATTTGAATCAATATATCTCTGAAATGCCTGAATAGCAAAATCGTATGAACCAGCATAATAATCCACCAGACCACGATAGAAATCATTGATTGGGATACCATTGCTCACCAGGATCGACAATGCAGTATAGGAATCAAATTCCTTTGGAAACTGGATAACAGAATCCAGGAAACGAGTATTTGCCTCGACAGCAAGGCCTAATTTCTGGTAAGCCTGGCCTGCGAGAAGGTTTGCTGTCGCCTTGGATGAGTTTTCCTGGGCAGAATCGTAGACGGTCATATAGTATTGGATGGCGGTTGTATAATCTTCCAAATTATCATAAGCCTTCCCGATCTGAGTATTCAAATAGCTTGCAATACCTGGTGGGTTGCTTTGTAAAGCCGCCTGATACGCTTCTATTGCTTGCTGATAATCACCTCCTGCCATTGCTGCATTTCCCTGGTATGTTCGTACAATATTGTCGATAATACCCGGTTTAAGTTCGGCAAATTTTGCATATGCATTCGCTGCCTGCAAGTATTCCTCAATATCAAAATAGCATTCACCGATCAAAAAATATGCATTTGCTGTGGCATCAGTGCCAGGAAATTGCCCTAATAAACGATTATAAATATCAATTGCAGCAATGTATTCCCGCCGAGCATAGAAGGTTTTCCCCAAACCTAACATCGCGGTTGATTTTGTATCAATGTCATCCGCTTGATCAAAGATCTGTTGAAAAAGTTGCTGGGCTAGGTCTAAATCTCCCGCAAAATATACATCATCTGCTTCTTTTAATCTTGAGGCAGGTATTGGGGTGGGAGTAGGCGTCAATGCAGGTTGGATGTGCAGGATTTCACCGATGTTAAATGAGTTTTCTTCTTTCTCCGGTGTCTTGTCTGCTTCTAAAACAGAAATGAAAGGAAAACTGCAGGCTGTAAATACAAGGAAGGAACCAAGCAGTATTTTTAGTCTTGTTTTTATCATATTTGGTTTATATTATGGCTTATTCAAAGTGTCAACTCTTTGACAAACCGCATTTCCCGTGTTAAACTCAAAAGGTCAAGTTCAAAGGCGCTCAATACCGGGCGCGTTTTTTTTGGCGAAAAACCAATGCGTACGATAGAATGGGATTCCGCCGCTGAGCGGCTGAAATTGATAGACCAGAGGGACCTTCCCTCTCGATTGACTTACATCCATCTCAACACATATCAAGAAACTGCTGAGGCGATCCGGAACATGACGGTTCGCGGAGCACCTGCGATCGGCATAACCGCAGCTTACGGTATGGCGCTTGCTGGAATTCGTTCCAAGGCAACTTCGGTCGATGCACTGCGAAAGGAATTG
>Ga0105104_10002376_pt1 | contig 13790 bp, 11 predicted proteins | sample PPLLaktember2015_3_FD_87034 | JGI IMG/M metagenome (GOLD analysis project Ga0105104, IMG submission 87034) | Freshwater sediment microbial communities from Prairie Pothole Lake near Jamestown, North Dakota, USA - PPLs Lake P7 Core (6) Depth... | ecosystem: Environmental > Aquatic > Freshwater >...
CAGACCCACCGTCATTTTGATCGTGGGGGTCAACGGCTCGGGGAAAACCACCACTATTGCCAAGCTTGCCAAACGCTTCAAAGACCAGGGGAAGCGCATCATGCTCGTGGCAGCGGACACCTACCGGGCGGCGGCCGTCGACCAGCTTCAAATATGGGGAGACCGGTTGGATATACCGGTCATCTGCGGGCAGCCCTCGGCGGATCCCGGTTCAGTAGCTTTCGACGGTATCCAGGCAGCCGTGGCGCGGGGGATGGACTTAACCTTTATCGATACCGCCGGAAGGCTGCACACCCGCTACAACTTGATGGAAGAGCTGAAAAAAGTAAACCGTGTGGTTGGAAAATCCCTGCCCGGAGCGCCCCACGGCACCTGGCTGGTACTGGACGCGACCACCGGCCAGAACGCCCTCCACCAGGCACGAGCTTTCAAGGAAGCTGTCCAGATCACCGGGATCATCCTCGCCAAGCTGGATACATCCGCCCGCGGAGGCATGGCATTCGCGATCCAGAAGGAGCTTGGGCTGCCAATCCTGTTTGCAGGGTTGGGAGAAAAACAGGACGACCTTCAGCCATTCGATCGCCAGGCATTTGTCGACGGCATTCTTGCCGCAGGCTAATTTGTGCAATTTTGGAGGAATTATGCAAGACTTGATCGACCGCCTGGAACAGAGCCAGGCCTCTATCCAACAGCTACTGGTGCATCTTTGACTTACCGAATAAAGAAAACCAGCTCCTGATCCTGCAAAAACAATCCGAAAATCCGAATTTATGGGATGATCGCCAGCACGCCCAGCGCGTGATGAAAGACCTGTCCGAGCTGCGGGATGACATCGAAGGGTGGAGAAAGATCGAAAAACGCGTTCGGGATGCGGCCGAACTTGCCGAATCGGGGGATGAATCTTTCCGTCCGGATCTGGAACAAGAAGTTCAAACGATCGAAGCGGAGATCCGCCAGCGCGAGCTGAGCACCCTTCTCGCGGGTCCGTATGACAAAGGCAATGCGATTTTGTCGATCAATGCCGGAGCAGGAGGAACGGATTCCCAAGATTGGGCAAACATGCTCTTTCGCATGTACCTGCGGTGGGCGGAGCGGCGGTCATACAAAACAGAAATCCTCGACCAGACAGAAGGTGAGGAAGCGGGTATTAAGAGTACCACCATCGCCGTAGATGGGAGATATGCCTATGGATATTTACGGGCAGAAAAAGGTGTACACCGCCTGGTCAGGCTTTCTCCGTTCGATTCAGCACACCGCCGGCACACGTCGTTTGTCCAGGTCGAGGTGCTCCCCGAAGTAAGCGACGACGGGGAAATCGAGATCAACCCGGACGATCTGCGCATCGACATCTTCCGCTCCAGCGGAGCGGGTGGGCAGAATGTGCAGAAGAACGCCACCGCTGTTCGGCTGACCCACATCCCTTCGGGGATCGTGGTTACCTGCCAGAACGAACGCTCGCAGATGCAGAACCGTGAAAACGCCTTGCGTGTCCTGCGGGCACGCCTGCTGGAAATCAAACGCGAGGAACAGGAACGCCAGCTGGCTCAACTGCGTGGGGAATATGTAAAGGCTGAGTGGGGCAGCCAGATCCGTTCCTACGTGCTGCACCCTTACCAGATGGTCAAGGACCACCGCACCGATTATGAAGTCGGCAACACCCAGGCTGTCCTCGACGGCGATATCGATGAATTTATTGAAGCGTACTTGAAAAAGGCGCCCGAGAGTCAATAAATCTATTTATCCAAAATACGCGCCAGTTCGAACAGGCGCAGGTCGATGGATTTTTTGGTGGACACCACCACCTCCAATGGGGTGGGAGTGATATCCCCTTTTTGCAGCCCCACCAGGACGCCGAAGTTACCTTTTACCAGCTGATCGGTGGCTCCTGCCCCAAACCGGCTGGCCAGGATCCGGTCGAATGCGCCTGGATCGCCGCCCCGCTGGACGTGCCCTAGAATCGTCGACCGTATGGCAAAACCCAACCGCTCTTTGTGTTCGGCAAAGTAGGCTGCCAGGCGCTCCGCGTCGTAATACGCCCCCTCTGCGACCACGACGACCGCGTGGGCTTTCCCTTTTTCGTAGGCCTGGCGAATGGTTTCGGCCAGCTCCTCTGGGTTGGTTTCCACTTCCGGGATTACCACGGCTTCAGCGCCTCCCGCAATCCCGGTCATCAAGGCGAGATACCCCGAATCGCGTCCCATGACCTCCAGGAGGAAAGCACGCTGGTGAGAGGAGGCTGTGATTTTCAACCGGTCAAGCGCCTCTAAGGCGATATTCAAGGCCGTATCGACCCCGATCGTTATTTCCGAACCGAACAGGTCATTGTCAATGGTGGAGGCGACCCCCACCACCGGAAACCCCAATTTCGAGAGCGCATACGATCCGGTTTGCGATCCATTTCCCCCGATGACGACCAGCGCTTCAATGTGGAAATTTGCCAATCCGTCCAGGGCTTTTCGCTGCCCTTCGAGGGTTTTGAATTCCAGGCACCGGGCGCTTCCCAAAATAGTACCACCCCTTTGAATAATGCCCCCGACGTCACGAGCCGTCAAAGGAATATACTCTTGGTTGAGCAGACCAGCAAACCCGTGCCGGGCGCCAAAAACCTCCCAGCCCTTATCAATCCCGGTCCGGGTGACCGCCCGGATGGCTGCATTCATTCCAGGGGCATCCCCTCCGCTGGTCAACACCGCGATTCTCTTCACCTGCCCCTCCTTGGCTGCAATCTGAAACTGAGTTGATTTTAACATGGAAGTCATCGTGAAAAAGGGTACGATCTTCCAGGCTCCGGGGTGGGATATCATTCATCCGGTTTAATTCTGCGATAAAATAAGCATTGACAATCCCTTTTTCGTATCTCAAGAACGTCGTTCGCCTGTACGCGGTGCAAAGCCAGTACAACCCGGTAAACCCAACCCAGACCCAAATGGTAGTCCCTCCCTGTTGATCCAAAGGAAAAAACATGGCTGGATTCCGCATTGATAAACATCCCATTTTGCCAGTCCCCGAACGTGATGTGATATCCTTCTCCTGGCAAGGACGGAAGCTGTCGGCTTATCAGGGCGAAACGATAGCTTCCGCTCTTTTCGCCAATGGTTTTCGAGTTTTCGGCCACCACCATAAAGATGGGTCACCCCAGGGCATCTACTGCGCCAACGGCCAATGCGCCCAGTGCCTGGTGCTGGCGGACGGCCGGCCGGTAAAATCCTGCCTGGACCTGGTCTCACCCGGGATGCAGGTCGAGCCGGTGGAGGATCTGCCGGTGCTTCCCAGGGTAGCCGCTGTCCCCTCCATGAAAACGGTTGAAACCATCCGGGTGCCTGTCCTGATCGTGGGAGGCGGCCCTGCAGGTTTATCCGCCGCCATCGAATTGGGCAAACTAGGGATCCAAACCCTGCTGATCGACGACAAGCACCGGCTGGGCGGCAAACTGGTCTTGCAGACCCACCGCTTTTTTGGGTCCGTCGAGGCAGTCTATGCCGGGACGCGCGGCATCGATATCGCCACCCGCCTGGAAAATTCGGTCAGGCAGTACCCGTCGATCGAAATCTGGCTCAGATCTACAGCTCTGGCCGTATTCAGCGACCGGAAAATTGGGGTTTTGAGGGAAGGCGGCGAATATGTCCTGATCGAGCCAGAAATCCTGTTGACGGCTGCCGGAGCTCGAGAGAAATTTCTCGCCTTCCGCGGCAATACCCTCCCTGGGGTGTACGGTGCAGGCGCTTTTCAAACCCTGGTCAACCGGGACCTGATCCGTCCGGCGGAACGGCTGTTTATTGTTGGCGGCGGCAATGTTGGATTGATCGCCGGTTACCATGCTCTCCAGGCGGGCATGCAGGTGGTAGGCCTGGTGGAAGCCCTGCCGGAGTGCGGTGGCTACAAGGTCCACCGGGATAAGCTGGTCCGCATGGGGGTGCCGATATATACCTCCCACACCATCCTGAGCGCCAACGGGACACAGGCGGTTGAATCGGTGACCATCGCCAGGGTCGACGAGCGATTTGAACCTGTCGCAGGGACAGAAAAATCCTTTGCCTGCGACAGTGTATTGATCGCCGTGGGGCTGGACCCGGTAAATGAGTTCGAGATCAAAGCCCGGGATTACGGTGTGGTTGTCTTCTCTGCCGGGGATGCCGAGGAAATCGCAGAGGCATCCGCAGCCATGTTTTCAGGGAAGATCAGAGGACTCGAAATTGCCCGGACATTGGGCGCTTCGGTACAGGATGTCCCAGAGGAATGGTACCGCACCTGTGAGATCTTAAAATCCAAACCCGGGCCCGTGGTGGAAGAAATCATCTCAAAGGTCGGGCAAGGCGTGGCGCCAATGATCCACTGCACCCAGGAGATCCCGTGCAACCCCTGCGCAGCCATCTGCTCTTTTGGTTTGATTGCCATCGACGATGAAGATATCCGGCACCTGCCCACCTACTTGGGGAGTGTCGATTCGTGCAAGGGCTGCGAGCGGTGCGTTGCCATCTGCCCGGGATTGGCCATTACCCTGGTCGATTATCGGAAAAATCCGCAATTCCCCACGGTATCGATCCCCTACGAGTTCAACAAGGGCTCCCTGCAGGAGAATGACGTGGTAACCGTGCTCGATACCCTGGGTGATCCCCTCGGGGAGCTGGCTGTGGTTAAGGTCCAAACGATCCCCAAGAACGACCGTACGTCGATCGTAAAAGTGCGGGCGCCTGCAGAGTTGGCGAAACGGATTGCCGGCATCCGCGTCCTGGCTCAAGGAAGAGCAGAACCGATGGACCGGTATGTCACCCGCCTGGAGGATGACGTAATCATCTGCCGCTGCGAGCGGGTGACCGCAGGAGAGATCCGCGCCTTAATCCGCCAGGGATACCGTGACATGAACGAGATCAAAACCGTTTCCCGGGCAGGGATGGGAGCCTGCGGAGCAAAGACATGCGCGGCATTGATGCTCCGCCTCTTCCGTGAGGAGGGTATCCCCGTTCAGGAGGTGATAGGCCTGACCAAGCGTCCATTATTCGTTGAAGTCCAGCTTGGGGTGTTCGCAGGTGAGGTGAATACCCGGGAGGGAAGCCATGGTTAACCAGCCTTCCCCCGCATACGACGTGATTGTGATCGGGGCCGGTTCGATCGGTGTGCCGGCGGCTTACTATCTGAGCTGCGCCGGTTTGCGGACCCTGGTGATTGACAGCATGCCGAGCGTTGGGCAGAGCTCCAACAAGAAAGCCATCGGCGGGATTCGTGCCACCCATTCCGATCCGGCAAAAATCCGCCTGTGTTTGCGCAGCATCGAGATCTTTTCCACCTGGAAAGAAATCTACGGCGATGACATCGAATGGAGCCAGAGCGGCTACTCGTTCGTCGCCTACCGTCCACAGGAGGAAAAGACGCTTAAAGAACTGCTCGCCGTTCAAAAGCCATTCGGGTTGGATATCGACTGGCTGGAGAAAGAAAGCTTGCTGCAGGTCATCCCGGATTTGAACCCGGACAGCCTGATGGGGGGGACATTTTCGCCCAGGGATGGGAACGCTTCCCCCCTCCTGGCAGTCCACGCGTATTACCGGCAGGCACTCGCCAAAGGGGCGGTTTTCCACTTCAGCGAACATGTGACCGGGATAGAAATGGATGGCTCCAAGGTCCGCCGGGTGATCACCGACAAAGGGCGGTACAGCAGCAAGGTGGTGATCAATGCTGCCGGACCCAATGCCCGCACCATCGGGGAGATGATCCATATGGAAATCCCGGTCACCCCAGACTGCCACGAGGCGGCCATCACCGAACCGGTTGCCCATTTTTTGGATCCGATGGTGGTCGACATTCGCCCCGCTCCCGGATCATCGAACTACTATTTTTACCAGCACTGTACCGGGCAGATCATCTTTTGCATCACCCCCAGCCCGAATATTTGGGGGGACCAGACAGAGGAAACAAGTGTCTTCCTCCCCATGGTGGCAAAGCGCATGATCGGTATTCTGCCGCGTCTGAAAAACATCCGCGTCCGCAGGACCTGGCGCGGCCTCTATCCCATGACGCCGGACGGATTCCCGATCGTTGGCTGGTCGAAAGAAGCCGAAGGACTCTTGCTGGCGGTGGGGATGTGTGGGCAGGGCTTCATGCTCGGACCGGGATTGGGTGAGCTGCTCTGCAGGATGGTCACCGGTCAGCTGTTCGAGACGGATGCGGAAATTCTACAGATATTATCCCCTTACCGGGTATTTGCCGGGCAGGAGAAATTAAAATAATAGAGGAGATACGCATTGAATGGGAATACGGTTTTCTTGCCAGTCGAGGAAGTCTACCGTTTTATGGTAGCCACCCTCAAAGCAGTTGGCGTTCCGGAACCAGATGCAGTCACCTGTGCAGATGTTTTGATCGCATCGGATTTAAGGGGGATCGAATCCCACGGCATCGGCCGTTTGAAGATGTATGTTGACCGTATAAAGATCGGTATCCAGCAGCCGGTGACCCACTTTGAGGTGGTGCGGGAAGGCCCCACCACCGCGGTTGTCGATGGGCATCACGGTATGGGCCACGTCATCGGCGTACGGGCCATGCAGATGGCAATTGACAAAGCCAAAGCCTACGGGATGGGATCCGTTGCCGTGCGAAATTCAACCCACTTCGGGATCGATGGCTATTATCCTTTGATGGCGGTGAAGCAGGGGTTGGTGGGAATGAGCGTTACAAATGCCCGCCCATCCATTTCGCCGACTTTCAGCGTCCAGCCGATGCTTGGAACCAATCCTATTGCCTTTGGCGCCCCAACCGACGAGGAATGCCCATTCCTGTTTGACGCGGCGACATCCATCATCCAGCGCGGGAAGGTTGAAATCCTGTCACGGGCGGAAAAACTTGCCGTGCCAGGTTGGGTTGTCGATCAGCAAAGCCTGCCCCTCACCGACCCCAATGAGATCCTGCAAGGACTGACCAGGGATACCGCCTCCCTCCTTCCCCTGGGCGGCGATGGAGAGCAGTTTGGAGGCCACAAGGGGTACGGTCTGGCGACGATCGTCGAAATCCTGTCTGCTTCCCTTCAGATGGGAGCATTTTTGCATGGCTTAAGCGGTGTAGCTGCCGATGGTTCGCCACAACCGTTGTGCCTGGGGCATTTCTTCATGGCAATCGACATCGAGCATTTCGTCCCGCTGGACGAATTCAAAAAGACGACCGGCGCTATCGTGCGTGAGCTGCGGCAGTCGCGCAAGGCACCCGGCTGCGAGCGGATCTTTACCGCCGGGGAGAAGGAGTTCGAGCGGGAAGAACGCATCCGTCGACAAGGCATCCCGATTCTCCCGAACCTGCAAAGGGAAATCAAGACAATCCAGGGCGAGCTTTGCCTCACCCAATTCCAATTTCCCTTTTAACCGGCGCGGGATAGACAATCAATGCTTTCTGGGATTATTTTTGATTTTGACGGCCTGATCCTCGACACCGAATATGCCATCTACCAGGCCTGGTTGGCAATTTACGCGGATTACGGTGGGAGCCTTTCGTTTTCGGATTATTCCAAAGGGATCGGCACGGTGGCTGATGCGTTCGATCCGGTGGGATATCTTCAAGGACAGATCTCGATCCCTATCGAACCCGTGGAGATGCTGAAGCGACAGCAAGAACTCTCGCATAAATGGATCATCAGCCAGCCACCCCTTCCGGGGATTATTCCCCTGATCGAGGAGGCAAAACAGAAAGGGATTAAGCTGGCGATTGCCTCCGGTTCGCCCCGTGAGTGGGTGTTTGGATATCTTAGCCTGTTCGGTTTACAGGATCGATTTGACGCTGTCTTTTGCAAAGAAGATGTACTCGTTGTAAAACCGGATCCTGGAGTGTATCTGGCAGCTCTCCGGGCGATCAACCAACCAGCGGACCGCGTGACAGCCTTTGAAGATTCACCCTTTGGAGTCACCGCTGCCAAAGCGGCAGGCCTGTACTGCGTGGCGGTTCCCAACCGGTTGACCATCCAGATGGATCTCTCGCATGCAGATCTGGTGGTTCGATCCATGGAGGAGGTTACCCTGGACGAATTGTCGCATTGCCTCGCGACTCGATCCAATGGAACGCATAAGAGGTAAATGCAGTGATCAAAGGCATTCTGTTCGATTTTGGCGGTGTTTTGATGCGGACAGAAGATCAGAGCTTTCGCCTCGCCTGGGAGAACCGATTTGGATTAGCTCCCGGGGAGCTCCTGCGGATCGTATCGGACAATGAAGCTTCGCGGATGGCTACCTTGGGTCTGGGAACGGAAAGCCAGATCTGGGCAACCATCCAGCGGCGTTTCGAGCTTTCTTCTGGTGAATTGGATGATTTGAGGCGTGATTTTTGGGCCGGAGACCGGCTGGATACTACCCTGTTGGCGTACCTGGCAAGCCTCCGGCCTCGCTACAAGACAGCGCTGCTGAGCAATGCCTGGACCGGCGCCCGGACGATTTTTACCGAGAATTATCACCTCGACCAATCGTTTGACCTCCTGGTAATCTCCTCAGAGGAAGGGATAGCCAAACCTGATCCAATGATTTATCGAATTACTGCCTCTCACCTGGGCATTTTGCCCGAAGAAGCAGTCTTTGTAGACGACATGGAGAAAAACGTCACCGCAGCCATATCTGTTGGCATGCACGGGATCCTTTTCCAGTCAACAAACCAGGTTCGTCTGGATCTTCGCCAGATCGTGGGATTTGAAGCAAAAGTACCCCCTCTCAGTTGACAAAAAGGAATAATCAGGTGTATATAATGGCTATGCGCAATTGCGCGATGCCATCCTTCTCCCAATCCCAGGGATTCGATTATTCCACCTCAATCCGGTATAATCCCCTGAGTAGTTCGGTTACGCTGCTGTTTGCGGTAAGAGGATGAAGATCGAGAATTTGCTGGAGACGCTGCCTGAGCAGTACTCCCAGGTCGACCGGGAGCTGGTTATGCGCGCCTACCGCTTTGCCGAACAGGCCCACACCGGCCAAAAGCGCGCCTCCGGTGAGCCATACATCACCCATTCCCTGGCAGTTGCAGCAATCCTGTCTGAGCTGCGCGTCCCTCCAGCTGTGGTGATCGCAGGCCTGCTCCACGACACCGTAGAAGACACACCTGTTACCCTCGAGCAGGTACGCCGCGAATTTGGCGACGAAGTATCTGCCCTGGTGGATGGCGTTACCAAACTGACCAATCTACCTCGCGTTGCTCGCGGTGACCAGCACGCCGATGAAGAGTTAATGAAAGTGGAAGCCCTTACTGGCCCGCCTCCGAAAGGAGACAGCCGCGGCCGGGCAGCTTCCGAAACGGCAGATTCGTCTTCCCGTTCTCGAAAACGCGATCTGGCCTCTGAGACCCTCAGGAAGACGTTCCTGGCTATGGGAGAAGATGTGCGCGTGGTGCTGATCAAGCTGGCTGACCGGCTGCACAATATGCGCACCCTGGGCTATATGCCCGATGCAAAACGCCGCCAGATCGCCCAGCAAACCCTGGATATTTTCGCTCCCTTGGCGAACCGCCTGGGTATTTGGCAGATCAAGTGGGAGCTGGAGGATCTGGCTTTCCGTTACGTCAATCCGGACAAGTTTAAAGAGATCGCCGAAAACCTGGCCGAACGACGCACCGATCGTGAACGCCAGATCAAATCGATCATTCAACGCTTGCAGGGCGTTCTAAGCCAGGCTAGCATCCAGGTAGACATTTCCGGGCGTCCAAAGCATATATATTCCATCTATCGAAAGATGATGGATAAGGGTAAAGCTTTCGAAATGGTCCGGGATCTGAGAGGTGTCCGCCTCATCGTCCCGGACGTTCCATCCTGCTACGGGGCGTTGGGTGTGATCCATACCCATTGGCGGCCGATCCCCCACGAATTTGACGATTATATCGCTGCTCCAAAAGACAACTTTTACCAGTCCTTGCATACCGCGGTGATCTATGACGACGGCAAGCCGTTGGAAATCCAGATCCGTACATCCGAGATGGACCAGAATGCCGAGTATGGTATCGCTGCTCACTGGCGGTACAAAGAAGGGTACCGCAAGGACGAAAGTTACGAGCAGCGAATCAACTGGCTGAGAAAGTTGATGGACTGGCGCCAGGACGTCGAGGATGCCCAGGAATTCGTCGATGGAATGAAAACCGACGTTTTCCAGGACCGGGTCTACGTGTTTACCCCGCGGGGGGATATCATCGACCTTCCCATTGGGTCAACGCCCCTGGATTTTGCCTACCATGTCCATACGGAAATCGGCCACCGCTGCCGTGGCGCGAAGGCAAACGGGAAGCTTGTCACCCTGGATTACACATTGAAGACGGGCGATCAGGTGGAGATCCTGACCGCCAAACAGGGTGGTCCAAGCCGGGATTGGTTGAATCCCAATCTCGGGTTGGTGCGCACCCAACGGGCTCGCGCGAAGGTCAAGCAGTGGTTCAAACACCAGGACCGCGAGCAGAACCTGACCCAGGGCAAGCTGCTGTTCGAACGCGAGCTTCGACGGTTAGGCATGCAAGATGTGGAGTTAGAGACCCTCTCCCGAGAGCTGGAATTCCGGACCCTTGAGGATCTGTACGTTGCCATCGGATCGGGCGATATTTCCGTCGGCAGGCTGGTCAACCGGTTAAGCGAGTCCGATAAGACCAACCAGGACGTCCTCCTGCCGCCGTCGCGCGTTTCGACCGAACCCCGCACGGGTACGGATACGGTTACGGTGGTCGGATTGAAAGGCCTGTTATCCAGCATGGCGAAATGCTGTAAACCTGTGCCCGGCGATGAAATCATCGGGTACATCACCCGGGGCAGAGGCGCTACCATCCACAGGCAGGATTGTCCCAACATATTGCGTTTGAACGATCACGAACGCATTGTGAAAGTATCCTGGGGCGAACCGGTTAAGACCTATCCGGTAGCAGTCGAGATCAAAGCGTATGACAGGCAGGGGTTAATGGGGGATATTTCAAATATTCTCAACAATGAAAGCATCAACCTGCAAGATATTGGCTTGAAGGTCAATCACAACCTGGCCGCTATCAAACTGGTATTGGAGGTGGGCGATATTGCCCAATTGAGCCGGGTCTTGACAAAGATCGAGAATTTGCCAAATGTCATGGAAGCGCATCGCCTGAGGGGCGGCTAAAGTCAGGGGCTAAACCGGGGATTGTACATCCACCAACCATTCGTGACGTTATTCACCGGATGGCATACGGTGGTATAATAGCGCCGACTTGCTTCAGGAAGAAACGGAACCAAAAAGCGGCACATTCTATCCAGCAAGAGGTGAATCGCTTTGGCGGAATACCTGTCCGTAACCGAGGCTCGGCTCCGCATATTATCTGCCTTTCACCCTGGAAAAACCCAGCGGGTATCCTATCTACAAGCTTTGAATAGGGTACTTGCCCAGGAAGTCATTTCCAAAGTTAATCTACCCCCCTTTAGCAATTCATCGATGGATGGATTTGCCGTTCACTCGGCCGACGTCCAGACGGCTGTCCCCGACCACCCGGTCATGCTGGACGTCGTCCACGATATTCCGGCGGGAATCCATCCTACCTCTGCAATTCAGGCTGGCCAGGCTGCCCGGATCATGACCGGTGCGCCGCTTCCTCCAGGTGCGGATGCTGTGATTCCGCAGGAGGAGATCCGCCAGCCAGATGGCGCATCGAGCTCTTCAACGGATCTTCCATCTACCGTTTTGGTCCAAAACCCGGTGAAACCCGGGCAGTTTATTCGCCCTACCGGGCAGGATATTCAGGCCGGGCAAGTCGTATTGCACCCGGGCCGCAGGCTAACCCCGCAGGACCTCGGCCTGCTGGCTATGGTAGGCGAAACGGACATCGAGGTGTTCGAAAAACCTCGTATTGCTCTTATCTCGAGTGGAGATGAGCTCATCTCCCCCGATCAACCGCTTGTGCCCGGAAAAATCCGTGATTCAAACAGCGTGATGCTGGCTGCCTTGATCGAGCGCGACTATGCGCAGGCTGTCCATGGGGGGATTGCCGGGGATCGGTTTGACCTGGTTGAGCAAAAATTCAAAGAGGCTGTCGACCAGAAGGTGGATCTCATCCTGACCTCCGCGGGGGTAAGCGTTGGCGCCTACGATTACGTCAGGGCAGTGGTGGAATCGAAAGGGACGTTGAGCCTCTGGAGGGTCAATATGCGCCCCGGAAAACCACTGGCTTTCGGTCATTACCAGAACGTCCCGGTGATCGGCTTACCGGGAAACCCGGTCTCTGCCTATGTAGGATATACCGTATTCGTTCGCCCCGTAGTGTCCCGGCTGGCTGGGATTGACGATTGGACACAAGGAGTTACCCCACCGCCCACCATCCGCGTGGTGATCGACGATCCGGTCGAGTCGGATGGAAGAGAAAGCTATCTGAGGGCGCGGGTCCGGCGCGAGCACGGGATGTGGCGGGCCGCCTTGACAGGTCATCAAGGATCGGGCAATTTGTTCAGTTTAGTCCAGGCAAACGCTTTACTGATTATCACCTCTGGTGTAAAATCGCTCCCTGCTGGAAGTGAGGTGGAAGCCTGGTTATTGGAGTAAACGGTGGATCCGGGTAGGAGGGTAAGAGTCTTCACTCAACCGGATATTTCATCATGCTCCATATTGAAATAGACGACGGCGCATCACCGCTTCATTATCCACACGTTGAAGGAGGAATGCCAACATGCCTCGTATTCGGTGCCATTACCTGGATTGTGTTTTTCTGGATGAAGGATACTGCAGTGCGGCTGCTATTGAGGTCGACCCAGACTCTGGCTGTATGACCTATTCTCCAACGGCCGATGCTGCCACGGGGGAGGATTGGGAGGAAGAAGAAGAGCTCGAGGAATGGGATGAGGTCGATTCAGAAGAGGATGAAGACGAAGAAATCTGGCTTGACGAAGACGAAGATGAGTTCTAATTCCAGAATATCTTCCTGATTTACACAGTCGACAGTCTGTTTTATTACAAGTACGCGAACAGGTATATTATCCATCATTTAACGACCTCGGAAAAAAGATCCGAGGTCGATTGCTAATTACAATGAAAGCCAATCTCAATCGCCATCTGCGCTTCAACATCATCGTCAATGTTCTTGATGGTGGTTTTTTTGGCGCTGCAATAGGCTTCGCTTCATTTACAACCATCCTCCCCCTTTTTGTCCGGCAGATGACCGATTCGGCTATCCTGTTGGGCCTGGTTCCTGCGCTGCACATGGTCGGATGGAACCTACCCCAAATTTTTACCGCGGCCTGGACCGCCCGGTTAAGGGTGCTGAAACCGACCGTCCTGTTTCTAACCATCCAGGAACGGATCCCATTCGTAGGTCTGGCCGTCGTGGCCTGGTTCCTGCCGGTTTTAGGTCCGAAAACCAGTTTGGTGCTTACATTCATACTCCTGGCCTGGGAAGGTCTGGGTGCCGGTATTACGGCCAATGGGTGGCAGAACCTGGTGAGCCGGATCATCCCAGGTGAATACCTGGGGACGTTTTTTGGCCTGCAGTCTGCAGCAGCGAATTTGTTCTCCAGCATAGCTGCCATTACGGCCGGTTTTATCCTGCAAACGTACACCCTCCCATTCGATTTTTCACTCTGCTTTCTCCTTGCCGCCATAGGCATGGCCATTTCCTGGTTTTTCCTCAGCCTGACAAGAGAAACCGGGCACGAGAAACCCTTCTGTGCCCCTCCGGTCACATCTACCTGGACTCAGACAGGAGAAATTCTCTCCAGAGACCGCCCGTTTCGTTGGTTTCTCGTCACCCGGGCGCTGACTCCTTTCGCGTTGATGGCCTCCGCGTTTTATTCCGTGTACGCGGTCGAACGCCTCCGGATGTCCGAATCCACCGTCGGAATCCTTACCAGC
>Ga0105104_10002377_pt1 | contig 13789 bp, 10 predicted proteins | sample PPLLaktember2015_3_FD_87034 | JGI IMG/M metagenome (GOLD analysis project Ga0105104, IMG submission 87034) | Freshwater sediment microbial communities from Prairie Pothole Lake near Jamestown, North Dakota, USA - PPLs Lake P7 Core (6) Depth... | ecosystem: Environmental > Aquatic > Freshwater >...
CGTCTCATTGGAAATGAGCCTCGTTGGCTCTGCGCAGATGCTTGACGCCTACAACGGCGCACTCCCTGCATCCAAAGATATAGCAAGCAGGGATGAAATCCTCAATCTTTACAAGTTCAAGACTGGCAGGTACACGATGGCCTTGCCACTTGAGGCCGGGCTGATTCTGGGAGGCGCACCTGACGAAATCCTGGAACAAGCCCGCGGACTTGGAGAAATTCTGGGTGTCATGTTCCAGGTCAAGGATGACGAGATGGGCCTCTTTGGAAGTGAAAAAGAAATCGGGAAGCCTGTTGGATCGGATATCAGGGAGGGAAAGAAAACAATCTATTATGAGGCGCTATTAAGACTTGCTTCAAAAAATGACCGCACTCGACTTGTTTCACTTTTTGGCAGGCAGGACATTAACGCCTCTGACATTGACTATGTGCGCGATCTTGTGACAGGTCTTGGAATAAGGGATGAAATCAGGCATGAAGTGGAAGAAATGCTGGATAAGGCCCAAAAAAAACTTGAAGCCATTAATTTTAAAAACAAAGAGGCCATAAGAATGCTTGAAAAACTTGTGGAGTACAGCGCAAAGCGCACATCATGACATAAAACATATGCTAAAGTGCAGCTGCGCGCGGCGGCATCTTCCTGTTTACCTGGACCAGGTTCATTACTTTTTCAGCAATTCCTGCAGCGGAAAACCCGCAGAGTGAAACAAGTTCCTTCCTGTCTCCGTGTTCCACAAAATTGTCAGGCACGCCTATCATATGGAATTCTTTTTCCGGAAATGCCTGTTTCACCACATATCCTGCGTACTCACCTATCCCGCCAAGGATTACGCCATCTTCAATAAATACAATCTTCCCATAAGGCCTGCATGTTTCTATCAACGCATCTTCATCAAGCGGTTTTATAAACCTGAGATTGTAAACATCTGTAAAGATACCCTTCTTTTTCAGGAGACTCCGTGCATCTGTCGCTTCAATGATTGTGTTGCCCAGGGTCACAATCAGGACCTCTCCATTGTCTTTAACGACAAACACACCCTGTCCCAAAAAGAGTGGCGCTTTTAGTGCTGGAATTCCCGACGGGCATTCAGCACGCGGAAAGCGTATGGCGCAGGGGAAACCGCCAATGATGGCGAAATCCAGCATCATTTCCATTTCTTCAGAACTTGCAGGAGAAAGGATAACCAAATTCGGCACACTGCGCAACAGCGTTATATCAAATACGCCATGATGCGTCTCTCCATCATTACCGACAAGCCCCGCACGGTCCATGGCAAGCACAACAGGAAGCTTCTGGAGCGCGACATCATGGATCACCTGATCAATTGCGCGCTGCATGAATGTTGAATAGATGGCCACGACAGGTTTTTGTCCGCTGGCGGCAAGCCCTGCGGCAAAGGTGACCGCATGCTGTTCACATATTCCCACATCAAAAAACCTGTCCGGGAAACGCTCGCGGAAACGATACAGACCCGTACCCTCAGCCATTGCAGCAGTGATAGCCACAATGCTGGAATCCTTTTCAGCGAGCGCTACAAGCGCTTCTGAAAAGACGTCTGTAAAGGGTATGTACTCCATCTTTATGCTTGTACCATTTGAAATCTCAAAAGCGCCAACACCGTGAAAGCGAACAGGATTGGATTCAGCGTAGTCATACCCCTTTCCCTTTTTTGTGGAGACATGGATTACAGTTGGCTTGTCGAAATTCTTTACCACGTTTTTAAATGCGTGTATCAATGAGCTCAAATGATGTCCATTGATGGGACCGACATACTCATACCCCAGGTCAGCAAAGAAATTGGTTTGAAACAAAAATGCCTTGAGTCCGCGCTTCATGCGATAGATGAATTCCAGCAGGTTTTTGCCGATAAACGGTATTCTTTTTACGAATGTGTCGAAGGTTCTGCGGAAAAGGTTATAGGTCCTGGTAGTAGTAAACTGCGTGAGGTGGACCGAGAGCGCACCCACATTTTGGCCTATGGAGAGCTTGTTGTCATTAAGCACAATAATCAGGCGCTTTCCCAATTCACCAGCGTGGTTCAGGGCCTCCAGCGCCATGCCGCCTGTTAATGAGCCGTCCCCGATAACAGCTATCACATTGCCGCGCACACCCTTTAGCTCCTGCCCCGAAAGAATCCCCAGTGCCGCAGAAATTGAGGTGGAAGCGTGGCCTGTTTCGAAAATGTCGTGTTCACTCTCGTTTTTCTTGGGAAAACCGCTCACGCCCCCAAGCTGGCGGAGGCTGCGGAAGTTTTTGCGGCGGCCTGTCAATATTTTATGCGCATAGGTCTGGTGCCCCACGTCCCAGATTATCTTGTCATCAGGGGAGTTGAATACACGATGCAGGGCAATGGTAAGCTCCACAACCCCGAGATTGGAGGCAAGGTGACCGCCCGTGGTACTTACAACGTCAACAATATAGTCGCGCAGTTCCTCAGCCAGGGTTGGCAGATATTTTTCAGGAAGACGCTTCAAGTCTTCCACGGAATTTATTGTAGGCAGCACACTGTATTCTGATTTCATGAATATCCTGCAATTATACTGATAACATACCTTCTCTGTAAAGAAAAATCAAAGGCTATATTATTTACTTTCATTTGATATTTGGAAAGACTATAATCTAATTAATACCCAAAAAAAATGGAGGTGAATATGCAGAAAATTGATTCCAGGAAACTTGTACTTGCCGGGGCGATGGCCGGATTATTGATGATTTTGAATCCGGTTGTTGCATTCGCCCAGATCAGTATTATCACCAGCGACAGAACAATGGTAAAAGACGGGGATACCATCGCACCAATAGGATTTCAGGGTATCCTTCTTATCACAAGCCCTGAATACCGGGCAATCACCATTACCAATCCAGGCAAGTCTATTGTTATCAACAGCATCACCATAGAAGGCGATCCGGATTTTTCCATTAACTCAGCCGATTCAGGGCTTAATCTCTGGGAGAAAAAACCGCTCGTGATCAATAACAGGACTTTGGATGCGGGGAAGTCATTTGATTTTCACCTCAGTTATTGCCCATTATCCGGCGGGGACAGGAAAGCCGTGATTACGATTACCTATGATACGAGCAAGACCTTCAAATTCACTGTCAAAGGCCGGGGCCGGCCGGAAGAAATCAAACAATTTTCCAATGGCTCGGAAATCATGCACAAAATTTGGGGTGGATTCAACAAAAACCAGGATGAACGTCCCGCAGGCATGGTTGTGGACAGCCTGGGGAATATTTATTTCACGGGGAACGGCAAATATATCTCGTCCGACACATTTTATTATGACCTTTTCATCGTAAAAATTAATGCCGACCGTACTCTCGGCTGGCAGATGGTCTACCACTCAAAGTATAATGACAGGTTTCCCGACCCAGGCCAGAATGATGAGTCCGGAGGAAGTGCTGCTTCCATATGCATGGACGAGAAGGGATTCATTTATATTGCGGCCAGTGTGGGAAATGGTTCAAACAGCGCTTATCTGACCATGATAATGAAGATCAATCCCGCAGACGGGAGTCAGGTCTGGAAAAAATACTGGTTCGCCAATACCGAAAGATTAAAATTCACGGATTCCTCGGAAGCATATGCCATTGCTGTTTCAGAAGGGATGGTCTTTATTACCGGTGAAGGATCTGATTTTATATCATCCACACAGGGTCTTTTTGTAGCAGCTTTTGATGCTGTTGATGGGAGTCATAAATGGAGCAGGATAATCAATCCCAACAGCAACAAGTACAAAGACAGGGGATATACAATCAAGGGAGACGGCCGCGGCAGCCTTTTGATTGCAGGATGGCAGGGAGAAAATACAGGTTCCCCTTTCCTGTGCAAGCTGACCGATATCAAATCCGCACCTGCTTTAAGCTGGGCTGTCAACTTCAGCATGGGCACCGGATCCAATTTCAATGCCATGGACATTGACGCTGGCGGCAATATCTATCTGTCCGCGGACAGACGCGGCGCCACGACATTTTTTTCAATTATCAAGGTGAGCCCTGATGGAAAGCAGATTACAGGCAGGACCTTTCCCGGCACTGCCGGCGGAAACAACAACACCAAGGTTGTACGGGTTGTCGGAGATTATGTGTATGTTGGAGGCCGCATTGGCATTTCAGGACTTGATACAGGCCAGGGTGATGGAATGCTTTTTAAACTGAAAAGCCTGGATTTGAGCCTGCAATGGGCTGCTGTATATTTTACCGGTACCGGGCCCAAAGAGGTCTGCGAACATCATTTAAAGGGGATCGAGTTTGTAAACAATGAACTGTATCTTTACGGCGAGGTTTATACCGGGAATAACAACTACTTCAGGTATTACGGCTATTGGTTTGACCTTCCCGGATCCCTGGAGGACTACAAGCCGCAAAGTGCTGATGTCACGTCGGCAACCGTCATGTTAGCATTGACTAAAGCCGGACTGGTGGACGGCTCCACCAACGGCGGTGTCTATGAAACCTTGAGCCCCGACACGAATGTGGAATATCAGGATGCTACGGCCAAAAATGAAACAACCCATGGGAGCCAGGTGGACAGCGACGTCTTTATCATGAAGTTAAAACTGTAATATTGCCTGCCGCATATAGAGCCAAAGCCGTATAAAAATATTCATTGCGGCTTTGGCTTTTTTTAAATGCACAGTACAGTCTGAAAAAACCGGCTTGACCAGATTGCAAGCGGACACATCGCTATTGACAGCATAGACACCCTGCCATTATCCTTTGCTGCATCCGGGCGTACATCACATCCCTTTTTGGAGAGTCAAGAAAATGAAATCAAACATGAAATTTAGAGGCTTGATGCCGGTAATTTTCATGACATTCTGTGCAATGTTTGCGGCTGCTACTTTGTTGCTTTTTGTGGAAGCACCAGGTGCACAGGAAGCGCAGAAGAAAATTACCATCTATATAGCTGGCGATTCAACCGCATGCAATTATGCAGTGCAGCAGGCCCCGCGCACAGGCTGGGGGCAAGTTTTCCAGGAATATTTCAAGCCAGAAGCCACAGTGAAAAACTTCGCCGCCTCTGGACGCAGCTCGCGAAGCTTCATTGCTGAAAAATATCTGGAGCGGATCTTTGCCGAAATCAAGCCTGGCGACTACCTTTTTATTCAATTCGCGCACAATGATGAAAAACAGACCGATCCTGACCGATACGCTGCACCATTTACCCTGTTCAAGGAGACTTTGACTATTTATATTGATGACGCACGAAAGACAGGAGCCAATCCTGTGCTCCTCACACCGGTAAACCGCCGCACCTTTGACAGCCAGGGGAAAGTCATCAACTCGCATGGCGATTACCCCAGGGCGATCCGTGAACTTGGAGAAGCCCTGAAAGTGCCAGTGTTAGACATGACTGAACAGACACGCATTCTCCTGGAAAAAGCAGGGCCTGACGGTGCCAAAAAAATATTTCTCTGGACCAGGGAGAGCGAGTATCCGTACTATCCCAAAGGTATTGCAGACGATACACATTTTCAATTGTCAGGCGCGCGTGAAGTCTGTGCACTCATGATAGAGGAAATAAAGACCAGGGTTCCTGCGCTTATACCGTATCTTAAGTAGCACAAAAGGGAGATGGCCTGCATACTGCCATCCACATACTTATAATGGGAATAGCCTGGATTTATATTTTTACAATACCGGATTCAGGAATATAAACGGCTGGGGCACGCCCAAACGCGCAATGGAATCCAGAAGTTCCTTTGTGTGTGCTAAACAGCTTCTGCCGTTTCCAAGGAGGTCTCCACGCGGATTGTCAGTGGTCCTGGCGTCTGCAACAATCCTTGCAACATTACCCTGTACAAAATAGTACCGCGCTTCACCATCCCATTCCACAGAATCCGGATCAGAAATGTCACCTGTTCCGCTCCTGTTAAAGCAGAAGACGGGTTCGCCCTTCTGTGAATAAAGGCATTCCTCGTAAAATACCCTTCCGGCATGCTGGTAGTAGTGCACTATTTTTATGACTGCAAGATCATAGTCACCAGGTCTTGTCGATATCATATCATAATAAATTACAACCCGGGAAACAGGTGTACCAATAGCTGGAACAACTGGATATTCAATTGCAAGTGTACGCTGATACAGTCTGCCATCATTTATCTGTTTTTGAGTATCCTCATAATATTGACGGATTTGATTTATGGCTTCAGGTTCCTGACAAAAAGCCATTGGTGTCATCATGACAAATAGAATCATGGCAGATATTAAAACGAATTTCGTCATTTATATACCTCGCACAATAAATTATAGGCCATGTAATAAAAATATTCAAACAGGGGATATCGGATGATATTCGAAGAATTCGAGCAAAGCCAGAAAAAGCGCACCCTCATCATCTCCCTGGCGATCACCCTTGTACTCTGCATCATCCTGGGCCTCATGAATCTCCTCTTATATGAGGATTCGCTGGGGGCGGCGATTATTCTTTTTTTAACTTCGCTGATCGCCGGTTTCTCGGTTTTCCTTTCCTTTCGCAGCCAGTATTTCCTGGCAAGCCTCATTACGGTTACCCTGGTCGTGGCCGCGGTGCTCTTCAACATATACGACGGGCAGAGGCTGAGTGATTCGGCGGGCTGTTGCTGGGGAAAAAATCGGTTCCCTTCATCACGACCTTCCTGCTCTCATACCTGGTCTTCCAGACACTCCTTCAGCTCACCGGGATAAAAACCTACCCCATTCCGATAGGTGTGGATAAATCAGTTAGCATCGGGCTGCTCATCACCGGCTCCGCCCTCATCACATATGTCATCATGGGAAATTACGATTCAATGATTTCCAATATCCGCGGCCAGGCGATGGACCTTAAAAACGAACTCGATGCACGGCAGGCCGTGGAGAGTGCGCTCCGGGATTCAGAAACCAGGTACAGGCCCTGTTCAACCTGTGCATTAATGCCGCTCACGCGGTCACGTCCATGCGCAAGAACGGCGAGAAACCGGGTGGTACTGTTTCAATCCGCATTGACAGGTTCGAGCCCGACGCTGTCTTCAGGGAGCATCACTCCGAATGCAGGAACATACCCTACTGGTGCATCTGTGTGCAGGATGACGGCGTGGGGATGAGCAAGCTTATTATGGAGAAAATATAATACAAAACCACTCGGGCTTTATTGCAGTCCAGTCAGAGGAAAACAAGGGCAGTACTTTTTTTCTATACATTCCCGTATCTGATGGGCAACCGGATATCAAGCCCGCATGATCAACAGAATAAATATTGATAACGGAGGCATTCATCAAAATGTTTAGACCATCAAAGGTTATGCTTTTGTTCCTGGCATGGACAGTGCTTCTAACAGCACTTGCAGCGGATGACGAGGCATCTGATGCACCTGTCGTTTTTGCGGATCAGCATGGCTGTGCATACGCAAGATCCATTCCAGATAGTCTCTATGGAAATCACACGGGAAAAACATACATATATCTTGTGGGGACGGAATCCGACACACTTATTGAAACCTACAACTGGTATAGCCGCCGCATCTATGTTGTCAATCACTCCGGTGATCGATATATTGTGCGCACCGGTCCATGGCAGAGAGGAAGAGAGGCAAATACTGCAGACCTTTCGATTGGATTCTATCGGAACGGGAAAATTGATTGCTGATACAATGCAAAACAAGTAATCCACTTTCAGCACACCCGGGCAACAGAAGTGCACGGGTAAGGTTTAATGATGCTTGGCCCGTCTCCTTCGCATACACCCTGCTACCTGATCTCGGTCTCAAAGTGGCTGTTGTGCAGCCTGGCATAAAACCCGTTTCGGCCAAGAAGCTCGTCATGATTGCCCTGCTCCACGATTCGGCCATCGCTGATGACAAGAATATTGTCCGCGTTTCGGATGGTAGAAAGCCTGTGCGCAATTACAAACGAGGTCCTGCCCTTCATGAGTCTCGCCATACCCTCCTGGATTAATGCTTCTGTGCGGGTATCTACACTGGAGGTTGCCTCGTCCAGGATCAGTATTGCAGGGTCTGCCAAAATTGCCCTGGCAATTGCCACGAGCTGTTTCTGGCCCTGGCTCAAGGAATGCCCCTCCTCTGACAATTCTGTAGCATAGCCTGAAGGCAGATGATGTATAAAGCTGTCCGCCATGGAAAGCCTGGCAGCCTCCCTGACCTGGTTGTCAGTGGCAGAGAGATTCCCATAGCGTATATTGTCCGCCACTGATCCGCTGAAAAGAAATGTATCCTGGAGCACAAGCCCCAAAGCCCTGCGAAGGTCATCAATCAGGTATTCGCATATATTACGGCCATCGATTTGGATTTCACCGTTTTGAATGTCATAGAATCTGGTAAGCAGATTAATGATTGTGGTTTTACCAGCCCCTGTGGGGCCGACTAATGCCACTGTCTGTCCGGGCCTGACATGGAGATTGATATCCTGCAGCACAGGTTTTCCCGGTATATAGGAAAAATACACGTTCCTGAACATCACCTCGCCTTTGACTTTGACAAGCGGCTTCGCATCAGGCGCTGAAATCACCATGGGCTTCTGATCCATAACCTCGAAAACCCGCTCTGCTCCAGCCAAGGCAGAGAGTATTGAATTGTACAGCTGGGCCATTTCACTTATTGGCCTTCCGAATTGTCGTGTGTAACTCAAAAAAGCTGCAATAATCCCTATTGAAGCGAGCCCATTAATTCCAAGAAATCCTCCAGCTGCCGCGATTATCGCGTAGCGGAAGTTGTTCGTAAGGTTCATGAGCGGCCCCATCAGCCCCACCAGAGCCTGCGAACGGATGGTCACTTTTTTAAGTTGGTCATTTATATTTTCAAATGACTCTACAACCTGCTTTTCCCTGCAGAAAAGCATTACTACGCGCTGTGCGGTGATGGTCTCCTCCACATGACTGTTTAATTCTCCAAGAAGTTTCTGCTGTTCCCTGAATCCCTTCCGTGTTCTTTTTCCGATCATGCGCGTAATGACAAAAATAAGCGGAACCGTGGCAGTAGTTACGATGGCCAGATAAATGTTCAAGACATACATCATGCCCAGAACACCGATGATGGCAAAAATGCCCGAGAGAAACTGCGTAACAGTCATGGCCATGACGTTGTTGATGTTTTCCACATCATTGGTAAAGCGGCTCATCAATTCTCCGTGCGGATGACTGTCATGATAAGCCAGGTCGAGCTCCTGCAACCTGCAAAAGAGATCCCTGCGCAGGGAACCCAGGGCCTTCTGGCTGATCCCGATCATCAGGTACTGTTGCAACCAGCCAGCGGCTGACATGATGACAAACAGTCCTGCCATGCCAAGAATTGGCAAAAGCAGTCCTTCCACATTGCCAGGAATTATATATTGGTCTATGGCAATGCTCACAAACCATGGCATGAGCATTGTCTCAAGGGTGGAAAACACAACAAGAAAACACACCGAGGCAAGTTTGGGTTTGTCAGCCTTCATGTAATTCCAGAGACGACGGATTGCATTCTTCGCGTCGTGGACCTTTGGTTTTTCGCTAACCAGGTGCGCGGCAGGGCCGTGTCCGGGCCCGCGGCCGGGAAACATTTCGATGCCGGATTTGGATCTGGGACGTTCAGCCATCGCCTTCCCCTCCTCCGTTCTGGGACCGCACGATGTCACGATACAGCCCGCAGCGGCCAAGCAATATATTGTGCCGCGCCTGATCCACAATCCTGCCATTGTCCAGGACTATGATTTTGTCGCAGGAAACCACCTGCGCTATTCTCTGCGCCACAATCAACGAGGTCCTGTCTTGTCTTTTTTCTGACAGGGCCTTCTGCAGTCTGGTCGCGGTGTCCGCGTCAAGTGCACTCAAACTGTCATCAAGTACAAGGAGCGCTGGATCAGGAAGAAGCGCCCGCGCGATTGCGAGTCTCTGTTTCTGTCCGCCAGAAAGATTTGTCCCGCGCTGGGTGAGCACTGTATCAAATCCTTTTTCAGTCTTCATGATAAAGTCTGCGGCCTGGGCGGTTTCAGCCGCGGCAATAATTTCTGTTTCAGTCGCACCTGGTTTCCCGTACGAGATATTTTCCCTGATGGTCCCTGATAACAGAACTGCTTCCTGCGGCACCATGCCGCAGCGCTTGCGCAGATCCATGAGGTCCATTTCCCTGATATCAATGCCATCAAGAAGAATTCTTCCTGATGTAACGTCATACATGCGCGGTATCAGGTTTAAAAGCGTGGATTTCCCCGAGCCTGTAGTGCCAACTATTGCAGTTGTTGTTCCGCGCTTCAAGACAAACGAGATGTCGTAAAGTGCATCGGCCTCATCCCCATCCCTGCCATAAGCAAAACATACATGGTCAAAAACAAGTTCACCTGTATTGGCCGCAGGATGGACCGGTTTTACAGGGCTTTTCAATTCCGGAACAGTGTCAAGAATTTCAATTATTCTTTTAGCTGAAGCCTCTGCCCTGGAAAAACGGATCAGGATAATGCTTACCATCAACAGCGACATGAGAAGCTGGGTGAGATAATTGATATAGGCCATCAGCTGCCCGGTTGAGAGTTCACCATCACTGGATAATTTTCCGCCAAAATACACAGCGAGGATGATGCCGCCGTTTAACAGCAAAACCATGATCGGATGAATGAGCGCGACAATCCTCGCAGCCTTTTCCGTGATCTTTACAAGCTTCTGGTTGGCCTGGCCAAAGCGTTTTTTCTCGTGGTCCTGCCTGACAAATGCCTTGACCACTCTGACCCCTGCGAGGTTTTCCCTTGTCACAGTGTTAAGCCCGTCAAGTTTTTCCTGCACTTCGCCAAACACAGGGAATGATTTGCGGATAATCAGGAAAACAGCCAAAAGCAAAAGCGGGATCAGTGCCGCGAGTATCAATGAAAGTTTTGGGCTTAATATTATCGCCATCACAAGACTTCCAACTATGAGCAGCGGTGCACGCACGAGTATACGCATCATCATGATGCTGATTTCCTGAACCTGAATGATATCATTTGTAAGGCGTGTGATCAGGCTCCCTGTCTGCAGATGATCCAGATCACGCAAGGACAGCTCCTGCACCCTTTTAAATGCTTCCCTGCGCAGGTCGGTTCCCATGCTGACTCCAGCTACAGTGGCAAAGTATGAGCACCCGGCTCCGCCACCAAGGCCTGCAATCGCCACAACGACCATAAAGAGCCCCATCCACAGAATATACTCCAGGTCCATGGAAGCAAGACCAATATCAATAATGTTCTGCATGAGGCGCGGCTGGAATAAATCCATGGCCACTTCCAACACCATGAATAGCGGGCCGAGTACCGCAAACAGGAGATAGGGTTTCATGTATGAAAGGATCCGTCTGAAAAAGGTCATGCGATACTGCCTGGCGCCTGAGTCAGCGTGAAAGTACCGCGAGCATTTCAACATACGCGGGTTTTTTCATTTCGTCAGCAAAGGGCTTGTAATACTCGTTTATGCACGGCAAAAGGATATCCGTGTATTTTCCATTAACAGTAATCCTGGTGTAGGGCAATTCCATGTTTGCCCACAATTTTGCAGTTACTGCGGGATTATGCGAAATAATTTTAAGATTGATATCTGTATCCATATATTTTTTCATGAAATCAGCCCAGCGCTTGCCGTCCTGTTCCTTCTGCAATTTGTACCAATGGAGCATGTCATAAGCTGCCTGGGTTCCTGCATAATAGGAGTTAAACTCGTCCAAAAGCCCGTAAATCCCGCGCTTCTGGGTTGTATCACTTTCTGTCCTGCCCTTGATATATAGATCATACCTGTCTGAACGAAGGTGCTGGGGAATCCCTGGCCCCAATTCGGACGAGGGGAATGTATCGCCCATTTTCAGGATAGCGGTTTCATTCCCCAGATAAAAGGCATAGTATTCACTGCCCGTTTCTTCCATTATTCTGTTGTTAAGGATATACGCCATCTGGCCGGTATATGAGTGGTTGTTCTCATGGACACATGCATTCATGCAGAGAACCATGGACTCGGGATCATAACCATCAATAAAAAAATAGAGGTCATCGTGTTTGAAGCTCCGCGAATAGACTCCATAGCGGACTGTTTCTGGTGCAGTTTCCAATCCGTTCATTATGGCGTAGCCCGCAGGCGAATGAGTTTTCAGCACATCCAGCACAAATGTCCGCTTGTCTGTTTCTCCAATCAATAACACAGGCAGCAGAAACACAAGGTTTGCTGTTATAAAAAGTCTGCATGCAGTTTTCATCGCACACTCCTTTGAATAATTATACTTCATATGCGTTTGTTGCGCCATAATCTGATTTATGATACCCTTCGCAGTACAAAGGGAGGCCGGTTGAAAAAACTTTCTTTTATTATTTTGCTGCTCCTGCTCTCCGGGCTTCCCCTCTTTTCTCTTCCACCTTCTCTTGAGAACATAGACTGGCATGAGTTTAACTTCAGCTACACTTTCACATTCCCGTTTGGCCATAACGGCGGCTTGAGGTGGCATTATGTCTATCCAGGCCAGATAGGTTTTGGATTTTCAGTCATTCTCGGATACAGCCTGGTTGAGCTGACAATCAATTTTATTTCCTTTGTGGATATTCCCGGCAATCAATATCTCTCCATTCCCATTTCAATCAGGGCCGGATATGTCAACCTCGGAGCAGGCATCATCATCCAGACCGGCATCCGCGGTTTTTTCGGCGAGATGGATGGAGACGGGATTCCTTCCAATGCAGGATGCTTTTTCAGCGAGGTTCTGCTGGGTGGATTCATTGCCTACCGCGAATGGCCTGATCCCGAGCATTCCTCTAACCTTGTGACCGAGTTTTTGCCGTGTCTTTTTCCGCCGGCTGGCATCTGTGCATCCTTGAATTTCGGATTCTGTGACGCATTGCAGGAGTAGAAATGGAGCATATAGGCTTTGCGATAAATTCTGTGGTCCCGTCATTTTTCATCATCACCCTTGGCATTGTTCTAAAAAAAATGAAGGTGATCACTGAAGAGTTCATCAAGCTCACTTCAAATTTTGTCTTTCTGGTCTGTATTCCATGTTTGGTATTCAGGAGTATTTCCAAATCGGATTTCTACCAGATTTTCTCTACGCTTGAATTGGTGCTTCTGCTCTCCTCAATCATCGTTGTCTTTTTCATTTCCTGGGCTCTCTCCGCAGCAGTTGTAAAAGAGCGCAATGCGAGGGGTGCTTTCATCCAGGGCTCCTTCCGTTCCAATTTTGCCATCATAGGTCTTGCGGTCATGGGCCAGGCCTTTGGCGAAGCAGGACTTCGTCACGGTTCCATTCTTCTGGCATTCGCCCTTCCAGCGTACAACATGCTTTCCATCGTAGCACTCACATGGTTTTCTGCAGAGAAGCAGGAAGGGACCCTGAAGAAAGTAGCTTATGAAATTATCAGAAATCCGCTGATTATAGCCGTTGCGTGCGCCATGCCCTTTGCACTGTTTCAGCGGGAACTTTCCGGCCTTGCCGTAATTCCAGTGGCAAGCAATGTGGTAAAAATATTCGATGACGCGATCTCACAGCTGGGCGCCATCGCACTGCCGCTTTCACTTGTTTCAATCGGCGCAACCCTGCGCTTCCAGCGCGCGGGCAAATCCCTCTGGCCTGCGCTGGTCTCCTCATTCATCAAGGTAATCGCCGCGCCTGCCCTGATAATTGCCGCCGCGCTCTTTCTGGGCATTCGTGGAGAGGCCCTGGGAATACTCTTCATCCTTACAGCATGCCCAACCGCGGTTGCGTCATTTGCCATGGCCCAGTCAATGGGGAGTGACCGCGAACTTGCCGCGGAGATCATCGTTTTTACAACAGTGACTGCGGTCTTTACACTTTCAGCCGGAATCGCGATCCTTGCGGCAACAGGCCTGATTC
>Ga0105104_10002378_pt1 | contig 13782 bp, 8 predicted proteins | sample PPLLaktember2015_3_FD_87034 | JGI IMG/M metagenome (GOLD analysis project Ga0105104, IMG submission 87034) | Freshwater sediment microbial communities from Prairie Pothole Lake near Jamestown, North Dakota, USA - PPLs Lake P7 Core (6) Depth... | ecosystem: Environmental > Aquatic > Freshwater >...
CGGCCCAAAAGGCGTGTTTTCGGACCAATTCCCTCCGGATCCGGCCCTTGTGAAAAACCGTACAAAGAAAGGCGCTTCTTGTGAAGGAAGGCACAAACGTCGGGGAGACGGCAGGTCGAAGCAGGGAGCCCTGCTCCGGCCGCTGGATCAGGGAGGGGCGACGGTGACACCACGGCCAAGGATCACCGGTCGCCACAGGCCTTCAGGCCCGTCCTTCATCCCTCAATCGTGTGGCAGGTCGAGCAATCCTGACGGATCACGCTGCCGTCGGCCGCTTTGTGGGCGTCGTCATGGCAACGGAAGCAGCCCGGGGAGTCCTGGTGGCCGATGTTGTTCGGGTAGGTCCCCCAGGTGACTTTCATGTCGGGGAAGACGTTGCGCGCGTAGAGGCCCTGGACCGCGGCCACCGCCCGCGCCACCGCCGGCTGCCGCTCCCCCAGGCCCTCGGGGAATTGCGTGCGGTAGAAGGTCTGCAACCGGTCGGCGATGGTCTTGGCGGCGTCCGCCTGCGAGGGGTAGCTGGCTTTCAAGGCGGCGACGGCCTCGCGGCGGATGAACGGGAGGTCGCGGGGAATCTCCCCGTGCGCCATCGCCTCCGTCACCGCGCGCTCGGGCGAAGTGTCGAACCGGTGGCTCGGGCGGTTGTGGCAGTCCATGCAGTCCATGGTCCGCCGCTCCCCTCGCGCCAGCTGCTCGTCGGTGACGCCCTCGGCCCGGTACTTCCTCACCCTGCCCGACCCGTCGTCAACCTCCACGTACGGGATGTTCTGGCGCTTCTCGTCGATGGTGATGTACGTGACGCGAACCGACGGCGACATGTGCCAGTGAATGCCCGTCGCCCCGAGCTTCTCCTGGCCGCTGCCGACGTGCAGCCGCAGGCCGGACGTGGTCGCCGTGTTCGCTTCGTCCTCGGCGAACTCGTGCACGGTCCGGAGACGGTCGCCGGTGAACTTCTCCGGCCAGTGGCACTGCTCGCACGTGTCCCGCGCCGGCCGCAGGTTCTCCACCGGCGACGGGATGGGCGTGGGATAGGTCTCGAGGGCCACCGCGAAGAGCTGCCGCGTGCCCGACAGCTTCGACTTGACGAACCAGGGAGCGCCGGGGCCGATGTGGCACTGCACGCACGCGACTCGCGCGTGCGGCCCGTTTCGGTACGCCGTGAACTCGGGCTTCATGACCGTGTGGCACACCTGCCCGCAGAACTCCGGCGAGTCCATGTATTCCACGCCGCGATAGGTCGCGAGGCCGAGCACGACGATGTTGACGACGGTGGCGGCGGCGATGAAGAACGCGACCCGCCGCTGTTGCGGGACGTTGAGATCGACGACCGGCCAGCGCAGGACCGCCGGGGGCCTGCCGAGGCGTTCGCGGCGGCGCGACAGGAAGATGCCTGCGGGGATGAGAAGCAGGCCGAAGACGAACAGCGACGGCAGGACGAGGAAGAAGATGATGCCGATGTACGGGTTGGTGTGGACGCCGAAGAGATCGGCGAGGAACACGACGAGGAAGAGCACCGAGCTGACGGTCGTCAGCCAGATGCCGAAGAGCGTGAGCGGGTTGCGTGCGTGGCGAAATCTCGATGTCGGCATGGGTCGTTAGTCCCGCAGCTCGTCTGCGTTGACGATCGTTTCGCCGCGCGGCGACTTCTTCCGCGGTCGACCCTGTCGCGAAGGTCGACTGCGATGGCGGCGAGCCGGAGCCCGGAGCGGCAGGGTCGGCCGCGGCCTTTCGAGGGATCGGCGGCGATCGTCAACACAAGTGAGCATCGGTATAGTTCCCCCTAATCGGGGCCGTCCAGGATCACTTGGCAACTGACTACTTGGCAACTGGCCATTTGCTCGCTTGCTCCCTGGTCAATCGCCAGCTGACGCCCGCCTCAGAAAAGCACGGCGGAAACGATCATCACAACCATCACCAGGCCGAGTGTGACGGCGACGATGGCCACGGCCTTTGCCAGCGTGGGCACCCAGTGGGCCCCTGCGCCCACCTGGTGGTCCGCCAGCGTCCGGGCGGCGCGCAGGCGGTCGTATTCCTCGGGGCGTTCCTCGATCAGCTCGTGCTCGGTGATCCGCCCGGTGAAGATCACCGGGTCCATGGGGAACTTCTCGGGGCGCAGGTGGCTGTTGAAGAAGTGGATCGTGAAGATGAAGCCAGCCGCCAGCAGCCCTTCCTCCCCGTGCACGAGCAGCGCGACGTTGAACCAGGATCCCGGCAGGACGCGGGCAAAGAACTCCGGGAACCAGAGCATCAGGCCCGAACCGCCGATGACGCCCATCCCCCAGAACACCGCCCAGTAGTCGAACTTCTCCCAGTACGTGAAGTGCTCGAACCGCGGGCGCGGACCCAGGCGCAGGAACCAGCGGAGGTGCGCGATCATCTCCACCACGTCGCGCGGCTGCGGCGTCATCGACGCCGGTCCCCACAGGATCTCGAGCTCCTTGCGGACGAAGAGCCGGTGCAGCAGCCGCATCACGTGCGTGACGAAGCAGGCGATCAGCAGCACCGCGAACACGCGGTGCAGCCTGCCGGCGGCGTGCTGCCCCCCGAACGCGGCCGCAAGGGCCGGCGCCCAGCGCGCGTCGCTGAAGAGCAGCGGCATGCCGGTGAAGGCCAGCCCAAGGAAGCTGAACATCAGCAACCCGTGGAGCAGGCGGTTGAACGTGTCGAAGCGCAGGTACTGGGGTCCGTCGTGGACCGTGGGCCGGTTCTCCATCGCGCGTGTCCTCATGCCTCGGCTCCCTCATCGTCCGGCGGTCCCGGCCTCGGCCCGCGCCGCCCGAACCGGGCCGAGCGCGAGAGCCAGAGGGTGGTGTGGATGCCGAAGAACAGGAACACGCCGATGAGCAGGGCGTGCATGAACTTCGCCGCGTAGAACAGCAGCGGGTTGCGCTCGGGGTTGTCGCGGTCCGCGTGCGGGTCGTACTTCACGAAGCTCGCGCTGGCCCCCGAGTGACACGTGCCGCACGTCTGCACCCGCCTGGCGTCGGAGACCGTGGATCGCGGGTCTTCCTTCGGGAAGATGTCGTGGGCGGCATGGCAGGAGGAGCAGGTCGCCACCCGCACGAACCCGAGCTGGGTGACCTGGCCGTGGAACGTGTCACGGTATGTGCGCACGGACTCGGCATGGCACGAGCCGCACTCCTTCAGCACCTGGAGGCTCCAGGATTCGCTCTCGGTCCGCACGATCCCATGCGCGGTGTGGCAGGCCACGCAGTTGGGAGCGAGCGGGTTCCCCTTCCGGAGGGCGGTGCCGTGCACGCCGGCGGCATAGCGCAGCTCGATGCCCTCGTGGCAGCTGCCGCACGTCTCCGGGACGGTTGTGCGGAAGACCCGGCTCGAAGGGTCGGTCTTGCGCTTGATGTCGTGGAAGCCGTGGCAGTCGGCGCAGTTGGGCGCCGACACCAGGCCGCTGCGGCTGAGTGCCTGGCCGTGAATGCTGTCCTGGAACCTCGAGACATCGCTGCCCGCGATCCGCCCCCGCTTCACGACTTCGTCGTTCTGGTGGCACTTCCCGCAGGTCCCGGCAAGCGTCAGGTGGTGCGTGGCGGACTCGGGGTCGGAGGAGGGCCGGATGTCGTGCACGCCGTGGCAGTCCTTGCAGGACGCCGCGACGGTGTTGCCGCCCGTGCGGCGGGCGACCGCGTGCACCCCCTGATCGTACTGCTGCACCGCGGCCTCGTGGCACGTGGCGCAGTTCACCGGCTGCAGCTTCTCCGGGTGCGGCAGCTCCGTCATCGTGGCGAGGTCCCGGTGACAGTCCACGCAGGAGAGGCCGGACTGTGAGTGTATCGAAGCCGCGAAGGCCTCGGGCTTCACGGCCACCGAGCGGTTGTTGGCCCCCGTCGCCGACGGGTCGCCGTGGCACGCGAGGCAATCGTCTGTGGTCGGCGGCTTTGCCCCTTGCTGCGCCAGCGCCGGCGGCGCGGCAAGGCAGCAGGCGGCAGCCAGGGAGGCCAGGAACAGGCGCGTCAGGCTCATGGGTGCGTCAGGCGGCCGGATCCGCCGGCCTTCCGGTGTGTGGACCAAGCGCGCGATGCGATCGCCGCGGATCACGCAACAAGCGATGTCAAAGGTCTGAGCATTGTAAACGCGCGCGCCATCCGGCACAACTGTAGGTCAGCGGCGAGGTGCCGGTGAGCTGACGCGCGACACGTTTCAGGAGGGACCCGCGCCAATGGGACGCACGCCAATGGGACGGCGGCCTTTCGACCGCCTTCCCTAAATCGTGTGCCCGGCTTGGCCGCCCTGTGGCAAAAGGGTCTGGAGGGATAGAATAATGCGGCTCGACACGACCGGCCGTTTCATGGGCTGACCGGCCGCGGCAGGTCTACAGAGGATACAAACGCGCGACCTCACCGGGCACAGATTCTCGCGATGCGAGCTCACGGAACGAGCGATGTTCCGCCCGTTCACAATCTCTTGTATCGCAAACCAGATGCCATCGCGGCATCGGCCTGATCTCCAAGGATTTCTACCTGCTCGAGCCGGTCCGTTGCGGGCCGGCGGCATTCCTCCGTTCCGCGTGCCGGGAAGCCGGCATGGGCGCCGCCGCGCCGCCGTGAACAACCGGGGAAAGCCAGTGGCAGTATAGCTCGACTGCGGACCCAGTCAAGAGGCGTATCGGCGAAACAGGAGCGAGGGGCCAGGGGAAATGCAGAATGCAGAATGCAGAATGCAGAGCCTTGAGCCCCGAGCCTTGGGCCCCAGCCCTGAGCCGTACAAGGAAACGTCGGTGCCGCTACCCGGGCCAGTCGCGTGCGGGCCCCCATCCGCACGCGCCCGATACCTGACAGCGAACACCGACGCCCTTTCCTAACGCAAGGCCGGTGCCACGAGGCCACCGCGCGGAAACCTCGAAAATCACGCACCCGCGCGGCCGGCGGGTCCTGTGGAGGCCGTTCGCGGTTGCGGATTCTCGCCGCCGGCGCCGGAATCTCGACGAGGACCTCTCCGCATCCGGCGCGAGAACATCGGCCGCGCGGCGACGCGCGCCAAGCGGCGGTAGGCCTCGTACGCGTAGAAGCCGGGCGTCCTCGGTGCGAGCAGCGCCGTGTCGTCTGGGTTCACGACGATGCTGACCTCGATGTTGGGCGCGGCCCCGATCGGGATCCAGTTCCGGCGGCACGCCTCGTAGACATGGGTCATTACCCGGCGCATGTCCTCGTAGGCAGGGGCGGGCCAGCTCTCCATGTCGGCCCCGATCGTCGGACGGAAGACGCACACGGTCGGGAAGGCGCCGCGGTCCGCGATCCAGTCGATACCGGCGAGCGTCTGCTCGATGGGCTCCACGCCCGCGATGATCTCACCGGACACCGCGCCCTTCCCCATGCGTTTCGCGCAGTAGGCGATGGAATCGAAGAAGATCTGCTGACCGAGCACCCTGTCCTTGCCGGGGCAGATTCGCCGGAACCAGTCGGGGTCGATGAACTCGAGGCAGAACGACACGTGGTCCACGCCGAAGTCGATCAACCGGTCGTAGTGCGAGAAGTCCTTCTCGGGGGCGAGCTGGGCGCCGACGAGGATCCCGACCTCCTCTTTGAGAGCCCGGATGTACGGCTCCGCAAACTGAACGCCCCGGCTGCCCTGGAACCCCGCGTTGAGGTGGACGAACGTGATGCCCGATTCCGCCTTGGCCGCGCGCGCCACTTCCACGACGTCGGCCACGGCCTTGTCAACGACCTCGTGCTCGCCGACGTTGTTGCCGGTGGTGCAGAAGCGGCAGTTGAGCGACGGCTGGTAGTTCCAGAACGTGCACACCATGTTGACGTAGATCCCGAGGTACGTGCCCTGCAGGACGCCGATGCGGTTCATCGGGATCCCCCGGGACGTCTGGCGCGTGTACCACGACGGCTCCCTCGGAATGTCGACCGCGTACCGTGCCTGGTTGCGCTCGTCGAGGATCTGGTAGCCGGCCTCCGGAGCCCCTTCGAGCACGTAGGGTGACGCGTGCGCGAAGGCCTCCTCCACCGGGACATTGGCCCAGAGCCGGTCCTTCAGCCACGACCCGCCGGGGATGACGATCTCGAGCCCCGACCCGAGGCCGGCGCGGGTCCTGGAGATGCCCCGGGCGCCGTCGAGGGACACCTCGTCCGGCACGCGCAATCCCTTGCAGAACAGGTCGATTTCCAGCTCGCACGCGTTCAACCGCATGATGTCGTCCAGTTTACGCCGTTTCCCATCTCCGCGCCCGAGATGAACCCCTCCAGCGTCACCTGACCGTCGTCGCCAACGACGGCACGCCCCTGCTCCCACACCCGGCGGATTTCGCCGTCGGCCCTCCGGATCCGGTACGCCATCCTGAAGGCCCGCCGCTCCGCGATTCCCTGCCGCACCTCGGCGACCACGAGGTCCCGGTCCTCGTCGAGAATCAGCCCGCCGTAGGAGACGGTCCGGTTGCCGACCAGGTCGTCCGGCTCGTAACCGGTCAGGTCCCGGCATCCGTCGCTCACGAAGAGCATGGTCCACTCGGGATCCTCGCAGCACTGGTACACCATCCCGGGGAGATTGCTCATCAGCATCGTGAGCACCCGGCGGCTCTCCCGCTCGGCCTCCTCGGCCCGCTTGCGCGCGGTGATGTCCACCACGTGAACCAGCAGGCACTCCTCGCCGTCCACCACGAGGGGCACGACCGAACAGAGGGCGTCGATGATCGTCCCGCCCCGCCGGCGCAGCCGGACTTCCTCGTTCTCGACACTCCCTCGGGATTCCAGCCGGGCGATGATGCCGGCGCGCTGCTCAGGGTCCACCCACAGCCCGGCCTCGCTGGCGGTGCGGCCGATGATAGCTTCCCGTGGGTAGCCGAGTTCGCGCACGAAGGCGTCGTTGACCTCCACGTACCGGCCCTCGCGCCGTGTGCTGATGGCCATGATGCCGGGGGCGGGCCTAAAGGTCCGCTCGAGGCGCAGCTCCGACTCGCGCAGGGCCGCCTCGGCCCGGCGGCGGCCCGTGACGTCCATCGCGGAGACGAGCACGCGCGACCATGAGGTCTCGGCCCCGGGCGCCAGCGACCAGCGAAGCGCGAGGCGGATCGGCTCGCCCGACAGCGTGTAGTTGATGCCCTCGCTTTCCCACGAGCGGTCGCCGCGTGCGAGCGCGAGGATCGCGTCCTTGAACACCGCGTACCCGTCCGCGCCGACAATGCGGTCGAGCCCGGCCAGCATCTGGGAGCGGCTGTCGGCGCCGTACAACGCGAGCGTCGCCTTGTTGACGTCCACCACCCGTACGGTCTCGACGCAGTCGGCCAGTTCCTCCGGGTGCGCGGTGAAGTGAGAGTCGAGGTCGGAGACACCCAGACCCGCCAGGCGCTCGATGTGCCGCTTGATGGCGGAGAAGTCCTCCTCCCAGAGGGAGACCGGGCTCTCGGAGAACAGGGTGCGGAACCGCTCCTCGCTGACCGCCAACCGGGTCGCTGCCAGCCGCGCAGCGGTGATGTCGTGCAGCACGCAGTGGACACGGGGCTCGCCCCGCTCGTCCTGTCCCACCCGGCCGTCCACCGACACCATCACCGCGGCTCGTCCCGCCCGGCCCACCGTGAACTCGCCTCGCAGACTCTCGGAGGCCGGCAGGCTCGCCAGGTTCTCCTCGAAGCGCGGCCGGCTGGAGGCGGGCAGCAGCGCCGCGAACCGGGCGCCGATCGCACGGTCGCGCGGCATCCCCATCAGCTGGACCCACGCCTCGTTCACCTCGACGATGACACCCTCGAGCGTGAGCACCTGGTACGGGATGGGCAGGTAGTGATAGAGGCGCCGGAACCGTTCCTCGCTGGCGCGCAGCGCCGCCTCGGCCAGGTGGCGCGCGCTCACATCGCGTACGAACGCCTGTACCGCGCCGTGCTCCAGCAGCGTCGCGGTGATCTCGGCCGGGAAGGTGGTGCCGTTCCGCCGCCGCACCACGCATGCCGACCAGGCGTCTCTGGCAGTGGGGAGATCATCCAGTCCGCCGGGCATCGAATCCAGCGACCCCGGAACCAGCAGGTCGTCCAGGCGGCGCTCCTGCAGTTCCTCCGCCGCATAGCCGGAGAGCCTGGCAAGCGCGGGGTTCACCGCGATCATCCGCCGCACCGGGTCGGTCAGGACGATGCCGTCCGGGGCCTGGTCCACCAGGTTCTGGTACCGCCGTTCGCTCCTGCCGAGCGCCTCCTGGAGCTGACGCCACTCGCTCAGGTCCAGGCACGTGCCTGCCAGCAGCGTGCGCCCGCTGGCGTCGGTTAGCGGAAAGGTGACCGAAAGCCAGTGCGCGGACCTGCCGTCGCGCAACTCGAGGCTGTCCACCTCCTGCCGAGGCTGCCCGCTCGAAAGCACGCCGCGGTCGGCCGCCCGCAGACCGGTCGCCGTCGCGTCCGCCCACAAATCGTCGTCGCCTCGGCCGAACCATGCTTCGGCGTCGAGCCCGAGGGCGCGCTCGAAGGCAGGGTTGGCGTAGAGGTACCGCCCGGCCTGGTCCTTGACGAACGCGATCGCCGGGCTGTGGTTCATGAAGGCGCGGAACCTCTCCTCGCTCTCGCGCAGGGCCTGCTCGGCGCGGTCACGCTCGGCCTGCCGGGCCTGGATCGCCCCGGCCATGTCGTCGAACGCACGCGCGAGGTCGCTCAACTCGCCGTGACCGTAGGGCAGCCGTGTGCGGGCGGCAGGGTCCCCCCCCGCCAGCTTTCGCGTCGCCTCGAGCAGCGACGCCACGCGCCGGAGGACGAACCGCTCGGCACCGATCCACGCCGCGGTGAGGGTGAGCACCGCGACGAGCGCGAGCCCGAGAATCTGGCGGTTCTGTGCCCGGGTGATGGCGCCGTACGCCTGCTCCCGCGGAATGCCGACCACCAGCCGCAGGCCGGTGTCGATGCGCCCGCGAACCGTCGTGAACCCGTAAATGCGGGCTTTCCCGTCGGGCCCCTGGGCCTCGACGAAGCCCTCCGGCCCCGCTCGCACGGCCGACAGCACGTCGGCCTCCGGCACCGCGCGTCCCACCCAGTGCGGGCCGTCCGGGTAGCGCGCGACAATCCGGTCCTGGCGGTCCAGAACGACCAGCATCGCCCCCGCCGGCAGCTGCGTGGTCGCCGCCACCTGGTTGAGCCACTCGATGTCGAGGGCGGCCGTGATCACCCGCGTGACGGCCCCGGTCTCTCCCACCACGGGCCACGCGGCCACCAGGACGGCCCTCCGGGTCAGCTGACCGATCTGATAGCCGCCCAGCGTGAACCCCTTCTCGGTCACGGCTCGCTGGAACCAGTTCCGATCCGAGAGGTTGAGCCGCTCCTCGGGGGCCGGCAGGCTGGCGACCACGTTCCCCGCCGGGTCCAGCAGGGAGAAGCTCGCGTACCCGCGGTACTGCTTCATGAGCAGGGCGAAGAACCGGCGGCTCTTCACGCCGTCCCCCTCGCGGATTTCCGGAACCTCCGCCAGGTCGGAGAGGATCTGCCGTGTGCCTTCGATGATCCGCTCCTGGTCGGAAGCGACCAGGCGGGCGAGGCGGATGGTGTCCATCGACACGCCGGCGAGCTGGTGCTGCCGGTCGCGCCACCCGACGTAGAACGTCAGGGCGAAGGCCGGGAGGGCGGCCAGCGAGACCAGGAGCAACAGACGACCGCGAAGACCCGACAGGAACGGACGTGGCACGTGGACTCCTGCGGCACCGGGGGTGGGCGGGGGTGGAGCGCAGACGATTGTATGAATGGGGGCGGAAAAATCAAGCGCCGGGGCGGACGCGGGCGAGGCCCTACGACGGGAAGGCTTTGACGAACCAGCTGCCGGCGCACCCCTCGGCGATGGGGACGAACCCACGAGGCCGCAGGAGGGCGCTCGTCACCACGGCCCGTGGCAAGAGCACCAGCCGCCGCCCCCCGCCTGCCAGGCAGGCGACCTCGAGAGCGTCGAGCAACGCGGTGGCCGTCTGCTCGACGGGGCAGGGGGACAGATTGTCCACGCCGAACTCGTGAACGCGCAGCTCCGAGCCGGCCCGTTCGTAGCCGGCGACACCAACGACGCGGCCGGCACAACTGGCCACCACGCGCCCGCTTCCCGCCAGCCGCTCCCGCCGGGCAGGCGTGAGACGGCGCCCGCGGAACAGCCGCCGGAGATCCGCGGGCGTGAGCCCCGCGCTTTCGGGGCCCACCACCCGAACCTGCATCGGGGCGTGGAGCGGTGCCGCTGGGGCCTGTTCGATCAGCGGTTGCACGGTTGAGACAGCAGCAACGGCGGTGCCAACTCGGCTGAGGCGCAAACCGCGCCTTTTCCTAAGCTTTTCGAAGAGCCCGAGACGTCTTTCGCGGATTTCTTCCGAAATGCCGGCGTTTTCGCCGACCTGTCGGCGGCGGCCTACTCCCCCGCCTCGAGGTGGGTCAGCTCCAGCTTCTTGATACGGTCCCCCAGGGTGGACCGCTTGATGTTGAGAAGCTCGGCGGCCTTCGACTTGTTGCCACCGCTCACCTTCAGCGCCCAGCTAATCAGGTTCGACTCCACTTCGCGCAACCGGTCGTCGAGTGACACGGCCGACGGGTGAGCGTGCGTCTCGAGGATGGGCTGGTGGTCTTCGGCGTACTTGTGGAACAAGACGCTGACCGGGACGCAGCCGAGGCGCACGGTGTCGCACGTGCAAGTCTGGGCAATCCGTTCGCAGGCGTTCTCCAGCTCCCGCACGTTGCCTGGCCACGGGTATCGCATGAAGGCCTGCAGCACGGCGCCCGACACCACCCGTGGCTCCTCCCCGCGCTGCCTGAAGTACCGCTTCACGAAGTGATCGACGAGGATCGGGATGTCTTCGCGGCGGTCCCGCAGGGGTGGCAGGTTGACCGGGATCACGTTCAGTCGATAGAAGAGGTCGTCGCGGAACTTGCCCTCAGCGACCAGGCCACGCAGGTCGCGCTTGCTGCCGGTGATCACCCGGACGTCAACTGGGATCTGACGCGTCCCGCCAAGCCGCTCGATGACCCGGTTCTGCAGGACGCGGAGCAGCTTGACCTGCATCGAGAGCGGCACGTCGTCCACGTCGTCGAGGAAGATGGTGCCCCCCTGCGCGAGCTCGAAGCGGCCGGGCCGGTCCTTGATCGCACCGGTGAACGCCCCGCGTTCGTGGCCGAAGAGCTCCGATTCGATCAGCGTCTCGGAGAGGATCGCGCAACTGATCGGGACGAACGGCTTGTGTCGCCGCGAACTCGACTGGTGGATGAGGTTGGCCACCAGTTCCTTCCCCGTCCCCGTTTCGCCCGTCACGAGCACGCTGCTGTCGCTGTCCGCGATGACCCGCACGAAGTCGAAAACCGCCCGCATGCGCGCGCTGCGGCCGACAACGACCGAATCTATGGTGAATGGGGCTGTGGACATGTAGTGGGTACTGACGCAATTCTACCAGATGTTGCGCGCGCCGAGGTACGCGTATACTTGGACACGGGCCTCATCCCGAACCGGGAGAACACATGATTTCACGTGAGCGCGTGCAGGCGGTGATCGAGCGCATTCGCCCGTTGATCCAGGGCGACGGCGGGGATATCGAGTTGGTAGAGGTTGTCGAGAACAAGGCCAAGGTGCGGCTGACGGGCAACTGCGTCGGCTGCCCGAGCGCCCAGATGACGCTCTTCATGGGCGTCGAGATGGCCATCAAGGAAGAGATCCCCGAGTTCGAGGAACTCCTCGTCGTCTGACGCACCGCACGGGCCGCTCCAATTCCCAAGCTGCCTTACAGTCCGCCAACCCTCGTGGTCGTCGCCGTGGATGTCTGGCCGGTGAGGCTGGAGGTCGCCGGCACGCCGCCCGGTGACGTGACGCTGCTGCCGGTCACCGAGACCGTGCTCCCGCTCGTTTCGAGCGACGCCTCCTGCAACGCCTCGAAGTCGGTCAGCGATCGGATGTAATCGAGTTGCGCGGACAGCTCGTTGTTGCGGGCCTGTGCGAGATCGCGCTGCGCCTGCAGCACCAGGAAGCTCGTCGAGAGCCCGACCTCGAACCGCTTCTGTTCCGCCTGCACCCGCCGCTCTTGGAAATCTCGCGCCGCCCGGCTTGTTTCGATGCGGCGCGTGTTCATCTCGAGCTGCCACGCCGACTGCCGGATCTGCCGGACGATGCGCACCTCGAGGCTCTGAAGCCGCGTCCGCGCCTGCGCCTCCTGCAGTCGCGCCGTCGCCAAACCCGCCTCGTCAAAGCTCCGCCCCAATGGGTAGCTCACGCTGATCCCCACGGTCCACGCCGGATAGTCGCGCCGAAACACCTGTTCCATGGCGGTGCTGAAGGCGGTCAGTTCCTGTCCCGAGACCGTCCCGGGAAAGCCGCCGGTCCGGATTACGCGGGTGCCGGCGAGGCCCACCCCCTGGTAGTTGCCCTGCAGGCGGAGGTCAGGGAGCCGCTGGCTCGAGTAGTACTTCACCGAGGTGCGGGCGTTCTCCAGTTCCAGCCTGGCCCGCCGCAAGTCCTGCCGGCTGACCAGGGCCGCTCGAACGGCACCGTCCAAGTCCGGCGCGACGGGCGGAACCGGGCGGTCGGTGAGGTCGAGGGACGTCTGCCAGAACCCGGCGTCGCCAGGGTCGAGGATGAGCGTGCGGAGACGGTCCTCCGCCTGACGCGTCGTGACCTCGGCGATGGTGATCGCTTCCTGCCGTTGCACAAGGTCCGCCTGCGCGGCGAACAGGTCCAGGTCCGGCATCTGGCCGACGGCGACCCGTGCCTTGTCGATTCGCACCAACTCCTCCGACAGCGCGAACGACTGACGCTGGATCTCGACCAGCGCTCGCGCGGCAACGAGGTCCCAGTAGGCGCGCTTCACGCTGGCCAGCGTGCGGACGACGGTCTCCCGGAAGCGGGTATCGGTGATGTCCTTGTTCCGCCGCGCGAGAATGAGCTGCTGGCGGGGGCTGTCCAGCGCGAGGTCCTTCAGCAGCGGCTGTGACAGGCTGACCTGCAGCCGGCTGTTGAGGCTCGGGTTGAAATTCGCGAACGTCGAGGTGCTCGTACTGCGCGACCCGTCCCAGCTGACGGCGTAGCTGCTGCCGTACCACGGCAATCGTTGGCTCAGGGTGAGGCTCCCGCTGAAGCCGTCGTTCTGCACCCCGCCGAGGCCGACGAGGAAACTGGTCGGCGGCTGCAGCTGACTGTTGCGGGTGAAGGCGGAGGCGAGCGACGGGAGGAACGCACTCTTCGCCTGCGACACGCGCTCGGCGCTCACGGCCGGGTCCAGCCGCTCGACGACGATGTCGGGGTTGTGCTCGAGGGCGAGGGCCGCGGCCGCGTCCAGCGTGAGCCGGAGCGACGGCTTCGTGTCCCCTGCCGCCTGGGCCTCCGCAACCTGCGCCGCCGCCGTTGCGCCCGCCATCTGTGCGCTCGCCGCAGCGGGCAGCGCCAGGATCGCCGCCAGCGCGACGGCCGCCGGGCCTGCGGCGGCGACGGCCGCGCGCGCCCGCCTCCGCCACGGGCGCAGTTCCCGCAGATCGTCGAACAGCGAGTAGGCCACGGGCGTCACCACGAGGGTGAGCACGAGAACGAGCGTCTGGCCGCCGATGATGATGAAGCCGATGGCCCGGTTGGTGCCCGACCCGACACCACCTGAGACGACGAGCGGGATCATCCCCGCGACGAACGCGAAGGTGGTCATGAGGATCGGCCGCAGTCGGTCCCGGCTTGCCTGCACGACGGCGGCATGCCGCTCCATGCCCGCCTCGCGCAACTGGTTCGCGTGGTCGATCTGAAGGATGGAGTTCTTCTTGACGACGCCGAACAGCACGAGCAGGCCGAGAGCCGACATCACGTTCAACGACTGCCCCGTGACGAGCACCGACAGCAGCGCGAACGGCAGCGTCAGCGGCAG
>Ga0105104_10002380_pt1 | contig 13775 bp, 13 predicted proteins | sample PPLLaktember2015_3_FD_87034 | JGI IMG/M metagenome (GOLD analysis project Ga0105104, IMG submission 87034) | Freshwater sediment microbial communities from Prairie Pothole Lake near Jamestown, North Dakota, USA - PPLs Lake P7 Core (6) Depth... | ecosystem: Environmental > Aquatic > Freshwater >...
ACGTGCTTCGCCACACCACCCGCTCCTAGACTCGCCAGCGCAACATAGACGCAACATGGCAATTCCGGCGTCGGCAAATACCTGGGGTTACGGGGGAATCGAGCTGGGGAACTAGGATTCGAACCTAGATAGCCAGATCCAGAATCTGGCGTCCTGCCGTTAGACGATTCCCCAAGACCGCTACTTCTTCGGTGTCTGCTTCTTCTTCGGCGCCTTCGCCGGGACACCCTCCGGCGGGACGACGTACACCCGGACTTCCTCGTTGGCCTCGTAGACGTTGAGGCCCGCCCAACCCTTACCACCCGGGTTGGCGATGTGAATCGCCTTCACGCCCGGCTGGTTGACGATCGATCGGCGGGGATACGTCGCCGTCGAGTAGACCGTCTTGAAGTACTTCAGCGTGTTTTCCCAGTCCTGCGGAACCCGGTACCGCCGCTCGCCCACCTTGGAGGTCTTGTCCGGCAGCTGCACGCCGTCCACGAGCTCCGCCCGCGCCACGCCGCCCAGCAACAGCACGGCCATGGCCACCACCGCCCACGCGGAGAGCGGCTTATAGAAACCGGGTTTTTGGGTGTCAAGGCGAGCCACGCGAACCCCGAGTCTAGCGCAGCGCCGCGTCGATCCGCTCCAGCGTCTCGTCCTTGCCGAGCAGCTCCAGCGTCTCGCCGATCGGCGGGCTGACGGTCGACCCGGTGACAGCCACCCGGATCGGCTGGGCGACCTTCCCCATGCCCACCCCCTCCGACTCCGACAGGGCCTTGAGCACCGGATCGATGCCAGACGCGGCCCACGGCGTCACCGGGGACAGCGCCTCGCGTGCCTTCCGGAGCATGACCCTCCCTGTGTCGTCCAGGTGCTTGGCCACGGCCTTGGGGTCCATCTCCGGACGGACGAAGAATGGGCGCGCCAGCTCCGCCATCTCCACCAGGGTCTTGCTCCGCTCGCGCAAGGCGACGACGACGCGCGGCAGCCGCGGGTCTCCGGCGGCGTCCACCCCCCGCTGTGCGAGGAACGGGAGCAGCCGCTGGGCCACGTCGGCCTCGGGCAGGGTCTTGAGATAGTGCTGGTTGAGCCAGAGGAGCTTCTCGGGGTTCCACACCCCGGAGGTGCTCCCCACGTGGTCGAAGCCGAACCACTGGACCATCTGCTCGCGGGAGATGATCTCCTCGTTCCCGTGGCTCCACCCCAGCCGCACGATGAAGTTCAGCAGCGCCTCGGGGAGGATGCCGTTCTTCCTGTGCAGCATCACGTCCGCCTCGGGGTGGCGGCGCTTGCTCAGCTTCTCGCGGTCGGGACCGAGGATGAGCGGCAGGTGGGCGAAGTCTGGCGTCTTCCACCCCAGCGCCCGGTACACGAGGAGCTGCGGGAAGGTGGAGTTGATGTGCTCCTGACCGCGGATGACCAGGGTGATCTCCATCCCGTGGTCGTCCACCACCGCGCCGAAGTTGTAGAGCGGGATTCCGTCGGCCCGGAGCATCACGAAGTCGTCCAGGTCACTGCTCTGCTTGGAGATCTTCCCGATGACCCGGTCCTCGAAGGTCACCGTCTCGTCGCTGTCCGGCATCCGGAAGCGCACCACCGCGGTCCGCCCGGGCACGGGCTCGGTCCGGTTCCGGCACGTCCCCTCGTACTTGTACGGACGCTTCTGCCGCTCGAAGACCTTCCGCCGCTCCTCCAGCTCCTCCTTCGTGCAGTAGCAGAGGTACGCCTTCTTCTCCGCGACGAGCCGGTCCGCGGCAGCGCGGTAGGTCGCCAGCCGGTCGGTCTGGAAGTACGGCGCGTAGGGGCCACCCACCTCGGGCCCCTCGTCCCAGTCCAGGCCGAGCCAGCGCAGGCCATCGAGGATCGCCTGCACCGACTCCACCGTGGACCGCTCCCGGTCGGTGTCCTCGATCCGCAGCACGAAGCGTCCGTGGTCCCGGCGGGCCTCGAGCCAGTTGAAGAGCGCGGTGCGCGCGCCGCCGATGTGCAGGTACCCGGTGGGCGAAGGAGCGAACCGGACGCGGGGAGGGGTGGCCATGACGGAACTCGCGGGATTAACAGCGCCCCCCGGGGAGGGTCAACGCGCCCGCGCCCACCCGTGCTACGCGTCAGGGGGAGTGAAGGCTCTCTCCGTCCTCGTCGCCGCCGCGGCCCTCCTCACCGGCGCGACCGTCCCGTTCGTGCGCAGCCGGACCGACAGAACCGTTCCCGACGGCGGACACTGCCTCGGCTGGCCCGCGGGCAGCGTCGAGTTCCGGGAGAACGCGGACGGCGCGCCCGGGGCCGGGGACGCTGGCTTCGCGGCCATGGAACGTTCGCTGGCCAGCTGGGCGACAGCGATGAGCACCTGCGGCAATCTCTCGCTCCACATGGGACCGAGGACCCATAGCCGGACCACCGGCTTCGACGACCGGCAGGGCGCCACGAACGAGAACGTGCTGCTCTTCCGCACCCGGCTCTGCATCGACGTCCTCTCGCCCTCGGACCCGTGCCACGCCGAGGGGACCTGCGCCAACGGCCACGACTGCTGGGACTACAGCGCGGGGACGCTCGCCATCACCACGACCACCTTCAACGTGCGCACCGGCCGGCTGTACGACGCCGATCTGGAGATGAACGCCGCGGTGCACACCTACAGCACCGTGGACGAGCCGCCCTGCGACTTGCTCGGTCAGACCGGCTGCGTGTCCACCGACGTGCAGAACACCGTCACCCACGAGCTGGGCCACGCGCTGGGGCTCGACCACTCCCCGGACTCGCGCTCGACGATGTTCGCCGGGGCCGAGCTGGGCGAGACCTCCAAGCGGGTGCTGGACGACGGGAGCCTGGAGTTCGTCTGCACCGCGTACCCGGCCGGGAGGCCATCGCTCGACTGCGACGGAACCCCGCTGGATCTGAGCGAGAGCACCACCGGATCGTGCGCGGCCGCCCCCGGCGGGCCCGTCGCGCTCCTGAGCCTCGCGATGCTGACCCTGCGGCGGAGGGGAGGGCGCTGATGCCGGCCATCGCCTTCTTCGACTTCGACGAGACGCTCATCGTCGGCAACTCCGGCCAGCTGTGGATTCGCCGCGAGCTGCGGGAAGGGAACATCACCCCCACCCAGTTCCTCCGCGCCGCGGTGTGGATGCTCCGCTACAAGATGGGCTGGGCGTCGATGGACGACGCGCTCCGGACGGCCATCGGCTCCCTCCGGGGCCAGAGCGAGCAGGCCCTCCGGGCGCGGACCCGCGCCTTCTACGAGACCGAGGTCCGGATGCTCTACCGCACCGGAGCGCGGCCGGCGCTGGAGCGGCACCGGACGCGCGGCGATGCGATCGTCCTCCTCACCGCCTCCTCGGTCTACCTCTCCGAGCTGGTGGCGGCGGAGCTCGGGCTCGACGACGTGCTCTGCAACCGCTTCGAGGTGGACGAGGCGGGGGCGCACACCGGTCGCCCGGTGGGGAGCCTGTGCTTCGGCGCGGGCAAGCTCGGGTACGCCGAGGCCTACGCCCGGCAGCGCGGGGTGTCGCTCTCCGACTGCTGGTTCTACACCGACAGCTACTCGGATCTTCCCGTGCTGGAGCGGATGGGCCACCCGGTGGTGGTGAATCCCGACCCCCGCCTGCGCCGGGAGGCCGAGCGGCGAGGCTGGCCGGTCGAGTGGTGGGGAGACGCGCTCTCCGGGGCCGACCCGGGAGCGTCCCTGTTCGCCGGCTCGCAGCAAGGGGGCTGATCCCGGCCGGGGGTGGGCGCGTCGTACACGGACACCCTGCTAGGCTGGAAGGCTCCTTCCATGTCGCTCCTCCTCGCCTCAGTCCTCGCCGGCGCGCTGGCCGCGTCCCCCCCGTCCGTCGATCCCCGCCTGTCCATCCTCGATGCGATGAAGGAGGAGCTGGAGCGCAACCGCACCCGGCTGAAGCTGGGTGAGAACCCGCCTCCGTACTTCATCAGCTACTCGGTGAAGGACCTCACCCAGTCCTACGTGGCCGCGCGGTACGGCGCGCTGTTCGACGATTCGACCAGCCGCGACCGGCGGGTGTTCGCCGACGTGCGGGTGGGCAGCCACGAGCTCGACAACTCGGTCAACGAGGAGTTCGACTTCAACTTCTCCCTCAAGGGCACGAGCTACACCACGCGCAAGGAGGCGCCCCTCGACGACGACCTCACCGCGCTGCGAACCGCGCTCTGGCTGATCACCGACGAGAAGTACAAGGGCGGGCTCTTCAACCTGCTCAAGAAGAAGGGCGAGGCGGTCTACGTCGTCGACGATCCGAAGAAGCCGCCCTCGTTCAGCCGCGAGCAGCCCAGCAGCTTCATCGGGCCCCAGGTCAGCTACACCTTCGATCGCGCGCGGTGGGCGGCGCTGGTGCGGAAGGTGTCGTCGCGGTTCAACGAGGCGGGGAAGATCTTCGACACCGACGTCCGCGTCACCGCCGACAAGGAGGTCCGGTACTTCGTCAACTCCGAGGGATCGCGCATCCTCACCGAGCAGACCTTCTACGGCGTGCACATCTACGCGGTCACCCGGGCCGACGACGGACAGCTCCTCGACGACTCGCGCGACTACTACGGCTTCCGCGAGGCGGAGCTGCCCAGCGACGAGCGGCTGATGAAGGAAGCCGAGGGGCTGATCCAGGAGCTGCTCGCGCTGCGCGCCGCGCCGGCCATCGACCCGTACACCGGTCCGGCCATCCTCGAGGCCGAGGCCGCGGGTGTGCTGTTCCACGAGGCGGTGGGCCACCGCCTCGAAGGCGACCGGATGGACAACGACGCCGAGGGCAAGACCTACAAGGGGCAGATCGGCCGCGCGGTGCTGCCGCCCTTCATCACCATCGTCGACGACCCCACGCTGTCCAACCTCGGCGGCAAGTCGCTCAACGGCTATTACCGGTACGACGACGAGGGCATCCCGGCACAGCGCGTGCCGCTGGTGCAGGGAGGGGTGCTGAAGAACTTCCTCGTCTCGCGGCATCCGGTGGATGGATTCCTCCAGAGCAACGGGCACGGACGCGCGCAGCTCAACCGCCGGCCCGTGGCGCGGATGGCCAACCTCATCACCACCTCCACCAAGCAGGTGAGCGACGCCGAGCTGAAGCAGATGCTGATCGCCGAGGCCAAGCGCCAGGGAAAGCCCTACGGGCTCATCATCCGCGACATCCAGGGCGGGAACACCAACACCTCCAGCTTCGGGTACCAGGCGTTCAAGGGAATCCCCCGGCTGGTGTACCGGGTGGGTGCGCGCGATGGGAAGGAGACGCTCGTCCGTGGCGTGGAGGTGGTGGGCACGCCGCTGTCGGCGGTGAGCAAGATCGTCGCCACCGGAAAGACGCAGGGCGTGTTCAACGGCTTCTGCGGCGCGGAGAGCGGCAATGTTCCGGTGTCCACCGTCGCTCCGGCCACGCTGCTGCGGGAGATCGAGCTGCAGCGAGTGATCGAGGGGCGGGACCGGCCGCCGCTGCTCCCGAGCCCGGCCAGCGAGCCCCCGCAGCGAGCCGAGGTGCGCTGAGCGGGGCGTGCGCGTGCGAGCCGCCGCGTTCGCGCTGAGCACGGTTCTTCTCGCCGCGGACGCTGAGCCCGATCGCCGGCGCGCCTGGCGCGCTTCGACAGGCGTCCCCCTGGTTCGGGGGGATGCTCCGGAGCCGGAGCGGGTGAGCGCCGCACGGGCGCGCAGCGGTCCCGCCTCACCCGCGTCCTCGAGGCCGCCGCCGTCCCCCGTCCGCGGGCGCTCGTGATGCGCGTCTTCAAGGAGGAGCGGCCGATCGAAGGTGTCTGACACCTTCGACGGGCGCCTTCGACGAGCGCCGGAGCGGGGCAGCCGAGCCTCCGCTGTTCCCTGCGCGACGCGTCGCCAGGTCAAGATTGATTGACGCAACGCGGTCGCCCTAGCGTCCGTCCCCTCGATTTCTGGAGGGGAGCACATGAAGACGAAACTCGTCGCGCTGGGGCTACTGGGTCTCGTGGGATGTGGAGCCGGAACCGACGTCGAGAGCGACTCGAGCGCGCTGCGCAGCAACAGCCCACCGGTGGTCCGGTGTGGCGTGAAGGATCCGAGCTCCTCGGTCCAGGCGGCCATCGAGCAGGACATCGCGGCGACGCAGGCGAAGGGCGGAGCGGGCGCACCGAAGCTCGGGACGATCAACGTTCCGGTCTACGTCCACGTCATCACCTCGTCGACCGGCGCGGGAGACGTGAGCTCGCGCGTGCCGCGGCAGATCGCCGTGCTCAACAACGCGTTCAGCGCTGCCGGCGTGAGGTTCGACCTGGTGGACACCACAGTGACGGCGAACGACGCCTGGTACAACGTCGGCTTCGGCTCGAAGGAAGAGAAGGCGATGAAGACCGCGCTCCGCCAGGGCGGCGCGGACACGCTGAACATCTACACCGCCAACCTCGGCGGCGGGCTCCTCGGCTGGGCCACCTTCCCCAAGTCGGCCAAGTCGCAGCTCGCGGACGACGGGGTCATCGTGCTCGACGAGAGCCTGCCGGGGGGGAACGCGGAGTTCGCCAACTCGACCGAGCCGGATGGGGTGCTGAGCTACAACATCGGCGACACTGGCACGCACGAGGTCGGCCACTGGCTGGGGCTGTATCACACGTTCCAGAACGGCTGCTCCGCGAGCGGGGACCTGGTGGACGACACCCCGGCCGAGGCCGCGCCGCAGTTCTTCTGCAGCGTTCGGGACAGTTGCTCGAACCGTCCGGGCACCGACCCGATCCACAACTTCATGGACTACGTGGACGACGCGTGCATGTTCGAGTTCACCGGCGGTCAGGACGGCCGGATGCGCGATCAGTGGGCGACGTACCGGGACAGCTGAGCAGGGCCGGTTCGCTCGCCGGGAGAGCCGTCGAGCGGGGGCGGTAGTCCAGGGACTCGCGCGCCCGCCCGGAGGCGGCTACAGCTTCCGGGTCATGGCGAGACGCGAACGAGCCTCAGTGCAGCGCGGTCTACCGGTGCTCGACCGGCGCGGGAGGCGCATCGGGTCGGTCCGGAAGGTGGGGGAGGAGCACCTCGAGGTCGGGCGGGTGATGCGACCGCCGTTGCTCGTGCCGCTGGCCTCGGTGCACGCGCTCGATGCGAAGGGCGTCCATGTGGACGCCAGCGCCCCCGAGCTGTCCGAGGGCACGGTCAGTGCCGAGGGCCCCACCGAGGTCGCGCCGGTGGCAAACGACCCGGCGACCGACGAGTGAGCCGTCAATCCGTGCGTGGACCGGCGGGCAGGAAGCCTCGCCAGCCCAGGTAGCGGCGGAAGTCGGTCGCGAAAGACTCGATGTTGACCCCCAGCGCGTCGCGGAACGCGTCGGGGAATCGGTCTCGAACGCGCATCCCATCGACGACCTGGAGCACCGTCGCGTCTCCGTAGCGTCGCACCAGGAAGTCGAAGGCGTGGTACGCGGCGCCGTAGGCGATGGCCGGGTCGGTCCGCACGAGCTGCGGAGCGTCCCGGAGGAGATCCACCCCCGGGTGCTTCGCCAGCCACTGTGACAGCGACTCCGGTGGCGGCCACTGCGCGCCCTCACCGGCGGTCACCGTCGCCATCCCTTCCCTGAACCAGAACGGGATCCTGTTCCGCGGATCCGACGGCGGCCCACCGGCGCGCTGGAACATCAGGCTGTGCGTCAGCTCGTGCTTCAGGAGCCCCGTCACCTGTGTGCGACGCAGTCGCGCTGCGAGCGCCGGGTTCTCCTGAATGCCCGGCGGCAGTGGCCACCAGCGTGGGTCCCAGAGAATCACCTGGTTCCGCCGCGCCCACGCCGAGATGCCCGGGAGCGGCCGGCCCACCAGCTCCTCCAGCTCCCAGTGCGAGTTCACCACCGTGATCCGCACCTGCTCGCGAAGCCCACCCCAGCGCGAGAGCGCCTTCGCTGCCTCCGGCGCCGCCGTCCTGAGCAGCTCCGAGGTCTCCTCGTTCCACTCCACGAAGTCGAGGCGGATCACCCCTGCCTCGGTCTCGATCACCTCCGGCTCGCCGCCCCGGACGGTCGCGCAGCTCGCCGCGCCGCAGACGAGCAGCGCCGCGATCAGCCACCGGATCACCCGGCGGCTCCGGCGATCAACCCCGCGACGTCCGCCACGGTCTCCGGCCGGGACACGCCGTCCAGGGGAGGGAACGACAGCAGCGCCACTGGCCCTAGGGTGTGATTCCGCGTCCGGAGGTCCTCCACGTTCCCGTGGTCGCTGCACACCAGCACCCGCACATCCGCCGGCCGCCGATACAGCACCGCCCGGGCGAAGGCGTCGAACGTCTCCAGCGCCGACTCCGCCAGCGGCATGTCCTTCGCGTGCCCCGCCTCGTCCGCCAGGAAGTGCTCGAACAGCGTGAAGTCCACGCCCTCCGCCGTCCTCCAGAAGATCTCCGCTGCCTCATCCGCGGTCCGCAGCGGCAGGTCGAACCCCCGCGCCCGCCCGCGCGCTCCCGTCACGTCGTGGGTGAGCGCCTCGCCGGCCCGGACCTGGTCCAGCGTGCGCAGCGGCACCTCCGCCGCGGCGAAGGCCAGCGTGGTCGAGGAAGGCTTGAGGCGTCGACGCGCCCGCGCCGGGATCTCCACCTCCGGCTCGCGGGCCGGCGCATGCGGCAGCCCGAGCGCCGTCAGGTACGCCCCCGGATAGCCGTTGACGAACGTCGCCCGGCGCCCCGCGGCCACCAGCCGCTTCACCACCGACGCGCGAAGGAGCATCTGCCGGAGAGCAGCGTCCGGGTACCCGAGCACGTGCTTGCCGACCAGCCGCGGCGCGGGCTCACCGGTGAGGATCGCCGTCTGGTTGGTGGCGGACTGGGGCCGTCCGGGAACCCCGAACGTCGTCTCCAGCAGCGTCAGCCCGCCGCCCGGCAGCGCGGTCCCACTTCCATCCTCGAACTGGGACAGCAGCCATCCGCCGCGCGCGAGCGGATTGAAGTCCGGGTTCCGGACCCCGACCCCGACGCCGTCGATGAAAAGCAGGGCGACGCGCACGTCCGGCGCGCCCCGAATCAGGCGGCCTTGATGACCTTCCCCGCCTTGATGCAGCGGGTGCAGGCCAGGACGCGCTGGGTGCGTCCATCCACGGTCGCCCGGAGCTTCTGCAGATTGGGCAGGGACCGCGTCTTGGACTTGTTGTTGGCGTGGCTCACCTTGTTCCCGACCAGCGGGCGCTTGCCACAGATGTCGCACTTCCAGGCCATTGCCAGGGACTCCTCGAGACGAAGCGGGGCTCTGTAGCCGAAACCCGTGGCCGACGCCAGTCGGACCGCCCAACCCCCGACCGTCCCTACCTTTTCAGGGGATCTCGCTTCCGGACCTGCTCGTGGACCAGCGCCGCCGCCCGGGCCCCCGCCAGCAGCTCTCCTTCCAGCCCAACCCCCAGCACCGCCTCCCGCCCGGCGAACAGCACGTGCCTGGCCGGAGTGCGGACGCCCAGGCCCTCGAGCCCCGTCGCCGCCCCGCCCCCCGGCTCGTAGATGACCTGCGGCCCGGCCCCGGCCAGCGCTCCCGGTCCGTCCACCAGCGGAACGGAGCGGGCCACCCGCTCCGCCAGCGAGAAGGGCATCAGCGCCTCCAGCGCGCGCTCCACCCCGGCCGTCGGCAGGCGCAGTCCCGACTCTCCCGCGTCCCGCACGCCCGACCCGACCAGCGTCGACGCGGTCACCGTCCGGAGCGACTCCTCGTCGCCTCGCGTTCCTGCCCGCCGGGTGGGCTGGACCTGGATCCACACCGGCCCGGTCTGCCCTCCGTCCATCAGGACCAGCTCTCCCATGCCCCGGGGCAGCACCTTCTCCGGAAGCACCCAGTGCACGGGCAGCACCAGCCGCTTCGGCACCAGCCGGCCCAGGTGCTCCGCCAGCTTCTTCCCCGGGCCCTCCTCGGGGAGCAGCCCTGCCAGCAGCCCCGGGTTCATCGCCGCCACCAGCCACTGCGCCCGATACACCGCCTCGGCCCCGCGCACCCGGAGCGTGACTTGGGACCCTTCGAAGTCGATGCCGTCCACCGCCCGGCCGGCGAGCCCCTCTTGCGAGAGCAGCGTCCCCCCGAGCTCGGTGAAGCGCTTCCCCAGCGTCTCCCGCATCCCCTCGCGACCGCCCGGCAGCCGGAGCGCGGCCTTCAGCAGCTGCGCCAGGACCCGGGTCACCGCCAGCGGCCCGGCCGGCTCCTGCTGCACGAGGAACGGCACCACCCCGGTGAGCAGCGCCTCCAGCGGCTCGTCCGCCGACAGCGGCGAGGGCCGGGTCAGCCCCTCCACCCGGGCCGCGCGCCGGCGGAGCCGGATCCGCTCCAGCCAGCCGCCCGGAGCGAAGTCGTCGAGAAAGCGGAAGAACGGGTCGGACCCCTCGGGCATCGCGGTGAGCGAACCGAGCGTGTCCGCCACGCGGCTCCCCCCGCTCCCGAACTCCCGCTGCAGCTCGGCGAGCCGGCGCGGCGCCTCGCCCGGCAGGTCCAGCCGGTGCCGGGGCAGGACGACCTGCCACGGCCCCACCGGCTTGAGGCTCCGCTGGAACCCGGTGGTGAGCCCGAGCTCGGTGAAGCAGCTCTCCACCATCGGCCACGTCCGGAAGGGCGGGACGACGTGCGGCGGCGAGGTGAAGAGGAAGCCGTCGTGCTCGTATCCCGGCGCGAGGTTGGCGTGCTCGGCCCACAGCACCCGCAGGCCGCGCTTGGCGAGGAGCGCCGCGGCCAGGGCGCCCCCCAGCTCGGCTCCCAGCACCAGCACGTCGTAGACGTGGCGCGAGGGACCCGGCGCGATCCGCGGTCGTGGGGGAAGCGTGGGCACGTCGTTACAGGCGTCCCGGGTTCACGAGTGCCAGACCCGCCAGCTCGGGCCCGCTGCCCTCGACGTGCACCCGCCGGCCCTCCAGCCGCAGTCGCCCCGCGGCGAGCAGGCCCAGCGCCAGCGGAAACAGCCGGTGCTCCTGCTCCTGGATGCGGCGCTGGAGCGACTCCTCGGTGTCGCCGTCGAGCACGGGGACCGCCGCCTGCGCGACGATGGGCCCGGTGTCCGTGCCCTCGTCGACCAGGTGAACCGTGCAGCCGGTCACCTTCACTCCGTGCTCCAGCGCCTGGCGGTGGGCGTTCAGGCCGGGGAAGCTCGGGAGCAGGGCAGGGTGGACGTTCAGCACTCCCACGGGGAACGCGCGGAGGAACGTCGGCCCCACCAGGCGCATGAAGCCGGCGAGGCAGGCGATGCGGCAGCCGAAGGGCGCGATCGCCTCCACCAGCGCGCGATCGTACGCCGCCCGGTCCGGGTAGCCCTGGTGCGGAAGCACGCGGGTGGACACGCCTGCCAGGGTGGCCCGCTCCAGCGCGCGGACGCCGGGCACGTTGGACACCACCACCGCGATGCGCGCCGGGTAGCCCGGGACGGCCGCGGCGTCGAGGAGCGACTGGAGGTTGGTGCCCGATCCCGAGACGAGCACCGCGACGGGCGCGTCGCTCACCGGACGACGACCGCCATGGGCTCGCCGGTGGATGCCTCGATCCGGCCGACCTCCCAGGCCGGAACGCCGCGCCCGGCGAGCAGAGACACCGCCTGGGTCACCGCCGCGGGCGAAACGACCGCCACCATCCCGAGCCCGATGTTGAAGGTGGAATCCATCTCCGCATCCGAGACGCCGCCCAGCCGCTGCAGCCAGTCGAACACCGGGAGCCTGGGCCACCGCCGGGCCTCCAGCACCGCGCGGGTCCCCTCGGGAAGGCAGCGCGGCACGTTCCCGGGAATGCCGCTCCCGGTGACGTGGGCCAGCCCCTTCACCTCGACTGTCTCGATCAGCGCGAGCACGTCCTTCACGTAGATGCGCGTCGGCTCGAGCAGCACCTCGGCCACCGTCTTCCCGCCCAGCTCCGGCGGTCGCGCGTCCAGAGGCACCCGCGCGTCGGACAGGATGCGGCGGACCAGACTGAACCCGTTGGAGTGTACGCCCGTGCTCGCGAGCCCCACGACCGCGTCTCCCGGACGGATGCTCGCCCCGGTGAGGATCCGCGAGCGCTCGACGATGCCCACGCAGAAGCCGGCGAGGTCGTACTCGTTGCCGTGCGCTCCCGGATGCTCCGCGGTCTCGCCCCCCAGCAGGGTGCATCCGGCGCGCGCGCAGCCCTCGGCGATGCCCCGCACCACCTCGGCGGCCTGGTCCACGTCGAGCCGGCCGGTGGCGAGATAGTCGAGGAAGAAGAGCGGCTCGGCCCCCGAGGTCAGCACGTCGTTGACGCTCATCGCCACGAGGTCGATGCCCACCGTGTCGTGCTTGCCGGCGGCGATGGCGATCTTCAGCTTGGTCCCCACCCCGTCGGTGCCGGAGACCAGCACCGGCTCCCGGTACTTCCCGGGCGGGATGGCGAAGAGCCCACCGAACCCACCCACACCCGAGACCACCTCCGGACGGAGGGTGCGAGCGGCGAACGGCTTGATCCGCTCCACCAGCGCGTCGCCCGCCTCGATGTCGACGCCCGCGTCCTTGTAGGTGAGTCCCATGGGCCGGCGGCCCCTTCTACGCGATCTGACCCACCTCGGACGAGCGCCGTCCACTTGCCCCTCGCCCCCCGCCCGGTCGTAGGCTTGGCGGTGCTTGCTGCCCCAGCGCCTCCGGTGGGTGGGCCGTCGCCGCTACGAGCTGGTAGGGCTCGCCGTCGCCCTGACCCTGGGCGTGCTCCACTGGGCCACCGACGGTCGGCAGGCGGGCGCCCGCCCGGGTCCGGTCGCCGGCGTGCTCCGCGTGCTCTCGGCGCTCGAGGGCCGCGCCTCGGATCTCCAGATGTGGGGCCGGGGCGTCCGTGCGCCACACCCGGACGTGGTCGTGGCGGCCATCGACGAGCGCTCGGTGCAGCGCTACGGCCGCTGGCCCTGGAGCCGCGAGCTGCTCGCCCGCGCGGTGGCGCGGCTCCACGAGGCCGGTCCGGCGGCCATCGGGCTGGACATCACCTTCACCGACGAGGACCACGGCTCGGACGCCGCGGTGATGAGCGAGGCGGCCGACGCCCTGGGCCGCGCTCTCGGCGGCCTCCCCGAGTCCTCGCGGGCGGCCTTCAGCCCGGTGCTGGCCACCCTCAAGGACCGCGCCTCGGGAACCGGTGACGCCGCGCTCGGCCGGGCGCTCGCCGACGCGCCGGAGGTGGTCCAGGGCGTGTCCGCCTACGGGAGCGGCGAGGCCCAGGACTACCTCGAGCAGCGGGAGGTGGCCGCGTCGCTCCTCCGCTCGCGCATGCTCACCCGCTTCCCCGGACCCACGGGCAAGTCGTTCTTCGAGGTTCCGCTGGACCGGAGCATCGCCGAGCGCTTCGTCTCCGCCCAGGTTCCACTCCCGGGCCTCCTCCCCCCGGGGCAGAAGCTGGGCCACTTCAACGTCCTCCGCGACGACGACGGCGTGGTGCGCTTCACTCCGCCCTTCGTCCAGCTCGAGCATCCGCCGGGGCTGCTCCCCTCCCTCGAGCTGCAGACCGCGGCCACCGCCCTCGGGGCCGCCATCGAGCCGGTCTGGGACCCGGAGCTCGGTCAGCTCGTCGGCGCGAAGCTCCGTCGCGACGGCCACCTGGTCCGCATCGTGCCGCTCACGCTCAAGCGGCCCCGGGCCCGCATCGATTACCCCGGTCCGGCGGAGGTCTTCCACACCGTTTCCCTGGCCGACGTGGTGGACCGGAAGCTCCCCGACGGGGCGCTCCGGGGGAAGGTGCTGCTGGTCGGCGTGACGCTGGTTGGCCAGTACGACCAGGTGGTCACGCCGTTCCGGAACCTGGAAGCCGGCATCTACGCGCACGCGGCGATGCTCTCCAGCGTCCTCTCCGGCCGGTTCCTCCAGCGAGGGACGGGCGCGGTGCTGGCCGAGCTGGTGTTCATCCTCGGAGCGGGG
>Ga0105104_10002381_pt1 | contig 13772 bp, 11 predicted proteins | sample PPLLaktember2015_3_FD_87034 | JGI IMG/M metagenome (GOLD analysis project Ga0105104, IMG submission 87034) | Freshwater sediment microbial communities from Prairie Pothole Lake near Jamestown, North Dakota, USA - PPLs Lake P7 Core (6) Depth... | ecosystem: Environmental > Aquatic > Freshwater >...
ACCGTCCAGTCACAGCAGCCCGTCCGCTTGTCGGCAATGCCGATAACCGGCCGTGAATTCCTGCGCCTGACCGGGGCCGACCGGCAGCCGCCGCCTTCGCAGCTCGCACCGCTCCTGGAACACCGGCTGGACCGTTTGAGCGGCGGCCAGTTCCAGCTGCTGCACGTCTGGGCCTGCCTGGGCTCCGCCGCCGATCTCGTCCTGCTCGACGAGCCGGACAACAATATGGACCCCAAGGCCCGTGCCACGCTGATTGAAGTCCTGCACGACTCGCGGAGAGAGGGCCGCGGCGTCCTGGTGGTGAGTCACGAACACGACCTCGTCGAGGCGGTCTGCACGCGCCTGGTGGAGGTGGGCCGGTGACGTTCCCCGACGTGTGGGATGCGATGTTCCTGCTGCCGTTCCTCAACGGCCTGCTGCTGGCAGTCCTCCTGCCGCTGGTGGGCGCGCACGTTCGGCTGCGCGAGGAGTGGCTCGCCTCCCTGGGCCTCGCGCAGGTGGCAGCGGCCGGCGTGGTCGTGGCGGCGTTCTGGGTGGGGCCCGTGGCGCTCGTCGCGCTCGCGGCGGCGGCGCTGGCGGCCCTCGCCAAGAGCCTGCTCGGCCACAAGGGCAACGAGGCGTACGCGCTGATGCTCCTCGTCGGCTGGACCGTGGCCCTGCTGCTCGCCGCCAACAGCGCGCACGGCGAGGACCTGTCGCGCGCGCTGGTGCAGGGGCAGCTGTACTTCACGGATGCCTCGCACCTCCAGGCGCTCGGTGCCGTCGCCCTCGTGCAGTTCGGCCTGCTGCCGTGGCTCGCGCCACGCCTGCTCCTCGCCAGGTTCTTCCCGGATCACTTCGCTGCCAACGGGCAACCCAACCCGCGCCACGAACTGGTGTTCGACGTCCTCGTGGCGATCACCCTGGCCCTCGCGGCGACGGCGATCGGCGTGATGGCGGCCTTCGCGGTCGTCTTCCTGCCGCCGTGGATCGCCTTCCGGTTCGCCCGCGGCTGGTTCCGGACCATCGCGCTGTGCATCGGGATCAGCGTGGCCGGCTACCTGGTGGCGTTTCTGGTGGCTCTCCGCTTCGATCAGCCGATAGGACCGGTCATCGTGGGGGTCCTGTTGGCGCTTGGCCTGGTTCGGCCCTTCGCGCACCGCTGAGGGTGGGAATCCTTACTCGCGCAGCAGCTCGGGCAGCAGGTCCAGCGCGTGGCCATCCACCGTCCCCCGGTCGTTGAGAACGGTCGAGGGGACCTCCGCGTAATACGTGCCGGACGGCACCAGGCCGCACGCGCCCCACCGGCGCATCAGCAGGTTCTGCACGAGTACTTCTTCGCCGGAGTGGTACCGGGCCAGCCGCGGCCAGAACGAAAAGCCTCCCACCTCGCGCAGCTTCGGACGGTCGTACAGCACGCAGGACGCGACCCACGCCACCTTGTATCGCCGGGACTCGCCTGGCGGCAGGCGCTCGGCCACGTGGTACAGATTGGCCGCGCGGTGGAGCTGCCATCGTTCCCATTCCGGGGTGTCTGGGCCGATGGCCTCCGGTCGCACTGCGCCGTCCCAGTACTCGATCGCCTCCTGCGCCGGGCGGTGGTCGTCCAGGAAGGACAGGCCGGCGGGGAACGCGCCGACGAAGCCGCATCGCTCCGCCCGCAGCGTCTCGAGCATCCGCCCGGCCACCCACGGCTCCATCAACACATCGTCGTCCAGGTACAGCACCGAGTCGGCCTGCGCCCGCTCCAGCAGGAACTGCCGCTGCTCGGCGATGCCGTGCACCTGCGGCCTCGCGTGGTACTCCACCTCCCCGCCGCGTGCCCGCAGAAGGCGAAAGAGCGCCTGCACCACCGGGTGGTGGCCGGCCGGTTCATCGCTCTGGTCCGCCACCACCAGGCGTAGTTCGGACGCCGTCTGAGCGGCAAGTCCGGACAGCGTCAGGATCAGCGACGGCAGGCGGTTGCAGGTTGGAAGCAACACCTCCATGGGCAGCACGGTCAGAACGTCCCTTTGTAAACCGAGCACGACCGGCAGATCGCGGGCGGGTCGTCCGAGTCCAGGGAGTGGCGGAACGCCTCGTACTCCCGCCCGTGCCAGATCGCCGGAACGCCGTGATCCGCCATGTTCCCGAAGTTGAGGCGGTCGGGCGTGGAGATCATGCAGCACGGCATCGCGAGGCCCTGGTAGCTGACGTAGGCGCCGGTCCAGGGCCAGGAACATCGCTGCCGGCCGGGCGTACCCGGCGGATGCTCGCGGGGGGCGACCCGCGGCAGCCGGAGGCCGACGCCGAGCGACGCGGCCTCGCCGCGGGCTTCGGCAAAGGCCCAGCTCACGAGGGCCGGTGATTCGTGGGCGAGTGTTTCGGCGTCCACGAACTCCCGCATCGAGTTATAGGCGGAGGGCAGCCCGGGTTCCGAGAAGTCGTGGCAGAGGTGCTGTACGAACAGCTGCTCGGCGTCCATGTCGGCCGCCAGGCGCACCATCGCGGACAGCTCGTGGAGGTTCCGCCGCATCAGCACCATCACGAGGTGAAGGCGCGGGGTTGCCGACCCGAGACGGGCGCGGGCCTGGACGAACGCGCGGAGGTTCCCGAGCACGCGCGACAGCTTCCCGCCGATCCGGATCGAGTTGTAGGTCTCTTCAGTGGCGCCGTCCACGGATGCATGCAGGCAGTCGAGGCCGCACGTGACGAGGCGTTCGGCGCGGCGGGGGCCGAGCAGTGTGAGGTTGGTATTCGTCGTCACGCGGATGCCCCTCGACGCGGCCAGCGAGACCATGTCGAAGAAGCGCGGGTGCATCATCGGCTCGCCGAGGCCCTGGAGGTGGAGGTCCCGCAGGCCCGGGAAGCCGTCGATCAAGCGGACGAAGGTGTCGAAGTCCATGAAGGCCGGGGGCGTGCCCGGGCGGCCATCGGTGCGGAACTGGATCGGGCACATCGTGCACTTCAGGTTGCACTGCCCGACCGGCTCCAGCTGAACGTACGACGGCAACTCCGGCCCCGACATCTGTTGATGTGGTGATTTGTCGACTTGTTGATTGATTGGCCTGATTGAGATGATTCGTCGACTTGACCTGCGCATGGCTCGTCGTCTCCTTGATCGACCAATCCGCCAATCAGACAATCCACCAATCAATCGAGACATCAACAAATCGAGAGATCAAGAAATGACACGAATCAGAAGAAGAACACTTTGAACCGGGCGGCCCCTGCCAGCCGCCAGAACACCGCGAGCGGGGGGATCAACGCCGATGTCACGATCATTTCGGCCACGTGTCGGCCAGCAGGCGAGGTGCCCCGCAGGCGGCGAAGGCTGAACCGCAGCGTCCACGCCAGCCACCCGGCACCCGCGGCGATGGCCGCCACCGGAAACCCGGCGACGACCGCGACCAGCGCCACCGCGAGCAGCGCCACGACGCCGTAGTAGGCCAGCGGAGGCCGCGGCTGCACGCGTTGCCGGTACAGGCCCGGGTGCTTCTTGTACAGGAGCGCGTTGAACAGGTTGCGGCGCTGCTGCCGCACGCTGATGCCCCAGGGCGCCGGGCGCACCGGGTGAACGACCACGGCCGCCGGCAGGAAGACGAGGGGCACGCCGCGCTCGAGCATCCCGAAGAAGAGGTCGCTGTCCTCGCGCCAGGCGATCGCGAACCGCGTGTCGAACCCGCCGATGGCCTCGAGCGCGTGACGGCGATAGAAGCAATTGGCGGTGACGAAGAGCGATCGCTGGAGCCCCGCGACGTCCCGCTCGTAATCGGTGGGCCGCTCGGGCACCGGCACCGTCACCTGGCCGCACGCTCCCGCGGCGCCCTGCCGCAGCGCCTCGAGGCCTGCCGCGAGCCACGTCCTCAGGGGCACGCAGTCGTCGTCCGTGAAGGCCACGAACTCGGCGCGCGCCGCCCGCCACCCGACGTTGCGCGCCGCCGCCGGCCCTCTCCCTGGCCCAGCGGGAATGTAACAAATCGTCATTTGTTGATTCGTTGAGTTGTTGATTTGTTGAGTGACGACCTCGCGTGTCGCATCATCCGGGCCGTCGTCCACGACCATGACCTCGAACGGCATCCCGCCGGCGTCCTGCCGGGCGAGGGCGGCAAGGCATCGGCGGAGCATGGCCGGCCGGCCGCGAGTGGGGACGACGACGCTGATCGCCGGCTGGGGGCTATCGCCCGCCATGGTCCGCCTCCACCCCGGGCTTGGTCAGCAGGAACGAGCCGATGACGAGCGCGTCGAGGGGCGAGGTCCAGAAACACTCCACGGCGTCCCTGGGCGTACACACGATCGGTTCGCCGCGCGTGTTGAACGACGTGTTGACGAGCACCGGCACGCCGGTGAGCGCCTGGAACTCGCGGAGCAGGTCGTAGTAGAGCGGGTGCTGCGCGCGGACGATCGTCTGGATCCTCGCCGTGCCGTCCACGTGACGGACCGCCGGGATCCGGTCCGCCTTGTCAGGCCGCACGTCGAACACGAAGAGCATGAACGGCGACCGCGAGGCGTTCGCGAACCACTCTCCGGCTTCCTCTTCGATGACGACCGGCGCCACCGGCCGGAAGTCCTCGCGGTCCTTGATCTCGTTCAGTCTCGCCTGCATCGCGGGGCTGATCGGCGACGCGAGGATCGACCGGGCCCCGAGCGCCCGCGGGCCGAATTCGAGCCGCCCCTGGAACCACCCGATCACGAGATCGCGCGCGAGCAGCGCCGCCGTGTCGCGCGCCACGTCGCCGAGGCGACGGTACGAGAGGCGGGACCAGCGCAGGAAAACCTCGATCTCGCCGTCGGAGAACGCCGGGCCCAGGAAGGCCGTGTCCATCGACCAACGCGAGATTCCGGTTTTCGCGCCTCGCTCCCGCGAGTCCACTACCAGGGCCGCCCCCATCGCCGTGCCCGCGTCGCCCGCCGCCGGCTGCACCCACACCCGCCGGAACGGCCCGTGGTCGCGAAGCCGGGCGTTCATGACGCAGTTGAGGGCGACGCCGCCAGCCAGGCAGAGATCGTTCAGCCCGGTGCGGCGGTGCAGCCAGTTGGCCAACTCGATGACGGTGTCTTCGAGCACGACCTGCAGCGATTTGGCGACGTCGTAGTGACGCTGCTCGATCGGCCCGCCGCGCAGGCGCCGGGGCCCGAAGCGCTCGGCCAGTCGGGGCGCGCACACCGCGAACGAGCCGTCCTCCCCCACTCGCACGATGTCCCGGAAGTCGTCCACGTAGCGCGGCTCGCCAAACGACGCCAGCGCCATCACCTTGTACTCGTCGCTCGAGTGCAGGAAGCCGAGGTGCCCGGTCACCTGTTCGTACAGGATGCCCAGCGAGTGCGGCATGTGCACTTCGCCCATCATCTCGATCGCCGGGCCCCGCCCCGCGCCGTAGGTGGTGGTGGCCAGTTCCCCCCGGCCGTCCAGCGTCAGGATGGCCGCCTGCTCGAAGGGGGACGGCAGGAAGGCGCTCGCGGCGTGACAGAGATGGTGCGACACGAAGTGCCAGCGGTACGGGCCGTCGGTGCTGGCGCCCCGGAACCGGACCTCGAGGTGGTGCGGTGCGCCGCCGGCCAGGTGGCGGGGCGCGTTGACGATCGACGAGAGGAACAGGGGATCCCAGGCAGCCTCCCACTCCGCCGGCACCGGGTGCGCGCTCGGCTCGAGGGGCAGCTCGATCGCTGCATCGCCGCCCCTCGCGCCCAGGCGCTGCCAGGGGTCGTAGGAGTAGGCGACATGGTCCACGTCCGTGATCGTGATCCCGGCTTCGCGAAGGCAGTAGTCGATCGCGTGGAATGGCAGCTCCCAGGCGGCGAACGGCACGGGGCGCTTGCCATGCTTCACATGCGTGAATCGTTCGTCCTCGGCCGCGGCCAGCACCTGCCCGTCGGCAACGAGGCAGGCGGCGGGATCGTGAAAGGCGGCGTTGATGCCGAGCGTCAGCAGGGGCTTGGTCATGGTGTCAGTCGAGGATGCCCGGGCGGCCGCCGGGCCCTTCCACGATCGTGAGGCGGCGCGGCGCGTCGAACCGCCTGTCCGTGACGGTGGTGGGCAACTCCTGGTGGTAGGCACCCGAGGGAATGAGGCCGCATCCCCCGTAGCGAGCCATCACCCGCAGCTGAACGAGGACGTCCTCCCCGGCGTGCTCGGGGGGCAGCTGCGGCCAGAAGTCGAAGCCGCCGACGTCGAGCAGCGCCGGCCGGTCGTACATCACGCACCCGCCGACCCAGGCCACCTTGTACTTCCGGCCCCTCGCGCGGTCGATTCCCAGGCGCCGGGCGACGTGATGGATGTTGGCGGCGTTGTGCAGGCGGTGGCGCTCCCATGTCGGAGATCCGGGTAGCACGGTCTCCGGCCTGACCGGCCCTTCCCAGAACTCGATCGCCTGCTCGTGCGGCCGGATGTCGTTCACGTAGCTCAAACCGATCACGGCCGACCCGACAAACCCGCAGCGCTCCTCGTCGAGCGCCGTCGAGAGCCGTGCCGCCAGGTCGGAATCCAGCATGAGGTCGTCGTCGAGAAACAGGACACGGGGGGCGCGTGCCAGGGAGAGCAGGAAGCTGCGGTTCTCGGCGACGCCGCGGCGGGGCACGTGCTGGTGGACTTCCGTCTCGTGGCCGCGCAGCGCGAGCAGCCGCCTCACGGCGGTCACCTCGCGCCGGGTCTCCACCTGGGCCTGCTCGCTTTGGTCCGAAATGACGACCCGCATGCCCGGGTGCGACTGACCTGCGAGGCACGTCAGCGTCACCGCGAGCGCAGCCGGCCGGCCGAACGTCGGGATCAACACGTCCAGGGCTGCCATTTACGCCTGCCCTCCGGAAAGGGGCGTCGTTGGCGGGGGGAGCAGGACCTCCGGGACGACGAGACGGGGCAATTCCTGCCCATCTCCTGCCGGATCGCGTTCCCAGTCTCTGTCGAGCAATTCCATGGCCGCGCGGGCCACGTCATCCGGGCTGACGCCGCGAAGGCAGCCATGGTGCTGCTGCGGGCAGACGCTCTTGTAGCAGTACCGGCAGGGGACGTCATGGAACAGTACCCGGCTCGGCACCTGCCATGGTGCGTGCTGGGGATTGGTGAGCCCATAGAGGTCCACGACCGGCGTGCCGAGCGCGGCAGCCATGTGCACCGGGCCGGTGTTGTTCGAGACGAGCACGGGCGCGAGCGCGAGTAGCGCGGCCATCCCCTGCAGGGACAGCCGGCCGGCAAGCGAGACCGACGCCGCACCCATCTCGCGCCGGATGCCCTCCACCAGCTCCCGCTCGCCGTCGGACCCTGTGAACACGATTGGGCACCGGGCGATGGCGGCGAGCTGCCGTGCCGCCGCGGCGAACGACTCGGGGGGATACCGGCGCGAGGGCGCGGAGGCCCCGGGGTGGATCACGACGAACCGGCCGTGAGGATCGATGCCCTCCGCGAACAGCCGCCCCCGCACGTCCGACATCGCGTGAGGAGGCACCCGGAGAGACAGCCGCTCGTTACGGGTCGACGCGCCGGCGGCGGCGACGAGATCGAGCTGCCGGCGGACCTCGTGGCGAACCAACCCGGCAGGCTCGGGATCCGGGACCCACGTCGTCAAGAGCCGGTAGGGGTTCTCGTGGCAGTGGGCGAGCCGAAGCGGAATATCGGCCAGGTAACAGAGCATCGCTGCGGGCAGGGGGTTCTGGCTGTAGACGGTGAAGATGACCGCGGCGTCGAAGCGGCCGCCGCGCAGGCGTTCCACCATCGCGAGGTCCGCGCGGCTGTCGGCCCTCTCGCCCGTGGCCTTCACCCAAGGCGCGTCGTAGGTCACGGTCTCGTCGAGCTCCGGGACCATCCCGGTAATCGCGGCGCCGCCCGCCGAGGTCAGCAGCGTGATCCGGCGCCCGGGCACCGAATCCCTCAGCGCCCGGAGCGCGGGCGTGGTCATGAGCACGTCGCCGAGCGCGTCGAGGCGGACGCAGAGAACACGCCTCGCGTCACCCCACCCGGGTACTGGCCCTGCGGTCACCGCCGCACCCCCGTGGCGGCGTCACCCGGCGACGCCGGGGAAGACGCCCGTACCCGCTCGATGATCCCGCTCGTCGACCGGTCCTCGACGAGAGGCAGCAGTTGCACCGCGCCGCCCAGCCGCTCGACCAGCGCGGCCTCCGGCAGGCTGTTCCGCGTGTAATCCCCGCCCTTGACGAACACATCCGGGCGAATGGCCTCGATGAGGTCCGCGGGCGTGTCGGTATCGAATGGCACGATGTGGTCGATGCAGCTGAGGGCGGCGAGCACCTGAACCCGATCCTCCAGCGTGTTGATCGGCCGACCGTCGCCTTTCAGCCGGCGCACGCTGCCGTCGGAGTTGATGCCCACGACGAGGAGGTCACCGAGGGCCTTCGCCTTGTTCAAGTACGTGATGTGACCCCGGTGGAGGATGTCGAAGCACCCGTTGGTGAAGATCACCCGGCGGCCCTGCTGCCGGTGGTAGGAGACGACGGCGGCCAGCCGACCGAGGTCGTCCAGGCACTTTCCCGCCGCGTCGAAGTGCTCGATCAGTTCCCTGGCCTCACACACCGACGTCCCATCCTTGCCGACGACGATGGCGGCGGCCGCCGACGCGAGTTCGGATGCCGCCGGCGTGTGCCCGCCCGCGGCGAGCGCCAGTGTGAAGACCGCGACGAACGTGTCGCCCGCGCCGGGCGCGCGGACGTTCCGCGCGGGGCGCGCGTACGTCCGGTACGGGGCGCGCCCGCGCTCCAGCACCAGCGCCCCGTCCACGTCCAGCGTGACGGCGGCGATCTGGGAGCCGGTCAGGTCGAGCAGGCGATCGCCATGCCGCATGATCGCCTCGGCGCGATCGCCGCGGGCGCCGATGGGACGTGGCCCGAGCAGCCGGGTCGCTTCTTCGTGATTCGGCTTGACGGCAGTCACGCCGATCCCGCGATACGACAGGAGGTCACGGGAATCCACCGTCAGGACGCGGGGCGCCGCCGCCTGGAGACCGGCGAGGACCTCGATGACCCGTGGCGTCAGCACGCCGTAGGCGTAGTCGGACACGACGACCGCATCGCACTCCCGGTAGTGACGGGTGAGGGCGGCCACGAGGATGTCTTCAGTTGTCGGGTCGAGCGGCGCGCCCGATCCCTGGTCGAACCGCACCAGCATCTGTCCCGACGCCAGCACCCGCGTCTTGGCCAACGTGGTCCGCGCTCGCGACACCAGGAGCCAGGCGGTGTCGATGCCCTCTCGCTCGAGGACGCCGCGCAGCCGGGTCCCCTCCGAGTCTTCGCCCGCCACCGACAGGAGGCGCACACGTGCGCCGAGCCGCCGGAGGTTCGCCGCCACATTTGCCGCGCCGCCGGCCGCGTCACGCCGTCCGGTGAGCGCGACGATGGGCACCGGCGCCTCGCGGCACAGCCTCTGCGACTCCCCGTCCAGGTAACTGTCGAGGATGGCGTCGCCGACGACGAGGACCGTCAGCGCGCCGAACGTTTTGATCAGTTCAGAGGGCCCATCGCTCATGCGTCATCCCGTCAGCCGAGAAGCCGATGATCCGCGCCGCGTCGCTCAGGTCGTTCACGATCGCGTGCGGCGTTCGTGCGGGCGAGCGGCGCCATTCCGTCTCGCCCCCCGTGTCCACCAGCACCGTCCGGCAGCCGGCCGCCCGCCCCGCCTCGACGTCGTCGAGGATGTCGCCCACCATCCACGACGCCGCGAGGTCGATGTCGTGGTCCCGCGCGGCCTGCAGCAACAGGCCGGGCGCGGGCTTGCGGCACCCGCAGGCGGCCACGCCCCCGGGCGCTGCCGGGGCATGCGGGCAGAAGTAGCACCCGAGCAACCGCACGCCTCCGGCGGCCAGCAACTCCCGCACACGGCACTCCACGCCGGCCAGCGCGCCGGCTGTGAAGTAGCCGAGCCCCACTCCCGGTTGGTTCGATACCACCACGGGGGCGAAACCCGACCGCGCGAGCGAGGTGAGAGCCTCGAGCGCGCCAGGCATCAGCTCGATTCCCGCGGGATCGACGTTGTACGACACGTCGCGAATCAACGTCCCGTCCTTGTCGATGAACACCGCACGGATGGGCATTCCGCGCTCTCCCCTGAAGTCGAGGGTCAAGAGTTGAGGGTTAAGGGTTAAGGGTTAAGGGTTAAGGGTCCTCGACTCTCGACTGTTAACCGTCTGCTCAGCCCTGCCCCTGGCCCTACGGCCAGCTCGTCTCGCGCATCGGCAGCACCATCACCTCCGGGATCACCGTCTCCTCGGGCTGCGAGAGGACGAACCGGATGGTCTCCGCCACGTTCCGCGGGTCCTGGAGCGTGCCGACGTCGATGTCCGGGAAGCGGTCGAGCAGGAACGGTGTCCGCATGCCGCCGCAGATCACCGCGGTGACCTTGACCCCGACCTGCCGGCCTTCGACGTGCAGCGCGTGGGTGAAGCCCAGCAAGCCCCACTTGCTCGCGTGGTAGGCCGACGCGTTGGCCCACGCCCGCTTCGCCGCGGTGGACACGATGTTGACGATGTGGCCGCGCCCGCCCGCACGCATGAGAGGAAGGACGAGCTTCGACAGGATGAAAGGTCCCCGCAGGTTCACGCCGATGATCCGATCCCACTCCGACACCGGCATCTCCTCGATCGAGACGGTCAGGTCCGTTCCGGCGTTGTTGACGAGGATGTCGATCTTCCCGAACTCCTCGACGATCCGGCGGATTCCGGCCTCTGCCGAGGCCGCGTCGCCGACGTCGATCGCGACGGCGCGCACGCGCCCGCCCTCGGCGGTAATGGCCTCGACCGACTTCGCCATCAACTCCGTCCGGATGTCCGCGCCGACCACGGTCGCGCCCGCCGACGCGAGCACCCTGCAAATTGACTCACCGAGGCCTCGTGCCCCGCCGGTCACGAGCGCCACCTTGCCGGCCAACTCCCGCCGCTCCCCGGGAGGGGCTTCCACCGCGCTCTGTTCCATGCACTGCCTCCTTCAGCGTGATCCGCCTGATCTACCCAGCTGCCAGCTGTCAGCTGCCAGGTTGTCAGCCAGCCACTCGCCACTAGCCACCGGCCACTGCCTAGGCCGCATCCTTCCCTGGGCGCCGGCTGCCGGCCGCTCGTCGCGCCGGGAGACCTTCCTCGACCGCCTCCGCGATGCTGGCGGCAGCCGGGCGACGCCCGGCCAGCCGCTCCTCCACCAGGTCGCACAACAGGTGAAGAATCACCGTGTGTACTTCGTGCACCTGCTCCGCCTCGCTGGCCGGCGCCACGATCGGCACGTCTGCCAGGTGGCGGAGTTCGCCCGGGGCCGGGCCAAGCACCGCGACGCACTTGATCCCCCGGCCTCGCGCCACTTCGAAGGCGTGGATCAGTTCCCGCGACGGCGGGTTCGCGGTAACGCCAAGGACGACGTCGCCGGCACGCCCGAACGCCTCGACTTGACGCGCCAGGGCATCGCCACCCCCGGGTTCGCTCGCCCACCCGGCCGCGGAAGCTTCCTCGGCCGTCAACGCGAGCGCCGGGAGTCCGGGGCGGTCCGTGGAACGGAACCTTCCCATCAAGTCCGCCGCCAGCCGGCGCGCGTCGGCCGCGCTCCCCGAGGAGGCGCACACCAGCACCTTGCCATCGCGGGCGAACGTCTCCGCCAGCAGGTGTCCCCCCTCGACGACCGCGCTCCGCAGACGGCGGCGTGATTCGTGGAGCGCAGCCATCACCGCCTCGAACCGGCGGTCGACCAACGCCAGGCTTTCGGCCTCGTGTGTGCTGGGGCGCTGCCGTGCGGCGAGCACGCTTTCGTACAGGTCCGAGACCGTTGCCGCCACCCTCTGCCACGTGAAGAGATCGTTGACCCGCCGGATGGCCTGTCGCCGGAAGACGGCGAGCAACTTCGGGTGCTCGTAGAGGTGCGCGACTCGCTCGGCCACGGCGTCCGGGTCGTCGGGGGGCACCAGGTAGCCAGTCTCGCCGTCGCGCACCGTGAACTTGATGCCGCCGACGTTCGACCCGACCACGGGGGTCCCGCACGCCATCGCTTCCACCGGGGTGATGCCGAACGGCTCGTACCAGGGCGTGCTGATGAAGACGTCCGCCGCGCTGTAGTAGTACTTCAGCCCCTCGCGGTTCTGGCGTCCGACGAGCGTCACCGATTCCGACACCTGCTCCTCCGCGGCGATCGCCTGCAGTCGCGCCACCTCGGGCATGGTCTCGGCGTCCAGTTGTTCCGCCTCGCCGCCGACGATCAGCAGCCGCGCGTCCACGCGGTGTTCCCGGCGGAGGCGGCCAAGGCCGCGGATCACGTTGTCGATCCCCTTGCGCGGCACCAGGCGGCCAAGCTGGAGAATGACGCGTTGGTCCTGGGGCAAGCCAAGGGCGATGCGTGCGAACTGCTTGCTGACGGGCCAGAACTCCATCGGGTCGAAGCCGCACGGCACGATCGTGATCCGCGCGGGGTCCGCGTTGTAGAGGCGGATCAAGTCCTCCTCGTCCTGCGGGCACTCGGCGATCACGTGATCCGCCTCCGCGACGACGCGGTCCTCGATCACGAACCGGTCGTCGGGGAACTCGTCGGCCTCGCGCTGGTGGAAGCGGCGGACGCGTCCGAGCGCGTGGAACGTGACGACGAAGGGGATGTCCAGCGCGCGCTTGATCTCGGCAGCCGCGAGAGCCGACATCCAGAAGTTCGCGTGGAGGAGGTGGTATGGCCGCCGCTCACGCGTGATGAACCGGATCATCCACGCGGTGAACTCCGCCATGTGGGGCAGCAGCCGTTCCTTGCGGAGCCGCGCTGGCGGGCCGGCCGGCACGTGGACGATCCGCACGCCGTTCATCCACTCCACCTGCTCGGGCAGCGTCTCGCTGTCGCGCCGGGTGAAGACGTCCACGTCGTAGCCAAGGCACGCGAGGTGACGGGCGAGCTGACCCACGTAGACGTTCTGGCCGCCGCTGTCGGTGCCGCCCAGCAGCGCCAGGGGAGACGCGTGCTCGCTGATGAGGGCGACGCGCCGCGTCATGCCGCCCCTCCGCGCAGAGCAGGCTCCGCGGCCGCTGCCGTCACGCGGCGACCGGCGACTTCGCGGATCACCCGGTCCCAGGCGGCCGCGAAGCGGCGGATGTCGAACCGCTCCCGCGCCGCGTGCCTCGCGCCCTCACCGAGGCGGCGGGCCAGCACCGGGTCGGCCAGGAGATCGCGCATGCGATCGACGAGGCGCGCGGCGGAGGTCTCGACGAAGCCCGACACGCCGTTCTCGACGACCGCGGGCATCTCGGTGGTGGCCAGCCCCACCACCGGCATCCCGAGCATCATCGCCTCGCACACCGCCAGGCCGAGGCTGGTGTATCGAATCGGGTTGAAGAAGAACCGGTAGCGCACCTCCAGCTCGGGGAGCGCCCCGTGTCCCACCTCGCCGAGCCCGCCCAGTTCCTCCGAGAGCATGCCCACGAGATCGAGCGGCACCTCCTGCCGCATGCGTGCGAAGATGTCCGCCCCAAGCCGGCGGCCGCGCCGCGCCAGCCCGTTGACCACCACCAGTCCCCGTTCCAGTTCGCCCGTGTACCGAACGCCGTCCGGGACGGTGACCCCGTGCTCCACGACGCGCGTGGGTGTCCGGCCCGAGTCCCACATGAGGTCGTTGAACGCGGTCACGTGCACGAGCACCACCGCGGGGTCGTCCACGATGTGACGGGTGTCGGTGGGGTGTTCCCGCGGGGGGTCGTGCTCGAGATAGACCCGGGGGAGCTGGCGCTGCACCTCCGTGAGGATTTCGAACTGGTCCTCCAGGTAGTTGCGCCGCGACTGGAACAACACGCAGTCGAAGGGCAGGCGGGAGACCTCCTCGGCCGGGACCTCGTGCAGGTTGGGGGGCCACGCGAAACCCGGGG
>Ga0105104_10002382_pt1 | contig 13767 bp, 10 predicted proteins | sample PPLLaktember2015_3_FD_87034 | JGI IMG/M metagenome (GOLD analysis project Ga0105104, IMG submission 87034) | Freshwater sediment microbial communities from Prairie Pothole Lake near Jamestown, North Dakota, USA - PPLs Lake P7 Core (6) Depth... | ecosystem: Environmental > Aquatic > Freshwater >...
CCGTTGGAACCGACTAATCCGATGCGGTCGCGAGGGCCGATGGTTGTCGATATATCGACAACCATCGGCCCTCGCGACCGCATCGGATTAGTCGGTTCCAACGGCAGCGGAAAAACCACGCTGCTCCGCATCATTTCCGGTTCTTCGCAAGGAGAAGAAGGGAACGTTAAAAAAGCTCATTATGTAACTGTCGGGTATCTTCAACAGGAAACGATTGCTTTGCATGGTAAATCTCTTTATGGGGAAGCGGAGACGGCTTTTGAAGATATTATGGATGCACAGCAAAAATTATGTGAAGCACAGGATACACTTGTTGAGCTCGATCCGAATAGCGGCGAGTATACCGAAACACTTGAAGTATGCGGAGAATTACAGCACAAACTTGAAGATCTAGATGCATACCGGATGCGCTCAAAGATCGAACGTGTCTTAAACGGACTGGGATTTTCGCAAACAGATCTTAACCGGCCGACGGAAGAATTCAGCGGCGGATGGCAGATGCGAATCGCGATGGCAAAATTACTTCTTCAGGAACCAAGCCTTTTACTCCTCGACGAACCTACTAACCACCTTGATCTCGAATCACTCCAGTGGCTGGAAGAATATCTTATTCAATATAACGGCGCTATTATTCTTGTCTCGCACGACCGTGCATTTCTCGACAACCTCACTTCACGTACATTCGCCCTTTCTGCCGGAAGGTTTGAAGAATATTCCGGCAACTATTCTTTCTACGAAAAAGAACGCCTTGTCCGCCGCGAACTTCTTTTGAGTCAACAACGGAATCAACAGGATCAAATCAAGCACACACAGGAATTTATCGATCGGTTTCGTTATAAGGCTACAAAAGCGCGGCAGGTACAGAGCCGTGTAAAGATGCTGGAAAAAATAGAAATAGTAGAGATAGAACCCGAGGAACAGGAACTTAGGTTCAGGTTTCCACAGCCGGTTTCAAGCGGACGTGTGGTTATGGATTTACAGGGAATACAAAAAAGTTACGATTCGTTGGAAGTTTTTAGTCATCTTGACTTCAAAATAGAGCGCGGTGACCGTATCGCAGTTGTGGGTGTAAACGGCGCAGGAAAATCGACGCTCGTCCGGATTATCTCAGGTGAGGAATCATTTGAGAAGGGTGATCGGATCATCGGACATAATGTTCTGCTCTCGTACTTTGGACAGGATCAGGCAGACGAACTCGACCTCTCCAAAGACGTTCTTCAAACTGTAGAAGAGGTCTCTTCATCCGAGACAAAAACACAACTGCGAACCCTGCTCGGATCTTTTCTTTTCCACGGCGACGATGTATTTAAACGGGTATCGGTACTTTCCGGAGGTGAGAAAAGCAGGCTGGCACTTGCCCGAATGCTTTTACGCCCGGCAAATTTTCTCATTATGGACGAGCCGACAAATCACCTCGATATGCGTTCGAAGAAAGTGCTGCAAGCCGCACTTGAGGAATATGAAGGAACGTTCCTCATTGTTTCGCACGACCGTGCTTTCCTGAATCCTATAATTAATAAAGTTCTGGAATTACGCCCCGGTTCGATGCACCTCTATCTCGGAACTATGCCTGAATACATCTCAAAGAAAAAGCAGGAAACGCTGACCCGGCAATCCGCTGCACAAATTAAACCGACTGACGAGTCGAAAACCGCAGCGCGCAATGTAAGAAAAGAAGAACAGGACCGCAAAAAAGTGAAAGAAAAAGAAGCACGTTCCATAAAACGTCAGATAGAAGCAGTCGAAGCAGAAATTGCTCATCGAGAGCAGAGAAAAAGCGAAATTGAACGGCTTCTAGCTGATCCGGAATTATATAAAAAGGGAGATGAAGCAAAAGCTGTTTCCGCAGAATATAAATCGGTTCAGAAAGAATTAGAAGACGCTTATTGGCGGTGGGGAAAGGCGTCGGAAAAACTCGAGAAAACACAATCTGTGGAATAGCCTTAATAAATTTTTAGGTGTTTGATTTTTACCCTCCATTTTTTGACGGGCATCACAATCTATTTCACAAAAAAGATCTATACCTACGGTTCTATTCCCCTTAATCTTTGCTTGTTTCTTTTGATTTACCGTGCATTAAACACAAAAAACAGCATGGAGCCATTATTTGCTGCAAAGCCGCAGTTACCCGGCATATCCCCTTCCTTCTTTAGAAAACGCCGCATATTAAGTTTTATATTCCATATTTGATAAATTCAACGTACTATTCGTAATATCGAGATGCATTGGGGTTCAATTGGAAATCTGATTATATGGAATTGACGGCACCAAAACCCAAAGTACTGATTATAGATGATGACAGTTCACACCGCAGGCTTGCTCAAGTGATATTTGAAAGAAACGGATTTGATGTATCGGTCGCTTATGATGGAAGTGAAGGAATTAGACAGGCGCTTATCAATCCGCCTGCCGTTATTGTACTTGACCTCATGATGGAAGGACTTCATGGTTTCGAGGTATGTAAGATGCTTCGAGCTAATTCAAACATGAAACGCACGGCAATTATTGTGACATCAGGAAAATCATACAAAACCGATGTGGATAAAGCCATTCAATTAGGAGCTGATGCTTATGTAGTGAAACCGTTTTTACCCAAGGAACTTCTTGAAATTGCCACTCTTTATATGAACTTACGAGCGAATCAAACATGATAAACATACGATTCTGGGGAACACGCGGATCCATCCCGTCACCGGGGAAATCGACGGTGAAATACGGCGGGAACACATCATGCGTCGAAGTAAGAGCAGGTCAACAAATACTGATCTTCGATGCGGGAACGGGAATCCGCGATCTCGGCAATCAACTGATAAAAGAATTCGCATCTCAGCCCATGATGACTTTGCATCTCTTCATCAGCCATACACATTGGGATCATATCCAGGGTTTTCCATTTTTCTTGCCGGCTTACGCGAAAAACTTCCAGCTGCACGTCTACGGGCCTCCTGCACGCGATAAAAGTTTGAAGGATCTTTTAAAGTTTCAAATGGATTCTGAATATTTCCCTGTGCCGTTAGGCGACCTGAATGCGCAAATCATAATGCAGGAGGTACGCGAGACATTCCGGATCGGAGAGGTACAGGTGACGCCGTTCTATATTAATCATCCGGCAATGACGCTTGCATATAAAATTGTCGAGGACGGAAAAACATTTATTTATGCCTCGGACAATGAGCCGTACCGCTATACACTTCATGCCGCACGAAAAGATCAACTCGCATCTCAATACGGTGCAGAGCTGGATCAAAAGTTTATTGATTTTCTGACAGGGGCGGACCTCCTTGTCAGTGAGGCGCAATATACCCTGGATGAATATAGGTCAAAAATCGGATGGGGACATTCTCCTATCGAATCGGTTGTGGAATTTGCGTTCAAAGCAAACGTGAAACAACTTGCTCTGTTCCATCACGATCCTGCACATGATGATGCTGCAATCGATGCAATGGTGAAACATGCACAGAAATTGCTTTTCACGCAAAAATCAACCATCAAATGCTTCGGCGCTGCTGAAGGGATGGAAATAAAGTTAGCTTAGCTAATACGTTGATATCGAAACGTGTAATTTACCGGTTATATACTCTGCTATCTGTCGTTTGAATTCTTTCCGGTTGAACTTCTCTGCATGCCGGCGGATTGCATAAGGATCGAACTTTTTTTCCGAAATGGATTTAACAGCTTCAACAAGTGCTTCAACGGTCTGATAAGTAAAGAATACTCCGGTCGGCGAGCTGCCTTCTCCGACAACAGTTTCCAGGGCGCCTCCTTTTGCAAATGCAACCACCGGCTTCCCGCTTGCCATCGCTTCAAGCGGCACAATACCGAAGTCCTCAACACCGGGAAAAATCAATGCACGGCATCCGGCATACAATCCTGCAAGACTATCATCGCCCTGCCATCCAAGAAACTCGATATTCCTTTTCGCCATTTTTTTCAGCTTTCCCATTTCAGGCCCGGAACCGACAATTAGAAGTTTCTCACCTGAACGATTGAATGCTTCAACGGCAAGATCCACTCTTTTATAAGGGACTAGCGCGCTGACAATAAGATAATATCCCATGTCATTATGCGACACGGTGAATAATTCCGTACTTACCGGCGGATAAATAACATCCGATGTACGGCCGTAAATCCGGGAAATACGTTCGGCTACATTGTTTGAATTCGCAATGAAATATTTCACTCGCTCACAAGTGCGAATATCCCACCTGCGAAGATACGGCGCTGTAAGAGCCATTGCTGTTCTTACAGCCAATCCTGCACGCCCCCTTCCAAAATATTCTTCGTATTGATCCCAGATATACCGCATAGGTGTATTACAATAACAAATGTGCAAGGCGTCTTTACGCGGCTTTGCTGCTTTGGCAACAGCAACACTTGTAGAAAGGATAAAATCATATTCTGAAAAATCGAGCGCATCCATAGCAGCGGGCATCAGCGGCAAATAGTTGCGGTATTTTTTTGTTTTAAAAGGAAGATGCTGAATAAACGAGGTCTTTATCGTCATTCGCTCTATTGCAGGAGACATCGTCCCTTCATTATGGATGGTAGTAAAAATCGTAGCGTCAGGAAATAATTCGCAAAAAACCTCGAGAATTTTCTCGCCGCCCCGCATTCCGGTAAGCCAATCATGAACAAGAGCGATTTTCATTATCCCATTTTCCCGATAAATATTTCAATCTTACTATGCAATGAAAATAGTAAAAAAAAAGCCCCTATCAAATGCCGCTTCTTCACAAACATGCCGCAAAACGGTTTTAAACCAGGTTATCGATCCAAAAAGTTGAAGACACGATTGCTTTGTTGTATATTAAATAAAGATTTACTATACACTATTTGAGATCTCCTTTTCTCAATATTTGATATTTCTCTTTTTCAACCGCAAATAAAAGACAGCACAACGCTAATGCCATTCCAGCTTATATCAGACCTGATACCTTCCGGCGACCAGCCTGAAGCAATTCGGCAGCTTTTGGAAGGTGTAGAACGCGGCGATCGGCATCAAACACTTCTTGGTGTTACTGGGAGCGGGAAAACTTTCACAATTTCAAATGTCATCTCGCGCATCAATAAGCCTGTACTCGTGATGTCTCATAATAAGACGCTCGCAGCACAATTGTATGCTGAATTTAAAACCTTCTTCCCTAAAAATCGCGTTGAGTTCTTCATCAGCTACTATGACTATTACCAGCCGGAAGCTTATGTTCCAACCACTGATACATATATTGCCAAGGATTCTTCAGTTAACGATGAAATTGATCGACTACGATTGCGGGCAACTAGCGCTTTGCTCAGCGGTGACCCCAATGTTATCGTCGTAGCTTCCGTTAGCTGCATTTATGGTATCGGCGCACCGGATGAGTGGATCAGCCAGACACTTATACTGAAAAAAGGCGAACACCTTGGCCGACAGGGACTGCTTAAAAAACTTATCGACTTATTGTATACACGAAACGATTATGAGTTTGCCCGCGGTACATTTCGAGTACGAGGCGATGTTGTCGAAGTTATACCCAGTTATGAAAATGAAGAGGCGGTACGAGTTGAATTCTTCGGCGACGAGATTGAGCGGATATCATACATTAATAAAGTGGACGGTAAAGTCATCGGCGAGTCTGATTTCGAAATGATATATCCTGCTAAACAATTTATTACATCTCGTGAAACTATCGAGCGGGCGATGAATGACATATATTCGGAGCTGCGTGAGAGAACGACCGAACTCAGATCCCTTGGAAAGCTGGTTGAAGCACAGCGAATCGAACAGCGGACACGGTTTGATATGGAAATGCTGCGTGAAGTCGGCTATTGTTCAGGCATTGAAAATTACTCACGCCATTTTGCGGGCAGACCGCCGGGTTCGCGTCCTTCATGTCTGTTAGATTACTTTCCGAAAAATTTCCTTACAATTATCGATGAATCGCATGTCACCGTACCTCAAATCGGGGGTATGTATGCCGGTGACCGCTCGCGTAAATCAACCCTTGTGGAATACGGTTTCCGGCTCCCATCTGCGCTCGACAATCGTCCACTAACATTTGTTGAATGGGAAGCGATGGAGAAACAAATCATTTTTGTCAGCGCAACACCGGGACCGTACGAGCTGCAGAAATGTCAGGGTGTTTTTGTGGAACAAGTAATCCGCCCTACCGGTTTGATCGATCCGGATGTCGAAGTTCGTCCAAGCAAACACCAGATCGACGATTTAATTGCAGAAATTCGATCCCGCACGGCGCGAAAAGAGCGTACTTTGGTTACTACTCTGACAAAGCGCATGGCTGAAGATTTAACGGAATACCTGACAAATATTGGCATTAATGTCCGATATATCCACTCGGAAGTCGATGCATTGGAACGAGTAGAAACCCTTCGCGATTTGCGATTGGGTGAATTCGATGTTCTTGTCGGCGTAAATTTGCTGCGTGAAGGATTGGATTTACCCGAAGTCTCTCTCGTTGCTATCATTGACGCCGATAAGGAAGGATTTCTGCGCTCCGAACGCTCCCTTATCCAGACTGCGGGCCGTACAGCACGCAATGTCAACGGCAAAGTTATTCTTTACGCCGATAGAATGACGGGTTCAATGGAACGTATGATCAGCGAAACAAATCGACGCCGTACAAAACAGATGGATTACAATACGAAAAATAAAATCACGCCCGTTACCATCTATAAAACTGTGGATGAAATCCTCGCTTCTACTTCTATTGCCGATGTGAAGATGAAACGGGATGAACGTTATCAAAAATCCAAACATCCGGCTATTGCCGAGACGGTGGCAAAGTACCTCTCAAGCGACCAAAAGAAAGATCTGATTAATGAATTAAGGACGGAGATGAAACAAGCTGCAAAGGACCTGGAATTCGAACGTGCCGCAGAATTACGGGATGAAATTGAAAAGTTAGAAAATAAAGACCGTACAGATCTGTAGTTGAAAAAGAAGAAAATATTGAGTATTTTTTTTAAGAAGAATCGCCGATCGATTATCTTTTCCATCAAACAAGTTTAGATAAGAAAACGGCAGCTATCCGTTCGTTCAACGGTCTTTAGCTTAAAACAACGTGCCTTTTAATACTGTACTTTACTATAATGAATTTCGCCAGGTTCATAATAGATCCATTGCTCAATTTCGTATATCCGCCGGTATGCATATCATGCGACACGCTTCTTTCCGATGGAAACCAGAAGATATGCAGGAACTGCTGGGACGCAGTCCCCGCACTTGCTATGAACCATTCTCTTTATCAGGAAACTCTCAATAAACTTATTGCATATGGCTGTATTGATGATCTTATTTCATGTTACGTTTTCGAAAAAGAAGGTCCGTCTCAACATATTACACATGCACTTAAATATCAGGAGTATAAATCATTGGGAACAGAGTTGGGGAAAAAGATAGGCGGACTAATAGTGGATTGGAATGTGAAAATCGATATTATCATTCCGATACCGTTGCACCGGATCAAATATCGGGAACGCGGCTACAATCAATCAGATTATATTGCCCAGGGCATTGGTTCTATAATCGGTAAACCTATTATGTTGGATGCAGTTCGAAGAATACGGTATACACAAACGCAAACCAAATTAAATCTTGAAGAGCGCCATATTAATATGAAGGATGCGTTTGAAACTTTACCGGACGCTCCCGGAAAGCTTTATGGAAAAACATGTCTTCTGGTAGATGATATTATTACAACAGGGGCGACAATGAATTCCTGTGCTGTTAAGATTCTTAAGGCAGGCACTTTTTCTATTATCGCCGCTTCTGCAGGCCTGGCAAAATAGATATAACCGATTTCACTCAAAAATAAAGAAATCTATTGATAGTCTTCCTCCAAACTTTGTAGATCAGAAAAATATGACATTTTGGCAATATTCAAGCCATTTTTTCTATATTTAAAGAATTCTAATAATGTCGAATTTTTACGGATTATATTCCTCCCCTCTCCCTTGACTTTTTCATTAGAAAGCTTTAATATTTCCTGCAATGTAAAAATGTTATGTGATGGAAAACACATTTTTTGAGAGCGTACGTATCGATATTTGTGCGGTTTAATATTGTGCATGTGAAGGAGTTGCATTATGACAAAGCCCGACATTCAAAAAGAGCAGCAAGTAAATCCTTCTCAAAACGAATCAGTAAAATTAGTAAGCGAAATTCTTAAACGGACAAATCAATTGATTCAAAAGGGCGATTTTGACCGTGCACAAGGAGAATTGCTGTGCGCTAATCGGTATGCAAAAGAACATTATAAGACATCTCAAACTTCGCCTATAAGTAACAAATTCATTGCGCCTCAAATGCCGCCTGAACCTTTACCGCTAGCGCCGCTAGATGCGATGATGTCGGTGGTTTCATCTTCAAAAAAAATTCAAACCACTCCACCTCTGACAGAGGCACAAACAACTGAAACTCTTGCCGAGGAGCCACAGGTACCGGATCCATCCAGCGATCGAAGCATCGAATTCAAATGCTATCGCGAAGCCCTTGCTAAAGCTTGGTACGATGGAGCGCTGACAAATGAAGAAGAACGGCATTTACAGGAATTGCGGACTGTATTGGAAATCTTAGATACTGAACATGCTTTACTTGAAAAGGAAATCAAGTATTCTTGTTATAAAAATGCATTTACAAAGCATTTCGGCGCAGGCATAGTCACTTCATCAGACACAAAGACTCTCACAGATCTTCAGAATAAATACGTTATCTCACTCGAGGAGCATTCGCGGATTATCGGGCCGGCTGTGCAAATAAAACAGCAAAAACAGCGTGATAAAATTTTAATCATTGATGATGACGACGATTTCTTAAATATGCTTAGCAGCTCGATGACGGAAGAGGGATTTGATGTGGTCGCTGTACCTACATCCGATGAAGCCTATACGCTTCTGCATAAGCTCACGCCGGATCTTATTTTATGCGACATCAATCTTAAAACATCAACAATGAATGGCTTCATTCTTTATGAAAAAGTTCAGTCAAACAGGAATCTTCAAAATATTCCTTTCGTTTTCCTCACTGGACTAATGGATGAAAAGCTAGCCTGGACAGGAAAAGAACTTGGCGCCGACGACTACTTATTAAAACCTGTTTCCAGAAATGCACTACTTTCCACTCTTCATGGAAAATTGAAACGCTTTAAGCAGCTTAGAGGACTCTATTCACAAACTCCGGCGTTTTGCTGAGAAATTTCTACAAAATCGCCTTCTTGTCTAAAATCGCAAGATTTTAGGGATGTTCATCTCCTGACCCTATTACTTTTCTACAATTCGCTTAGTATTATTCCTATAGTACTTAAGTAATCCATTAAAAAACTTCGAATTCTTCTTGTTTTAGCCCCCATTAGTGCAGCATTAGACGCAATCTAGCACTAAAAAGACCGGAACGGTTATTGAAGCAAAAAAGGTCAAAGGATAAAGAGAAGGAAACAGAAAATGGGTAATATACAACAGCAAAATCAACAGCCGGATCATGAACTTACGCCTCGTGACGACAATAAGAAAATTGTCAGTGAGGTCTTAAAACGTGTTGACCAGCTTATCCGGAAAGGTGAACTGGATTGTGCGGAAAGAGAGATTGTAAAAGCCAAGGAAATCGATCCTCGAAATGTATATGCATTTGCAATGCAAGAACGAATATCTGCTTTAAAAATAGAAATCGAACGTATTGTAGAAAAAGAACGTCTTGAAGATTCCATCCGGCCGGCTGTTATATCCACTTTTCCCCTGCCTGTTGCCGAAACTATAACTATGCCGCCTTTACCGAATCCTGCAGTGACTAGCCTGAATAAAACATTTGCTAGACCGATGTCAACATTACCGCCGTTTCCGCTCGATAAAACTTATGAAACGACCATAAAAGATAAAGAACCGCAGCAAGAGAGGGTTGTCGATAGAAGTATTGAACTGGAATCTTATCGCAAAACACTTGCAGAGATGTGGTATGATGGAGCGTTATCGACGGACGAGAAGCGCCGTTTAGGCGAATTACAAACAATACTGGAAATTACGGATGCCGAACACGAGGGAATAGAAAAAAATGTAAAACGAGAAAGCTATAAAAATGTCATTCTTCGGCAATTATCCAGTAACCCAATCGTTCTATCAGATGCTAATTTTCTTAATGAATTGCGAAATACATATCAGATCTCGGAAGAGGAACATATACAGATTCAAACACAGTTGATGAACGTTATTCAACACAAACAAAGGAACAAGATTCTAGTAATCGACGACGACACCCGTCTGCTGGAATTACTTGAAGCATCGCTGGAAGAAAACGGCTTCGATGTCACTGCATTATCAACATCCGATGAAGCATATGCATTACTTCGGAAATTCGTTCCCGATCTTATCCTATGCGATATTAATCTTGAAACTTCAACTATGGGCGGTTTTACATTCTACGAGAAGATTCAGGAATTGGAAAACGTTCAGAGCATTCCATTTGTATTCCTTTCAGGACTTACAGACGAGGTTCTTGTCCGTACCGGTAAAGAACTCGGAGTGGATGACTATCTGATGAAGCCCATTTCCGAGCAGACACTGGTCTCTACATTAAAAGGAAAATTAAAACGCTTCAAGCAGTTAAAAAAAGCAGTAGGTAAGCATACCCCTGCTATGATAACTGCATAGCGAGAATATCTCATCATTTCTCTTCATGCCCGGCGTGATTTTCTTTTGCTGCTACTTCACTATCGGCATTTTTCTCAACAGAATAAACCTCCTGTAAAGAATACAAAGTATAAGAATTCCATTCATAAGAAGGATGTTAAGGCAGAGGTACAACTCTAAACGGTTCAAGACCGAACACAACATCAACAAAAACAATTCCGTGCCAAAACCTATCAACCCGGAAATACGCAAAGAAATACAATCAGAATACCATCGATAAGATAAATCCACAGCAGGATCAATTCTTCTATATTCGCAGAACTTGCAAAAATCAACTCCGGAACTCCATCGATCAACTTTTTCGATAAGCCGGTCCTGCCAGCCGTAAATACACAAAAAAAACCGTTGAAGAAAAAGTTCAAAGCCGTCTTTATTCAGGTCTTCTTGCAGAATTTCTTCAGATAGACGATTGATCATATACTGCTCCTGCAGGTGGAGATATTTTACTTGATAAAAGACATGGTAAGATACGCGGAGTGAAATACCGGCAAATCCAAACATTGCGAGCAACAGCATCAGCCAATTACCTGTTGATCGAAACAGAACCCAACCGATAGCGCCGAACACAGCTCCGTCTACTATAAAGTCGCCGATTGAATCCAGGAATCTTCCGACTCGGCTGCTTTGTTGTTTCACTCTTGCAAGCTGGCCGTCAGCAGAATCAAGCAGGTCTTTGAGAGTCACAAGCAGCCCGGCAGCGATAAAAGCATCCGGAGTTCCTGCCAAGTAATAATAAGCCGCAGCAAGACCGGCAATGATAGAAGCAATTGTCACATGGTTCGCTGTGACGGGAGTATAATAAAGTGCCCGTACAATCAATCCTGCAATAGGACGAAGCAGGTATGTATTAATAAGTTCGTCTGAAATATCGGATTTAACGGATTTTCGATAAGAGTACATTCTAACAGACAATATAGATCAGTCAACAACCCACGCCTCTAACAGGTGTTCGCCGATACCCTGGATAAAGCGTGAAGGTTTTGTCAGAATTAAACCGCTCTCGCGGTCGTATATATTCATCGGATAGGTAATAATCAAATGTTCTTTTGCACGGGTGCAGCCGACATACATCAGCCGGCGTTCTTCTTCCATTTCCTCATCGCTAGCTGCGGCCCGCATTGACGGGAACCTTCCTTCGAGTGCATAAATAATAAATACAGTGTTCCATTCCAGGCCTTTAGCACTGTGAATTGTCGAGAGTGTCAGGTACTCCGTTTCCGGGCCCGGCGATTCAATATCGGAAATACTCTCGTTCGGCGGCTCCAGCGCCAGATCCGTCAATAATTCATCTACCGACTTGTAACGCTCGGTAATATTTTGGAATGTGTCGATGTCTTTTTTTCGCTTAATGTGGTCTTCATAACGGGTGCGCATGATCGGTTCATAATACTGGATAATGAGAGATGTCTTTTCTGCCGGAGAAATATTCGGTGCAACGACTTCTTTCAGCACATCAAACAGCCTGCGTACATTAGCGGGATAATTGCCGTATTCCATCCAGAATTTTGTCGTTGCCGTTACGGACTCTTTAAATTCCTTCGCCAGGCCGACGCGGCGTTTTAAAATATCATCCACAACCTTTTCTGCAGTGCGCGGACCTACGCCGTCGATTAGTAAAAGAATACGATTCCATGAAACTACATCCCGCGGATTCTCGAGCACTCGCAGATACGCCACAATATCTTTTACATGTGCTGTTTCGATAAATTTATAACCGCCGAATTTTAGGAACGGAATATTCGCCTTCGCTAGCTCGATTTCCAGGTCGAATGAATGGAATGACGACCGGAATAAAACAGCCATTTCCTCCAGCGGAATTCCCATTTCGCGGTATTCCAGAATTTTTTGTACAACGTACCTTGACTGCTGGTTCTCCGTCTGCGCAGAAACAAGCTGCGGCAGGCTGCCGCCGGATTTCTTCGTAAAAAGTTCTTTTGTGTACATTTTAACCGCCCAGACTTTCCCCGCTGCGCAATAGAATTTCATTCGCCAGATTCAGGATCGGCTGCGTGCTTCTATAATTTTCTTCCAGCTTGATTATTTTGCAGTCCTTAAATTCTTCGCCGTATTTAAGAATATTCTGAATCGTAGATCCCCGAAATGAATAGATGCATTGCGCGTCGTCGCCCACTACCATTAAATTCCTATGCTTGAAAGCCAGCAATTTAACAATTTCAGCTTGCAGTTTATTGGTATCCTGATATTCGTCAACCATTATATATTTATAGCGGTCGGAAAGCGTTGCGCGTACCGCTTCGTTTTGCCGCAGTAATAATGCAAGATTCAAGAGTAAATCGTCGTAATCCATCAAATTATTTTCACGCTTGTACTTCACATAAGTATTATGAAGCGCTGAGATGTCCATCTCAATTTCAAGGTATTGCGGGTAATCCGCCGCCAGCAGTTCTTTCACAGGAGTTACAGTATTCAACGAACGGCTGTAGAGATCGTATAATGTTTCTTTACGCGGAAATCGTTTCTCTCTTGTGTCAAATTTCATTCGAGTGCGAATCAGATTGACAACATCTTCGGCATCCGCTTGATCGAGAATGGTGAAATTACTCTCGTATCCAAGCTGGCCGGCGTATTTGCGCAGAACACTGTTAGCAAAAGAATGAAAAGTTCCTTCCGAAACTTGTTCACATCGGCTGTCCAATAAAATCGAAGCTTTTCTCAACATTTCCTGCGCCGCCCTGCGTGTAAATGTCAGCAGCAGCAGCGATTCCGGTTTAACGCCTAATTCCACTAAATATGCTACACGATACACAATCGTGCGGGTCTTCCCGGTTCCGGCTCCCGCAATAATCAAATGCGGGCCATTGACAGAAGTTACTGCTTCGTATTGCGCAGGATTTAATTCCTGTTTATAGTTGATGCGTAAGTGCTGCGGCTGAATCAGATGCAGATGATCGCCGGGAAGCGGCTTCAATGTGAATTTTTTCATTTCATGCCGAATAGAAGTGAAAATGTATTTCGCTGCCGAAGCTTACAAACGCAACGATACTTTTACACCGATAAGTGTTCAAGATCGTGTTATAAATTAAGATAGCTGAAAATATCTGAAAAATGAAGCACTCATAACTTGAGTTTTCA
>Ga0105104_10002383_pt1 | contig 13766 bp, 11 predicted proteins | sample PPLLaktember2015_3_FD_87034 | JGI IMG/M metagenome (GOLD analysis project Ga0105104, IMG submission 87034) | Freshwater sediment microbial communities from Prairie Pothole Lake near Jamestown, North Dakota, USA - PPLs Lake P7 Core (6) Depth... | ecosystem: Environmental > Aquatic > Freshwater >...
CCTCAGCATCAGTTCACGGCGCGGGGGGTACCCGAAAGAATAACGCTTAAAGGCCACGATGAATTCACCATGAAATTTTCCCATCTCCAGAAAATAGCGCGTTCCTTCCGTTATCGTGTCATTCGGGGCCAATATATCGACCTCTTTCCACTTGACTTAAACGACAGGTTGAAAACCGCCCTGCAATCGCCAACCCCGCTCACCGACGAACAGGAAATCATCCAGCAGTTTGTCTATGATCTCTATAAGTATGAATATCTTGTGCTGATTAATGATTCGAGAAAGAAAGGATAAACGTTGAAAACCATCAAAATGATTCTGATCAGTTTTATCATGATCCTTTTTCTCTGCACCGACGCTTCTGCCTTCCGCTGCGGAAACGGCCTTGTCACCAGCGGCGACACAAAGATGCAGGTCCTGGTTACCTGCGGCAAACCGACTTCAAAAGAAAAAGCCTGTGAAGATCCCCAAACAACCATCCGAACCGATATAAAAGGAAGAAAGATCAAATCGAAGAAATGCGGAAACAAGGTGGAAGTCTGGCATTACAACTGCGGCGAGAATGATTTTATCTATGCCCTTACTTTTGACGACGGAATCCTGAAAAAAGAAACCACCGAAGGACAGGGAAAAGGCAAATCAGACTGCCGCGGTAAATAATCATCCATTACCTTTCAGCAGGGTCATCATTTCCCGGGGATCATTTGTTGCGAGAGAACAGCTGTAATTTGAACAGACATAGGCTGTTGCATGGCCGTTATCGCATGAATAGGATTTCACATAAGGCGCGACAACATCAATGTCCTTTCGTGACGGACCATCAGGCAAAAATACAACGACCTTATTCGGCATAAAACTTTTTCTTAATGTACAGATCATCTCACTGGTGTCCTTCCTGCTGATATCTCCGGCGATTATCACTTCGCTTGAAGGTCCGAGAGCAAAGTCCAATCCGCACAAAAACTGGGTGAAAGCCGAGGGCATCTCGTACACGGGTGTACAAAAAGCCCTGTAAATTTCCTCTGCTTTTTCTCTTATCCCGGCATTCCCGGTTATTCTGGACAGGCGGAGGGCATTCATATAAGCCACGGAGTTTCCCGAAGGGACAGCGCCGTCATATAGTTCTTTCGGGCGCATCAGGAGCGTTTCCGCGTCATCGGGTGTAAAAAAGAATCCTCCGTTTTGCTCATCCCGGAAACGGGCAAACAGGTGCGACTGATATTCAAGCGCTTTAACCAAATGCCCGGCCTCAAACGTTGTTTCGTAAAGTTCAAGAAGTGCCCAGATCAAAAAAGAATAATCATCTACGTTCCCGGCTATCGCAGCCTGCCCTTTACGATACCGGTGCAGAAGTCGGCCCTCATTGTCCTGCATAGCTTTTGTGATAAATCCCATCGCACGAAAAGCCGCTATGACGTATTCTGGTTCATTAAAGACCTGCGCACCTCGCGCCAGAGACGCAATCATCAAGCCGTTCCAGTCCGTCAGAATCTTGTCATCTTTTTGCGGGTGGATTCGCTTCTCCCGGTACGCAAAAAGCTTTTCCCGAATACTTTCCATTTTGCCGGACCCGTCCACTGTGATAGCCTTTTCATCGACATCTGATATTCCTTTCAGATGTGGAATGAATTGGCCTTCCGGTAATTCCTGCATCCCCTGCACGTACAGGTCAGCCTCATGCCTGTATTCGGATAAAAATAGTGCCGCTTCGCCTTCTGTGAGAATACCTCGGACCTCTTCCGGGCCCCACGTATAAAATTTCCCTTCCACACCTTCGCTGTCCGCATCTTCGGCACAATAAAAACCGCCCTCGTCATCCGTCATATCACGCAGCACGTAAGTGAATATTTCACGGGCCGAGATTTCGTATTCCTTTTTCCCCGTCGCCTGGTAAAGTTCGATAAAAGCAAGCGCTATGAGCGCCTGATCATAGAGCATCTTTTCAAAATGAGGCAGCGTCCATCGTTCATCCGTCGCATAGCGGTGAAAACCGAAGCCGATCTGATCATAAATCCCGCCTCGCCGCATATTTTGCAGGGTGTGCTCCACGATGCGCAAAGCCTGCTCAGTTCCGGTTCGCTTCCAGTATCGCAACAGAAAAAAGAAATTGTGAGGTGAGGGAAATTTCGGCGCCCGGCCGAATCCGCCGTAAGTCCTGTCGAAACCGGTCAATAAAGACTGATAAGCCCGATGCATGGTTTCTTCGCCAAGAACCTGTGAGCCGGTTGTCGGCGGTTGACCCAATGCCCTGGTAATTTCCGATGCATCGGACAGAAGATCAGCGCGTCTTTCTTGCCATAGTTTTTTGACGGCGGGGATCATCTCCCGAAGGCCGACACGGCCATATCTACTCACATCGGGAATGTAGGTCGCGGCAAAGAAAGGTTGTTTATCCGGGGTCATCATGATGGTCAGGGGCCAGCCGCCGCTTTGCGTCATGATCTGGCAAACCTTCATGTAAACGGCGTCAATCTCAGGCCGCTCCTCGCGGTCAACTTTAATGTTTACAAACGAGTCATTCAGAAAGCTTGCGATTTCCAGGTTCTCAAAGGATTCACGTTCCATGACGTGACACCAGTGGCAGGTAGAATAACCGATGGACAGGAAGACAGGCTTATCCTCCCTGTGAGCCTTTTCAAAGGCTTCTTCCCCCCAGGGATACCAGTCCACCGGATTTTGAGCATGTTGCAACAGATATGGGCTTTTCTCATTACACAGCCGGTTATAGGGCATGTCAACCCCCGGTTCAAACTTCGATGATGGTTTGTGTCAATGGAAAAACAAGCATGTTGCTTTACACTTTAATCAACATGGTCGCCGGATCTAAAAGCAGGACATCCTGTTTAGCTTCGGAAGACCGGCCCTTGAGAACCTTGATGTAAACTTCCGGTCCTTCGGCAACTAACTGGACCAGAACATCAAACAGGTCTTCCACATGCCGGAAAGAAAGAGGCAGCCCGTCTTCGGTGGGCGGTTCGTGGCGATGCGTATGAATGGTAAACCAGATTCGCATGGAATATTTTTGGGCCAGTTCCTTCAATTCCACCAGAAGACCACGCCCTGATTCATCAAATTTCAATCCATCCAGAATGATCACGTAGGGCTTGAAAATATTCTGCTGCATCAAGTCGGTCAGGCGTTCTTCCAGTTTTGGAACACTGAACCCTTCCACTCGAAAAGTCATAATGAAACGGTAATTGAGAATGTTTTCCCAATACTCCGTCACCTCGGCAGAATCATATTTAGAAGCCATATCGTTGAATAATTCACGATACCAGACATCTACCTTGCTTACGGCGTCATTTAGACTCACGTGCAAAACGGGCTGTTCGTGCATCATGGCATGGAGAGCCATCTGGACAAGCAATGCCGTTTTACCAACGCCTGCGTAGGCTAAAACCGCTCCAAAACCACCACTTTTTAAAATATAATCGTTCTCAAATCCCAGATTGAGCAGCGGATTGCGCTGAATGATTTCTTTTCTGATCATAATAATATCCTCATAGGTTAAATGGATAACATTGTCTTCCCGTCTTAAAGATCTTCCAACCACCATCAAATCGCCTTGAACCTTTAACCTTTTGCCTTAACCTGTTTAGGCTGCTGTCTTCTTGTTCTGAGCAACTTCGAGGGCGATCTTTTCCGCAATGGACTGCGGCACCTGACGATAAAGCGCAAACTCCATGGTGAACTGCGCTTTGCCCTGTGTGGATGAACGCAGGATGGTTGAGAAACCGAACATTTCCCCCAGCGGCACCTGAGCCTCAATTACGCACATGACGCCTTCGTCCTGCGAACCGATAATCATACCGCGGCGCTGGTTGAGGAGCCCCATGACCGGTCCCTGAAATTCAACCGGGCTTTCGACAACAACTTTCATAATCGGTTCATGAATCACAGGTTTGGCACGAAGATAAGCTTCTTTGAAAGCCCCACGGGCAGCCGCCTGGAAAGCCATATCCGATGAATCTACTGCATGCGAGGCGCCATCGTTAATGACGACTTTAACTCCGGTAATCGGAAACTCCAGTTTGGGTCCTTTAGCCATACTCTGCTTGAAACCTTTTTCACAGGCAGGAATATATTGTGTGGGAATTGAACCACCGAAAATTTTATTTTCAAACACAAATTCCGCATCGCTGATCGGTTCAATGTAGCCGGCAATGCGTCCGAACTGCCCGGAACCGCCTGTTTGCTTTTTATGCGTATAGTTGAAATCCGCCCGTTGCGTGATGGTTTCACGATAAGCCACGCGGGGATTGCCTGTTGTGACTTCCGCGTTGTATTCGCGCTTCATTCTTTCGACGTAGATGTCCAGATGCAGCTCACCCATGCCTTCAATAATGGTTTCGTTGGTTTCATGATCGACGTAGGTTTTGAATGTCGGATCTTCCTTGGAAAAACGGTTTAGCGCTTTGGACATGGCCATTTGAGCCTTGTTGTCCTTCGGCACAATGGCCAGCGAGATAACTGGTTTGGGAACATACATGGAGGTCATGGTCATATTGATGCCCGGTGATACAAATGTGTCTCCTGACGAACATTCAATACCAAACAAAGCACCAATGTATCCGGCACGCAGATAATCAACATCTTCCATCTGATCGGCGTGCATCCGAACAACGCGGCCGACTTTGACTTTTTTTCCGTTACGCACATTAATGATCGTGGAACCCTTTTCCACGGTTCCTTCATAAACACGAATATAGGTTAATTGGCCATACTGGCCATCTTCCAGTTTAAAAGCCAGCGCGACAATCGGTTTTTCCGAATCGCTGGTCAACACAACCGGTTCTTCATTATTATCCATATCAAGGGCGATGTTTTCCACTTCGGACGGCGTGGGTAAAAGATATGTCACACCATCAAGCAGGGGCTGGATGGCTTTATTTTTGTAAGCCGATCCCATATAAACAGGTGTAAGCTCTCTTTTTAATGTTCCTTTGCGTACTGCGGCGTAAAGCAATTCGGCGGTAATTTCTTTTTCCTCCAGAATAGTTTCCGTCAGTTCATCGGAAAACAGAGATGCTGTATCGATCAGATCTTCTCTTTTAGCTTTTGCTTCGGTGAGGAGTTGTTGCGGAATTTCTTCGATGCGAATATCTTCACCTTTATCGCCGTCAAAATACATTGCTTTCATGGTCACCAGATCAACCACGCCCTGCAGGTCTGTTTCCAGCCCGATGGGAATCTGCATGGCAACGGCATTGTGACCCAGTTTGGAACGTAACTGTTCAATCACGCGGAAAGGATTGGCGCCGCTGCGGTCACATTTGTTGATAAACGCGATGCAGGGAACTTTGTAGCGCTTCATCTGATGATCGACGGTAATAGACTGCGACTGAACACCGCCGACTGAACACAAAACCAGGATCGCACCGTCCAGAACGCGCAGGGACCTTTCCACTTCAATGGTAAAATCGACGTGACCGGGCGTGTCGATGATATTAATTTCATGCCCTTTCCACTCACAATATGTAGCGGCAGAGGCGATTGTTATACCTCTTTCTTTTTCCAGGTCCATGGAATCCATGGTCGCGCCCACACCATCTTTGCCTTTCACGTCATGGATGGCGTGAATCCGTTTTGTGTAAAAAAGGATTCTTTCGCTAAGTGTGGTCTTACCGGAATCGATATGCGCACTGATTCCGATATTGCGGATTTTCTGATCGTCGAACTTCATTTCACTTTCCTCTCTTAAATAAACTCCACTCTTAATTTATCATACTGCACCCCTATGTGAGGTGTCTACTATCCCTACTCGCTTCGCTCGCGGGATAGTTCGACCAGCGAGTTTCAGCGCACTTCGTTTCTGAAACTCGGGTCTCACTATAAAAAAACCCCCGCATTTGGAAGAGTCTCTGCCAGATGGGGGATCCACCGTAATCGAGCCTTAGAAACAAGAATTTAACTGCTTATATTTTTAGACTGGATTTGTCAAGTTATTGTTTTGATATCTTCGTGTAGCATAATACTGTCTGTTGACCGCAGGCAATCCTGTCTATATAATCAGGAATAAGGCAATTGCCCTGATATTAATAGAAAGATTGTTAAACATGGCAAAAATAAAATGGAATATGGTCTGGGGCATTGGAATCACTTTAGTTTTTCTTGTCCTGCTGGCCATTCGGCTTGATTTTTTTAAGGATCAGCCCATAACAATCCCCTTAAGTCCGAAGGCTGAAATTGCACGTCAACCCGAATCCTGGATGAATATTTATCAAAACAGGAAAAAAATCGGCGTTATTCGTCGAACATTCCATGCACTGGAAAATGGCCGTTTTCAGACAACGGAAAACGTCACCATGCAGGTCAATACGATGGGCATTACCCAGGCGCTTAACTTATCCACGGAAACGGAACTTAATTCCGACATGACCTTCTCCTCATTTAATTTTCAACTCAACTCAAGTTTATTCCGTTTCAACGCTCGCGGATACATCAACAAAGATAAACTCATTTTATATGCCGGACTTCCCCACGCAGAAGAAAAAACCATTCTCCCGATTAACGACGTTCCCCATATCAGCGGTAACATTTATGAAGCAGCATTCCGGGCAGGCCTTGAGAAAGATCAAACCTCTTCTTTCAGCATTTTTGATCCATCCACCCTGGGCATCCGCAAAATATCTGTGACCCGCAACGCGGATGAAATAATCCCGATCATAGGGAAACGCGTCCTGACACAAAAATTCTGCGCCGATTTTATGGGCACCAAAAATTGTGCCTGGCTGGCCAAAGACGGTGAGGTATTGAAAGAATCCGGTATTCTGGGTCTATCCATGGAAAAGGTCAGCGCCGAACAGGCAGGTGAAGGATTTTCAATGGATAACGCCGTTGATTTTACGCAAGTCGCCTCAATTCCTTCCAATCAAAAGCTTACTGACCCGGCAAGTTTAACTGAAATATCAATCAAAATCAGTAACATTAGTCATTCTGGACTGATGCTCAACGGCGGTCGTCAACGATTTCATCAGGATATTCTGACCATTTCGCGGGAATTAATTCCCACGGAGACTGCCTCCGATATTAAAATGCCGCCTTTTTTCCAGCAATTTCTGCAACCTTCACCCTTAGTACAGAGTGACCACCCACAAATAAAAGCCGCGGCAGAGACTATTGTCTCACCCGGGGATTCCCCCTCTGACAAAATGCGTAAAATCGTTGCCTGGGTCTATAAAAATATCCAGAAAAAGCCCGTGTTATCCGTGCCAAACGCATTGGAGGTTTTAAAAAACAGGACGGGCGACTGCAATGAACACGCGGTTTTAACTGCCGCCCTGCTGCGATCCACCGGAGTACCGGCCCAGATCGAAACAGGGCTGGTTTATCTCAATGGCCGTTTTTATTATCATGCCTGGAACCTTGCCTATGCTGGACAATGGGTGACCGCTGATGCTGTTTTCAACCAGATTCCTGCCGATGTAACACATATCCGCCTAGTGCGCGGTGAAGGCAGCCAGCAACTGGATTTGCTTGGCGTCATGGGTAAAATAAAACTGGAGGTTATATCAACAAGATAATGATTGAACTCAAACAACTGACCAAGGATTATGGAACGACGCTGGCTGTCGATAATTTGAGTTTACGTGTAGCTGCCGGAGAAATTTATGGATTTATCGGGCCTAACGGCGCCGGAAAAACCACAACCATCCGCATGATGGGCGGCATTATCGAACCGACAGCGGGACGTATCATGATTTCCGGTATCGACATCCACAAAGAACCTGTTGCTGCCAAAAAGATTATCGGTTTTGTACCGGACAGACCGTTTCTGTATGAAAAACTGACCGGTATGGAGTTTCTTAAATTTGTTGGCGATCTATATAATGTCGACCTTCAGTATCTCTATCGGAAATCGGAAGAGCTTTTAAAACAATTCTCTCTATGGGAATGGGCGAATGAAATCATTGAAGCCTATTCTCACGGAATGAAGCAAAGACTGATTATTGCGGCGGCACTGCTCCATGATCCAAAAGTAATGGTCATTGATGAACCGATGGTCGGTCTGGATCCCGAAGCCGTAAGAATGGTCAGGGATATTCTCAAAGGAATGGCCGCACAAAATGTAACTGTCTTCGTCTCCACACATACCCTGAGCCTGGCCGAGGATCTGTGCGATACGATCGGCGTTATTCATAAAGGAACTCTCATCGCTGAGGGCACAGTTGCCGAATTGAACCTGGCCGCTAAAACCGGCGAAGCCAGACTGGAAGAAGTTTTTCTGACATTAGTAAGGGAAGTATAGTCCCATGAAAAACACCGCATGGACATTATTGACCCCCCGGCTGCTTTCCGCGAGGCCCGGTGTGCAAAACAACCGCCGGTCACGGTTTTTCTTTTTTTTGCTCATCGGCCTGATTTTCTGGACAGGGGCGTTCCTGATCTTTTACCGGGTATTGATCTATTTCCAGAGCGTACAGGATTTTGGCGATATCCTGGCCATCAAGCTTCTTTCCATGATGATCGTCACCTTCTTTACCCTTCTGCTTTTCAGCAGTATCATCAACAGCCTGTCGCATCTGTATTTGAGCCGCGATTTATCTCTGCTGCATTCCCTGCCGGTTTCGATGGTGGATATTTTCAGATCAAGGTGGCTTATCAGCGCCTTTGATTCGTCCTGGATGGTGGTTGCTTTCAGCCTTCCCGTTTTTTTATCTTACGGCCTGGTTTATCATGCCGGCATTTTTTATTATCTGATCACGATTGCTGCTATTGTCTGCATGTGCCTGATCGCCTCAGGCCTGAGCAGCATGGTTGTTTTGCTGGGGGCCGCAATACTTCCCGCAGGGAATATACGAACCCTTTTTGTCATCCTGGGAGTTTTGCTGGCGGTGCTGCTAGTCGTTGTTTTGAGAATGATTCGACCGGAACAGCTTGTCAATCCGGATAGTTTTGCTTCAGTAGTGCTGTATTTGAATTCCATGCAGGCGCTGAGCCTGCCTTATCTGCCGACAACCTGGACAACAGATACAGTTCGTCTTGCACTGAAAAGCGAATGGAGTGGTTCTGTGTTGAACCTGGCTCTTTCGGCCAGTTGTGTTTTGTCCCTTCTCTTCATAAACGAAACAACTGCGGGTGCCATTTATTTCCGCGGTTTCTCGCGCGCTCAAACGACAGCCAAAAGGCTTTTCAAACCGGTTACATTCAGCGGCCACAGCTGGGAAGGCCTGTTTAATTTTCTTTCAAGACCGGCCAAGGCGTTCGCCGTCAAGGAGCTGCGATCGTTCTTCAGGGATTCCACTCAGTGGCCGCAGCTTTTTCTCATCTGCGCGCTGATCGTGATTTACCTGTATAATTTCTCCGTCCTGCCCCTGGATCGGTCACCGATCAAAACCGTCTATTTGCAAAATGTATTTTCTTTTTTAAATGTCGGACTTTCGGCCTTTGTCCTTTCGGCAATCGCCGCCCGATTTGTCTTTCCTGCAGTCAGCATGGAAGGTGAAGCCTTCTGGATTATTCAATCGGCGCCTGTTTCGATGAAAACATTTCTCTGGATCAAGTTTTTTCTCTACTATCTACCGCTGCTTTTTCTCACGGAAACGCTCATCATCGCATCGAATATTCTGTTGAGGGTTACACCGTTCATGATGTTTTTATCCGTCCTGACAATATTTTGCCTGGTTCCGGCAATCGTCGCGCTGGCTGTTGGACTGGGTGCGCGCTACCCTGATTTCAAATCCGAAAATCCTGCAATGTCGGCTACCAGCTTCGGGGGACTGCTTTTTATGCTCCTCAGTTTCGGCCTGATCGCTTTAGTCATTATCCTTGAGGCGGGGCCGGTTTATAGAATCTTTATGGCCAAATTGCACGGCCAAAACTTATCCTTGCCGCAAATCATCCGGTTAGTTCTATCCTTCTCTTTTGCTCTGTTTCTTTGCATATTTGCGGTATTTTACCCCATGAAACTGGGTGAAAAACATCTGCTCAAAAGATAAATGCCCGCCAGCCTGTTTCTAAATCTCCTGAAATCGCCAGAAATGGAAAATTACCTTGATTTTCGCTGCCGGATAGGCTAAACATCCCCGCATTCTGTATGAACCTGTTTCAGCAGATCTTTTTGCTGATCTTGTTGAGATATCGAAAGGAGTTTTCATGGCAAAGTACGAATCCAAATCTCTCAGAAATGTGGCTGTAATCGGCCACGGCGGAACAGGCAAAACCTCTCTTTGTGAATCCCTGTTATTTGTCTCCGGGAAAAATGAGCGCCTGGGACGAGTTGACGACGGTTCATCCACCATGGACTTTGAACCAGAAGAGCAGAAAAAACACGTTTCCATATCGTCCGCAGCCAATTTTGTTGAATGGGATAAACATAAAATCAACATCGTCGATACGCCGGGCGACTCCAACTTTACCTTTGATATCAAATGCTCACTGAGCGTTGTGGACAATGCAGTCGTCGTCATTGATTCGGTGGGCGGTGTCGAATTCCAGACGCAAAAAGTCTGGGAACTGGCCAACGAATATGGATTGCCCCGTGCAATTTTCATCAACCGTATGGATCGCGAAAGGGCTGATTTCAACAAGGTGCTGGAAAGCATCAAAACCAAACTCAAGAAGAAGGCAACCCCCGTCTGCCTTCCCATCGGCGCGGAAGATAAATTCCAGGGGATTGTCGATCTCATTTCAATGAAAGCCTATACGTTCGCCGACAACAAAGGCGTCGGTAAAGCATCCGAAATCCCGGCCGATTTGATGGATGAAGCGAATGCGCTTCGAGCATCCATGGTGGAAGATATCGCAGAGGCCGATGATGAACTGATGAACAAATATCTGGAAGCCGGTGAACTTTCCGCCGATGAACTTAAAGCCGGATTGAGAAAAGGTGTATCGTCGGGTAGCGTGATTCCCGTAATATGCGGTTCAGCCGTCAAAGGCATCGGCGTGACAATGTTGATGGATCTAGCCGTCAGTTCATTCGCTTCACCAGTTGATCGCGGACCTGTGAAAGGTCATAAACCGGGCACGGACAGCGTTGAAGAAAGACAGCCGTCGGAAGATGCTCCTTTTTCCGCCATTGTTTTCAAAACCATCGCCGATCCTTATGCTGGACGCCTAACATTGTTCCGGGTTTATTCCGGCAAACTTAATTCTGATTCCGCTGTTTATAACTCTTCAAAAAAAATCACGGAAAAATTCGGGCATATATTCTTTCTGGAAGGCAAAAATCAGAAACAGGCGGAAGTACTTATTCCCGGAGACATCGCCGGCGTCGCCAAACTGAAGGAAACCGTTACCGGCGACACCCTTTGCTTCGAAAAAGCGCCCATCGTCTTCGAAAAAGTAGCCATTCCTCCACCGATCATGTCTTTTGCCGTAGAACCGAAATCACGCGGCGACGAAGACAAGATTGCTTCTTCCATCCACCGCCTGACGGAAGAAGACCCGACCATTGTTTTTTCGCGCAATGTCCAGACCAAGGAAATGATTCTCTCCGGCATGGGACAGGTGCATATTGAAGTCAACGTAGAAAAAATGAAACGAAAATTTGGTGTTGAAGTCAACCTGAACACACCGAAAGTTCCCTATTTTGAAACCATTAAAGGAAAAACCAATATTCAGGGACGATACAAGAAACAGTCCGGCGGACGCGGTCAGTTCGGTGATTGTACAATCGACATTGAACCACTGCCGCGCGGTGGAGGCTATGAATTCCTGGATAAGATCGTTGGCGGCGTTATTCCCGGGCAATACCGCCCGGCCGTAGACAAAGGCATTCAGGAAGCTGCAGCCAAAGGTGTGATCGCGGGTTACCCTGTGGTGGATTTCAGGATATCGCTGGTTTTCGGCTCTTACCACACAGTCGATTCATCGGAAATGGCTTTTAAAATTGCCGGCTCCATGGCGTTTCAGAAAGGCGTCATGGAATGTCAGCCGATTCTTCTGGAACCCATAGTGAATATTGCCATCGAAGTCCCGGATGAATACATGGGCGATGTCATCGGTGATCTCAACAGCCGACGCGGGCGAGTTCTGGGTATGGACACGAACGGTACCAACCAAATCATTAAAGGTCAGGTCCCCCTTGCGGAAATTTTAAAATACGCCCCTGATCTGCGCTCCATGACCAGTGGCCGCGGTAACTTCACCTATACCGATTCGCATTATGAAGAAGTTCCTTCCTACATCGCGGATAAAATTGTTGCCGAATCGAAAAAAGAAACCGAAACGTAACCTTCAATGTTCAATGCCGTCGTCATAACAGTGAGCGATAAAGGCTCTCAGGGCAAAAGGCAGGATTTAAGCGGCCCCGCAATTGCAGAAATGCTTGCGGGTGTCGCTATTGAAGTAAAACATACCCTCATCATCCCCGACGAAGCAGACCAGATACAAAAAGCGATTATTCAATTTGCCGATGTGGAAAAAATGGATTTGATTTTGACCACGGGCGGAACAGGGGTCAGCCCCCGGGACCTCACACCGGATGCCACTCTGAAAGTTCTGGATAAAGAAATTCCCGGCATGGCAGAAGCCATGCGCATCGCCAGTATGAAAATTACGCCCCATGCCATGATTTCCAGAGCGATTGCCGGCATTCGGGGTCGTTCGTTAATCATTAACCTCCCCGGAAGCCCCAAAGGCGCCACAGAGAATCTTGCTGTTGTCCTACCGGCAATTCCACACGCGATCGAAAAAATAAAAGGTGATGACCGCGACTGCGCTGTATCGCCATAGAAAACGATTATCGGCGGGCATTCGCCTCCCTGAGATGCTACGGCAGACGATGGGAACGTGGTCGATTTACTGCGTGTGATCATTCACCAGCATGGTGATATCGTTGTCTTTCAGAAAATGCAGAGCGTTCCGAATGTGCGTTCCGGGCCAGTAAATCTTTCCACAGATCTCGCAACGGTTGTACCGGTCATAATTTTCGTAAACAAAAGGCGGAACCTGATCATGAACATCCCCACGCGTGGCCGGATGCAGCTTTGAATTGCAGATCAGACAAATTCTATACATGTTTTCGTAATCGATTTTTAATGACAGCTTACGGATAACAAAACTGAGCTGCCGTCCTGTATTTGCCGCCGGCAACAGAAACATATCCCCTGAAAACTGCCGCTCGAGCATATCTGTTCTGCGGGTCAACAAGATGCGCTTCTGGTCTTGCGCCTGCCGCATCATCGGACGGCCGGCCTGACCGCTGTAAACGACGGTGTCATACCCCAGCAGCCTGAGCCATTTAGCCAGCCCCGCGAGAGAGGCGTCGGTGATAAATTCCGGCTGCGCAGTCATGGAGATGGAGAAGGTTCGGGTGTTTTCTTGCGTTCTTCAATCATGGGCGGCGCTTCGTGGTCTCTCAATTCCTTGCGCAGGTCCCTGACCGTTTTATTCAATCGGCTGATCGTGCGATTCAGGCGGAATCTTTCCACGACACCCAGCAGGCCTGTAATGATCACACCCACGAGCAGAGCAACAAAAATAAGCATATAGGCGGGAACAACGATATCCTGGACATAGTAGTATTTAATGGTTACAGGCGCTGCATTGAACTGAGAAAAAGTCACAATAAAAAATGCAAAGAGGATCGTTAGAATTAAATAAAATATTTTCATGGCACTCAAACCTCCTGAGAATACTTTTTAAAAAGCGGTGCAAGTTTTGCGGCGGTTGTGGCCAAATCTTCCGGAACAACGCGAACATTGCCGACCACACTCATAAAATTGGTGTCACCTTCCCAGCGCGGTATCACATGAACATGAACATGTTCGGCGATGCCGGCACCGGCGGCCTTTCCCAGATTCATGCCGACATTAAAGCCG
>Ga0105104_10002384_pt1 | contig 13759 bp, 6 predicted proteins | sample PPLLaktember2015_3_FD_87034 | JGI IMG/M metagenome (GOLD analysis project Ga0105104, IMG submission 87034) | Freshwater sediment microbial communities from Prairie Pothole Lake near Jamestown, North Dakota, USA - PPLs Lake P7 Core (6) Depth... | ecosystem: Environmental > Aquatic > Freshwater >...
GCTCATAAAGGTCATGGAGGAGGACATGTCCATCGTTGACCTCGAGTTCAGGAACTTCGATAAGGAGGTGGACACCTTCAAGAAGCTCCTGGCATCCACCGGGTATGTCTTCGTTAATGAGAAGAAGCAGTCCCAAGGAGCCCCTCCCGAAAAGGAGAAGAACGAGCTGTCCGAGGCCCTGGACAACCTCATGCAGGAGCTTTCCGACAAACAATGAGCATTTTACCCCCAAATCACTGGTCAAGTGGGCATCTTATGACGAGCATGGACCCATCATCGATCGCCACCTCGAAGCTCCCCGAGACGGGTTCATTATGAACGCCCCTCGTAGAGCCTGACGGCAGGTTGTCGCCTCTTAAAGGCCATTTCAATCCTTTGGTAAATACTCCCCTGCAGGATGAAAGTGGTATCAGGGAGGCCACAGGAAGGTCCGACGCAAAACGCTTCGACTCAGGCCCCCTTAACAGTGAGGTCCGTGATGCACCGGTCCAAAGCTCGGTATCCAACCCTTTAGGCGCCCTCTCCAGGAGCAGGAACGAGCTCAGGACATGGTCCGTCCTCCCTGTCGTCCCGCCGATCAGGACGAGCCTGCCAGGGGACATGGAGACCGCATCATCCAAGGCGATCTCGCCGTCGGTCCGGTCCTTGTCCTGCGGATGGAACTCCAATCTGACCCCAGATGATCTTGCCTCCTTGAGACCTTCTACTGAGATGGAATCCATATCGCCCACCAGAAGGTCCGGAGAAAGCCCCATCGCACGTGCGGCCAGATACCCCGAATCGGCGCATATCAGGATATCCCCTGCTTCTGGTCCGAAAGGTGGCAACGCCCCGGGCAGGAATATGACGCACCTCTTCATCTTACAGCGAACCTCCCTGCGGGTCTCAGCACTGCATACGCCGGTGTAAGAGGGTGGAGGGGTCACCCCTCCATCGATCGTAAGGCCGGGAAAATACCTCGGTCAGTTCTCCGGCAGTTTGCTTGCAAAGACCACTATGGCCACGATTATCAATAGGACCACTATCACCGCAAGTATCGCAAGGACCAGGATAAGGACTGAATTGTCCTCCTTCTCCTTGGGATTGTCCGCCGTCTGGGGGTCCCTATCGGCCAGGTACTCCTCGATATTGGTGACACCATCATTGTCCGGGTCTGCGGAGGCATCCTTCACCTTAGGATCGAGCTTGTGGTCCACTTCCCAACCGTCGGGCATCCCATCGCCATCGGTATCCGCGTTCTTCGGGTCGGTCCCGAGATCGTACTCCTGCTTATTGGTCAGGAGGTCCCGGTCGGGGTCTCGGTCGGCATCTTTCTCGTTGGGGTCAAGGCCCTTCTGGACCTCCCAAATGTCAGGGAGCCCGTCACCATCGCTGTCGTGTCCCTGCGCTTTCTGCCCCGCATTGATATTGAACTGGGCGGAGGCGTTGTTCCCGGTCGAATCGTACACCGTCAGGGTCACCGTGTAGTTTCCGTTCAGCTCGAAGAAATAGCTGAGCCTGTTGCCCCAGATCGTGGATGTGCCGAGCGGCCCTTCCACGGTCCACTTGTAGGCGCTGACACCGACATTATCCGTTGAGCCCATATCGAGGAAGGTGACCTTCTCACCCTCCTGGACCTCCATATCGGTTGGGGCCATCACAGTAGGTGCCAGGGTATCAAGGACCTGCACGAACCTGACCTCCTGGGCGCTGTTGGCCGAGGCATCCATAACGGTAAGGTAGAGGATCACCTCGCCCAGGACCCCGGACAGGTCCATCGAGAAGGTCGGGCCAGTCCCGGTGATGCGGTTGTTATCTGGCATTATCACCAGCCACGAATGGCTTGTGATCCCGACATTATCCGTTGAGGCCGAGGCGTTGGCGAAAAACGACAGATGGTTGCCTATGCTCTCAGGTGCTATGAGGTCTATCACTGGATCGTCGATGTCGGCAACGGACAGGAGAAGTTCGGCCTTTGATGCGGGATTCGAACCGTCCTCGACGATGAGCTCTATCAGGAACGAGCCTGCATCGTGGAAGGTATAGGTGACCTCCATCGTATCGTAGGTATTCTCATCTATGGTCCAGCTGTAGGTGGTTATTCCGACATTGTCAGAGGATGACATGGCACTGAAGATCACCACATCATGCTGAGCGACCTTCATGGGGCCAGTGATGATGGCGACCGGTGCCTCATCGTCCTCTACGATTATCACGAACTGTTCCGACTCGAGGATGTTCATGGAGGTATCGTAGGCAAGAATCTGGTAGGTCATCTCTCCCTTCTTGTCGTTGGGCATCTGGAGGGTGATGCTGAAGGCGTCACCATCTCTGAGGAGCGGTGCAATGACAGCATCCTCCGTGCCCGGCAGCATGTAGGAGATGTCAACACTGGATACGGCAATGTTATCGATACAGAGTATATCAACGTGGAAGGGGTCCCCTGTTGTAGCCATTACGTCCGAATTGTCCTCGGTCACCTCGGGTGCATCGTTGTCCATTACCGGCACATCCATCATCGCAGTGACGGACGGGTTGCCTACCTTGTCGGCGGCCTCTATCCAGAAGTGCAGGTCTTCCAGGGCGTCCGGTATTTCGATATCGAAGGTGAAGGTGTTCCCGGACTTGCTCCCCGCCATCTCCTTAAGAGAGCCAGGCATCAGTTCTCCGAAGTAGTAATAGACCTTGACATAGTCGACCTGGACATCATCTATGACATCTATCTTCACGGTGTATGTATCGCCCGTATAGGCGGTCGGACCGTATGTGAACTCGGACAGCTCGGGTGCATAGTTATCAATGATGCTGACCTCCTTCGTGGGTGTTTGGTCAGGAGAGTTGCCCGATCCGTCAACGGCATCGAAGTAGTAGTAGAGGGTACCTGCCTTTGCGGGGAGGGTTATCGTATAATAATAGAAGCCGCCCGCAAGGTTCTCCATATCGCGCGTCCTTGGCGTCGTGTCGTCCGCGAACCAGTAGGAGAACCAAACATTCTCGACATCTATGTTATCGTGCACCAGCACCTTGAACGTATATTCGTTTGCCGCGCTGGCAGACCGGGGTGACATGTCGGAGACTATCTCCGGATTATCATTGTCGGTCACTGTCACGGTGTCGGACGGTGTCTCGGCCATATTGTAGGACGTGTCGTAAACCACATACCGATATGTTAGAAGTGAGGTGGTCCTGAAATCGAGGTTAAGGGTTCCGGTGAAGGTTCCAGCGGGACCTTCATCTAGGAGCTTTGTATCAATCTCGGTACCATCCGCGTATTCCGGGACTGCAATAACCATATCTATAGCGATATTATCTGTAGCCTTCATTGTGAATGTGAACGGGTCGCCGGTCGTCCCGATGCTGGGCGAGGAATCAGGCCAGGAGTAGGTCGGAAGGTCGTTGTCATATACGATCTCTACGAAAGAGCCAACATCCATCCAGTTCCCAGCTATGTCCACCGCCATTATTCGATAGGTCAGAGGGTCAAGCGAGTTCAAGTTGATGTTGAAGCTCGAGCTCTTCCAGACCTGGTTTACAGAGTCATAGGTCAGGGTCATGTTTACCGCACTGGCCCAATTGTAGTTGTAGGACCTTAGCACATGTACCTTGTCGACCTGAGGTCCGTCTATGTTGTCGTCAACGGAAATGATGAAATTAAATGGATCGCCCGTTGTAGCGGTCGGAACGGCTATGTTGATTAGGACGGGGGGATCGTTATCCTCGACCTTAACCATCACCGTGGAAACAGTTGCATAGTTATAGCTATCATAAAAATCAAAATAATAATACAATGGATCGAGAGAGTTCAATGGAATTGTTATGGTGGTCTCGATGAGCTGATCATAACCATATCCCGTTGTTGAAGGATAAAGTTCACGATATTGTGAATAACCGGAGCCGAACCAATAATAGAGATCGACCCAGGATATGCCTACATTGTCATTGAAAGTGAACGAAAAGGTGTACGGGTCACCAGTAGTGGCTAGAGTTGGAGAATCATCGCTGACCAATGTCGGAATGACATCGTCTATCACACTTCGTCCATACGTTGAAGAGGTCCCGTAATTGCTGGAGTAGTCATTTGCGGTGAAGTAATAATAGACGTACTCCCAATCATTCCCGCATGTGAAGGTATAGGTATACGTGTCACCAATCACATTAGACATATATACATTAGTAAAGGAGCTGTCCCTCCAGTTCATGTAATGGAACATGACGCTCGCAGGATCATAGGCAACATTGTCTGAAACATTCACATAGATTGTGGTGGGATCTCCGGTGGTGGGTGATGTGCTGAAATATAAATTAGAGAACCGTGGAGGACTTCCGTCTAGCATTGTCCTGGAATAGGTTGGGCTCTTTACCCATTTATTGGCATAGTCACCGGCCGTGAAGAAATAATAAAGGGTGCCAGGTGTGGATGGCATAAGTCGCCTCAAGTTGAAGACAGGGATCTTCACGAGCGAAACGTTGGTGTGAGAGCCGCTGTCCACCCAGTACTCCACGAATGCATATTGGACACCGATATTGTCCGAAATGGGGCATTTGAAGGTGAAATACTGCTCTGTGTATGCTATGGGATCTGAGCTATCCGTCCCTATGGTGGGGGGAATATTCTCGCTCATGCTGCCGGTCCCGAACTTGAAGATATATGCATCATTGCCTCCGTTATGGGTAGTGTCGAAAGCACCCGAGGTGACGGGGAAGTTCGATGTGGCAGTATATCCCACCATGTAACATATGGAATACTGGTCGATGGCCATGGAGTAACAGGTATCCGTACTTGTACTGCCAAAATACGTGCAGTAGTTCAAAGTAGAGAGGTCCGCACTCATGTTGAACAAGAACGCCTCCTGACCGTTATATGTTGTATCGTATGCTCCCGCAGTAACCGGGAAGTTACTTGAGCCAGTGTAACCCGCTACATAGACATTATTGTTGTATCCAACCTTCAAAGAGTTCCTATACGGAGAATCTGTCGAAGAACCGCCTACGAAAGTGGAAGCGATTAGGCTCGTTCCGGCAGAATTGAACTTGGATACGGCTACGTCATAACCACCATTATGGCTGGTGTCATATGCACCTGTTGTCGTCGGGAAGAAGGTCGATGAAGCGGTATATGTATATGTTGCCAGGTAAACGTTCCCGCTGGAATCTATATCAACACCGTATCCATAATCAGTGCTGTCACCCCCTATCAAGGTAGAGAATGTTAGACCGCTACCTGCCGAATTGAGCTTTGTAACGAATGCATCGGCCCCTCCAGTGTAGGAAGTCCTGTATGCTCCGCTCGTTGTCGGGTAATAATAGGATGAACCGGGATTGGAATATCCCGTGATTATTGCCTCACCGCTCGAATTTAGGACTATGTCGTAACCGTAATCGGACGAATCGCCACCTAGATAGGTTGAATAGGTCAATCCCGAACCTGCGCTGTTGAACTTCGTCACGTAAACATCATACGATCCAAGATTGCTTGTACTGAAAGCTCCAGAGGTCACAGGGAAATTTGTGCTGGCACTAGGTCCAACCACATAAGCGCTACCGCTCGAATCGACGGCTATTGCATAACCGTAATCAGTGCTGGAACCCCCCAGATATGTTGAAAAAACAAGACCCGAACCTACGGAGTTCAATTTCAGCAGGTATACATCGTTACCTCCGTTATGGGTGGTATCATATGCACCGCTCGTAACGGGAAAATCGGTCGAAGAGGCCGTATACCCGGTCACATAGGCATTTCCGCTTGAATCGATGCCTATGGCATAAGCATACTCTGTCGAGGTGCCTCCAAAATAGGTAGCATAGTACAGGTCGCTCCCGGCATAGTTCATCTTGGCGACCCATCCGTCGGCACTTGAGACCGATGTATCATAAGCACCCGAGGTGACGGGGAAGTTCGAACTGCCAGTGTATCCTGCAACGTAGGCGTTCCCGTTCGTATCCACTACGATGCCGTATGCATAGTCAGTGGAGCTGCCACCGATGTAAGTCGAATAGTAAAGGGGATCTATGATGCATCCTCTTTGATCATCATAATCCTCAAGAACAAAACCATACGTATCTTCATCTACCGAAGTGAACGCGGTTTCTATCGGTTCATATGTCCCATCGTTATAGAAGACCGTCAATGAACTATCCGTCAGCTTGTGGTGCCCATCTAATACGAACGTTAGGACGTCCTTATCTACGTCAAGCCTTTCTGTTCCTTCCACGGTTATTCGAATGTCATTGGGGTCAGCACCTTTTGATAGGATGAATTCATATTTCAAACCTACATCACCGATATAGTAACGTAGGTCTATCCCTGGCCACATATCCTTATAGACAACACCCCTGTAATTCTGGACCTCTGTCCTCCAGTTGACAGGATCGCTACCAAAAAAATAATTGTTGTTCCATGATAATTGGTCATAACCTTCCGGTTCGACCTCGGACCCTTCCAGGTGCAGAATGATGACATGTCCGACCTGTCTCTGAGGGATATCCCCCATATTCTCTCCGATAGCCCCATGGTTGAAGGGGTCGAATGCAGGGGGCTCGAACCGGGCCGTGATATAATTGAGATATATGGATGATATACCAAATCCGACCTCTCCAAAGGAGGTACTTCCTCTGAAGAGGAAGGGGTGGTCCCACTGACCAGCGTTCTCGGTGAAATGACCGCCCATCTTCTCCGCAACGACCTGAGGGTCGATGTTATCTGGAACATCGCTCAACGGATCGTCTGGCTGCCCGACGGCGACCATGGCCACCAGGGCGGCTGAAACCATCAAGAAAACCGCAGCATATATCGAAAAGGTCCCCTTTATCATGGATACCACCTGTGCATTACCCCGTATTACTGATACCCCTATCAGGAATGCTGATGTTTAATCCCCTTATTCTTATTTAAAGGTTTGTCGGGGCCAACATCCGGTTTTATTAAGCCGGAAAAATAAAACAATCGCATGTACCTTGGAGTTCCGACCAGGGTCCCGAGCTGTTTCGTACCATACCCAGGTCGGTCCGCCTTGGTCAATTTCAGAAGCTCGGAGGCTTGGGGGGTGGGGGTATCACGTGTCCTTGATGAACGGGATGTGGCTGATGAGGATGGTGGGGGTTCGGCCGTGGATGCGGGGCAGGGTTGGGCCTTTGTGGAGGACTGGCCGGGCTCGGAGCATGGGGCGCATGCTGTTGCAGGCCTTGAAGGTGAGGGCGGTCCTGTGCGGCCCTGGGAGGCAGTTGATGGATGCTCTGATGCTGCCTGTTCCTGCGGGATACCATCAATATGAGGAGAACTGCCAGAACGACAATGAGGACCAGTGCCGCCGCAGCAAAGCCTATGATGAGAGCGAGCTCACTGCCGCCGCTAGTGCTCCTGTCCTCTATTACCTTCTCCTTCACTATTACCTTCAGGACCTTGGAACCCACGTTCCCAGCCAGGTCCCTGACGAAGAGGGTGATGTTGAATGTACCTGGTTCATCGAACGTCCTGTTGAAAACCGGTTCAGCGGTCCAATCCGGTTGTATAGAACCCTCAGGACCAAGTCCGTATAGGGCTATCCCGCCCTCATCGGTGGATGCAGAGAGGTCAATGAGGACGAACCCGCCCTCTATGATGCTCCCGCCCTCAAGCCCGAGAGCCACTACGGCCACTGACGGATCGAGGCTGTCCTTGTTGAGCTCTATAGTCCGGGGGTCCATCCTGTTGCCGGCAAGGTCCTCCGCCCAGTAGGTGAGCTTGTTGCGTCCCTCCGGGACCTTGATGGGGTTGCGGTAGGTCACAGCCTCGCCAGAGCCCCATTTGAAGAGTATCCTGGCAGTGGATGACGCATTGTTCTCATCCTCCGCCTTAAGAGCGACCGACGTTCCCTCATCCACGTACCACCCGTTCTTCTGCTCGGTGGATATCGATGCGGTGACATAGGGTCTCTTCGTGTCCACCTTGAGATAGTATATCAACGGCTGGGCTGTGTTCCCGGCCGGGTCCTTGGCGTTGACGACCACCTCGTACTGACCGTCGGGGATGAACACTGGCTCAGTGTAGGGGGTCGGGGCATTGCCGTTCAGGGTGTAGTTGATGCTCGTCCCGGATTCGGAAGAACCGAGGTTAAGTATGGGGTTTGCGCTCTGCCATTTGGATGAGTTCTCAAGATCGTAAACGAACCCATCGAATGTCCCAGTTACGGTCGGAGGGGCGGTATCGACCTTGAGGTCCATCCTGATCTCATCGCCCACGTTGCCGGCCTTGTCGGAGGCCATGAACCTTACAACATGCAGGCCGTCCTTGACCTCGAACGGGGCCTCATAGAGCCTCTGCTCCGAACCGTCCACGGTGTAGTATATCGAGATACCGTCCGGGGTTGACAGCGTGAGCTGGGGTCTAACGGAGTAGTATCCGTTCTCACCGTTGGGGGACTGCGGGTATATCAGATGCTCCACGGTCGGCGCTACGGTATCGACCTTGAAGGACCTCTGGTATTCCATCTCCCTGTTCCCTGCATTATCGAAAGCCCTCCAGACGAGCGTGCTTTCGCCCTCTGGAGGATACAGCGGTTGTGTGTAGATGGAATATTGCGCGTTCCCGAACCTGTACTCCACCTTGGCGTCCGAGAACGATGTTGTAAGGGTTATGAGCGGTCTGCTGTTCAACCAGACATCGGATGGATTGTCGGGTTCTACCTTTATGCTGGAAGTGGGGGGGGTCGCATCCACCTTGAGGTCCCTGAACCGCGGGACCTCCGTGTTTCCCTTCTTATCAATGGAGTAGAAAGAGAGATTATGGTTCCCATCCGCCAAATAGATGGCACCAGTATAATCCTTCGCCGCACCACCGTTGAGGCCGTACTTGATATCTGCAAAGGGTTCCGAGGTCAGGGTTATCTTGGGGGACGAGACATACCACCCGTTCTCACCGTTCGGCCTTGACGGTGAGATGTCTATAGAGGTGATGGGGGGGATGAGGTCCACTATGTCCAGCTCATATGAGAACGAACTTGACTCGGACGATGAGACCATTATCTGGAAGGCGCTGAAGTCCTTCCCCCAATCGTTCATCTGGATGTCGGCGGAACGTCCGCCGGCGAAATCAATGGATATTATGTCCCTGGGACCGGATACCTCTTTGTAGATGACCACATCGGGAGCACCAGCGCTGAATGTGAGCTTGAGCACCAGGTCCTCGGTGGTGGTCGGCGGCCCGGAGAAACGGATGGTCGTTATGGAATTCCTCCCTATGTTCCTGGTCGAAGCGGAAGGGACGCCGCTGTGGGACGCCGTGATCGGTACATTGAGGGACCCGTAGGCATAGGTCTTCACAGGGTAGGAGTAGTTGCCGTCAGGGCCTATGGTCGCATCGTTGAGCCTTGTTGCGACCTTCCACTTGGCGAAGGCCGTGCTGAAGGTATCGGTCGAGCCTATGGTCTGAAGGGCCCTTGTGACACCATTGGAACCGTGGTTCGTTGCCTTCACAAGAGCCCTGGTATAATCCTTTCCGCCGTATTGGTGGGTCATGTACAGCTGGAAAAGGAAGGAGGTCCCGTACTGGGATGTAGTGTAGTCGTTGTAGAACTCGGAATCCGTCACTGTCAATGTGTTCAGCGGTTTGTACTCGAGATATGAGTAAACGTGGGTTGCAACAGCCGAATCTATGCCATAGACGAGATATGCTCCGTAATCGGCGCATCCTTCATCGACCCAAAGGGTCTCCTCTAAGTCGTACTGACGGTGGACGTAATGCTCGAACTCATGGGCGGCTATCACCCCTCCCCAGCTCAGGTCGTCACGGTCCACGTTGAACTCATTGGTCCCCGGCTGGTAAAAACCCCCTACTCCGCTCGGCCCGTCTATCTTCCACACCCTCCAATCCACATAGGAAACCAGGTTGCTCGGGTCAAAGTAGTCCTTCACCCTGATGAAGGAATAGTTCTTGAAATCATCTATCATCGCATCTAAGAGCAGCTTTTCGTTCGATGTTAACTGCCCTGGGGCAATATCGACGTAAACGTTCACCTCGACCGCATCATGGTAAAGAACATATGTTTGCCTGGATGGTGAGCTGAATGTGTTCGGGACCTTCCCAAAAGGAAGCCAGATAGCGCCATCCGGCACCGGCTCGGGGGTCTGGATTAAATCGGAGCCAGGGTAAGGGAACCTGGGCCTATAGCCTGCGCTGATCAGTTCATCATCATGATCGTTGCCCTGGGATGGTGGGGGGCTATCTCCTTCGACAGGAGACGACAACTCGACCGTCATGGCAAATGATGCTACTGGGAGCGCCGCCAGGAGGATGACCGCCAATAGGATGGTCAATATCGTTGGCTTGAATGCCCTTTTGCGCTCTATGACCATTTTTTGCCTCCCATTGGCCGACTGCCTAATGTAGTGTTGGTGCAGTGTGCTTTTAGGCTTTTTCCTAATTCTGTCATGATATGCGTCAATGGAAGAACGGTCAGGTCAACAAAGATAGTGTGCAGGACCTTAGCGGTTGCTCGGACCTGCCACCTTCCAGGTGGTCCTCTCTCCGTCCTCGAGCACTATCCCCAGAGCCTTCAGGCGGTCCCGGACCAGGTCGGACGTTTTGAAGTCCTTAGCCTTCCTTGCCTGAGCCCTGAGCTCAATAATGAGCTCGACCAATCCCTCGGTGAGGGCTCCCCCCAGCAGCTCGCTCGAGGTCGGCTCGGTGTAAACGAGCCCAAGGATGCCTGACAGCTCGTCCATGAGGCCGAGCAGGTGCTTTGCGTTCCCAGCGTTGAGCTTAACCCCCTTGATCAGGTCCTTGACATGGTCATCGAGCCGGAAGAGGGATGTCAATGCCACCCTTGTGTTGAAATCGTCGTCCATTGCCTCCATGAACGCTTTCCTGATGCTGGACGCTTCAGACGTGACCGTTCCATCGGCCGGGGCATCACTGGCGGTCCTGGAAAGCAGCTGATGGAGGTTCCTGAGCCTGCCGAAGGCGGCCTTGGCCTCTTCCAGTGCCATATCGGAAAAATCTATGGGAGACCGGTAATGGGTGTAGGCAAGGAAGAACCTCAGAACCATGGGTTCGTACCTTTTCAAGATGTCCTTGATGGAGAAGAAGTTGCCAAGGGACTTGGACATCTTCTCCTCATTCATCCTCACAAAACCGTTATGGAGCCAGTACCTTGCGAATGTCTGACCTGTCGAGCATTCGGCCTGAAGTATCTCCGACTCGTGGTGGGGGAATATCAGGTCCATGCCCCCGCCATGGATATCGATTGTGGCCCCCAGGTACTTGGAGGACATCGTCGAGCATTCTATGTGCCAACCCGGCCGCCCCTTCCCCCAGGGGGAATCCCACGATATCTCCCCCGGTTTGGCCGTTTTCCAGAGCGCGAAGTCCTTGGGCCCTCTCTTCCCGGGATCCACCTCGACCCTGGCCCCATCCAGCATCTCGTCAAGGGACTGATGCCTGAGCTTACCGAACCTGTCCTTGGCCTTATCCACCTCGAAAAAGACGCTGCCGTTCACCACGTATGCAAAGCCTTTCGATATCAGGGTCCTTATGGCCTCTATCATGTCCGGTATGGTCTCCGAGGCCTTGGGGTGGACAGTCGCTCTCTTGATGTTCAGGGCGTCCATATCTGAATAGTACTCCTGTATGAACTGTTCCGAAAGGACCAGGGGCGGTATGCCCTTCTCAGCGGCCCGGGCGATTATCTTGTCGTCCACGTCGGTGAAGTTCTGGACGTAGGTGACCACGAAACCCTTGTGCTCCAGGTACCTCCGTATGATATCGAAAGCGACGTAGCTCCTTGCATGCCCAACATGGCTGTGGTCGTAAACGGTGGGGCCGCAAACGTACATCCCGACACGACCCTTGTTCAAGGGTACGAACTCCTCTTTTGCACCGCTCGCAGTGTTGTGTACAAAAAGCACCATGTGCACACCGGCTGTGATACCTAACGGTATGGTGGATATAAAATGTTAACTTCATCGACCGTTGGATGGGGGCCGTTCACTGGGACGCTGCCCTGGCAAGCCCTATCGCCTTGGCATTCCGCTCCGTGGGTATCCACTGGAAGAACGATTGGTCGAAGGAGAGCTGTTTCCTTCTGGCCATCTGGTAATAGTCCATGGAATCGAAGTCTCTGGAGGGGACACCACCGTTCATCAGGTTCACCACGGTCCTTGAGTCGCCCTTGAAGATGACCCTCTTGGTGTTGTTCATCCTAGCTAGCTCCATTCCCTGCAGCAAGGCCTCCCACTGCGCCCTAAGCTCGGAGCCGCCGTAAGGCACAGCTCCGCTTATCTCGTCCTTGACCATCCCGTTCTCCACGAGCACTGCCCCTATGGTTATCTCGGCCCCCGCATAAGGGACCGCCCCGTGGAAAAAGACCTCGTAGTTCACTTCCATGACCACACCCTTGGGGGGAGAATCCATGAATGCCCTATTTATAATGCTACGATTGAAAAGGCATCCGGCAGGGTAATCGATAGCGGCCTGAGGGGTCAAGACCTTCGAGATCGGTCCCTTCGACCCTTCCCCCCATCATGTTGACGGTACGGGCCATCCCTCGGACGGTATGGGGTCCGTCCTGCCCCTCCTGTGTCCCTTGGCCGCTCCCTCTGATGCTGGACCGGCTGGGGAGGTTGTACGAACACCTCCGTCCCCAAGAGCCTGTTCATGGGGCCTTCAAGGTCTTTCACAGGGGCTACCATTACAAAGGGTGCGGCCACTGGTCCGGTGACCTTGACCACCCTGCCGAGAGGCCTCTGCCTCCGGTCCACGACCATCTGACCAGGTTGCGGGGCCGATGAAGCCCTGACGACCAGCGACCCCTTCGGAGAGAAATTGACTATCTTCCCCAGGACCTCCATCTTGTTCCATCCTTTGATATGGGAGAGCTTCCGGGCCTTATTAAACATCTCCCCCGGGCACGAACGGGCCCGATGGGACCAAAAAAAGGAAAACCGAATATCCGATTAAGGCAATGACCCGGAAGGTCCAGGGGGACCTCACCTTGGAGGTGGATTACTATTACCTTCTCGGCGTGGCCGAGAATGCCTCCTACACGGAGATCAAGCAGGCTTACAGGAGGATGGCGGAGATATACCATCCCGACAAGCTCAGCCAGCTCCCTGTGGGTTCCAGGGCGGAAGGGGAGGAGATAATGCGGCTCCTTAACGACGCCAAATCAGTCCTCCTTGACCCGATCCAGAGACAATGTTATGACATCCGGGTCGGGGTCCGGAAAGGGGCGGTCCCGGAGGAGGCCATCATCATCGAGATGGACGAAGAGCGGGTAGAGGCCATAGAGATAGAACCTGTCAGAAGGAAGATGAACCGGGTAATTTCCACCATGAGGGATGTGTTCTCCGGCGATGAGGAGTTCTCCGAGAAGCTGGAAGTGGCGCAGGAGATAATAGAGGCGAATGTGATGGACGGCAGGAGGTCCAGGGTCACCGTGGAGGATGATGCCGACGATATGGTCGATACGAGAGGGGTCGAGATGAGGCTTGAGTTCACGGTTGTGAACGAAGGGGAGTGTGCGCCCGGCTTTGCTAAAAAGGCCAAGAAAGGATTCAAGGTCCTTGCTATCGAGGGTGATGAGAAGGATGCCGTAGAGGTGGACTGGGAGGAGGGGTGATATTGGATGATGTCGAAGAGCTGTTGAAGAGAAAGGCGTCGGTCCTAATCGGCATATGCACTGAGGATTTCTCGATGCTCCATGACGTCATATCGGTTCTGAGCGCCGAAGGGGTCCGTTACCTCATCACGGGTCCGGGAGAGGTCGTGAGCGCCCATCTTGATTGTCTTGTCATCGACAAAGATACA
>Ga0105104_10002386_pt1 | contig 13746 bp, 12 predicted proteins | sample PPLLaktember2015_3_FD_87034 | JGI IMG/M metagenome (GOLD analysis project Ga0105104, IMG submission 87034) | Freshwater sediment microbial communities from Prairie Pothole Lake near Jamestown, North Dakota, USA - PPLs Lake P7 Core (6) Depth... | ecosystem: Environmental > Aquatic > Freshwater >...
AGGTCCACCACACCGTCCTCCAGCGCCGCCATCAGGGCAGGCAGCTTGAAAGTAGAGCCGGGTTCGGTGCTTTCACCAATGGCATAGTTTTGTATCTCCCTGTAATATCCGTTGTCATCCTTCCCCAGGTTTACCATGGCTTTCACCTCACCTGTACTCACCTCAAGGAGCACAACGGTTCCATGATGTGCGTCCTGTGAGATCAATTGCTGCATCAGGGCATTCTGGGCTACGTCCTGCAGGTTGATATTGAGCGTGGTAATGATATCTTCTCCATCGCGGGGCTCAATTTCGTTTCTCTCATTCATGGGCATCCAGACATCCCCGTTGAGGCGCTGCATGAGCCTGATTCCCTGTGTACCGGCCAGGTAATCATTGTAGGCACCTTCAATACCTACCACGTTTCCATAAGCATCTTTTGAGGTATATCCGATCACCCTGCCTGCAAGATCCCGGTGAGGCCTCACCCTTCTGTTTTCCTGCATGTAGATCAGTCCGCCCTTAAATCGTCCAAGGCGAAAGAGGGGAAATTTTTTCAGCTTTTTCAGCTGGATATAATTGACCCCGCTTTTGACCAGATGATAGCGTTTCCCTTTCTTCCTGGCTTCCACCAGGCTTTTTTTATAAGCTCCGGCCGGCTTATCGCCAAAAAGACGCGACAGGCAGATGGCAAGGGAATCAACACCCCGGTTGAACATGCGGTCCGTAAGGTTTTCACACCCTGCGTCAAAATGAATCTCGTAATAGGGAACAGAACTGGCCAGCAAACGGCCATCGGAAGCGTTGATACTGCCTCGGTTGGCGGCAATATTCATGGTTTTCAGCGAATAGGTATTGGCCTGGTCCTCCCATTTCTCTTTTTCAAATACCTGCAGGTACAGGATCCGTCCTATTATTATGAAGCCCAGCAGCAGAAAGGAAAGATATACCACCGTCACCCTGCGTAATATTTCGCGCTTTACCGACATCCCGTTTTACCTTCTCCTCAATTTTTTTGGTGGTTCCATCGATTCCTTCAGACCAAGGTTCCTTGCTTTTACAAGAGCAGCCACCTCAGATGGCCGGCTGATGTTCATCAGTTCCGATGTGGTGGTGATCTGTTCCGCACGCAGATTGCCCACCTCGGTTTTAAGTCCGGTGATCTGTCTCACCATGTATTCGGCATGGAACCTGTTGCCGATATAAATAACACCCAGGAAAGTGAGAAACAGCAGGTAGGGCAATTGCCTCACTATGTTTTCCCGTATGAGGATGGTACCATCCAGCAGTTCCCTTACCCTGAATTTCGGCTCTTCCGATCCTTCAACAATTTGTTCACCGGTATGGGAAGCTTTTTCCTTTGCCGTTATGGCGTGGTCTGTCTGGATATTATCTTCCTCCATTGACGAAATGCCGTCAGTAAATTCAATATGTCGTTTGTTGTAATTCATCACGTTTCTTTTTTTTCAGCAATGCGCAACCGGGCGCTTCTTGCCCTCGGGTTTTCAAGTACTTCATCTTCACCGGCAACAATGGGTTTCCGGGTGATCAGGGTGAAGGGCTCATACCCCCTGCCATAAATGTCCCGTTCCGGCTGCTCCCGGGTATTGCCCCAGCGCATAAAATTCTTGACCATCCTGTCTTCCAGGGAATGATAGCTGATAACAACCAGTCTGCCTCCCGGTTTCAGCAATTCAAGGGAATCATGCAGCAGGTCTTTCAGGTTCTCCAGCTCCCGGTTAACTTCAATCCGGATGGCCTGAAAAACTTTTGAAAAAAATTGGTTTTCAGCCTGCCTGGGTGCCAGGGTTCCGATGCAGTCAATGAGTTCGGTGGTGGAAACGATCCGGTGTGTTGTCCTCATCCTTCCGATAGAGGAAGCCAGTTTCCTTGCTTCATGCAGTTCACCGTATTCCCTGAAAATTCCTGCCAGACGGTCGATATCATACTCATTGACCACCGTTTCGGCGGTAAGCTTGCCATGCTGATTCATACGCATATCAAGGTCAGATTTGGTGCGGTAAGTAAATCCACGTGCCGGTTCGTTGAAATGATGGGATGAAACACCCAGGTCGGCAATGAGACCATCGATCTCTTCGACCCCGGCGTATTTCATATAGTTTTTCAGGAACCTGAAATTTCCGTGTATGAATTCAAACCGTTTATCCTGCGGCAGGTTTTTGATCGCATCTTCATCCTGGTCAAAAGCGTAAAGCTTTCCTATGTCCAGTGATTTAAGGATTTCAGCCGAATGTCCTCCTCCGCCAAAAGTGACGTCAACATATATTCCCGAGGGTTTTATGTTAAGTCCGTCAACACTTTCCCTCAGGAGAACCGGTATATGATAGGCACTCATTCACCCTTATCATTATTGAGGTTTCCCATGATTTTCTCAGCCAGCATTGCAAAATTCTCATCATGGCCTTCGATCTTATCATAGTCATCTTTAGTCCAGATCTCTATCTTTCCCAATTGCCCCGTCATCACTATTTCCCTATCGGCGCCGATCTCATCGAGCAGCCTTTTCGGGATCAGCAAACGGTTGTTGGCGTCCAGAACGAGCTCCGCAATGCCTTTGAAAAAGCCACGCAGGAATCTGCTGTGTTCCCGGTTATAAGGATTGGTATTCGTGCGGAGTACCTGGTTTTGTCTTTCCCATTCAACCATGGGAAATAAAACCAGACAGGGGTCAAATATGTCTTTCCTGATCACAAACCTGCCCTGCAAGGCACCGGCCATTTGCCTGATGAATGCGGAGGGAAGAAGCACCCGGCCTTTGTCATCAAGTTTACAGGTGAAATCACCGATGAAGTCTGTCATTGTCAGGTTTTCAAATTGGAAGGTAAAAATAGTATAATTATTCCCACTTTACTCCACCTCAACCCATTTTTTCCCACTTTGTTAATAACTTTTTCTGCAGTGTATTTATTGTGCGGCATTTCAGCTTTGTTTAAAATGAGATGCAGGGTTTTTCCAGGCTTTTTATAAATTTGAAAAAGAAATTGAACCGCGCCGCTTATGAACCAGGAACAACCGCCGGAAAGGATAAAGCCGATCAATGTCCGCCAGATTTTTTATGATAAAAATCCCGCCATGGCGCGGTTACTTCCAGGTTTTGTATTCCGTTACCTTGAAAGAATTGTGCACCAGCGCGATATCAATGAATTCCTCGAAAAGCACGGTGAAAAAATGGGTCTCGAGTTTGTCCGGGCGGCCATACAGGATTTTAATGTGAAGGTGGATATCCGGGGCGAGGAGAACCTGCCGGAAAAAGGCAGGTACATATTTGCTGCCAATCATCCGTTGGGGGGGTTTGACGGCATATTGCTTATGGATGTTTTAAGCCGGTATTATTCCGACTTTAAATTCCTCTCAAACGACCTGCTCATGAATATCATAAATCTCCATCCCCTGTTCATTCCCATTAACAAACATGGCAAGCAGGTGACGGATGCCGCCCGGAAACTTGATGAAGCATTTCAATCCGATACGCAGATCGTTACCTTTCCGGCGGGTTTCGTTTCGAGGAGCATCAATGGGGAAGTAATGGACCTGGTTTGGCATAAGAATTTTATTACCAAGGCCATATACTATAAACGGGATGTTATGCCCGTGCATTTTACGGGTCGCAATTCAACTTTCTTCTATACGTTATTTAAGATCAGGAAATTTCTCGGCATTAAAGCCAATCTTGAAATGTTTTACCTTGTTGATGAAACTTTCAGGCATCGTAACGATTCCCTGACGGTTACATTCGGAAAACCCATATCCTATGCTGTTTTTGATAAATCCAAAACAGGTCTTCAATGGGCAAAATGGGTGAAGGAGCAGGTTTATGCCCTGGGAGGTATTACCAGGGTTCCGGTATAAATGGTGAAGAAGTAACCGGTAAGTAACGGAAATGCATGATCGCAGAGATATTAGGTGTTTGGTATTCAGTATTCGGTGTTCGGTCTTGCAAGTCTTGCCAATCTTGCCAGTCATGAAATCCGGCATCTGGTTACCAATACCGGTATTTGGAAACTATATATTATTGCCGTCTGATTTAGCCTGCCTGCCAGCGCATGGCCCAAGCCGGTGTTTTACGCATTTTGTTAGACAGGTGTAATCCATGGCCACACTCAAAATTTTGTCATTTGAACCAAACAGTCCTGTCACGTGTACTGTGAAAAAAATCGTAAAAAATGCCAAAACCTGCCCGGTTTGTTTTCACACGATGGAACTATATACTAATTTTGATTTCAGTTGGCCTGCTGGTAACCGGCTATGTTTTGATGACCGGGACAGGCAATACGAGAAGTACCTCCTTTAATGAGGATATTTACAGTTTCCGAAGGATAACACTTTCACCCCTTATAATCCTCTGCGGATATGGTGTTCTCATTTATGCGATCATGTCGCTAAAAGGAAAATCCAAAGGAAAGAATGACCGTTCATAGAACCGTAAAATACAATCTTTTCAAGGATGAGGACCTGATGATCGCCGTTCACCGGGGTGAAACGGCTGCCTTTAATGAATTGTATTTCAGATATAATAAGAGACTTTTATACTACTTCTGCAGAATGCTGGGAAATTCACGTGAAACGGCCGGTGACTTTCTTCAGGATATCTTCATTAAGATAATTGAACGACCCGATCTTTTTGATCCCTCCCGTCGTTTTTGCACCTGGGTGTTTTCTGTAGCACACAACATGTGCAAGAATGAATACCGCCGCCTGGGCAAGCGAAAAAATATGGCCGTAGATGGAAACATCGATCAGTATTATGGTGATGGAGAAGCTTCAGAAAATGAAAACCAGCTTACGGCAGAACAGATCTTCAGGGAAATTAATGACCTGGATGAAGCCGAAAAGACTGTTTTCCTGCTGTATTACAGGGAAGATTTCTCTTTGCGCGAAATTAGCCAGGTATTGGGCTTACCGGAGGGGACCATTAAATCAAAGTTGTTTTACACAAGGAAAAAAATATCCAGGAAACTTCAGATAACGGAAAAAGACAAAAGATATGAAAAGACTTAAGTTTCTGATCAGAAACATTTATCGTATCCGGATCATAAAACCCAATGGTACACGTACGCTTATCAGTTATGAAGATCTTCCGGAAGGATCAGAAAATGAAATTCTGACTGATTCTGTGCTCCGGCGATGTGTGAAAGCGGATGAACTCAATTTTGAGGCAGATCCTCAATGGCAAACAATGCTTGCTGACCGGGTTGGGAAAAACGGCAGGCGCTATGTCTCTCAGAATTCAATGTTTGAAATGTTTTTACCGTTGTTTTCCCGGAAACATTTCGAACAAAGGTTGGCGTTGATCGGCATTGCCCTTGTTATTCTGATGGGGATAAGCACTACAAATAACCAGTCACCGGATAAAAATTTTAATTTTCATTACCTGGCTGATACGTTGAATGATACACAGGTCTATTTTCAGCCGGCTTCGGCAGATACCGCATTCAGGATGCGTTAAAGTTCTTCTTCAGAAATACATAACCGCGGGCGAAGTTCTAAATATGTCCTAACCTTGTCAATTCATTGAGGATATACCTTGAATACTTTATTTCATAGTCCACATCCTTTATCATACTACTGTTCAGTGAAGTATAATAATCCAGCTCCTTTTCCACCATATCCCTGTACTGTGCAATTATCCTCGCGGCTTTATCCGGTGAACCTGCCCGGTTATAGGCAGAGATAACCGGAAGCATAAAAATATCATAAGGCACGACCCTGTGTGGCATCAGTTTCATGCAATAATCAAGTACCTCAACCGCCCTGAGAGGGTTGCCCTGTTCGATATATTCACCGGCAAGCCGGGCAAAACATTGTCTTATGCCTGTGATGGCTGTAGTTCTGATGCAGTTGTAATCCATAAATACCCCAGGATCATTCATATTGCCCCATCTGAATTCTTTCATCAGCTTTTTGTAAAGTTCATCCGCATCAATGCTTCCGATACCGGAGGACGAATCGGGATCATATCTTGAGTGGACCAGCCTGAATGCAAATCCGTCCAGTTTGAGATAGTCTTTCAGGCCAAGCTCTCCGGGTACCTGAGCGGATAAGAAATACACCGGACGCTGCCAGTTATTGGTAGCGAGGATATCCAGAAGCACCAGGTCCTTTTTCCACAGGTAATTCGTATTAACGGTGAAATCTACCGGGGATGTTCCGGATAGGGTTGTATCCGCGGGTAAGCGAAACAGGTTTGTCGGATAATAATTGATATCGGAATCATTATCGGTCCGCAATTTGACCCTGGGATCATCACTGCCGATAAACTCAATAACGTCCTTAAGATTAACTATCTGACCGGTCCTTTTATAATAAGGCACCGAGTTGATTTTTCCTGAAGCATATTTTTCGAACCGGATTGTCATGGGTACCGGGGCTGCCTTGTATTGCCAGTTCTGCAGTTGCCGGATATACCAGTCTGCACTCAGGAAAGGGGCCAGGATGACCCTGACATCAGTCCTTATGCCCTCAACCTCCTGAAGATACCAGAGGGGATAGGTATCGTTATCCGCATTGGTGAACAAAATGGCATTTGGAGCACAAGAATTCAGATAATTGTAAGCTATATCCCTTGCCACATAACGGCGGGACCTGTCGTGATCATCGTGGTTCTCAAGGGCCATGAGCAAAGGGACAAAGATCACACAAAACGATATGCCTGATATCAGGGCGATCATGGTCGGAATTCTCCTTCGCAAGAATTGAATGATCCCTGTACAACCCAATCCGATCCATATACAAAATACATAAAACGATCCGCCGGTGGCGTAATCCCTCTCCCTAGGGGTTACCGGGATCTCATTCAAATAAACTACAACTGCTGCTCCCGTTAATATGAAGAAGAACAGGACAACTATAAAATTTTTGCGTTCACGCTTAAATTGATGGATTAACCCGATAATGCCAAGAAGGAGAGGCAAAAAATAATATTTGTTTCTTCCCTGGTTGGCCTTAAGGGTTTCCGGATAGTTTTCAACAAGCCCTAGCCTCCATTCATCCAGGAATTGTATTCCGCTGATCCAGTTACCGTTCAGAATACCGCCGTTACCCTGGTTCTCCGTTTGTCTTCCGGCAAAATTCCACATGAAATACCGGAAATACATATACCCGAGCTGGTACCTGATAAAGAAACGCAGGTTTTCATGGAATGTCGGTTTAATGATTAATTCACTTTTTCCTTCCCGGTTCAGGACTGGCACCTTGCTTCCTTTAATATGTCCCCATCTCCTGTAAGCGGCGATGTCCCCGGGATCGTCACTTGACATTCTTGGGAAAAGTGTCATAAATCTCTTATCATACAGGTACCTTCCGTTTTGCTCAGATTTGGAGTACCTTCCATCCATGGGAACAAAGGTGTGCCGCTTTTTATATCCGGTGACCGGGGCGTTGTAATATGGACCATATAGTAACGGACGCATGATATATTGTTCTCGGGAAATATATGCCAGCAGACTGAAAGGATCCGTAACACGGTTCAGATTAATGGGGGGATTGGCGGCAGCCCTCACAGATAGTGTAATATAGGAGGAATAACCGAGGCAAAACACAAGCAGGGCCAGGACAATTTTGTTCAGGTTGACCTTATTGTATTGATGACTGAATTTCAGCAGGAACAGGAATGCAAAGAACAAAGCAGCCAAATAGAATACTGACCCTGAATTGAAAGGAAGTCCGAATCCATTGACAAACAAAAGGTCGAACCATGCAGCCATCCGGACGAGCAAAGGAATTAATACAAAAACAACAAGACACAACAGGGCAAAAGAAATAAACAGGGCTGTCAGTATTCCTTTCAATCCTGATTTGTATTTTTTGAAATAGTATACAAGGGCTATGGCCGGAATAGTGAGCAGGTTTAAAAGATGAACACCTATGGAAAGTCCCATAAGGAAAGCAATCAGAATAATCCATCTGTCGGAAGCATCCTCCCGGGAAGACTCTTCCCATTTCAATATAGCCCAGAATACAACCGCTGTGAAAAGTGAAGAAGTGGCATACACCTCACCTTCAACCGCGGAAAACCAGAAGGTATCTGAAAAAGTGCAGGCCAGTGCACCTGAAAAACCCGAAGAAAGAATAATAATATTGCGAAAGACAGATGAGGTTTTGTCATCAACCAATATTTTACCGGACAGACGTGTAATGGTCCAGAAAAGAAACATAATGGTCAGGGATGAGGCCAGGGCAGAGAGGCTGTTTATCATCCTGGCCACCGATTCAGTATGGTTCCCGGCAAACAGGGAGGCCAACCTGCCCAGGAGGAGAAAGAAAGGCGCGCCCGGCTGATGCCCGACTTCCAATTTATAGGCGCAGGAAATAAACTCACCGCAATCCCAGAAACTTACTGTCGGTTCAAGGGTATTTAAATAGACTGCCGCGGCAACAATGAACACTGCCCAGCCGCACCATGTGTTGATTTTTTTGAAATGCATATTCCATCGGGTATTATGCATTTCAGTACACCGTGAAACCACCCGTGGTTCAACGGAAAACTAATCTTTTTCAGTCGAAAAGCTTCACTGCCTCATCCTGCATCAAAACCCAGATCGAATAGACTCCTTTAAGGGTTCCCAGGGGAAAATTCAGGCATCCGATGGCTGCAATGACCAAAACCAGCACCCGTGCCCATTTGCGGAAATTCAACAAACCTATTCCGCCAAGCAATCCCAGTAAAGAAACAATTAACATGATCAGGGGAAGTGAAATGGCCAGGAATTTTAGGATTGCACCGGCTACATCCACATCTGCAACATAGGAACATACAAAATTCAGGGCGAAAAAAACAATCAGCCCACCTAGAATACCAAGTGTGCTGAATCCTATTTGCAGCGCAGCAACCAGGGTCACATGCTTTTTCATTGTTGACTCTTCCATTTGAGTATTATTAATAGGGTTTAGGGTCTTTAAAATTATAACCATATCAAGTATACTGAATTTTTTCCTTTTCTGGAAAAAAAAGTGATAAAGTCTTTGCTTTAAGGTTTGTTGCGGGTATCTGGCAGGTTGGAAAATTTCACTATATATTTGCTTATTAAAATGACAGGCAGACGTTTATCTGACTTAAACCTCAAAGACATGAAAATTTTCCATACCATGTGTATCATTGCATTGCTGCAATCCACCGTGCTTCTTGCACAGAAGCCGATCATAATTACAGATGACAGTGTAACATACCGCAACCTGAAACATCCCGGAGTTTCTGTTACCGTTCCTGAAGTCAGTTATGAATCTTTCCAAAAGTCGTGGGTTAAGGAAATGGAGTCGGGCACCAAATCAAAAGCGGTTTATGAAAACGGTGAATGGTACATATTTGGTGCAAATATAAAATCTGTGGTGCCAACGCCTGTCAATATTTACAGTAAAATAGCAAACCAGGATTCATCTGTCAGGCTTATGGTATCCATTGAATTGAAAAAGGATATTTATATAGAAAAAAATTCCGGCGAAACGGAGCTGGCCAAATTAAAAAACTATCTGAAGAAGTATGCCAAGGAGAGGTACAGTCAGGTTGCACATGAGCAGCTAAAGACGGAACAGGACAAGCTCAGGGACCTGGAAAGGGAACTTTCATCCTATCAGAAGGACGAATCAGATCTCAGCAGGTCAATACGCTCCAATGAAAAAACCATCAAGGATGAACAGGATAATCTGGCTGAACTCAATGAAGAACTGAATACTCTTTCATCGGAGCTTGCGACCCAGAATGCACAATTTGCGGAACTTACGGAAGATGCCGCCAAAACGGAAAGGGCTAAATATATTAAAGAGCTTGAAAAACGGAACAAAAAGCTGGCAAACGACATTACATCGGCCGAAAACAGGATCAGCAAAGCTAATTCTGAAATCAGGAAAGCGAATTCCGAAATCCCGGATAAGCAGAAGCTTCAAAAGGAAGTAAGGGAAAAAATAAATGTACAAAAGCCTGTTGTCAGCAGGTTTGAATACAAATACAATACAATAATGGCATATTAGTTCCGGAGATGAAATGCCTGCCTCATGCAAAGATCATTCTGAACAGCATAAACAATAATCCTGAAAGCAGGATGGTTACAGGCAGAGTGATAAGCCAGGCGATCCCGATAGAAGCCACAGTCTTCTTCTGAAGGTTTTTCAACCCGTTGCCGGAAACCATGCTGCCGGCGACCCCGGAAGACAATACATGGGTTGTACTGACTGGAAGTCCAAGGAGGCTGGAAACAGAAATTGTACTTGCCGCGATCAATTCAGCACTGGCACCCTGGGCGTAGGTAAGATGGGTTTTACCGATCTTTTCACCGATCGTTACCACAATCCTTTTCCAACCTACCATTGTACCCAGTCCAAGGGCCAGGGAAATAATCAATATCACCCACCAGGGGGAATACTCTGTATAGGTTTTCAGTTCACTTACCTCTTTATGGAAACCACTGATCCATTGTTGATCGGATGGAGAGGAAGCATTACTCCTCAGGTTTTTCAACATGGACTCCGATTGCTTGGCCAGAATAAGAATATCCCGCCTTGCATTCAGGAGGGTTATACGGGAGAGCTTGTCGAATGAACCGATGCCGGTGAAAATATGTGCCAGTGTATCGGTTTCGGCATTTATAAAATTATAATCTGTTTTATAAGCAGCATCGAGCCTGCTCGTATCCAACCGGGCCAGCATGGCCTGCATATTTGAGATATTATCCTCCAGCCTGAAAGGATCCTTGCTATGGTCAAGGGCAAAACGCATGGGGACTATGGCTATCAGAATGATCATGATCAAACCGACACCTTTCTGCCCGTCGTTGGAGCCATGGGAAAAGCTCACACTTGTACAGGTGAGAATCAGGATGGACCTGATCCAGACAGGGGGTGGCTTTTTGGCAGGAGGCTCCTTAAATATGGTCTTGTTCTTAATGGTTTTTTGTAAAACATACATCAGTAACATGGCAAGGAGGAAACCAAATACCGGGGAGATCAGAAGTGACAGCCCCACATCCTTAACCTTGTTCCAGTTCAGAATAATATTATGACTGCCTGGGAGCAGCATGTAGGCTATTCCCACCCCGAATATCGATCCGATAAGCGTATGTGAGCTTGAACAGGGTATGCCAAGATACCAGGTGCTCATATTCCATATGATGGCCGTTATGATGAGCGCCATGATCATGGAAAGGCTATGATAAATATTATTGTCCGTCAGGGCTTCCACCGGGAGAAGATTGATAATCCCTATTGCCACAGCTATTCCCCCGACATTTACGCCGATAAAATTCCAGATTCCGGACCAGATTACAGCAACCCGGGGTTTAAGGGAATGGGTATAAATTACTGTGGCAACTGCATTGGCAGTATCATGGAAACCGTTGATGAATTCAAAAATGAGTGCGGCTGAAATACAACAAAGTAAAAGTAAGGTAAGGGGCGTGTCAAGTCCGAACATAAAATGATAATTTCCGCACGACAAATATAAAATTGTTAATTTTATTTTAATAACTAACGGCGTATTTAGTTTAAAATAGTTTAATTTTCCGCTTTTGCAAGGGTTTACATCTGGGATCCAGCCATAATTGAGAGAACATGTATACTGAATTTGAAAAAAAGGTCTACGGCAAGTCGAAACTGAGGACAAAGATGCGGGGGGTTAGAAACTTTCTGCTGGCCTTACTGGGCTTGTTTTTTATCACAGTTGCCTTTACTATTGTAATTGATGTAAACGGAGCCATCGGGGACGGCATGAAAAATGTCCGGTACGGGTTGTTTTCGCTGGGACTCATTATCAGCGGTACCGCCATTATTCTTACCCTTTTTTATAAAAGCAAAAAGTAATCATTGACATTAACTTTCTCCTGCACATAAGGTTGTGAGCAGATCACACGCAGATGAGACGGAATTAATCGGCTCACATGTCAATGTCAGTTTACTGTTCTGTTCCTTCATCCTGAACAACCGCGGTTGTTTCTGTACAAAAGCAAGTATAAGACTAAAAGTTTTTGATTTGTAGAGCGGTGAATCCGGATCGGATACAAAATACCCGATCATTTTCCCGTTTTTCAGAACAATTTTTTCAAATCCCAGCCTGTTCGCCATCCAACGCAGATTTACCACCATCAGAAGTTCCCGGCTGGGAACCGGCAGAGGGCCAAAACGATCAGTAAGTCCTTCTTCAAACCTGTCCAGGTCCGCCTGGTTCTGTATCTGGTCCAGTTCACGGTAAAGGTTCATCCTTTCCGAGATGTTACTGATATATTCATCAGGCAAAAGCAACTCAAGGTCAGTGTCAATCTGGCAGTCTTCCGAAAACACCGTTTCACCCTGGTGATCCTTTTTTTCCAATGGTGCAAACAAACCGGGATACTCCGCTTCCTTGAGTTCCTGAATTGCTTCACCCAGGATCCGGTTGTATGTTTCAAATCCAATATCGGCAATGAATCCGCTTTGTTCTCCCCCAAGCATATTTCCTGCCCCCCGGATGTCAAGGTCCTGCAGCGCAATGTGAAAACCACTTCCCAGTTCGGACAGTTCTTCTATTGCCTTCAGGCGGCGCCTGGCTTCCGGGGTCAGGGTTGTCGGCGGGGGCGACAATAGATAACAAAAGGCCCTTTTATTGGATCTTCCCACCCTGCCACGCAGCTGATGCAGATCGCTCAACCCGAAATGATGGGCATTATTGATGAATATTGTATTGGCATTGGGTATGTCCAGCCCTGATTCAATAATGGCTGTTGCCACCAGCACGTCATAATCACCGCTGATAAATTCGGTCATCGTTTTTTCCAACAGGGGTCCTTCCATCTGGCCATGGGCAACACAGGTCTTTATTCCGGGGCATAATTTGCGGATAAGTGTTTCCACTTCACTGATGTTCTGAACCCTGTTGTGGATGAAAAACACCTGACCGCCCCGGGACACCTCATAGTCAATTCCTTCACGGACTATGTCATCATTAAAGGTGTGAAGTTCCGTTACAATGGGATGCCGGTTAGGAGGCGGCGTATTTATGACAGACAGGTCACGCGCTCCCATCAGCGAGAATTGCAGAGTCCGGGGAATAGGGGTGGCTGTGAGCGTCAGGGTATCTACGTTGAGCTTAAGGTTTTTCAGTTTCTCCTTGGCAGTAACACCAAATTTCTGTTCTTCATCGATCACCAGCAACCCCAGGTCCCTGAACCGGATATCAGCGCCGAGAAGCCTGTGGGTCCCAATGATAATGTCAATTTTACCTGCCGAAAGACGCCTGAGGATCTCCGTTTGCTGACCGGCTTTTTTGAACCGGTTGATGTATTCAACATTGCATGGAAAGTCCTTTAACCGGTCCCGGAATGTATGATAATGTTGCAGGGCAAGTATGGTGGTGGGAACGAGTATAGCCACCTGCTTGCTGTCGGCTACCGCCTTGAAGGCTGCACGGACAGCGACCTCTGTTTTACCAAAACCCACATCACCGCAGATTAGCCGGTCCATTGGATTTTCGGATTCCATATCATCTTTGATAGCCCGGGTTGCTTTTACCTGGTCCGGTGTATCTTCATAAATGAACGAAGCCTCCAATTCGGTCTGCATGTAGGTGTCGGGTGCAAAGCCGAATCCTTTCTGTATTTTGCGCCTTGCGTACAGATTTATCAATTCCCTGGCAATATCCTTGATCTTCCGTCTTGTATTCTGTTTGAGTCTCTGCCAGGCTCCTGTTCCCAGTTTATACAACCGCGGCGGTTCATTTTCCTTACCCTTGTATTTTGAAATTCGGTGCAATGAATGTATGCTGACATACAAAACATCATTATCCTG
>Ga0105104_10002388_pt1 | contig 13742 bp, 11 predicted proteins | sample PPLLaktember2015_3_FD_87034 | JGI IMG/M metagenome (GOLD analysis project Ga0105104, IMG submission 87034) | Freshwater sediment microbial communities from Prairie Pothole Lake near Jamestown, North Dakota, USA - PPLs Lake P7 Core (6) Depth... | ecosystem: Environmental > Aquatic > Freshwater >...
CCCGCGATATTCAAACCAAGCGCTTTCATAATAACAATATCGACATTATTTGCAATGCTGATATGCATGTGGGGGAAATCAGGCAATTCTGCAGACTGCAAGAGGAAGGTCAGCGTTTGATCCGAGCCGCAATGACACAGCTCAACTTGTCGGCGCGGGCTTATCATCGCATCCTGAAGCTGGCGCGCACGATTGCAGACTTAGTGGGGTGTGAGGAGATTCAATCTGTGCACTTGGCAGAGGCGCTATAGTATCGACCAAAGTTGATGATGGGGTAGATGCTGATCTGTTTTCATATAATGTAGACCCGAGAGTGCGCCGGCAGGAGCCGCACGGTGGCTGAATCGCTGATGATAGGGTGATGATATCTTGTGTGCGTTTGACATGAATATGAGCAGGAGGTCATCTGGGTGTTCCCGCCATATCCAGAACTCAGGTTTTGTGCAGCGTTTTTGCAGTGTACAATTTGCTTTTATTTGAGTCTGGTAGAGGTTCATGCCTGTTGATTACACCCTTTCGTTCCGTCTTTTGGGAACATTTGAAATCAGGTCCACCCGTGCAGACGAACCTATCGCATTACGTCGCCTGACGCGCGCTGTCATCGCTCACCTGGCTGCAACGAACCAAACCCATTCCCGGCAGACACTGATGGATTGGTTTTGTCAGGAGGCGGAAGATCCACCGCGCGCACTCCGTTCGCTCTTGAGTCGGCTGCGGCGACGGATAGGAACGGAGGCACTCTTAACTGAGGGGAATACGGTCCGATTCAACCCCGCTGTAGGTTGGGTGGATTGTGTTGAGTTTGCCCAACACTTGGAAGCCGACCTCAACACCCTTCCGCTTGACATCCTTTCCATGATGGTTGATCTCTACCGGGGGGAGTTTCTTGAAAATGTCAGCCTGCGCAGTTCGCCTGAATTTGAGCATTGGATGTTGGGTGAACGCGCCCGTTACCACCAGCTTTACCAGCGCGGCCTGGGCGAGCTGATTGACCGCCTAACCAGACGAGGGGAGATCGACGCGGCAATCCTGCGTGCCCAACAATTGGTCCGCAGCGACCCTTTGATGGAAGAAGCACACAAACACTTGATGTGGTTGTACGCCCACAACGGCCAACGCGAGGCTGCTATCGATCAGTTCGAGCAGTGTCGTCAAACCCTGCAACGGGAACTAGCTGTCGAGCCAACCCCAGAATTGCACGTGCTTCGGGATGAAATCACTGCTGGACAGCTTAGCCTGCCTCTCCCGCTGGCGAAGCCTGGGAGCATATGGGTTCCTACGCCACCGGAGCGGGGAGATTTTGTCGGCCGCGCCACTGAATTGGCCCAACTGGTTCAAGCATGGACGGAGGTACATCCAGGCCGCGTCTCGGTCGTGCTTCTGGATGCAGAGGCCGGCATGGGCAAGACCCGCCTCGTTCAGGAGTTCGCTCGGACGATCCCGGAAGCCGACTTTCTGGTCGGGGAGTGTTATGAGTCGGCGCGTGTCCTGGCATATTTCCCTTGGCTGGAAGTGTTAGAGCAAAGACTGGCCCGCCTGGATGAAACCAGCTTGCAACATCTTTCTGCGTTCGCCCTGGATTACCTGGCTCGCTTAAGCCCTGCCATAGCCCGCCGCTTTCAGCGAAGAAAACCGGCCAGGGTTCCCCATTCTGGCGGGGAACTGAGCCGCCTGTTTGCAGCCATAGGCGAGTTTCTTCTGGAATTGCCGGAGACGCCACCGGAACCTTATTTTCGCCCGCTGATCCTGTTTGTGGATAACCTCCAGTGGGCGGACGATGCCAGTTTACAGTTATTCCATTTTCTGGCCCGCCGTAACCCGCCAGGGAAAGTCCTGCTCATAGGCGCACAACGGACGGAGGAGGCGGATGAGGTATCCCGGCTTCAAACATTGCTGGACGATTTGTTACACCACTCGTTCTCCCGCTTGAACCTGTCTCCCCTCAATCGCCGGGCCATCACCGAATTGAGCACCCAGCTTTGGCCCTCCCTGCCGGAGGGTTTCCGGCCTCACGTCTGCGATCTTTTGATGAAAGCGACGGGAGGCAATCCCTTTTTTGTTTCTGAGATCTTGCGCGAACTTGCCAATACTGCCGAAGTTCCTTCTGCCTTGCCGATCCCGAAAACGGTGCAGGAATTGATCCGGCGGCGTTTGTCTTTATTTCCGGAGAGTGTCCGTCAAGTGGTGGAAGCGTTGGCCGTGTTGGGATCGCCATCAACGCCCGCCCAACTCCGGCAAACCAGCGGGCGTAGCGAAGAAGAAACCATCACAGCGATTGACTTATCCCTGAAGCGAGGTCTTCTGGAGCTTTGGGCCGAAGCCGGTCTCAACCGATATGATTTTGTACATGACCTGATGCGGGAAGTGGTGGTGGGCCAGTTGACTCCCATCCGGCGTCAGGTGCTCCATCGCCGAGCGGCGCGTTCTCTGGAAAGAATCAGTGCCCCGGCTGCGACGCTGGCCTACCACTGGCGCATGGCCGGAAATGATGAAAAAGAAGGGCATTTTGCGAGGTTGGCCGGAGAACAGGCCGCTGCCATTTACGCAAACGAAGATGCCATCCATTACCTGGAACGCGCACTGGTCCTGGAGAAGAATGCCAACCAACATCTCCATCTGATGGAGAAATTAGGGGAGGTCTGGATGTTGATCAGCATGTGGGACAAGGCCGAAGCGATTTTCACTCAGACGCTAGCGTTGGCTGAAACGGTACACAATCAGCGCGCTCAAGCGCGCTGCCGGGTAGCCTTGGGCCGATTGGCACGTGTGAAAAGCGACTATGCCGCAGCCATGGCGTGGCTGGAACAAGCGCGGGCAGATTACCAGGCGCTTGATGATCAGCAGGGTGTGGCGGAGACATTGTGGGGCATGGGCGCCGTGTACTGGTCGCAATTAGATTATCCCAGCGCCCTAGCCTGTTTCCAAGAGCAGTTAGCGATGGCCCGCCGCCTAGGGGATCGGCAGGGAATCGGCAAAGCCGTAGGCAGCATGGCCGTTGCCTATACCGAATACGGCGATTATGCTCATGCCCTGACCTGCTACAGCGAACGGCTGCAGATTGACCTGGCACTTAATGACCGCTTGAGCCTGGCCAAGACAGTCGGCAACATGGGTATCGTATATGCTGAGCTTGGTGATGATGCCCAGGCCCTGGTCTGTTATCACTTCTTATTGAGATCTGCCCTGGAGCTGGGCGACCGCCAGAGCGTTTGTGTGGCTGTCGGCAATATGATCCACGTCTACACCGTGCAGGGCGAGTATGCGGTTGCCGGACGATTGTCACACCAGGCGATAGCACTGGGCCACGCTTTGAATGTCCCTCTCTATTTATGCGAGTTTTTATATACCAGCGCGGATCTGTTAGCCCGTCAGAACCGGTACGCCCAAGCCCTGGCGCTGAACAACGAAGCCAGCGAAATGGCCGCTAACATCGGCCGCACAGATATTCAATTACCGGCGCGCTTGCTATCTGTTCGGCTGGGACTGGCTATGGGTGATCTCGATAATGGTACAGCCATCAACACTTTGAAATCAATGCTGGACGCCTGGCCCGAAGACCACGAGCAAGCGGCGATTTCGTATGAGCTTTGGCACCTCGACAAAAGCGATGCAATGCTGCACCAGCGGACGGCTGAGGGATACCGGAAGCTGTACGCCAGAATGCCCAATGTCACGTACCGGCGGCGCTACGAAGAATTGGCCGGAGAGGGGTTGCCGTCACCCCCATTGTTGCCAGCCCTCCCTGAGGGAATAGCAAGAGACCCAATTAACCTGGAATCTCTATTGGCGAAAGTGGAGGAGATGATCACGTTGCTACTGGATGGGAGCAGCCTGTAATCCGTGTTTCCGCGTAGCCCTTGGCCGAGAGCGATAAGTCGTTCTCGGTTTTCTTTTTTCCCCGACACGATATAGACACGCTTATAGACACGCCTTCCGGCTAGAGTGCTGTTAAGCCTGGAGGCAGTCAATGACCCAACAAAGCAATCGCAGCCTAATGGAATCCTTTGCATTAGAGCGCGACCCGGCGGTGCTGGCGGACGATGTCATCCTGCACGATCAAGCCCAGGAGCGTTCCTTTTGCGGGCGCGAGGCGGTGGCAGCTTTCCTCAACGCCTTTTTCGCTCAGGGCTTGGCGCGAACTCAGACCAAGGTAGAGATGGCAATCATTGACGAAACAAATGCGGCCTTGGAGTTCACATTTCACGGATGGCACGAGGGAGTCTTTATGGGGATTCCTCCAACACGGCAGGAAGTAAACCTGCCTATGGTTATGCTCTGCCAGATGGAGTCCGGGCGGATCAAACAGGCCGCGCTGTACTACAACGCTGGCACTCTCTTGCGACAGTTGGGCCTGGCGTTGTGAGCAAACCGGTAGTCGGGCTAAGGACGTAAGTCTCGCTCCTACAAATTCAGCGTCAAGGAGGCGCATCATGATGAAACTGCATCAGATGAATCGGGCAGCCCTCGGGGACATTGAGCTTGAGTATGAGGTCCGGGGAGAAGGAGAGCCGGTGGTGCTGATTCACCCTGGCCACTTCGCCAGTTGGTTCATGCCTTTGTTGGATGAGCCGGTCCTTACGGATCATTACCGTGTGCTTAGATATCATCGCGTCAGCAGTGCGGGCAGCAGCCACATCGCGGGTCCGGTCAGCATTGCCCGGCACGCTGCCCACTGTCGATTGCTGATGCGTCATCTTGGGATCGAGCGGGCGCACGTCGTCGGCCACTCCTCGAGCGGGAACGTCGCCCTACAACTAGCTCTGGATGCCCCAGACGCGGTGCACTCCCTCGCCATCCTGGAACCGGCGCTGTTTTCCGTGCCAAGCGCCGAGACATCAAGGCGATTCGTTGGGACAGCCGTCCAACTTTACCGCGCGGACGACAAGGCAGGGGCCATTGATACCTTTTTGCGGGGGGTCTGCGGGCCGGGCTATCGCGCCGTGTTGGATCAGGCGCTGCTGGGGGCTTTCGACCAACACGTGGCTGACGCAGATACGTTCTTCAGCCAAGAGATGCCTGCTTTGCAGCAGTGGGCATTCACGCAGGATGACGCTAAGCGCATCCTCCAGCCGACGTTGGCGGTTGTGAGCACGGGGAGTCTGGAGCTTGATCCGATTTGGGGGGAGCGACAGCAGCTACTGCTCGATTGGCTGCCCAACGTCGAGCCGTTTGTGCTTTCCGAGGCGACGCACTTGCTGCAAGTCGAGAATCCTCGCGGCATGGCGGCGGGCCTGGTCGCCTTTTTCGCCCGCCATTCGCTCTCACGGGCTTCGGTGGACGATTGACAAGATGGGTGCCAAGCTGGCAAACGGAGTGCGGCTGCGGATCGTGTGGAAACCAATGTTATTTATACGGTAGCAAGGAGAAATGTATCATGACAACTGATCAATCTGTTGACCCTAACGCATTCCGGGCATTTGAACATGCCGGTTGGCAAAGCGTTGCCGCGCTGTATGGCAAGGATTTTGGTAAGCTCACCTCACAGACAAGTGATCCTCTTCTCGATGCGGTCGAGGTAAGGAACGGCGTACGCGTGCTGGATATGGCGACCGGGCCAGGTTATATTGCTGGAGCAGCGGGACAGCGAGGCGCAAATGTCGTCGGAATGGATTTCTCAAGCGCAATGATCGCCGAAGCCCGGCGACGCTATCCAAACGTTGAGTTTCGTGAGGGTGACGCAGAGGTGTTGCCCTTCCCGGACGAAACCTTCGACGCAGTGACCATGAACTTCGGTTTATTACATGTAGGGAAGCCCGAGCAAGCCGTGCGGGAGGTGTACCGCGTCCTCCGCCCCGGCAGCAAGTTTGGCTTCACCGTCTGGGCCAATCCCGATCAGGCGGTAGGATTGGGCATCGTGCTTCGTGCAATTCAAGCCCATGGCAACATGGATGTCCCCCTGCCGCCCGGTCCCCCTTTCTTCAGATTCAGCGATCCAGCCGAGTGCGAGCATGTGTTGTACGAAGCTGGCTTCGAGACGCCCAATGTCATCCAGATCCCTCTGGTATGGCAGCTCAACTCTCCCGACGCGGTATTTGAAACGTTGTATGACGGTACGGTACGGACCGCCGGCCTGCTGCGCGCCCAAACTCCTGAAGCGTTGGAAGCAATTCGCGCTGCGATCGCGAATGCAGCCCGCGCCTTCCAGCACGGAGACATCCTTGAGTTACCTATGCCTGCAGTTTTGGCGTCGGCGGTGAAGGTGTGAAGGGACACCTTTGGTTCTAGGGATGTGAAGCCTCCTGTTTGCTGATTCAGTTTTTGACCCATGATACTCGAATGGATTAATACACTCGGACCGATCCTCCTCTCCTGGCCGGTTGTAGGTTTGATTGCGATTCTGATCTTTCGTAAACCCCTCCACGCTCTGGCAGATCGGTTCTTAGGGGACGACGTTCAGCGAGTTAAGTTCGGGGCTATCGAATTGGAGCGGGTCAGAGTGGAAGTCAACCAAACCAAGAGCCTGATCGAGCAGCTTTATGTACTCTCCATGTCGGAGGATGCGTTTGGTCAATTGAAAAAACTCAGTACGGATTCGTTTGGCGCTTTTTGGCTTGATCCCGATTTGAGAGTGGGGCTAGCTCCGGAACTCACCTACTTTAAAATCCTCGGTTATATCCGGTTTGACCGTGACGCAAATGTCGTAGATGTGCGCGATCTCCCAAAAGGCAACCATCCCGAAGACGACCTTTCCCGCTACATTCGCGTCACGAAGCAGGGCCATGATTTTATTGCCCTCCGAGAGCAGGCACGGAAAGAGCAAAATAAGGGTTGATTTCCATTCTTCTCCACAGAGAGACGCGGTTGATCAACCTTCACAGTTTTGGAAGCAATGAGATCACCATTCACCAAGAATTCGCACCTTATCTTACCAGTCCAGCCTTCCCAGGCCCGGGTATCCTATTGGGTGTATACGGCTATTCCCATATGTTATGCGACTCTATTGAGACGCCTCATTGAACTTGATCGATAGAGGTTTTTGGGGTTGCAAACAAATAATTAGCCGCCAAGACTAATCGCCTGTCCTTCATAGTACATGAAAAATATGTCCGATTGTGTACATCCCTGCCCCTGCGGCTATTACGGTGACTCACAAAAGCCCTGTACCTGCGCACATGCGCTGGTCACGAAATATCAAAAGCGGATTTCCGGTCCCCTGCTCGATAGAATTGATATCCACATCGAAGTCCGCGTATAGATTACGAAAAGCTGAGCGGAGATCGAGTGGGCGAATCAAGTGCATCGATCCGCGCAAGAGTGCAGGCCGCCAGGAACATCCAACAAGCCCGATTTACCAATTCCCAATCTACCGATATCATCTGCAACGCCGACATGCGCGTCGGGGAGATCCGGCGCTTTTGCCGGTTGCCGGACGAGGGTCAGCGTTTGATGCGGGCGGCGATGACGCAGCTCAATCTTTCGGCGCGTGCATATCATCGCATCCTGAAACTGGCGCGCACGATTGCCGATTTAGCGGGGAGTGATGAGATCCAATCTGCACATCTGGCGGAGGCATTGCAATACAGGCCAAAGCTTATGACAAGCTAGAAACGTTTAGGGCTGGGAGAATAACAGGGGATTGGCATGAGATATCAGCCAGTCATTTCAAAAACAACAACTTTAACTGGCGGATTACAATCCCTGCGAATACTACTGCGACAGTATATGTGCCTGCGAAAGATGAGTCTCATATCACGGAAAGTGGACAGCCTGCCGAAGGTGCAGCCGGGATAACTTTTTTACGTATGGAAAATGGGTTTGCTGTTTTTTATGCCGTATCTGGTTCATACAATTTTTCCAGCTGATTGATTTAAAACCGGCCTGCGAACATTTTTACAAGATTAGGGGGATTTCCTCTTCTCAGATTCCACGAATTGGCCAATCTTTATTACTTTAAAATACTGTATTGACAAAAAACAACAAAATTGATATCATGCCGTTGTCGAATTCAAAAAAATTCAACAAATTTCAACAAAGGATGGCTCGTGACTACGTACGAACGTCGCCAATCTCTGTTAGACATATTACGCAAACAACCAGGCATGCGCGTGCCGGAGCTGGCGCTCGCATTGGATGTTTCAGAGGGCACGGTTCGGAACGACCTGAATGCTCTTGAACAGCAGGGAATGCTGATGCGAGTGCATGGGGGAGCTGTTCTCAATCAGCAGGATCCGTTCCAAAATAATTCCTTTGTCAGACGTTATCAACAACATGCAGCTGCCAAACTTGCGATTGCGCGTGAGGCGGCTGTTTTGGTTAATGATGGTGACTCTATCTTGATGGACGCGAGTAGTACAGCCTATTACTTTGCCAAGGCATTAGCCGAACGTCGTCGTCTGCGCGTAATGACGAATGGCTTTGAAGTGGCTCGTGAACTGGCTCGAAATACAACAAACACGGTCATACTGATTGGGGGAGTTGTGAATAGCGAATCTTCATCGGTAACGGGATTGTTGAGCGAGCATATTATCGAGGAATTACATATTCAGAAAGCATTTCTTTCCTGCAGTGGTTTCAGCCTGGAGCGCGGCATGACGGAGGTTCATCTGGCTGAGGCGCAATTGAAGCGGAAAGTAATCGAGTCATCGCAGCAATTGTTTGCGCTAATAGACTCATCCAAGTTCGGCAAGGAGGACTTCACTTCCTTCGCGCGCCCCGAGAAGATCACCTGCTTGTTCACTGATAACCACTTGTCCGCAGAGGCCGCTGAACGGTTACAACAGGCAGGAATTGAATTTACGATTTGCGAAGAAGAGGCATCGCTCGTCAAATGAGTGAACACATACTTGAACTAAAAAAAATCAGCAAAAGCTTTTCAGGGGTCGAGGTGCTGCACGAAGTCTCTTTTGCGTTGCGCACCGGCGAGGTCCATGCCCTGTTGGGAGAAAATGGTGCAGGGAAATCAACCCTGGTAAAGATCGTCACAGGCGTTCATCATCCGGATAAGGGTGAGATCCTTTTGAACGGCAGACCCGTACATTTCAGCGACGCCCGCGACTCGCGCCAGGCTGGGATTGCAGCCATTTATCAGGAGCTCAGTCTCTTTCCGGATTTGGATGTAGCTGAGAATATTTTTGCTGGTCGGCAGCCAGTCACTGTAGGTAATCGCGTTGATTGGCGAAAGTTGTATGCCGAGGCAGGGAAACTGCTTGAATCCCTTGGCGTGAAGCTCGATCTAAAACAGAAAGCGCGTAATTTGAGCATTGCTCAACAGCAGATGGTTGAGATTGCGCGTGCGTTTTCCATCAATGCACGGATTTTGATCATGGATGAACCGACTTCATCTCTGACGCTCAGTGAAGTTGCTGATTTGTTTCGTCTCGTACGACGGTTACGGTCTGAAGGGACCGCGATCATTTTCATCTCACATCGTCTTGAAGAGCTCTTCGAATTGGCAGACCGGGTCACAGTTCTGCGGGATGGCTCTTACGTTGACACAAAGTCGATAACGGATGTGACACGCGATGATCTGATCCGCATGATGGTTGGACGGACCATTTCCAATTTGTTTCCCAAGCAGGATGTGCGCGCAGGGGAGGTGGTCTTGAAGGTGGAACATCTGGCGCGGGCCGGATCTTTTCACGATGTGAGTTTTGAACTGCGACGCGGAGAAATCCTGGGCCTGGCTGGGCTGGTAGGCGCGGGCCGCACGAATGTTGCGCGCGCCATCTTTGGTGTGGAGCCTGCCACACAGGGAGAGATTCAGATTGAGGGCCGGGAGGTTGCGATCACATCACCGCAGCAGGCAATTGAGCTTGGACTGGCTTATGTCCCTGAAGATCGGCAGTTGCACGGGCTAATCTCTGCCATGCACATTACATCGAATATCAGTCTGCCAACGCTTCATCATTACGCCCGCGCGGGCTGGTTGCAGGATAAATCAGAACGGAAGTCGGCTTATGATGCTGCCCGCCAGATGGAGGTGCGTGCCAATAACATCTGGCAGCTCGCCCGCGAACTCTCGGGCGGCAATCAACAAAAGGTGGTACTGGCAAAGTGGCTTTCGACAAATCCTCGTATTCTCATTCTGGATGAACCAACCCGCGGCATCGACGTGGGCACCAAGGCGGCTGTACATGGCTTGATGAGCAAACTGGCTGCAGAAGGCATGGCAATTTTGATGATCTCTTCGGAACTGCCGGAAATACTTGGCATGAGTGATCGAGTCATTGTAATGCGCGAAGGCTATGTGACGGGTCACTTTTCCCGTGCCGAAGCGACTCAGGAAAACATTATCTCCGCCGCGACTCAAACTGTAACCATAGGAAATACACAGTGACCGTTCAAAACCCTCCTGCCGTACAACGTTCCTCTATTTCCCGCAACGGACTTCTCTGGACTCTTGTCCGTTTCCGCGAGGCAGGGATCAGCGTCTTCATTTTGATCCTGGTGGTCGCTGTCACCCTGCGCGCGCCTTCCTTCCTGACAGTGGATAACTTCGAGGATATTCTTCTCAATATTTCCATCCTGACGATCGTGGCACTGGCACAGACCATGGTTATCATTACACACGGTATCGACCTCTCCGTCAGCTCCATGATCGGCCTGGTGGCGATGATGGTCGCATTTGTTTTGAAGCAAAACTCTGAGCTGCCGGTCTTGTTTGCAGTAGTGCTGGCCATGGCGCTGGGGACCGTGTTGGGAAGTTTCAATGGCTTGATCATTACCTTTGGCAAGGTTCCTCCGATCATTGCCACCCTGGGTACCTTAAGCATTTTTCGCGGCATGGTCTTTTATTACAGCCAGGGGACGTGGATCAACTCGTTTGAATTGCCCAGAACCTTCAAGTTGTTATCCAAAGGCACGCCGCTGGGCCTGCCAAACATGGTGATCATTGCAATCATCGTCGCTGTGATTGTGTATTATTTCCTCAACTACACACGCACCGGACGGGATATTTATGCAGTAGGTAGCAACCCGGATGCAGCACAATTTGCCGGTATCCGCAAGCAACGAATTGTTTTTCTGGTCTATATGATAAGCGGCTTGCTCTCTGGCCTGGCCGCCGTGATGTGGGTATCACGCTTCGAATCGGCGCAGACGAATACCGCGCTGGGATTTGAACTCCAAACTGTCGCGGCTTCAGTCGTTGGCGGCGTCAGTATCAGCGGCGGTGTAGGAACCGTGCCGGGGGTATTGCTGGGCGCTTTATTATTGGGGATCATTCAAAACTCGTTGACCTTGATCCGCATCTCGCCATTCTGGCAGCTGGCGGCTCAGGGCTTGTTGATTTTGATTGCAGTCATTTCTGATAAGTGGATTTTAAGCCGCGTGGAGAGGACCAGGAAATGAAGGCACAAGCTATCCCCGAACCGAAAGCCGGCGCGCTGATCAGTGAACACGCGCCGCATCGTTCTTTCCTGTCCAAATTTCAACGCTGGGAGTGGATGCTGGTCGGGTTGATCCTTTTGGATATATTTATCACCACCCAGCGCTCTCCCTTTTTCCTGGACGCACGCAATCTTTCGCGTACGTCTTCAGACTTTATGGAGATCGGTTTAATGATGCTGCCGATGGTTTTCATCATCATCACCGGCAATATTGATCTATCCGTTGCATCCAATATGGGGATGAGCGCTTCCTTGATGGGTCTGTTGCATAACATGGGAGTCAACATTTGGGTGGCGGCTCTGGCCGGGCTTTTGCTTGGTACACTGGGCGGCTTCCTGAACGGGTATCTCGTTGCACGCGTCAAATTGCCGGCGCTGGTGGTGACGCTGGGTACATATGCATTTTTCCGAGGGATCGCATACGGTTTTCTCGGCGACCAGGCTGCACGCGGATACCCTGAGGCATTTACTTATTTCGGACAGGGAAAAGTGTTTGGGTCTCTCGTCCCCTTTTCCGTAGCCTTATTCATCGTCTTGGCGGTCATTTTTGGATTGGTTTTACATCGAACAACTTTTGGCCGTTATCTGTATTCCATTGGAAACAATGAAAACGCCACGCTTTATTCAGGCGTGCCGGTTGCCAGGATCAAATTCATTATCTACACATTATCGGGATTTATGGCGGCGTTGGCGGGACTGATTTTGGCCGCACGCTTTGGAAGCACACGTCCGGATATTGGCACCGGCCTTGAACTTGCGGTGATCACGGCTGTGGTCCTGGGCGGCGTGGATATCAACGGCGGCAAGGGTACGATGCTCGGCGCCACACTTTCCCTGTTCTTGATCGGCTTGATGCGGTTTGGGATGGGATTGCTCAATATTCAGGGTCAGGTGCAGGGGATCGTGGTCGGATTCCTCCTGATCCTCTCCATTCTGCTGCCAGGCGTCGCCGGACAAATCTCTTCACTAAAAAATACCCGAATTCATTGGCAATCCCTGCTGATTGGACTGGGCGTACTGGCAGTCTTTATTGCATTCTTCCTGTTTTTCTTCTGGTCTCGAGCGCTGGTCATTTCCGGCGGTTGATGCCAATTCTCCGCTGGTTCCAGGCCGATGCCTGATGCCAAACCTTACTTCCTCTTTTGAAAGGAGGCTGGAACAACTCATATATGCTGATAATGCACTCACCTGGAAGTCGAAAATAAATTTACAACTTTGAAGGAGTTAGAAAATGAAACACCGCTTTTTGTACTTGACCCTCACGGCCCTGGTTGTCTTTGGCCTGCTATTGAGCGCCTGCGCGCCGGCAGCCACTGAAGCCCCAGTGATGACTGAGTCCCCGGCGACCGAGGCTCCGGATGCAACCGAAGCCCCGGCAACAGAAGCACCAGAAGCCACGGAAGCTCCAGCCGCAGCATGCGAAGGAGACTATGTGCTGGTTCCGAAGAATCTTGGCAACCCTTATTTCGATACATCCAATAAAGGGGCACAGGAAGCCGCCGGGGAACTGGGCATAACGGTATTGTATCAGGGTTCAGCAACCGCCGATGCTACTGAACAAATCACTCTGCTCAATTCCTTGATCGCCCAGCAGCCATGCGGTTTGGCAATTTCAGCCAATGATGCAGATGCCCTGGCACCGACTGGTAAGGCTGCCATGGAAGCGGGTATCCCAGTGGTTACATTTGACTCGGCCATCGCCCCCGAAGGCCGTGTGTTCCACATTAACCAAGCTGTATTGCATGATATCGGCGCGATCGAAATCAAAATGGCTTCGGAACTCGCCGGACCCGATGGCGGTCAGATCGCCATTTTGAGTGCCACTTCCACCGCTCCAAACCAGAATGCCTGGATCGAAGTGATGAAGGAAGAACTCACGAAGCCGGAATATGCGAACCTGGAATTGGTCGAAGTCGTCTATGGCGATGATGATGACACCAAGAGTTATAACGAAGCCCAGTCTCTGTTCACCAAATATCCTGACCTCAAGGTCATCATTGCACCGACCACCGTGGGCATTGCTGCTTCTGCCCGCGCGGTTACAGACGCTGGCTTGATCGACAAGGTGTTCGTCACCGGCCTGGGTACACCGAACCAGATGCGCGAATATGTCAAGAACGGCGCCGCACCTCAATTCGCGTTGTGGAATCCGCTCGATCTTGGTTACCTTTCCGTCTATGCCCTGCATGCGCTTGCCAATGGTGAAATCACCGGCAAGGAAGGCGAAACCTTCGAAGCCGGCCGCCTGGGTGAGTACACGATCGAAAATGATCCCGACCTCGGACTCAATGTCCTGTACGGCTCCCCCTTCGTCTACAACGCCGACAATATCGACGACTTCGATTGGTAAGCCAGACTGCAATGAAGTAAGCAAGATCTGAAATAGGTCACTTCGGCAGTCGGTGAACAAGATGC
>Ga0105104_10002389_pt1 | contig 13740 bp, 11 predicted proteins | sample PPLLaktember2015_3_FD_87034 | JGI IMG/M metagenome (GOLD analysis project Ga0105104, IMG submission 87034) | Freshwater sediment microbial communities from Prairie Pothole Lake near Jamestown, North Dakota, USA - PPLs Lake P7 Core (6) Depth... | ecosystem: Environmental > Aquatic > Freshwater >...
GATGATGACCCGCTGGCCTGGTTTGATGGCATCACGATGGATCTCCAACTCGGCGCTGCCATATTCCAGGTTATAGCTCATGCGATGGGTCAGAAACGGCAATTTCCCCGGTTTGCGTAGGGGGATTAAGCCAGTGTTGAGAATATAGGCGAGGGCCGAGGCGATGATAAAGCCCCGCGCCTCGATGCCGACGACGAGGTCGATATGGCGTCCCACGTACTGATGGGCCATGGCATCGATCGCCATCCTGAAGGTGCGTGGGTCGTTGAGGAGGGGCGTGATGTCCTTAAAGACGATGCCTTTTTGTGGGAAATCTGGGATGTCACGGATCTTCTGCGCCAGCTCTTCTACGATGCCCATACCCATAGATGCCCTTTCATCACAATTCTCCAAGGTATTTGGAGTCCCTTACCGCAGCCAACGCAGGGGGTCAACGAGCCGTCCATGCTGATGGACCTCGAAGTGCACGTGTGTTCCCGAGGCCCGTCCAGTATCGCCCATCAACGCCACCGTTTGTCCCCGTCGCACCCGCTCTCCCTGCCGCACGACGTTGCGTTCGTTATGAGCGTAGAGGGTTATGAGGCCACTGCCGTGGTCAAGCATCACCACGTTCCCATAGCCATCGGGGCCGCGCCCACTAAACATGACCATGCCCTCATCTACCGCCGCAATCGGTGTGCCGCGTTCGCCCGAGATATCGATGCCACCGTGAAAACGTCCGCCTCGCATGCCAAAACCTGAGCTGAGCAGCCCGTCGTTCGGCCATTGCAAACGGCGGTCGGGGATGAATCGGCTGGGCACGGCAAGCGTCGGGGCGCTGCTGCCCCCCGTCCCTGCTTTAGAAGGGATCCAGATCGCCTGGCCGACCTCGATGCGGTGTGGATCGACGAGCTGGTTCACCTGTGCCAAGGTCTGCCAACTGACTCTATATAAACGCCCAATGGCGGCGAGGGTCTCACCGGGACGCACGAGATGATGGGTCCCAACGGCAGCCTTAGGTGCTGTGGGAGGGGGAGAGCGCCCTGTCGAGCAGCTGAGCAGCCCGAGAGCACATGGGATCAGTAACCAACAGACTCGTATCGATGGAAAGGTTGGTGTCTGGCGACGAGAATGCAGGGAGGACAGCCAAAACAGTGTTATGGATTGAGTGATGAGGACTGAGTGAAGGGCCTTTCTGACTCGGTCCTCAGTCCTCATCACTCAGTCCCGTAGTTGTGGTCGGGGCGAGAGGATTTGAACCTCCGACCTCCTGCTCCCGAAGCAGGCGCGCTCAACCAGACTGCGCTACGCCCCGACTGAAAGGAGAGTGCTGGGGTCTGAGTGCTGGGGACTGAGTAAAGGGTTTGCACGACTCAGTCCTCATGACTCATCCCTGTAGTTATAGTCGGGGCGAGAGGATTTGAACCTCCGACCACCTGAACCCCATTCAGGTGCGCTACCAGGCTGCGCTACGCCCCGTCCAAAGGAAGTGCCGAGAACTGCATCTGGGAAAACCCGATGCTCAGTCCTCAGTCCTCAGTCCTGCCTTACGCCCGTTCCGGTCCAGCAGAGCCAGAAGGCCACGTAGTTCTTGACGGCATATCTTCAGCGCGGCCGACATATCGCCAGGCGCTTTAGCTGGCACGGACTTTTTGAGCACTTGCTTATGCTGCCGTGCTAGAAATTTCTTCGCCCCGGAGATGGTATAACGTTGCTCATAGAGCAGTTTCTTGATCTCGATGACTAACTCGACATCGCGCCGTTCATAGAGCCGCTGCCCCGCGTCATTCTTGCGGGGATGTAAGACACTGAATTCGGCTTCCCAGTAGCGTAGGATATGCGGTTTGATCCCGGTGATTTCCGATACGTCCCCGATGCGATAGAAGAGCTTGTCCGGAAATCGGCTGTCCATATGCGTTTGCCCATGGGGCGATCCGCAACCTCGGGAACACCCTCACGCATCCACGCGGCCTGGGCCATCATCATACTCCAGTTCGCGGTATACTGCAAGGAGGAGTATGACCTCCTCCTCGCACCCCTATGCACCCCCTCCGTCATTCACCATGTCGCGGAGGATCTTGCTGGGCTTGAACGTCATGACCTTCCGAGGGGCGATGGTGATCTCCTCACCGGTTTTGGGGTTCCGCCCGACCCGCTCCTTCTTAGGCCGTACGAGAAAGCTCCCAAAGCCGACGATTTGAACCCGCTCCCCTTTCTGTAACGCTTCCTTGAGCACATCCAAGGCGGCTTCGACCACCTCCGCCGACTCATGCCGTGAGAATCCAATCTTTTCATGCACCAAATCGATGATATCCGCCTTAATCATCGATCCTCCCCCCTCTTCGGTCCTCCTCTCAGCGCTTGCTCGTCCATCCCAAACGCCATCCTTCACCAGCGCGACTCTAAGGCGCCCGCAAACGCCCCTGCGCTATTCTTTCTCCTCCTTCTCACGGGCCGCCTCGGCGATGATGCGTTCAGCAAGATGAGGGGGAACCTCTTCGTAATGCGAGAACTCCATCGTAAAATTGCCACGGCCCCCGGTCATCGACCGTAGATTGGATGCGTAGCGCAGCACCTCCGCCATCGGCACCTGAGCGCGAATCACTTTGGTGTTACCCACGCCGTCCATCCCCATGACACGCCCGCGCCGGGCGTTCAGATCGCCGATCACATCGCCCATGGTATCCTCGGGCACGGCGATTTCCATCATCATGATGGGTTCGAGGAGCACGGGATCAGCCTGTATCACCCCCTTTTTGAAGCCCATGGACCCCGCGATCTTGAAGGCCATATCCGATGAGTCGACCGGGTGAAACGAACCATCGTACACCGTGACCTTCATATCCACCGCGGGATATCCAGCCAGTGGACCACGTTCCATCGCCTCCTGCACGCCTTTTTCCACCGATGGAATGTAATTGCGCGGAATCACGCCCCCGACGATCTTATCGACGAATTCAAAGCCACCACTGCGCGGCAAGGGCTCGATTTCCAGCCAACAGTCACCATACTGCCCCCGCCCGCCAGATTGGCGTTTATAACGCCCTTGGACCTTCGTTGAGGAACGAATGGTCTCCTTATAGGGAACCCGAGGCGTCCTCATCTCCACGTCGCAGCCGAACTTCCGGCGCAGCCGATCCACCACCACCTCGAGGTGTTGCTCGCCCAAGCCCGATACCAACAACTCCCGGGTCTGGGCGTCGCGCCCCACATGCAGGGTCCGATCTTCCTCCATCAATCGAGCCAACCCCTGGCTCACCTTCTCCTCGTCCGCCTTGGACTTAGGTTCGACGGCAAACGAGATCGATGGCTTGGGGAACTCGATTGCCGGGAGGACGATGGGGTCCTTCTCATCGCAGAGCGTATCGCCGGTGGCCGTGGTCTTCAGCTTGGCCACCGCTACGATATCCCCGACCGCGGCCACCCCCACTGGGGTTTGTGCCTTCCCCTGCAACATGAAGACCTGGCCGATGCGCTCACGCTCGTCCCGTGTCGAGTTATAGACGGTTGAATCCGAGCTCAGCTGCCCGGAAAACACCCGGAACAGGTTCAGTTTGCCGGCAAAGGGGTCGGCGATGGTTTTGAACACGAGCGCCGCCAGGGGCTCTTTCTCCGAGGGTTGACGGACCACGACATCCGAGGATCGCGGGCGTGTCCCCTCGACGGGCGGGCGTTCCAGCGGCGAAGGCAGGAAATCCACCACCAAATCCAGCAACGGTTGGATGCCGATGTTGCGCAGCGCCGACCCCACCGCCAAGGGGGCCAAATCTCCCCGCAGGGTGGCGGCGCGCAAGGCGGTGCTCAGCTCCTCCATGGAGAGCTCACCCTGCTCCAGATACTTCTCAAGAAGCTCGTCATTGCTCTCGGCGACGCGCTCGATGAGTTGGCTTTGAAACTGGGAAGCCAGCTCTTGGTGGGTTTCGGGAATATCGGTCTCCGCCACGGTGCCGTTAAGGTCATTCCGGTAAACCAGGGCGCGCATGCGAATCAGATCGATCACACCCTGGAGTTGTCCTCCCTCACCCAGCGGTATCTGGACAGGCACCAGCTTACTGCCGAAGGCCTTCTGGGCGATGCCGAGCGCCTGTGCGAAATTCGCCCGCTCATGGTCCATTTCGTTCATGAACACGACGCACGGCAGATCGAATTGCTCCACCCATTGCCAGACGCGCTCCGTCTGGGCCTTGACGCCGGATTCAGCGCTCACGAGCAGAATGGCGCCGTCCATGACCCGCAGCGCACTGTAGGTGTCGGCGATAAAATTGGCCGCGCCGGGGGTATCGATGAGCGTGACCCGATGCCGCTGCCACTCGCAAAATCCAAGCGCGGCATTGATGCTGATGTGGCGCTTCGTTTCATCGGCATCGTAGTCCATCGTCGTCGTGCCATCGTTCACCGTGCCGAGCCGTGAGATCTCACCGGCATCGAACAGAATCGCCTCTGCCAGCGAAGTCTTGCCGCCTCCACTGTGGGACAACAGGCCGACGTTTCGCACGTGGGTCCGTTCGAAATCCTTGCTTTTCATATCCACCTCCTTAGAAGCGTCCCCCGAACGCAGCGGTATGGCAAGACCTCAAAGACCAGTCCCATCCCTTGAAAAATCAGTGCACATCAGCAGTTACGGGTGTCAAACATATCACCTCTCTTGATTTTTGTCAAGCAAGGTCCTCGCGGCACTCTACCCGTCAGAGCGCAGATGACGCGGGCTGGAGAGGCAGCACCTCACCCACCGCCAGGCGCCTCAGGAACGGTGACGGGGTTGGAACAAAAGTTTTAGGGGGGACCCTTCGAACCCGAATTTGTCGCGCAGTTGATGTTCCAAATAGCGTTCAAACGCCGGTGCGAGGCTTTCGGGGTAGTTCACGAAAGCAATGATCGTCGGCGGTTCAACAGCGATCTGGGTGGCATAGAACAGTTTCAGCTCACGTCCCCGCCGATCGTGCGGCGGGCGGCGCGACCATGCTTGCTGCAGGCAGTCGTTGATGGCTGAGGTGAGCAGGCGCCTTTGATAGGCTTGCGTGACGCTCTGAACCGTCGGGAAGATGCGCTCCAAGCGCTGGCCGGTAAGCGCCGACACGAACAAGACCGGGCTGTACCCCAGCGACCCCAGGCGCTGCCGGATCGCGGTTTCGCGTTGAGCGAATGAGGATTGCGGCCCCGTTCCCCCTACCAGATCGGCTTTATTGACCAGAATCAGCGAGCCTTTCCCCATACGGTAAATATAGTTGACCAGGCGAGTGTCTTGATCGGTCAGCCCCTCTTGGGCATCGAGCACCAGCAGGGCCACCTGACAGCGCCGGATGCCCTGCAAGCTCTGGGCAACGCTGCGCCATTCCAGACGGGCCTCGATACGGGCCTTGCGGCGCATACCTGCGGTATCGACCAGCACAAAGGACTGCGTCCCCCAGGTCACCAGGGTGTCCACCGCATCGCGCGTCGTACCAGGGACCGGGCTGACGATCAGCCGTGGTGTCCCTAACAAGGCATTGATCAAGGTAGACTTCCCGACGTTCGGTCGGCCCACCACCGCGACACGGATGGCCTGCTCAGGTACCTCGGCCGCTAGCGCCCCAGGCAGGCGCTCGACAAGGGCATCGAGGAGCTCTCCTACACCCCGCCCATGTTCGGCCGATATTGGCAGCAGCGGCTCAATACCCAACGTATAAAATTCTGCGGTGTAGGGCTCATGGTCGCGGTGATCGAGCTTATTCACTGCCAGGAGCAACGGCTTCTGCGTGCGGCGTAAAATCGCTGCAACCTCGACGTCGGTGGCCACCAGACCGGCCCTGCCGTCGACCACGAATACGATCAGATCGGCCTCGTGGATGGCCTGCTCAGCTTGCTCGCGCACCTTGCGCGGGATTTCCTCCTCCAGCAACGGTTCGAACCCACCGGTATCGACCAGCGTGAAGACCTGTCCACGCCATTCGGCATCGGCGTACAAGCGGTCGCGGGTCACCCCTGGAGTGGGGTCCACGATCGCCTGTCGCGTCCCCACGAGCCGATTGAAGAGTGTGGACTTACCGACATTGGGTCGGCCAACAATGGCGATGATGGGTTTCATCTGTGGCCCTCAGCGCTGGACTTGACGGGCGCCGCTGCCGTTGGCGGTGGCGAGATATTCTTTGATGCCCTCGAAAATGGCCCGGGCGGCTTGCGCCCGATACTTCGGGTCGGCAAGTTTGCGCTCTTCTCTCGGATTGCTGACAAACCCCGTTTCGACAAGGATGGAGGGCATCTCCGCCCCCATCAAGACCAGGAAGGGCGCATGCTTCACCCCCAGGTCGCGGCCGTTCTTCCCACCGTTGGGTGCCTGCACCATCGCCTGTTGCACGGACCCTGCGAGCAGGCTCGATTCATTGCGCTTCGAGGTCATCTGCAAATCGCGCAAGATGTGCTGCAGGTCGCTGACCTTGCTCACCGTTGTAGCGTTCTCTCGCGCCGCGACCCGCATCGACTGTTCATCGCTGGCGAGGTCCAGGAAATAGGTCTCGATCCCATGGGCGTCTGGGCGCTCGGCGGAGTTGGCATGGATGGAGACGAATAGGTTGGCCGCTTTGGCGTTGGCGATCGCCGTGCGCTCCTCCAGAGGAATGAAGACATCGGTGTCGCGCGTCAGCGTTACACGCCATTGGAGGTCTTGTTGCATGAGCTGCCGCAGGCGTCTAGCGATGTCCAGGACCACGTCCTTCTCCATGAGCCCTGAAGGGCCAATTGCCCCGGGGTCTTTGCCGCCGTGACCCGCGTCGATAACGACATGCCAGCGTTGGTCGCGCGTTGCCGCTGGGCGCTTAAGCGGCGCCGGGGGGTCGTTCCGGACACGGTTCTGTTCCGGCGCTGCTGCCTGTTGACGCGGTGAGGGCGGGGGCGGGGGGGGCTGAACAGCTGTGCCACTGCCAGTCCCCTTGATGTCGATGACCAGGCGATAGGGATCAGTCATGGTGAAGACGTGGAAGTCTCGTAACGTCTTGAGGTCAAGGACGACCCGCACTACGCCGGCTTGATTCTGTGCCCCCCGCACCCCTTTCAAGTAGCGATCGGAGACGTCCAAGGAGCGCCCCTGCAGTTGGGGGGCCATTTGCGCTCCTATCAGGTCGACGTATAGGCGATCAGGGTTGATCAGGCGCCCGAAGCGATACTGTACCTCGCCCTCGACATCGATCACCACGCGCGTATAGCTGGGGTTGCCCCAATGCCGGATGTCACGGACTGTCCAGAGGGCCGAGGTCGAGGGCATCGCCCCTCCACTCTGGGTTCCCTTGGCACTGGATTGGGGTTTGCTTCTGGGGGGACGACTGCTCTGTGCGGCAGCGCACGTGATGACTGGCCACACCAACGCCGTGACGAGGATCAGCACCACAAGCGGCCACCCCACTCCCCCACCCCGCCTTCCCCCTCGAGGGGAGAGGGTTTGGGAGGGGGTGAAAGTACGGCGTGTCGTCCTTAGGTACCAGACTCCCATGACGCCAGGTACTCCTGCTGTTTCTCGGTAAGCGCGTCGACAGCAATGCCCAAGGCTTGCAGTTTGAGCTCCGCGATACGCCGGTCGATCTCATCCGGCACTGGGAACACTCCGGTCCCCAGGTTATTCCTGTGCTTGACGAGATGCTCGGCCGCCAGCGCTTGGTTGGCGAAGCTCATATCCATGACGCTGGAGGGATGCCCCTCGGCGGCGGCGAGGTTAATCAGGCGGCCTTCGCTCAAGACATTGATACGCGCCCCTGATGGCAGCGTATACTCTTCGATGCCTTCGCGCACCACACACTTCTTGGTGCTGATGTTCTCGAGGGCGTCAAGTTCGAGCTCGACGTTGAAATGTCCGGAATTGGCGAGAATGGCCCCGTCTTTCATCAGACGGAAGTGCTCATCCCGGATAACGTCGGTATTACCGGTCAGGGTGACGAAGAAATCGCCCACCTTGGCGGCCTCGGCCATCGAGAGCACCCGGTAGCCATCCATGATGGCTTCGAGCGCCCTGATAGGATCGACCTCAGTGACGATGACATTGGCGCCCATACCGTGGGCCCGCATGGCCACCCCTCGACCGCACCAGCCGTAGCCGCAGACGACAAAAGTCGACCCTGCCAGCAGGCGGTTCGTGGACCGGACGATGCCGTCGATCGTGCTCTGGCCGGTGCCGTAGCGATTGTCGAAGAGGTGCTTGGTCTTGGCGTCGTTGACGGCGATGATGGGGTATTTGAGGACGCCACGGTTGGCCATGCTGCGCAGCCGAATGACACCCGTCGTCGTCTCCTCAGTGCCGCCGAAGACCTGTGAGGCCTGCTCGCCACCGGCAGTGTGCAGGGTGGAGACCAGATCGGCACCATCGTCCATCGTGAGATGTGGACGAAGACTCAAGACCGCTTGTAGATGGCGGTAGTAGGTGTCTTTATCCTCACCACGGATGGCAAACACCGGGATCTGCTCATCGGCCACCAGCCAGGCCGCCACCTCGTCTTGCGTGCTGAGGGGATTAGAGGCGCAAAGCGCGATTTCCGCTCCACCCGCCTTCAGCACTCGCATCAGATTGCCCGTCTCCGTGGTCACATGGAGGCAGGCGGCAAGGCGCATCCCAGCGAGCGGACGCTCGGCGGCAAAGCGTTGGTGTACCTGCTTCAGCACTGGCATGCTCTGCGCCGCCCACTCCACCCGGGCCTTGCCCTTCGGGGCCAGGCCAAGATCACGTACGTCGTAGTCCATGGTCACTCCTTTGTCCAGCCAGTGATCGTTACAAGCCTACCGCCTGGCGCAATTCCTCGGCCTTATCGGTGCGTTCCCAGGTGAACTCCGGCTCGTTGCGCCCAAAATGTCCATAGGCTGCGGTATGCCGGAAGATCGGTCGCCGCAGATCGAGATGGGCGATGATGCCAGCCGGTTTGAGGGGGAACAGCTCCCGCACCACCTTCACCAGCCGCTCCTCATCCACACACCCCGTGCCGTTGGTATCGATCATCACGGAGACCGGATCGGCCACGCCAATAACATAGGCCAACTGCACCAGGCAACGCTGCGCCACTCCCGCGGCGACGACATTCTTCGCGACATAGCGGGCCATGTAGGAAGCCGACCGATCCACTTTGGTCGGATCCTTGCCCGAGAAGCAGCCGCCACCATGTCCGGCCATGCCGCCATAGGTATCGACGACGATCTTCCGCCCGGTCAGACCGCAATCGCCCATCGGCCCGCCGATCACGAACCGTCCCGTCGGGTTGATGTGGTAGGTCACTTTTTGGTGTTCGAGCATTTCCGGCGGAATGACCGGTTTGATCACCTGCTCGAGCACCGCCTCGCTGATGTGCGGCAGCGACGTGCGCGGGTCGTGCTGGGCAGCGACGACAACGGTGTCGACGCGTGTGGGCCGCTGATCGACGTATTCGACGGTGACCTGCGATTTGCCATCGGGGCGCAGAAATGGCAACGTGCCATTCTTGCGCACTTCCGCCAGGCGCCTGACGATCCGATGCGCCAGGATGATGGGCATGGGCATCAATTCAGGGGTCTCATCGCAGGCATAACCAAACATGAGACCCTGATCCCCGGCCCCCTGTTCGGCGTGCAGGCCCTTGCCCTCCGTCACGCCCTGGTCGATATCCGGCGATTGCTCATGCACGGCCGTTAGTACCGAGCAGGTATCGGCGTCGAAGCCAAATTCGGCGTTGGTATAGCCCACACCCCGCACCACATCACGAATGACCGTCTGAAAATCGATGGAGGCCGTGGTAGTGATTTCGCCAGCGACCAGGACCAAGCCTGTCGTGACGAGCGCTTCGCAAGCCACGCGCCCATAGGGATCCTGCGCGAAAATGGCGTCGAGCACGCTATCGGATATTTGGTCGGCGATCTTGTCTGGATGTCCTTCCGTCACTGATTCCGAGGTGAAAAGGAACCGTTTTGCCCCCATCGTGATTCTCCTGAACTATTCCCTGATCATGAGTTCTGAACTGTGCAGCCATCGGCCGGTGTGACACATGCTGGCCGCGAACGGTGACATGGCCATCTATAGTACCGATCAATGGGTAAGACTGCAAGCGTCGAATATGAAAACGGGAAAGCGCCCGTCTTTAGGACTTCTCGAGGTCGCGGTGGGTAAGCGTGAGCTGGTACCCCTGCCCTTGCAGATGTTGATGGAGCAGATTCCCCAGAGCTACCGAGCGATGACGGCCACCTGTACACCCGAGTGCAATAGTGAGATAGGCCTTCCCCTCGCGCTCATAGTGGGGCAGGAGAAAGTCGATAAATTCGAAGCAGCGTTTGAGGAAATCCTGTGTCAGGTGCGAGGCCAGCACGTAGTCCACGACAGACTGATCATTGCCACTGCCAGCCCGGAGATGTTCCACAAAGTGCGGATTGGGCAGGAAGCGTACATCGAACACCAGATCGGCATTGAAGGGGAGGCCATATTTATAGCCGAACGATAGGACCGAGATGGTCATGCGCCGTAAGTGATTCACCGCGGTGTACCACGAGGCCAGGGCGGCGCGCAATTGGTGGACGTTGTAATCCGAGGTGTCGATGATGCGGTCCGCCATGGCTCGCAACCCTGTGAGTGTTTGGCGCTCGAGCGTGATGGCTTCAGGCACAGGCACCTGCTCTGCCAGCGGGTGCTTACGGCGGGTTTCGCTGTAACGGCGGGCAAGCACTTCATCGCGCGCTTCCAGGAACAGAATTTCGCAGGCGAAACCTGCCTGCTGAAGCGCACTGATCTGGGCTGGAAAGGAGATCGGGAAATCTCGATCACGAATGTCGATACCGAGTGCGATGCGTCGAATGTCCTCGGCATGCGCACATAGCTCAGCGAAGGTAGGAAGCAAAACCGTTGGCAGGTTATCGATGCAGTAAAAGCCCAGGTCTTCAAAACACTTGATCGCAACGCTCTTGCCAGAGCCCGAGAGGCCAGTGACGATGACGATTTGCGTGTCCCTCATGTCGATTTTCCCTCGTCACATTGAGCCGGGGCAACCCCATCTCTCCATGACCCCGGTGCTCTCGCGCCAACGGAGTATTGCGCCCCCCACCCAGCCCTCCCCTTCGAGGGGGAGGGGTCGGGAAGGGGTGAAATAGCGTGGCGCGTCGAACTTAAACTGGGACATCGCTGATCCGTTTACGGCGATTGGCCGGCGGGAGCTTCAGCTCGCGCCGATACTTGGTCACGGTGCGGCGCGCGATCTTGACATTTTCCGCGGCTAGTACCTCGACAAGCTGCTGATCGGTGAGGGGTTTTCCCGGGTCCTCCGCTGCCACCAATTTCTTGATGCGGTCTTTCACTGTCAGCGACGACATGGTCTCGCCGCCGTACAACTCGATACCGCTGTGGAAGAAGTACTTCAACTCGAAGATGCCCTGCTCCGTATACATGTATTTGCTGGTGGTCACGCGACTCACCGTTGATTCATGCATGCCGATGTCTTCGGCCACGTCCTTAAGCACCAGCGGCTTCAAGTAGGCAAGGCCATGGTCGAGAAAGTCGCGCTGAAATTTGACCAGGCTGGTAGCCACCTTGAACAGCGTCTGCCGCCGTTGTTCGATGCTGCGGATAAGCCAGACGGCAGAGCGGAGTCTTTCGTCCAGGTAATGCTTGGCCTCAGGCTCGTCCAGCTTGCCCTCGCGTAGCATACGCCTGTAGGTGGCACTGATGCGAAGCCGTGGAATGCCTTCATCATTGAGGAACACCTGGTAGTCATTCCCGACCTTCATGACGACTACATCCGGCACAATAGCCTCTGCTGGTACGCTGGTAAATTGCTGCCCAGGACTGGGATCGAGGGTCTTCAGGATGTGCAGCGCCATGGTCACTTCTTCACTGGAAAGATTCAAGGCTTTGGTCAGCTCTTTGGTCACACTCATCAGATACTGTGCGCCGCGCTCCTGTAGCTTGGGCAAATAATCCGAGATGATCGTCTCAATCAGTGAGCCTTCGAGTCCCAGGAAGCGGACCTGGATTAACAAACACTCACGCAGGTCGCGAGCGCCTATGCCCGTCGGATCAAAGGTCTGGATCATCGACAGGACATGCGCCACCATGGCATGGTCTGCCTCAGTGGCCGTGATAGCCTCATCCAGCTCACAGCGCAAATAGCCCTCGTCATCGATATTGCCGATGAGGAATGCCCCGACACGCCGCTCCACCTCATCCGTGGTGGCCATCATGAGTTGTGCTAACAAATGCTCGCTCAGCGTCGTGGGGGTACGGGCGGTATTTTCGTAGGAGAATCGTTCCTCATACTCCTCGGAGGGTAAGCCCTTCCACTCCCAATCCTCGGGGAAATATTCTTGCCAATTGATGTCATACAGCTCTTTACCGTCCGCCACGGTGTCGGCCGACTCATCAGGACTTGGAGCGTCGTCCTCTTCAGCCGGTGTCACACCATCCTCGGCAAGCGCCACCTCTTCCAACATGGGGTTTTCCGTGAGCTCCTGCCGAATGGCCTGAATGAGTTCGAGGCGAGCCATGGGCAGCAGCTTGATCGCTTGCTGCAGCGCCTGCGTCATGACAAGTTTTTGCGTTTGCTTTAGCGAGAGTTTGGTTTCAAGACCCATGGTTGCCCGATATCCAAAGCGAATCGTTCACCGAAATACGCCGCAATTACGCGTTCATTCTCGGCTAATTGGCGCGGCGTACCGCTGTCGAGAATGCGGCCCTGATGGATAATATACGCTCGATCGGTGATCTCCAGGGTTTCACGCACGCGATGGTCCGTGATTAACACCCCCAGACCCCGCTCCTTGAGACGACAGACAAGTTGTTGCAACTCCTCGATCATGATCGGATCGATCCCCGCGAAGGGCTCGTCGAGCAGCAGGAACGTTGGAGACGCTGCTAAGGCACGGGCGATTTCGACCCGTCGCCGCTCTCCCCCGGACAGTGAGGGGGTGAGCCGTTGGCGATGGTGGTCGAGCCCGAACTCGTCGAGGAGCTCGTCCACCTTCTCCTGGCGCTCACGTCGTGAGAGAGACTGGAGTTCGAGAACCGCCAAAATGTTCTCCTCGACGGTTAACCCTCGGAACACCGAGGGTTCTTGTGGCAAATAGCCGATTCCAGCTCGCGCCCGCCGATACAGGGGAACGGCGGTAATGTCCACCCCATCGAGTTTGACCACGCCGGTGTCTGGGTGGATCAGGCCCACCAGGAGATAGAATGTGGTTGTCTTCCCTGCGCCGTTGGGTCCTAGAAGGCCGACGACCTCGCCACCTTCGATCGTCAAGCATACATCATCCACCACACGACGTCGACGATAGCTTTTGACCAATCCCTGCCCTGCCAAACCTCTCACCTATCCCCCCCGTCCCTTCGGCTTCGGCGTCGGCAGCTTTGGCCCTTCGTTGGCCGGTACGAGTTGCACGCGGACACGTTGCGTGCCGCCAGTAACGATCATGTTGCCCTCGGCCAGAAGGAACACCATTTCCTCGCCCCAGACCTCGGTATTGCCCTCCACCGCATGCGGATTCCCGGTCAGCACGGCCTTCTGCTCGGGTTCAAGGAATGTAGCCCGTTCGGCTGTCGCCGACTGCTCGCCTCGCTGGATGAACACATTGCCGATGGCGACCATCTGCGCCATCTTCTTGGTCTCTCGATCCTGCTTGACCTCAAGCCGGTCGGCCTTGACATAGAGCCCACCCCGCCACGCTTCCACGTTCCCGGTAAACACTACCTGATCGCTCCGTGAATCCGACACCATACGATCCGCGGTCACTTGCACCATTTCATTCTGGGCGGTCTGCTCCGGTGCCGCATTGGCCGCATCTGCCAGGCTCACAAACAGA
>Ga0105104_10002390_pt1 | contig 13740 bp, 11 predicted proteins | sample PPLLaktember2015_3_FD_87034 | JGI IMG/M metagenome (GOLD analysis project Ga0105104, IMG submission 87034) | Freshwater sediment microbial communities from Prairie Pothole Lake near Jamestown, North Dakota, USA - PPLs Lake P7 Core (6) Depth... | ecosystem: Environmental > Aquatic > Freshwater >...
ACCACATCGCTCCCTTGGCCGAAGTCCGGTATCGTCCCGAGGTAAACCCGCCGCCCGCCAGCCTGGACGTCCTTAGGCTTCTCCATTTCCTTGTAGTCCGGCGCCTGATCGCTCGCGACGAGCGATTCGGCGATCAGACCCATCAGGCGTGCGATCTTCTGAATTCCCTCGTAGTTCAGCTTATCGGCCGTGTCCCGGGGGCTGTGGTAATCCTCGTGAGCGCCGGTGAAAGCGCTGAGGATCGGGACTTTCTTGATATAGAAAGCGGTGGCGTCGGTCGGGAGATAGCTTTCGTTTTGCGTCACCAGCGGCAAACCGATCACCGCGTTGCGGCGCTCGATTTCCTTCGGCCAAATCGAGCTTGAGCCGACACCCTGCAAGATCAGGTTCTTATCAAGCCGGCCCACCATGTCGAGATTCAGGTACGCGATGATCTCCGGGGTCAGCTGTGCGCGTCCTTTGCCGTCCGGGAACGACTGGGCGAAATGCGTTGAGCCGATCAGTCCCAACTCCTCGCCCGACCAGGCGGCGAAAATCACGTCTCGCTTGGGCGTGAGCTGACCTTTGGCCTTCCGGTCAGTCAGATACTGGGCGATTTCGAGCATCGACGCGGTTCCCGAAGCGTTGTCGTCGGCGCCGTAATGGGGCTTGCCTTTTTCCTCCTCCTTGGCCAGCGAATTCCCGCCCGCGCCGTCGCCCAGGTGGTCAATGTGCGCACCAATCACGACGGCACCGGGATTCGTAAGTCCGGAATCCAGCCGGGCGAGGACGTTTCTGCCCTTCTTCTTCTCGTGCAGGATGTCGATGGAAGCCTGGACGCTCACTCCCGGGACAACAATCCCAGGAACCTGCTTTCCGCTATCCAGCTCCGCTTGAAGCTGCTCGAGGGTTTTACCGGCAGCGGCGACGATCTTTGACGCGAGTTCATCGGTAATAGAAAGGGCCGCGACGCCCGAACCGGCAAGCGAGGCATCAAAGGTCATCCTGATCAGCTGTTCCTTGACTTTTGACCTCGGCCCACTCGTCACGATGAGACCGAGGGCGCCTTTCTCGCGCGCCGCCATGGCCTTGTAGCGGAGATTCGAGAAGCGGGAAAGGTGCTGCCGCACCTCGGGACTGACGTCTTCCGGCAGAAACCGGAAAACGAGGACCCACTTGTCCTTTACGTCCAAGCCTGAATAAGAGTCGTAGGCCTCGTTGGCTTCGCTTTTCGGGGCGGATATTCCGTAACCGGCGAACACCACGGGCGCCGGTCCAAACTCACCTGTTTTTGAGAGGCCCAACGGCCTCCAATCCGTGTCGAGCTTCGGTTCCTCAGCCGCTTTAGCGTCTTTGTCCTTACCCAGAGACAGCCGGTTCTTGGGCCCCGGGGACACGCCGGCCGTGAACTCGAATTCCTGAAAGTAGCTGCCGCCCACGCCCGCCGGGGCTAGCCCGAGTCCTTTGAACACGTCGGCAACGTAGGTCGTGGCCAGCATCTCTCCCTTGGTACCGGTCAACCGCCCCGCCATTTCCTCGGAGGCAAGGGCGCCGACATACAGCTTCAAATCGTCGGCGTTGATTGCGGGTTGGGTCTTTGCCACGACAGACGAGCCGGGTGACGCCGCACTTGTCGTCTGCGAGGGCTGTGCCGGACCCAGATTCAAGAGTCGTCGGGCCTCGGCGTCATTCCAGTCTGCGGCAAAAAGCTGCGCGTTGCGGCCGAGTCCCCGGTTGGAGGTCCAGACCAGCCGTTTACCATCCGGCGAAAAAACCGGGAGACCATCGAAGCCTTCAGTGTTGGTGGCTCGGACCGGCTGGGACTTGCCTTCCGCATCGACCAGATACAGCTCGAAATTCGTGAAGCCGTGGATATTCGTCGCGAAAATCAGGTAATCGTCGGAGGGATGGAAGAAAGGGGCCCACGACATGGCGTCCAGACTCGTGATGCGTTTCTGGTTACTGCCATCGGCGTCCATCACGAAGATTTCGGCCTTGCTCCCGTCTTCGTTAAACCTTCGCCAGCAGATCTTGCTCCCATCCCAGCTGAAGAACGGCCCGCCGTCATAGCCTTTCTCGCTCGTCACCCGGCGGACGTTTGAGCCATCGGCATTCATCAGGTAAATGTCCATCATGTATGAAGCGTCTTTTTCGAAGATGCTCTTGTCTTTTTCGGTCATCGGGCTGCTGTACGCCTCCCGATTGGACGCGAAGGCGATGGTTTTACCGTCCGGTGAGTAGGAGCCCTCGGCATCGTAGCCACGGGCAGTGGTTAAGTTGCGCAGCTGTCCGGACTTGAGATCCAGCTCAAAAATGTCGTAGTACTCGTCGTAGTCCCAGCCGTAGCTCTTGGCTTTTCCGGCGGCACGGACCTCGTATTCCTTCTTTTGTTTCTCCTGGGCGCCAGGGTCAAGATGTGTCGAGGCGAACAGTACCTTCTGGTTTGAGGGATGAACCCAGCCACAAGTGGTCCGTCCCTGGCCCGGCGATACCCGCCGCGTGTCGCCGGTCGCCATGTCCATGAGGTAGATCTGGAAGAAAGGATTCCCCGGTTCGCGTTCGCTCTGGAAGATCAGCTGTGAGCCGTCGCGGCTGAAGTATCCTTCCCCGGAACGGACGCCTTCGAAGATCAGCTGACGGGTGTTGGAGAGCAGGGATTTTTCGTGATCGTCACCATCTTTGGCGAACAGCCCTGCGAGACAAAAGGCCAGTGCCGGCAGGCTGAGATATAGTCGGAATAACTTGGATCTCACAAGCATCAGAGCAAAGTAGCGTACGGCAGGACGCCAGGTCAAGCGGGGGTGGTGGCTACGAGTCGAGGGGAAGGGTTGGAAGCCAACGGATCACACGGATAAGACGAATCAGAAGAGCCAGCCAGTCGGCCAGCTAAAGACCTTGTGATTGGCTGGCTCTTCTGATTCGTCTTATCCGTGTGATCCGTTGGCTTCCAACCCTTCCCCTCGACTCGTAGCGGCCCCCAAATCGAATCTAGTCACTGCTTTGGACGGACAAGCGACCACATGCTATGATCGAAGATACGCATTTTTCCCAAAGGGGGGCTGATGAAACACGTTCGTAAGGCCGTTATCCCGGCGGCCGGTATGGGTACGCGCTTCTTGCCGGCGACCAAGGTTATTCCAAAAGAGATGCTTCCGATCGTAGACAAGCCGACGATTCAATATGTCGTCGAGGAAGCGGTGCAGTCCGGATTCGAGGACATCTTGTTCGTTACCAGCCAAAACAAGAACGCCATTGAAGATCATTTTGATTATAACTACGAGCTGGAAAAGAGTCTGGAGGAACAGGGCAAGCGGGATCTGCTGAAAGTCGTGTCCGACATTTCCCAGATGATTGCCATCTCCTCGGTCCGGCAGAAGAAACCGCTGGGCCTGGGTCATGCCGTGCTCGTTACGGAACCTTTTGTAGGGGATGAGCCGTTTGGTGTCTTTCTCGGCGACGATATCATCGATTACGAAGTTCCCTGCATGAAGCAGCTGTTGAGCTGCTACGAAAAGCATGGTGGCAGCATCCTCGCCGTTCTCGAAGTCCCGCCCGAGACCGTGTCCCGGTATGGGATCGTCAGTGTGCGGTCGATCGACGGCGACCCGGAAAACCGGCTGTTCAAGGTCGAAGACATGGTGGAAAAGCCCCGACTCGATGAGGCGCCCTCCAACCTGGCCATCATCGGCCGCTACATCCTCTCGCCGGCGATCTTCCAGGCGTTAAGGGACACGACGCCGGGCGCCGGCGGGGAAATCCAGCTGACGGACGGATTGCGCAACCTGCTCAAACGTGAACCAGTGTATGCTTATCGTTTCAAGGGGGAGCGGTATGATGCGGGCAACAAGCTGGAATACCTCATTGCCACCGTCGATTTCGCCTTGCGACGCAAAGACCTCGGCAAGCCCTTCCGCAACTACCTGCGAAGCCTTAAGCTATAGGCCGACATGCTAGACAGGAACTTCATCCGCGAGAATATCGACAAGATAGCGCAGCAGTTAACCGCCAAGAACTTCACCTTGGACAAGGATGGGTTCTTGCGCCTGGACGACTTGGAGCGCACCACCCGGGTTGAGTGGGAGGAGCTGCGGGCGTTGCGCAACAAGACCAGTGACGAGATCGCACAGCTCAAGAAGCAGCGCCAGGATGCCGGCCCTAAGATCGAAGAGATGAAGCAGGTGTCGGCGCGGATCAAGGCCCTGGATGAGCAAATAAGTCCGCTCGAGGCGCAGATGCGGGACTTCCTGGCCGTCATCCCCAACCTGCCTCACGAAAGCGTGCCCGTCGGTCCGGACTCCAGCTCGAACTCGGTGGTCCGGGTCGTCGGCCAGCCGCGCAGCTTTGATTTCGCGGTTCGGGATCATGTCGATTTGGGGGCGGCGCTCAAAGTGCTTGATCCGGAACGAGCGGGCAAGATCACCGGCGCCCGGTTCACCAACTACTACGGCCCAGGGGCCCGGATGGAGCGTGCGCTCATCAACTTCATGCTGGATCTCCACACCCGAAAGCACGGCTACGTCGAGGTGCTGCCGCCCTTCATGGCGAACCGGAACAGCTTCTTCGGGACCGGTAACCTGCCCAAGTTCGAGGCCGATCTCTTCCACGTTGACGGGACCGACTACTTTCTCATTCCTACGGCCGAGGTGCCCGTGACGAACATTTTTGCCGGGGAGATCCTGGAGGAAGAGAAGCTAACCATCAGCTTCTGTGCCTACACCCCCTGTTTCCGGAGTGAAGCCGGGTCCTATGGCAAAGACACGCGGGGCCTGATTCGCCAGCATCAATTCAATAAGGTCGAACTGGTTAAATTTGCGAAGCCCGAGGAGTCGTACCAGGAACTGGAGAATCTAACTGCAGATGCTGAAGACATTCTGAAGACATTGGAGCTCCCGTACCGCGTCGTGACGCTTTCCACCGGTGACATGAGTTTCTCATCGGCGAAGACCTACGATCTGGAGGTATGGATTCCGAGTCAAAACACGTATCGCGAGATCTCTTCCTGCAGCAATTTCGAGGATTTTCAAGCCCGCCGAGCCGACATCAGGTATCGACCCGCGGACGGGAAGAGGACCCGCCTGGTCCACACGCTCAATGGTTCGGGTCTGGCGGTAGGCCGAACCTGGGTGGCGATCATGGAGAACTACCAGCAGTCAGACGGCACCGTGATCGTACCCGAGGCTCTCAGGCCGTACATGCACGGACTGGAAAGGATCACCGGGGATCATCCGAATCCTTTCTGAACGAGCGGCCGGCCCTTCGGGACTAACGCAACCAATGATTCGTTTTAACCTCGATAAGGACGTCGACCTCACCTTCTACGAGCAGATCAAGGGACAGCTTCTGTCCGCTATCTACTGCGGCAAAATCAACCAGGGAGACAAGCTGCCTTCGATTCGGGAGTTGGCCGAAGCCCTCGGCGTGAACTACAAGACCATCCGGGGCATCTATCAGCGGCTGGCTCGGGAAAACTACATCGGAATCGTCAAAGGAAGCGGCGCTTTCCTGCAGGAGCGAGGCGGCGAAAATAACTACGACCAGATGCGCCGTCGAGCCACTTTCCGGCTGCTCGCGGAGACGGCAGAGAAGGCCAAGCAACTTGGCCTCGCGCCCGCCCGATTTGCGCATTTGCTGGAGAACTACACGACCGGGAGCAACCTGCGAAAGCTGCATCTTGCGGTCGTGGATCATGAGGAAGAGGCGTTTATTTTCTCGCGAGAGCTGCGCGACCGGCTGCGAGCCGACGTCGCTCCCATCTCGCTGACTGACGTGGAGTCCACGGCCGCCGAAGAGCAGATCAGGAATGCGGATTACGTCCTGACGACCAGCTGGCATCTCGAGCAGGTAGGCGTCTTGGCGGACCGGTTTGCCAGGTCGCTGATCGAAATCAAACCCAGTCATGAGATCTACAGGGAGATCCTGAGCAATGCCCAGGACCGGAACGTCGCGATCATCATCAAGGACGAGAAGACGATGCACACCTCCCTGGATATCTTCATGAACATTTTCTACCCGTCGACTCATAAGAAGTTCTGGATCGCCCCCCTGGATCGGGAAGACCTGATCAAAGAGATCATCCAGGAGGCGGACCTGATTTTCGTTTCGCCGATGTGTTGGGACGAGATCCGCAAGCGCACCCCTGCCGGAAAAGAACTGAAGACCTACGAGAACTTTATCTCGGAGGAAACGATAAACCAGCTCAGGGAACTGCAGTTGCTGGGGTAATGCAGCTGACAGCCGACGGCTGACAGCTGACAAGAACCAAGCACGGTGATATCGCCTGTTTTTGTCAGCTGTCAGTTGTCAGCCGTCAGCTGGACTTGAGGACCCATGATTACCGCAGACTACATTCGCCGACTCCCGAAGGCCGAGCTTCATCTCCACCTTGAAGGATCCTCAACCGGCCAGGTGTTGCACGCACTGAGCAGGAAGTACGGGACCAAATACCAGGACCTGACGCCTGATCAGATCGAGGCAAGTATCTTCCGCTTCGACGACTTCCGGGGCTTCCTGAGCTGCTACGGGACAATTTGCGCGCACTTGCGCGAGCCGGAAGACTACGTGCTTGTCCTGGATGGTCTAGCTGAGTACTGCCGGCGAGAATCGATTCGCTACGCGGAGGTCATCACGTCTCCGGCCATACCCTGGAGTGGGGGCCGCGATGGGGAGGCGGTTATGGTTGCGCTCCTTGACCGGACTGCGGAGATCGAAGCCGAGGGACAGCTGAGGATCCGGTGGATACTGGACTGTGTGCGGCAATTTGGCGAAGAATCGGCGCGCCGGACAGCCGAGCTGGCGGTGCGGTACAAGGATCGCGGCATCGTGGGGATCGGCCTGGGAGGAGACGAAAACTCGCTCGCCATGACGGAGTACGAGCGCGTTTTCCGCTGGGCGAAGGCCAATGGCCTTTACATTCATGCGCATGCCGGCGAAGTCGGCGGACCCGACCAGGTCTGGGACGCGCTTTCTGTTCTAGGCGCCAACCGGATCGGACACGGCATCCAGGCGGCGCGGGACACGCGACTTATGGAGTATCTGCGTCAGCATGCCATAGCCCTCGATATCTGCCTGACCAGCAACGTGAGGACTCGGGCGTGGGCGCCGATCTCGAGTCACCCGTTTGGCCTCCTGTGGAAGCGAGGGGTGCCCATCACCCTGAATACTGACGATCCGGGGGTCTTTGGAACTTCGCTGACTGACGAATACCTCAAAGCAGCCAAATACTTCTCGCTCGAAAAAGACGACTTGCACCGGATTGCCCTGCAGGGAATCCAGGCGGCCTTCCTGCCTGCCTCCGAGAAGGCCCCGCTGATGCAGCTTATCCAGGACGAGATCCATCGGATTTCCGTATAAGCTGAGTACGGTGATGCAAACACGCGCGTCCAACCGGCTCAAGGGACTCCATCTTTACCTCGCCATCAGCAGCCTGGTCAATCTTGCGACTTGGGTGCTTTTGCTCCTTCCCAACTTCCTCCAGCAGAAAGGCTGGTCGGGACAGGGCATCGGCTGGGCGATGGGTGCCTACTTCTCGGTGAATCTCGTTTCGCAGATCATCGCAGGAGAAATCGCCGATCGTCGCGGCAGCGTGAAAACCGCGCTCGCGGGGGTCGGCGTGGGTGTCGCGTCGGGAGTTCTCTATGTGTTTGCCGGCTGGTGGACCTGGCTCATCATTCCTGCGCGTCTGTTCCATGGGGCGGCGGCCGGGCTGATCAGTTCGGGAGCCCTGATTGAGCTGACGCAGTCAGTTCCGATGGAGCGGAAGGGTCAGGTCATCGGGTACTTCGGCCTGCCTGGGTTCGTCATGATCGGTATCGGACCGCTCCTGGCCGAGTGGCTGGTTTACATCGGCGGATTTCAGACGAGTTTTCTCTTGATCCTGGTTTCGTTCGCCCTGACCGGCTGGCTGTTGCTCCGGCTGCCCCAATCCCTGGTCGATGCGCCTGCTTCGCGCACCCCCTTTTACATCGTTCTCAAAGCGTCCTTTGTCCGCCTAAAACGAATCCTCGTATTTTCGATTTTCTTTGGTCTCTGCTTCTCGTGCTGGAACGGTTTTCTGGCGCCGACGGTCCGCGGACTGGGTGCCGGAGCGGTATCAAGCTTCGGAACGGGCTATGCGCTCGGCGCCGTGGTGACACGACTCGGGCTCAGTCATTCGATGGGCACGCACCGGCGGCGCCTGATCGCCATCTCGTCTCTGTTCGCCTATGGCGCGGGTCTGGTCCTGATTCCGCACGCCTATGCCAGCTGGAATCTGCTGGTGATCGGCGCGGTCTGCGGAATGGGCCACGGTATTTACTACCCGAGCCTCAGCTCACTCGCAGCCGAACGATTTCACCCGCTCTACCAGGGGCAGGGAATGAGTCTGTACGTTTCGGCCTCCGGTCTCGGTCATTTTATGGGGCCGCCGATTTGGGGGGCGCTGGCCGACAAGTTTGGCTACAGCCTGATCTTTCTGCTCTCCGGGTCGCTGCTGGCGCTTGCTGTAGCGACTTTCGTGACGGCAGAAAGCCGGAGGGGCCCACACGGACAAGCCCGGCCGAACACGGGCTGACAGGGACCGATGCGTCGGTTGTGGGGTTATACTCTCGATTAACCAGGAGGTGCTCATGGGTGCGGGGAAGCTTCCGGTGGTTGGGATCGTCAGCGGGACGGGTCGCGAAGGCAGTGCGCTTGCGCTTCGCCTGGCTCAATCCGGTTTCACCGTGGTCGTGGGGTCGAGATCTCAAGAGCGAGCCACGGAAAAGGCGCACGAGTTGGCGACCCTGCTCCGAAATGTCGGGCTCGCTCCAACCTTAAGTGGAGCTGCCAACAGCGAGGTCGTAAGAGATGTTGATGTCCTGTTTCTTTCTGTTCCCTTTGCCCATGTCCTGGAAACGGCCCGCAAACTTACGTTTCGCCCCGGGAGCCTGGTGGTCGATACGAGCGTCCCGGTCGTGTTCAATGCGGGTAAAGCGGAGCTCGTCGAGGTCAAGGGCGGATCGGTCAGCGAAGAGTTGCGTGCGCTGATTCCCGCGGAGGTCCACGTGGTCGGTGCCTTCAAGACGATTCCCGCGCGAATTCTGGGCGACATCGACAGCGAGCTGGGCTGTGATGTCTTCGTTTGCGGGGATTCCCAAGAGGCGAAGAGCACAATTATTCAGCTTGCCGGTAACCTATCGGGCCTGCGCCCTCTTGACGCTGGTCCCCTAAGCTCCGCGCGAACGCTCGAGAGAATGTCCGCCCTGGCGATTCAATTGAATCTCCGCTACAAGGTCAAGTCGGCACGATTTCGAGTGGTTGGGCTCTGAATATGATCACCTGCCTCACGGGTGGCGTCGGCGGCGCCAAGCTCGGTCTTGGCCTTTCCCGGATTGTACCGGTCGATCAGCTGACTTTCATCGCCAACACCGGTGACGATTTCGAACTCCTCGGGTTACGCATCTCCCCGGACGTCGACACCTTGATCTACACACTGGCCGGTAAAGTGAATCCGGAAACAGGATGGGGCCTCGCCGGGGACACTTTTCGTTGCCTGGAGGCCGCCCGGGCCTGCGGGTTAGACATGTGGTTTCGCTTGGGCGATTTGGATCTGGGTACTCATCTGTGGCGCTCTGAGCTGCTTCGTCAGGGAAGACCGCTCGGCGAAGTCGTGGCGGCTTTGACTAACAGCTTCGGCGTGCGGAATCGGATCCTCCCGGCAACTGAGGCGTACGTGCCAACGTACGTGCGGACAGGCACCGACCGACTGCATCTGCAGGAGTATTTCGTGCGCGAGCAGTGCCAGCCGAGGGTTGAGGCCATCGAGTACCGGGGCGCCGAAAGGAGTGCGCCGGCACCGGGAGTGGTGGAGGCGCTCAGGGAATCGGAGTTGATCGTCATCGCTCCAAGTAATCCGCTGATCAGCATTGATCCGATCCTGGCGGTCCCGGGAGTTCGCGAGGCGATAAAAGGGCGTCGCGGCAGGGCCGTTGCGGTCAGTCCGATCGTCAGGGGAAAGGCCCTGAAAGGCCCTGCGGCCAAAATGCTCGAAGAACTGGGCATCGGCGCCTCGGCCGCTGCTGTGGCGCGGCATTACGAGGGTCTGATCGACGTCTTTGTCATTGACGAACAGGACCGGGCAGCGACGCCGGCAATCGAGCAGTTGGGATTAAAAGTCATCGTCACGGACACCATCATGAATTCGCTCGAAGACAAGGTGCGAGTGGCAAGGGTCTGTTTGACCATTTGACACTCCTCTCGAAAATCAACACTATGCGGTGTATGGCGGCCGTACTGATTCCCGTCAAGGACCCGGGGCACGCGAAACAGCGACTGCGGGGGGTGCTCACACAACGCGAAAGAACCGAATTGGCCTGGGCGATGTTGACGGATCTCGCCTCTGCCGTGCGACGGGCGAAGCGCCCGGACGCAGTCTTCGTGGTCACTTCCTCTCCTCGTGTTGAGGCTTTCGCTCATGAACAGGGTTGGGATCTCCTGACGGAGGAAACCCAGCTGTCTGAAAGCTCATCGATCGATTGGGCAAGCGGCGAGCTCAAGAGGCGAGGCATTGCCCATGTATTCCGGCTGCCCGGTGATATTCCGCTGGTCCAGCCGTCGGATATCGACGAGGTCATTGAAATCGGGCTGAGTGAGCAGAGTTCCGTGATTGTTCCATCCAGGGACGGAACCGGCACAAACGGCCTCCTCCGGATTCCCCCTGATGCCTTCCCTTCTCGCTTCGGGCCGGATAGCTTCCGCCTACATCATCAGGAGGCCGGCTCTCGCCGCCTCCCACTTCTGACGCTCCCGAACGAACGATTAGGTCTCGATATCGATGACCCAGAGGATCTGACCGTGTTTCTCGATCGGTCTGTCTCCGGCCACACGCTGGATTTCCTCCTATCGATTGGAGCAAGGCGCAGGCTCGAAAATGCCACTGCCTGAAATAGCTCTTTACCCGATTCCGGGCCTGCCCGAAATCAGCCCGGGTTCGAGACTGCCGTTGATCCTGTCACAGGCGCTCCGGGATTCGGGCTTGGCGCTTCGCGACTTCGATGTTCTTGTTATAGCTCACAAGATCGTCTCCAAGGCCGAGGGGCGGATTGTCCCGCTGAGCCAGGTGCAACCGTCAAGTCTGGCGATGGACTGGGCCGACCAGTCCCAGAAAGACCCCCGCGTCATTGAATTGGCTCTCCAGGAAGCACGGCGCGTGGTGCGGATGGAAAACGGAGTATTGATCACTGAGACGAGGCACGGTTTCATTTGCGCGAACTCCGGTGTCGATACATCGAACGTTCCGGCCGGCTACGCGGTTCTTTTGCCCGAGGATCCTGACGCTTCGGCGGAAGAGCTTAGAAGGAACCTGGCCGAAATGTTCGAGGCCCGGATCGCGGTCATTGTGTCAGACACGTTTGGCCGGCCCTGGCGCGAGGGACTCGTGAATGTGGCGATCGGCCTGGCGGGATTCAATCCCGTAATTGACTACCGAGGGACGCCCGATACCTTCGGAAAGGTGCTGCGAGCCAGTATCGTCGCTTCGGCAGACGAACTGGCCGGCGCGGCAGAGATCGTCATGGGAAAGACGCGGCGTGTCCCGGCCGTCCTGGTTCGAGGCTTCAGTTGGACTGGGGCGGAAGGCACAGGGAAGCAGCTGCTGCGGGCCCCGAGCGCAGATTTGTTCAGGTAAGCCGTGGACGCGGTGGACCAAGTGGACGATATGGACCGAGTCGATGTCCACTCCACGTTGTCCACTTGGTCCACGTAGTCCACAAGATGGTAAGATTAAACTTCGGCCCTATGGCGAAGAAAGCGAAAGAGAAAGAACCCGAAGCCGAATACATCCCGCCCGACGAGGAGGACCTGACCGCTGACGACTCGTTGCTCGACTCGGTGCTTGAGCGCAAGGACGACGAAGACGTCGTCCCGGAAGAGCGGGAAAAGGTCGCCAAGCTTGATCCGCTCCGCAAATACCTGCTTGAGGTTTCGCACTTCGAGCCGTTGACGCCGGAGGAAGAGCACCGGCTGGCTATCCTCTACCGCGAGGAGAATAACGAGCAGGCCGCCTATCGGCTGGTCACTTCCAATCTGCGCCTGGTCGTGAAGATCGCGTTTCTGTACAGCCGCATTTATCAGAACGTGATGGACCTCATCCAGGAGGGGAACATCGGGCTCATGGAGGCGGTCAAGCGCTTTGATCCGTATCGCGGCGCCCGCCTGCCGACTTACGCCGCCTGGTGGATCAAGGCCTATATCATCAAGTTCATCCTCGACAACTTCCGCATCGTGCGCCTGGGGACAACTAATGAGCGGAGGAAGCTTCTCTTCAATCTTCGAAAGGAGAAGGAGAAACTTCGCCTCCAGGGAATCGAGCCGACCGCCGCCTTGGTGGCCGCCCGGCTCAACGTTAAGCCCGAGGAGATTGAGGCGGTCGAAGGAACGATTGAAGGCTCCGATCTGAGCCTTGACAGTTACGTAAACGACCAGGAAGATACCCGATACGTCGATACGCTGGCCGCGACCGAGGAGCTGATTGACGAAAAACTGGCGCGAGGCGAGCTGCGGAGCCTGTTCCAGCAGAAATTCCAGGAATTCGCCCGAAATCTAAGCGAGCGCGAACGGGTGATCCTCGAGCAACGGCTCATAGCCGACGAACCGAAAACGCTCCAGGAAATAGCCGATCAGTTCGGTGTGACGCGGGAAGCCATCCGGTTGAACGAGAAGGCACTGGTGGGGCGGATACGGAACTACATGCAGACCGAGTTGAAGGATGTAACGCGAGTGGAATTCGGTCTGATCTCCTGATAACCTTGTGTGAAGAGGGTATCGGTAAGGTCTCGCCAAATTCCGGCGATCCTGAAACTTCCGTCGCTTTTCGTCGTCTTACTTCGCGACGGTTCGCAGTTCTTTATTCTTGACTTTCCAGGACAGAACTGTATTATTAGCAGCTTTTACCCGCTCCGGCGGGCATTTTTGTATCTGAAGGAGACAGTCATGGCCGAAAAAATCAGTAAAACCGCTCGTGCAAGCCTGGGACAGAAAGGTTCGGCGGGAGCTTCCCGTAACTGCCCGCAGTGTGGCACCGCTCTGGTTCCTACCAAAGTGATCAAGAGCGCCGGACAGCCCGGTGGCATGTACTGGGTTTGCTCGAAAGACGACTATCGCACAAAGACCCGTTAATCAGAAGTCAGAAGCCCGTCCCGGAACTTGTTGGAGCTTCTGACTTCTCCCTCCTTTTTCCCTCGCTGGATCTCACAGAATCAGCATCGCATCGCCGTAACTGTAAAACCGGTATCTTTCCCGAATGGCCTCCTGGTAACACTGCCGGATGAACTCCTTGCCTGCGAAAGCGGACACGAGGAGCAGCAGGGTGGACTTCGGAAGGTGAAAATTGGTGATGAGGGCGCCAGCCACGCGGAAGTCAAACCCCGGGTAGATGAAAATGTCGGTCGATCCCCGCCCGGAGACGATTCCCCCGCTTGTCCGATAGACATGCTCGAGGACGCGAGTGGACGTCGTTCCCACCGGCACGACCCGCCGGCCTTGATCGAGCTGCGCCTGAATGTCCGTAGCCGCTTCCGCACTGACCTCATACTCCTCCGAGTGCATTCGATGGTCTTCCACCTGGTCGACCTTGACCGGCTGAAAAGTGCCGTAGCCGACGTGCAGTGTAATCGCCACATGGCGCAGGCACTCGAGGAGCGCCGGGGTGAAGTGAAGGCCGGCCGTGGGAGCAGCCACGGAGCCGGTGCTCTTCGCGTAAACCGTTTGGTAACGCTCGCGGTCTTCGGCCGAATCCCGCCCCGGCTC
>Ga0105104_10002391_pt1 | contig 13739 bp, 11 predicted proteins | sample PPLLaktember2015_3_FD_87034 | JGI IMG/M metagenome (GOLD analysis project Ga0105104, IMG submission 87034) | Freshwater sediment microbial communities from Prairie Pothole Lake near Jamestown, North Dakota, USA - PPLs Lake P7 Core (6) Depth... | ecosystem: Environmental > Aquatic > Freshwater >...
CCTGGTCACCACCGCTTCCGATGGGACGCGGCGAGCCCTCCCCCCGGGCGCCACGCCCGTGGTGCTTCCGACCCGCGTCATCGCCGACCGGCACACGCTCGCACATCGCCTGGCCACCGCTGGCTTCAAGATGGCGCAGGCCACCGTCCTCGGGCCCTCGCCCGAGCTGCTCCTGGGAGCGCTCTCTGCACTCGAGCGACGGCTCATCGAGCGCTCGGCGGCGCGGACGCACCGGCTGGTCATCGCCCGGATCGATTTCCTGGTGTCCGCTCACCCCGCGGCGCTGGAGCTGAACGCCACCATCCCCGCGATGCCCGGGTACTCCGACATGGCGGCGGGGGCCTTCCTCTCCACCGTGGGGGCCGCCGCGGGCATCGACCCGGCCGACGTCCGGCAGCTCCAGGCCGACAACGGAAGCAACGTCGAGGCGCTCTACCGGGCGCTGGTGGCGGCCTCGGTCCAGGAGCGTGGCCGGGCACCGGAGCGCATCGCGGTGCTCTGCCGGCGGAACGACAGCCAGCTCTCGGAGGTGGACCACCTGGTGGAGCGCTTCTGCGCGCTCGGGACCGAGGCCCACCGGGTCTACCCCGACGAGGCGAGCGGCGGCGAGCTCTTCACCGCGCACGGGCTGACCTTCGACTTCGTCTACCGCCACCTCTTCGTCCACCGGCTGAGCGAGACGCCGCACCCCTTCCTGGAAGCGTTCTTCGCCCGAGAGGCCGCGCCCGGCTCGCTCCTGTTCAATCATCCGGCCGCGCACGTGGAGGCCAAGAGCAACTTCGCCCTCCTCTCCCGGGCGCTGGAGGAAGCGCGCCTGGCCACCGGAGCCGGGCTCGACGCGGAGGAGCTCGAGGCCATCCGCGTCTCGGTGCCCTGGACCCGCGTGCTGGCCCCCGGTCCCGCCCGGGGTCCGAGAGGAGAGGCGGTGCCGGACCTGGTCGCCCACGTGGCCGCTCATCCGGAGGGGTTCGTCCTCAAGCGCGCCTGGGACTACGGCGGGAAGGCGGTGTTCGTCGGGCCGGCGTCGGAGGAGCCGGGCTTCGCCACCCGCTCCGAGGCGGCGTTCGGGGAGCGGCTCGACTGGCCCGAGCTGGTCCGACGTGCGGCGGCGGACCCGCGCGGAGGCGGATTCGTGGTCCAGGCGGTCGTGGACATCCCGCGGGAGAGGCACCTCCTCGCCACGCCCGGCGGTCCGGTGGAGGCCGAGGTCTTCGTGGACTACTCCTCGTTCGCCTCGGTCGGCGTCCGGCCCGAGCCCGCCTGGGGTGGCGTGGTCCGGGCCTCGGCCTCCCGCATCGTCAACATCCAGGGAGGCGGCGGGGTCCTGCCGTTGATCGAGGCGTCGGTCTGGGAAAGGCTCCGGCGTGCACTCCGGGCGGAATCCTGACCGGTCGCCCGCTGTTCTGGACCCTGGCCACCCACTCCGGCTGCGTTATGACAGCACGCATTCGGGGTGATGGCCCCGCAAGGAGAAGGCAACGATGGCCTGGGAATTCGATGCACGCCGGGCGGCGCGTGACGGCCGTGACCTCGGCGAGTCGGGCGGCTTCGGCCGCGTCCGCGAGCTCACCGGAACGACCGCGGCGAGTTTCATGGCGGGGGTCTACCGCTGGATGACGCTCGGCCTGGTGGTGACCGCCGGGGTCGCGCTGTACACGGCGAGCAACGTCCAGCTGGCGATGACGGTGGCCCGGAACATCTGGCCCCTGGTCATCGTTCAGTTCCTGGTCGTGCTCGCGCTGTCGTTCATGGCGCAGCGGATCAGCGGCCCCGTCGCCGCCCTGATGTTCATCGTCTACGCGGGGCTCACCGGACTGACCCTGAGCGGGATCTTCTTCATCTACACCATCGGGTCGATCGGAACCGCGTTCCTCATCACCGCCGGCGCGTTCTTCGCCCTCAGCCTCTACGGGACGGTGACCAAGCGCGACCTGAGCGCCTGGGGCACCTTCCTCTTCATGGGGCTCATCGGCGTGGTGCTCGCCAGCATCGTCCAGTTCTTCTGGAGCAGCCCGGCGTTCAGCTTCGCCCTGTCCTGCGCGACGGTCGTCGTCTTCGCCGGCCTGACCGCCTACGACACGCAGAAGCTCCGGGTGCTCGGGGCCCAGTACGCCGGAACGGGCCTGACCTCGATCACCATCGTCGGTGCGCTGAACCTCTACCTGGACTTCATCAACCTGTTCCTCGCGCTGCTCCGGCTGTTCGGCGACCGGCGCCGGTAATCGCCTCGCGCAATCGGCAAGTCACGCGGCCGGGACCCGTCTCTGGGTTCCGGCCGCTCTCGTTTTTCGGCGAGGGTATGGGCCGGCGAGGTCAGGCCGGTTTCGGAGCCAGCTTCGCCGCCCAGCTGAGGCAGTTGCCCTCGGGGTTCACCGCGCCCGCGAAGAGCTTGCAGCCACCGCACTCCTTGTACTTGCCCGCCTCGTACTGAGCACAGTTGCTGCACTTCTTGCCGGGGGTGTTCGACTTCTCGGCGTACTGGAGGTTGCGCCGCATCTGGACCGCGGCCGGGTCCATCGGAACCTTCTTGTTGCAGTTGAGGGTGGTCTGGGCCCGGGCCTCCGAGCCGGTCAACGCGAGGACGCCGCTCGCCGCGCCGAGTCCCGCCCCGAGAATCCGGAGCGCCCGCCGGCGATCGAAGCGAAGGGTCTCGTCGTCGTGTCCGTTCACGTGGTCTCCTCCGGGAAAGCGAAAATCGGCGTGCACCCCGCCCTGAAGCAGCCGGGGGACTCTCGGGGACGCGGGCCACCGAGTCAATATTCAGCTGTGACGGCGGTCGCTTAGGGGCACCGGCCGGCGCACCTGCCCGCTGGACCGGTCGCCCTGGGCGTTCCGGCGGCGAGTGCCGCTGACCTGCCGGCCAGGGCCTCTTGACAGAGCACCTCTGGAGCGGCACTTTCGCCCTCAAGTGGTCAGATGACCTGATCATCTGGAGACCTCAGTGAGGAACTCCCCCGGCCAGCAGCAGCGGCTTCCACCCGAGCCCGAGTTCCACGCCGTGCGGAAGGGCCGGCGCTACGAGCAGGTGGCGGAGCAGATCCAGCGGCTGATCGCGAGCGGCGCCCTCAGCCCGGGCGACCGCCTCCCGCCCGAGCGGGAACTGGCGGCGAAGTTCGGCGTCGGCCGCAGCTCGCTGCGCGACGCCATCCGCACGTTGGAGGTGATGGGCATCGTCGAGTCCCGTCACGGCAGCGGAACGGTGGTCCGCGACCTGTCGACTGACTCGCTGGTGGTGCCGCTGGCGAGCGTGCTCGCGCACAAGCGCGAGCTAGTGGCCGAGCTTCTCGATGTCCGCCGGATGATCGAGCCGGCCCTGGCGGCCCGCGCCGCTGCCAACGCCACCGAGGAAGAGCTGTCCCGGCTCGAGGACATCCTGCAGCGGCAGGCGGAGAAAGTGCGCCGCGGGGAGCCGAGCATCGAAGAGGACTCCGAGTTCCATTACACAATCGCGCTCGCCGCCCGGAACAGCGTGGTGCTGCGGGTCCTCGACGTTCTCATGGATCTGCTGCGCGAGAGCCGCGCGCGCTCGCTTCAGGTGTCGGGTCGGCCCGAGCGATCCTTCGCAGGTCACCAGCGCATCCTCAGGGCGATCAAGCGCCGCGACGGTCCCGCCGCCGAGGCCGCGGTGCGCAAGCACTTGAAAGAGATCGAAGAGGTCGTGACGCGGCAGCTCTGACCGGAGGCGAGAGATGGGACGTCTGTTCGCAGTCGAGATCGTCTATCGGGGAATCTTCCAGAAGAACCTGGCGAGGAACATCAGCCGGGCCATCGTCCTCGCCGCCCACCACGAGGGGAAGCCCGGCATCTCCTTCGGGCGGTACGGAGACAGCCCGGAGCGCAATGGCATCCCGGCGAAGAGCTTCGCCATCGTCGCCACCGACGACGTCACCCTCGAGGAGGGGATGGCCAAGTACGAGCCCAAGGAGGTCGACATCACCATCGTGGTCGACGACACGCTCTGCAAGGGCGTGGAGTCGTGGGCCTGGTACGGGTTGCAGCCCATCAACCGGCTGACGAAGCCGGGCGGCACGCTCATCGTGACCTCACACGAGAACTCCGAGACGCTGATCTCGATGGCCCACCGCAAGGAGACGCCCTACCAACTGGCGATCGTGAAGGGCACCCCCAGCTTCTCCGGCCTCTGGGTCTACAAGGACGACCACTCCGACGTGCGCATCCTGGGTACCATGGCCAAGGTCCTGCCTGAGCTGTTCAGCCTGGCCTCCGTCCAGCAGGTGATCCGAGCCGAGTGGAACGACGAGCTGAAGGCCACCTCCGCGCTGCGCGCTTACGAGCGCGCCACCACCGTGACGGTACAGCCCACGCAGGGCAATCCGGAAAAGCCCTTCGAGTTCCAGATGCCCAAGTGGACGGAGATGCGCGAGGGCATCGCCATCCCCGCCATCCCCCGCGGCCATCAAATGAAGGATCCGAACACCGGGGAGATGGGCGGCTACCAGCCGGAGCGCAATCCCACCTTCAAGAAGTTCACCACGCGCACCATGCGGCCGGTGGTGGACTTCGACACTTGCATCAAGTGCACGCTCTGCTGGTTGCAGTGCCCGGACTCCGTCTTTGACGTCACGCCCGACGGCCTCTACGACGCCAACATGGAGGCGTGTTGCGGCTGCGGCGTGTGCGAGGCGGTCTGCCCGGTGTCCAATTGCATCACGATGGTCAACGAAACCCAGTTCGCGGACAACGACAGCCAGTGGCGGATGTGGAAGGAGGACAAGGAGGGCTACAAGGGCTGGCTCAAGGAGAAGATCGCGAATCGCCCCGAGCGCTCCCACGGCTTCCGTTTCCGCGGGCAGTACGCGGAGCAGGTTCCCGACATGTTGAAGATCGCCCGAGAGGGCTGAGGACGAGGGAGACCGGTCATGACAGAGGCATTGGCAACCCCTCCGCAGAAACAACTCGCGGCCGACAAGACCTCACTCATCACAGGGAGCGAGGCGATCGCGGTGGCCTGCAAGCTGGCCGACGTGGACGTGATCACCGCCTACCCCATCCGTCCCTACGACACCGTCATGCAGTACGTCGCGAAGCTCGTGTCGAACGGGGAGCTGGACTGCGAGTACATCGTTGCGGAGAGCGAGCACTCGCAGTTCGAGATCGTCAAGCACGCCTCGGCCGTGGGGGCGCGCGTGTTCTGCGGCTCGAGCGGCGTCGGGTGGATGTACGCCTTCGAGGCGCTCACCGTGACGCCGGCGCTGCGCATTCCCATGGTGGCCATGGTGGGGAACCGCGCGCTCGACGACCCCGGCGCATTCGGCGTGGAGCACAACGACGCACTTGCGGTGCGCGACCTGGGCTGGCAACTGGTCTGGGTGGACAGCGCTCAGGAGGCGCTCGACACGGCGCTCATCGCCTACCGCGTGGCCGAGGACCGGCGCATCTTCCTGCCCTGCGCCATCAGCTGCGACGGTGCTTTCCTCACCCACTCGCAGGCGCTGGTGAAGGTCCCCTCCCAGGAGAAGGTGAAGGCCTTCTTGCCCCGGTACGACCGGGGCGATCTCCTGCTCCACCCCGACAATCCCATCACCGTGGCCCCGCAAGTGAACGAGGATTGGCTGATGGAGATCCGCCGCCAGACGGCAGCCGCCATGGACCGCTCCCCCGCCGTCATCCGCGAGGCCTATGCCGACTTCGAGCGGATCTTCGGCCGGAGCTACGGGAACCCGTTCTTCGAGGAGTACCAGACCGAGGACGCGGACGTCGTGCTGGTCGGCATGGGAACGCTGTCGAATCCGGTGAGGGTCGCCATCCGACAGATGCGCCAGGAGGGCAAGAAGGTTGGCTTCGTGCGCGTGCGCTGGTTCCGGCCGTTCGCTGCCGAGGAGCTGGCGGCGACGCTCGGGCGCTTCAAGGCGGTGGGTGTCATCGACCGCGACTTCTCGCTCGGCTCGCCGTACCGGAGCGGGGTCCTCGCCACTGAGGTACGCGCGGCGATGTACCCTGCTCCCAACCGGCCGCCCATCGTCGGGTTCATCTGCGGCCTCGGAGGCCGTGAGGTCACGGTGCCCGCCGTGAGGGAGATGACCGAGAGCGTCTACCTGGCCGCGGAAGGAACGACGCAGCCGGGAACGAAGTGGATCGGATTGCGCGAATAGTTGGAATGCGTCGAGCGTGGGAGGATCAACCATGGCTGTGAGCGACAGGGAATTGGCCGAGCTTGTGCAGCTTCGGCCCACGCAGACGCTGGACGCCTTCAAGGGCGTGAAGAAGCTCCCGCTCGAGGAGTTCTTCACCTCCGGACACCGGACCTGCCAGGGGTGCGAGTCGTCCCTGGTCATGAAGATGATGGTCAAGGCCGCGGGCCCCCGGACCATCGTGCTCGGCAGCACCGGCTGCATGTACGTGGCGAACACGACGTATTACAGCACCTCGTGGGTCGTCCCCTGGATGCACACCCAGCTTGGGTCGAGCGGTTCGGCGGGACTGGGCACGGCGGCCGGCCTCAAGGCGCTGATGCGCAAGGGCAAGATCAAGGACGAGCCGATCAACGTCATCGCCTTCTGCGGCGACGGCGGAGGGGCGGACATGGGGCTGTCGGCGATCTCCGCGACGCTCACTCACCCCGACTACAACGTGCTGATCCTCATGTACGACAACGAGTCGTACGCCAATACCGATATTCAGTTGTCGGGTTCGACGCCATACGGGGCGAACACCACCTTCAGCCCGCCGGGCAAGCTGAAGCGCATCATGCACCACCGCTGGAAGAAGAACATGGCCGGGATGATGGCGGCGGGTCACCCCACGTGCCGCTACGTGGCCACAGTCTGCATGTCCTTCCCCGTCTATTCGATGAACGCCGTGCGCAAGGCGCTCTCCATCGGCGGTCCCACTTTCATCCATTCGCTCGACCCGTGCCCGAAGGGCTGGGATTACGACCCCATGCTGTCGCACGAGCTGGGCGAGCTGGCGGTGACGACCGGCATCTGGCCGCTCTACGAAGTGGAGGAGGGCGTTTTCCGACTCGTCGGCAAGACCCGCGACATCGCCGACGGCCGCCTCAAGCGATTGCCGGTGCGCGATTACCTGCTCAAGCAGGGACGCTTCGCCCACTTCACCGAGGACGACATCGCCTATTTCCAGAGCAAGGTCGACGAGACCTGGGAGAAATGGCTCGTCCCCGGCGTCATCCCGTTCAAGAAGCAGATCGAGGAGGATCGCCCGCCAGCCTGAGCGGGCGGAAATGACGGCCGGCTCGACCGGTCCGCACCGCGGATGTTCGCGGAGCCCGAGCGGGCAGCAAGTTCACGCCGGGGACTTCATCGAAGCGGAGGGGGAGGGCGGCCATGGTGCACCTGCACGTCCGCACGTCCGACGGCAAGCCCTCCCAGGACGCGGAGCTCTTCCGCGCGGCGATCCGGGCCATCCGCGCTCGCTGCGACGTGCTCATCCAGACCTCGACCAGCGGCGCCGTGGGGATGACCGACGAGCGGTGCGGACCGTTGACGCTCACCAGCATGGGCGCGCGCGGCGAGCTCGCACACCGGAGCGCTCGCGGGCAACGACAAGATCTACGACGACGTTTTCAAGCAATCGGGCGTGATCCGCGCCAAGGCGCTGCGCGAGCTTCTGGAGTACGCGCGGGCCATTCCGGTGCTGCCGACGCCGAAGGGGGAGAACGTCGTGATCATCACCGGGGCCGGCGGCTCCGGCGTGCTTCTGTCCGACGCCTGCGTCGACAACGGCCTGAAGCTGATGGCCATGCCGCCGGATCTGGACGCCGCGTTTCGCAAGTTCATTCCGCCGTTCGGCGCTGCCGGCAATCCGGTAGATATTACCGGCGGCGAACCGCCGAAGACCTACCTACGAGCAGGCTGCGTCGATAAGAGCCCGTGCAAGACAATCTCAGTCACTAGGAGGATGTCATGGTCCGTCGCATTTTTAGTCGCGCATTCGTCGCGGCAGGTGTTGCCGCAGGCTTTGCGTTCACCCCGTTCCCGGCAGTCGCCGCGTGGGAGCCGACCAAGCCGGTCGAGTTCGTCGTCCCCGCCGGCGCCGGCGGCGGCGCCGACCAGATGGCCCGCTTCATCCAGGGCGTGGTTGCCAAGAACAACCTCATGAAGCAGCCGCTGATCGTCGTCAATAAGTCGGGCGGCGCGGGCGCGGAGGGCTTTCTCGAGGTCAAGAACGCCAAGGGCGATCCGCACAAGATCATCATCACCCTGTCCAACCTGTTCACCACGCCGCTCGCGACCGGTGTGCCGTTCAACTGGAAGGACCTGAGCCCGGTCGCCATGCTCGCGCTCGACGAGTTCGTGCTGTGGGTGAACGCGGAGTCGGCGTACAAGACGGCGGGCGACTACGTCAACGCCATCAAGGGCGGCAACAACGGCCAGTTCAAGATGGCCGGCACCGGGTCCAAGCAGGAAGACCAGATCATCACGGTCGCGCTGGAGAAGGTGGTCGGCAAGAAGCTCACCTACGTCCCCTTCAAGGGCGGCGGCGACGTCGCCGTGCAGCTCGTCGGCAAGCACGTCGACTCGACGGTGAACAACCCGATCGAGGCGATCGCTCATTGGCGCTCGGGCTCGCTCCGCCCTCTGTGCGTTTTCGACAGCAAGCCGATGCCTTACCCCACGAAGGTGACCGCCTCCCAGTCGTGGCAGGACATTCCGACCTGCAAGTCGTCCGGGCTCGACGTCGAGTACACGATGCTGCGCGGCATCTTCATGCCGCCGGGCGTCACCCAGGAGCAGGTCGACTTCTACATCGACCTCTTCAAGAAGGTGCAGGCGCAGCCCGAATGGAAGAAGTTCAGCGAGGACGCGGCGTTCAACGCCACGACGATGTCGGGCAAGCAGTTCGTCGATTGGCTCACCCGGGCCGAAGCCACGCACAAGAGGTTGATGGAGGAAGCGGGCTTCATCGCCAAATAGGCAGGTCGTGCGAAAGGAGATGACGAGACCGCAATGACAGAGGAGCGCGAAACCCCGGCGGGCGGTGCCGTCGCCACCCGCTGGGTGGAGGTCGCCGTCGGGCTCGTATTCGTCGGGCTCGGCTTCCTCGTCGTCGCCGATAGCCACCGGGTCGGCGCGTCGTGGGGCGACGATGGGCCGAAGTCCGGTTACTTCCCGAACATCATCGGGTGGATCCTGGCCGCGTCCGGCGCGTGGATCGCCGGGCAGACGATCTACCGCTGGAAGCGGCTCGCCGGCCAGGTGTTCGTCACCTACGCCGACTTCAAGCCGGTGCTGGCGATGCTTCTGCCGACCATCGCCTACGTGATCCTGATCAAGCTCATCGGCATCTATGTGGCCTCCGCGCTGTACATCGCGGGGTTCATGCTGTTCCAGGGCAAGTACAAGTGGCTGCCGACGCTCTGCGTGAGCCTGGGCGTGCCGGGCGTGATCTTCGCGTTGTTCGAAATCTGGTTCCTCATACCGCTGCCTAAGGGACCCCTCGAGCGCATGCTGGGCTACTAGAAAAGAATCAAGAGAGCCGCGCACCAACAAGAAGCGGATCACGGGAGAACGATTGGAAGACATCGGCAACCTGATGCAGGGCTTCGCGGTCGCCCTGGCCTGGAAGAATCTGGGCTTCATGCTCCTCGGCATCCTGCTCGGGGTGCTCATCGGCGTGCTCCCCGGCCTGGGTGGCGCCAACGGCGTGGCGATCCTTCTGCCGCTCACGTTCACGATGCCGCCGACGTCGGCGATCATCATGCTGTCGTGCATCTACTGGGGCGCGCTGTTCGGGGGCGCCATCACGTCGATCCTGTTCAACATCCCCGGCGAGCCGTGGTCGGTCGCGACCACGTTCGACGGCTACCCGATGGCGCAGAAGGGCCGCGCCGGCGAGGCGCTCACCGCCGCGTTCACGTCGTCGTTCATCGGCGCGCTGTTCGCGATCATCCTGATCACCTTCCTGGCGCCGCTGGTGGCGAGGTTCGCGCTCAAGTTCGGACCGCCCGAGTATTTCGCGATCCAGCTCCTCACCTTCTGCAACTTCGTCGGCATGGGGCGCCAGCCGCCGATCAGGTCGATCGCCTCGATGATGCTCGGCTTCGCGCTCGCAGCGGTCGGCATCGATACCGTCACCGGCACGCTGCGCATGACGTTCGGCTCGCCGACCCTCTTGCAGGGCTTCGACTTCCTGGTCGCCGTCATCGGCTTGTTCGGGCTGGGCGAGATCTTTCTCACCATGGAAGAGGGCCTGTCGTTCAAGGGCAAGAGCGGCAAGATCGACGCCAAGGTCGTGCTGAAGACCTGGGCCGAGCTGCCGCGATACTGGATCACGTCGCTGCGCGGGTGCCTCGTCGGTTGCTGGATGGGCATCACGCCGGGGGGCGCGACCCCGGCGTCGTTCATGAGTTACGGCATGGCGCGCCGCTTCTCGAAGAACAAGGACCAGTTCGGGGACGGTCACATCGAGGGTGTGATCGCGCCCGAAACCGCGGCGCACGCGGCCGGCACCAGCGCGCTGTTGCCGATGCTGACGCTGGGCATTCCCGGGTCGCCGACCGCGGCGGTGCTGCTCGGCGGCCTCTTGATCTGGGGCCTGCAGCCGGGTCCGCTCTTGTTCGTCGAGAAGAAGGAATTCGTGTGGGGGCTGATCGCCAGCATGTACCTCGGCAACATCGCCGGGCTCATCATCGTGTTGACCACGGTGCCGTGGTGGGCCGCAATCCTGCGCATTCCCTTCTCGATCATCGCGCCGGTGATCGTGGTGTTCTGCGCGATCGGCGCCTATACCGTCCACAACAACATGTTCGACGTGGCCATGATGCTGGTGTTCGGCGTCGTCGGCTACGTGTTCAAGAAGCTGAAGTACCCGCTCGCGCCGCTCGTGCTCGCGCTGGTGCTCGGTGACATGGCGGAAACCGCATTTCGCCAGTCGATGCTCCTGTCCGGCGGCAGCGTGCGCATCTTCTGGTCCAATCCGCTGGTCGGCTCGATCGTGACCCTCGCGCTCATCATTTTCTGCTGGCCGTTCGTGAGCAACGTCATGGGCCGCATGCGCTCGCGCGAGCCCCGCGCAAAGAGCGCGTGAAGGCGTTGTCCTAGGTCTGATTCGCCCATCGGCCGATCGACGATCGGCAGCAGCGGCCCCATCCTTGGCGAACTGCTTCGTTCGGCATCGACGTCCTCCACTGTCCACGCGCGGTGGCTCCCGCCGAGTCGGCGCCGTCGTCCTCCGCTCCTCCACCGTCCGGGCCATCCTCGAGCACCTGCGGCTTCCCTCCCGTCCGCTCCCCCTCGCCCCGGCCACTTCCCCGCCCCAGGTCGCCTTCTGGTGAGCACCGTCCAGCAGCCCAGACTCGCCCGCCAGGTGCCGAGCTCTCCGCCGGTGCGCCCATGGGTTCCTCGTGACGTATGGGATAGTCCTGACCGTGGTGCCCACGGCGTGGACGCCGTTCGCGGCCAAGTTCACGCTGCCCAAGATCGGCTGGGTGAGCGTCTTCACCATCGCGATCGTTTTCGACTCGGTGCCGGCCGTCCTCGCCTGGTTCGTGCTGCGCAGGATGAAGATGCCGTCGCACGTGCCGCAGCTGAGTACGCTGCGCGTCCGGAGTGGCCGTCGCGGCCGGCCTGGATCGCTAGAACTTCTTCGCCGCATTCCTGGCGCTGCTGGGCTCTGAAGCCCAGGCGACAGCGGGCGATGGCGGAGGAGCTGTTCCGCGACGCGCTCGGCATCACCCGGGTCTAGATTCCCCGGGCTCATGCCCCATGCCTCGATCGCTGCACTCCTCGAATCAGGTCCTCCAGACGCGCCGGCCATCGGCGCCCCCCAGGGTGTGAAGTCCCTCCTCTACCGCGACCTCCAGGCACTTGCCCGGCGCACGGTGGAGACGCTGAACTCGGTGGGCATCGGCCGTGGCGACCGGGTGGCGATCGTGCTCCACAACGGGCCGGAGATGGCGAGCTCGTTCCTCTGCATCGCCGCGGGTGCGGCCACCGCGCCGCTGAATCCGGGGTACCGGGAGAAGGATCTCGAGTTCTACCTCGGTGACCTCCAGCCGAAGGCGCTGGTCCTGGAGGCGGGCGTCGATTCGCCGGCCCGGGCCACGGCGAAGAAGATGTCGATCCCCGTGCTCGAGCTGACCGCCGACCGCGCCCGGGGCGCAGGGTGGTTCACGCTCTCGGGCGGCGCGAAGGGAACGCCCGCCCGAGGCGGGATGGGCGACGAGGACGATCCGGCGCTCGTCCTCCACACCTCGGGCACGACCTCCCGGCCGAAGCTGGTCCCGCTGCTGCAGCGGAACCTCCTCGCCAGCGCCGAGAACATCGCCCGGACGCTCGCCCTCACCCGGGACGACGTGTGCCTGAACATCATGCCCCTGTTCCACATCCACGGGCTCATGGCGGCGACGCTCGCCTCGCTGGCCGCCGGCGCCTCGGTCTCGTGTACCCCGGGCTTCAACGCCCTCAAGTTCTTCGCCTGGTTCGATGAGGTGCGGCCCACCTGGTACACGGCGGTGCCCACGATGCACCAGGCGATCCTCGCCCGGGCCGAGCGCCACCGCGATATGATCGCCCGGAGCCGGCTGCGGCTCATCCGCTCCTCCTCGGCATCGCTCCCCGCGCCGGTCATGGTGGAGATGGAGAAGACCTATGGCGTCCCGGTGATCGAGAGCTACGGGATGACCGAGGCCTCCCACCAGATGGCCTCCAATCCCCTGCCCCCGCGGGCGCGCAAGCCCGGCTCCGTGGGTCTGGCGGCTGGACCGGAGGTGGCGATCCTCGACGAGGAATGGAAGGAGCTGCCGCGTGGGCAGGTGGGCGAGGTCTCCATCCGCGGGCCCAACGTCACCCCCGGCTACGAGGCGAATCCCGAGGCCAATGCGAAGTCCTTCCGGGACGGCTGGTTCCGGACCGGCGACCAGGGCGTCCTCGACGAGGAGGGCTACCTCCGGCTCACCGGTCGGATCAAGGAGCAGATCAACCGCGGCGGCGAGAAGTTCTCCCCGCTGGAGGTGGACGAGGTGCTCTCGTCGCACCCCGCGGTGGCCCAGGCGCTCACCTTCGCCATGCCGCACGACAAGCTCGGCGAGGAGGTCGCGGCGGCGGTGGTGCTCCGGGAGGGGGCAAAGGCGACCGAGCGCGAGTTGCGCGACTTCTGCGCGGCGAGGCTGGCCCACTTCAAGGTCCCGCGGAAGGTGGTGCTCCTGACCGAGATCCCCAAGGGCGCCACCGGCAAGCTCCAGCGGATCGGCCTGGCCCAGAAGCTGGGCCTCGGCTCCTGACATGAAGATCTGCGTCGTCGGCGCCGGAGCCATCGGCGGGCTGGTCGCGGCGAAGCTCGCGGCGCTCGGTCACGAGGTGAGCGTCGTGGTGCGGGGACCACACCTCGCGGCCATTCGCGAGAGGGGCCTGACGCTTCAGGAAGGTGGAACCGAGAGGACCTTCCCGGTCCGCGCCACCGACCGGATGGCCGAGCTCGGCCCTGAGGATCTGGTCATCATCGGGCTCAAGGCACACCAGGTCGCGGGCGTGGCGGCGGACATCCGGGGGCTGTGCGGCCCATCGACGATCGTAGTCACGGCGCAGAACGGCATTCCCTGGTGGTACTTCTTCAAGAGCGGGGGGCCCCACGAGGGAACGATTCTCGAGAGCGTCGACCCGGGCGGGGTGATCGCGAAGAACATCGACGTCGATCGGGTGCTGGGGTCGATCATCTATCCGGCGGCGGAGATCGTCTCGCCGGGGGTGATCCGCCACGTCGAAGGTGACCGGATCTCGCTCGGCGAGGTCGACAACTCCGACACCGAACGCCTGCGGAGC
>Ga0105104_10002392_pt1 | contig 13738 bp, 6 predicted proteins | sample PPLLaktember2015_3_FD_87034 | JGI IMG/M metagenome (GOLD analysis project Ga0105104, IMG submission 87034) | Freshwater sediment microbial communities from Prairie Pothole Lake near Jamestown, North Dakota, USA - PPLs Lake P7 Core (6) Depth... | ecosystem: Environmental > Aquatic > Freshwater >...
GAGGTGGCGCACACGTAGTCAAATCGGGCCATGGCTATCGGGTTTCTCCTGCCAGAAATGCCTCTAACCCCAGGCGCAGGAGGGTTTCCGGTAAGGGGATACCTTCCCGGGACCAGCCGCGCAGGTCGTAATACCGGTCCAGCATGCGGTTAAAATCTTTGATCTCGCCAATCCGGATGGGTTTCTCGGAGCGCTGCATTTCACCGGTCACCGGATTGGATTCGTACGCGTAGAGCGGTGCGGGCTCTTCGGTAAAGCGGCGCGGCAGCCGATCCTGATCCCGGCCCAGTCCTTCGCGGACATTGTACATGCGCTCCAGGTTGACGATTCGTTCGCCGATGGTCAGGAGGTCCTGGCCGGTGATGGGCTCGCCGCGCAGGGCGGAAATCCCAGGCGCCAGGTCCTCGGGGAACAGGCTGTACTCTTCCACGGTGCTGAATTTGCAGATCCCCAGGGCATCGGTGACCGCGCAAAAATGCTCGCCGTAAACGACCATATCCGGTTTGTAGGTTTCGTTGGTGGGGTCCATGAGCTCGCGGATGATTTCAGGGGGGAAAATGCGCCGGGCAGTATCCACCGCTCCCGACAGGTCGATGGCCGGCATCCCATACAGGTGGTCGGCCCCGCGGTTGCTGGTGGCATGGCCCAGGCCAAAGCCTTTCGCAAAGCGGGGTTCCTGGCGGGGAAGCTCCAACCCTTTGACCTGCATGGCATAATATTCGGCTCCACCGCCGACCAATTCGGCCGCCCGCCGCGTCCCCTCCGCCAGGGGATCCCCAATTCCCTGCCGCCGGGCGATGCGCTCGATCAACCCGTGCACACTCTGCGGATCACCCCAGTCCAGGGACAGGTCGGGGTCGTCCAGCAGGCCTCGCTCGTGCAGTTCCATGGCAAAAGCGATGATGACGCCGGTCGAGATGGTATCCAACCCGTACAGGTTGCAGAGATGATTGGCGTAGATGATGGCTTCCGGGTCGCTCAACCAGCACATCGGCCCCAGTGCGTTGGTGGTTTCGTATTCGGGGCCTCCCAGCTCGTCGACCGCGTAGGGGCCGTTCTCCACCCGGGATTTCCGGCTGCACTTGATCGGGCAGGCAAAACAGCCTTTGTGTTCCAGGAGATAGTGATCGAACGCCGAGGCGTTCACTTGGTTAATGAATGGGACCTGGACTTGCTGGTGATTTTTCGCCGGCTGGTCACCCGAAGCGTTCTTGGAGTCCATGAGGATCAGGGTGCCGTACTGGCGCAGGCCATCCAGATGGACGTCGGCGCCGAGCTGCCGGATGGTTTTCTTGGCGGCCTCGTTCAACGCGGGGGAAGAGGCGGGGCGCCCACCGGCTTTCACCAGCAGGGCTTTGAGGTTTTTGCTCCCCATCACGGCTCCCGGGCCGCATCGGGCAGCTGCCCGGTTGGTATCATTGATAATGGCGGCCACACGCACCAGGTTTTCACCGGCCGGCCCGATGCAGGCTACCCGCCCGGCCTGCGACTCATGATCGGTCCCGAGCAGCAGGTGGTGGCATTCATCCGTCGTCTTGCCCCACAGGTGACCGGCCGGCTCGATCGAAATCTGGTCGTCGCTGATCCGCAAATACACCGGTTGGCTGGCCCGGCCGGTGATGATGATCGCATCATAGCCGGCATGGCGCATTTCCGCCGAAAAAAAGCCGCCGCTGTTGGCGTATCCGTAGACGCCCGTCAGCGGGGACTTAAACGTCACGTGCAAGCGGGCGGAGGTGGGCCAGGTTGTGCCAGAGAGGGGGCCGGTTGTAAAGATGAGGCAGTTCTCCGCCGACAGGGGTTCGACGCCGGGGCCGACGTGCTCGTAGAGCAGCCTGGCCCCCAGCCCACGCCCTCCCAGAAAGTCTGTGAGGGTGCCGGCCGGTGTGGGGTAAAGTTGGATCTCGGAGGTAGAGAGGTTCACATAGGCTGTGTTCGGCATGAGAGTATCCTTCTAACCAAAGGAAGCTAGAATGCAACCACCGCCCGGTCCGGGGTTTCCGGCCTGCAGCCACGAGTGTGTTAAATATAATTACACATGTTTCCTGTAGGTTAATTGTATCATTGCCAATTGTCGTGTAAAGTAACGAATGTAATTTCTTACCCCTTAAATCTGTAGGGACTGTCTGAAGTGGGAGCAATTATTCCTTCTGGGCGTGCAACGCTGCGCTTAAGGTTCGCTCAAACGTCTTAGGATGGGACTGACAATTGGGGTGAGTTCTTGACATAACCCAGTTGTTCTACTATCGTTAAGCATCCCTGTCAACGAAAGGTGGTGAGCATGGACACCCGAACAAACCTCGAGCCCCAAAACGTCATAGCCCATTTGAGAGAGCTGCATGCCCTGACCGGGGATGAGAAAGGGGCCCAGCGAGAAGCCTGGACCGAGACCTGGGAGACCGCCCGCCGGTGGCTGCGGGACAAACTGGCCCCGCTGCCGGTCGCGGTCGAAACCGATGAAGCCGGTAACACCTGGGCCACCCTGCCGGGTGCCTCGCCCAAGGAACTGGTGATCGGGAGCCATATTGATTCGGTGCCCAACGGCGGCTGGCTGGATGGGTGCCTGGGTGTGGTGGCCGGGCTGGAAGTCCTGCGGCACCTGGCAGCAAACGGCCAGCCGCCCGTGACGGTCCGCCTGGTCAGCTGGGCCGACGAGGAGGGCAGCCGCTTCACCCACTCGCTGGTCGGTTCGGGGATCACCACCGGGATGGTCGCCCCGGAAAACTTGCAGGCCTTCACGGATAAGGACGGGAACCGCATGGGGGAGGTGCTGGCCCGCCACCACGTCCATCTGGCCACGGCCGGCCGGGCTGCCCGGCAGCTGGACAAGGCGGTCGCCTACCTGGAGCTGCACATCGAGCAGGGGCCGGTGCTGGAGAGCAAGAACCTGCCGCTGGCGGTGGTGTTGGGCACGCTGGGGGTGGAACGGCATGCCATCCATTACACGGGGCAGACCGGGCAAGCCGGATCGGTCCCCATGGCGATGCGCCGGGATGCCCTGGCCCCGGCCGCCCGGCTGGAACTGGAGATCAAGGAGATCGCCAGGCGCCATGGCGGGTTCTGCACGATGGGGAGCGTGGTCACTTCCCCGGGCATCCCCACCTCGGTGGTCGGCCGCTGCGACGTGCTCCTGGACCAGCGCCAACTGGACCGGGACACCCTGGCCCAGATGCTGGCGGAAGCCAAGGAAGCCAGCCGCCGCTTTGCCGCCGGCGACCGGGTGGAGGAGGCATGGGTCCGAATTTTTCATGTGGACCCGGCGCCTTTCCATCCCGAGCTGGTTGAGCTGTGCGCCGAGGCGGTCCAGGAGACCAGCGGAGGCGCATACAGGATGGCGAGTGGTCCCCTGCACGATGCAGCCTATGTGTGCCTATCGGGGGTGCCCACGGCCATGATCTTTGTGCAGAGCCTGCGGGGCATGACGCATGCCCGCGAGGAGGACAGCCGGGAAGAGCACATTCTGTTGGGGGTAGAAGCTCTCGACCGGCTGGCTGCTAAAACCTTGGGGTGGATCACGAGCAAGTAGCATCCCGGGGCGAGTGGACCTGGGATTCTGGACGAGACAGACCGGCGGGCGAGCTCGTATTTATTGCAAAGGAACCTTTCGTTGACGACCGGTGTAATACAGATAAAGCAGGTCTGTTACGGCCGTAATAGCGGTGGAGATGAAACGAATGCGTGCCTCTCGATTGTTCCTGGTTGTGCTGCTGTTGTTGGTGGCGCTGCTGGCGATCCCCGGTGTTGTGTCTGCAGGTGGGTGGGCGGTGGTGACGTTGGACCAGCTGCCGCAAGGCCTCACGGCGGGAGCCGCCTACCCCCTTGGGTTTATGGTCCGCCAGCACGGGCGCACGCCGTTCACCGTCGAACAAATTAAGATTGAAGCCCAACACCAGACAAGCGGTCAACGGCTGACCTTCACGGCACTGCCCGACGAGACCCCCGGCCACTATCGGGTGGATTTGCTCTTTCCGCAGGGGGGCGAGTGGGCGTGGGGTGTGAAGAGCGGACTGTACCCCGATGTGCAGCCGCTGCCGGTCTTGCAGGTGGCGGAGACGGGCAGCGGAATCCCGGCCGCAGCCCCCAAGCCGGCCATCCCCGTGGGGATCCTTGGGATGGGGGCTCTGTTCGGGTTGGCCTTGGGGGCATTTTTCTTCGTCCGCCGGCAGGTGGGTCTGCTGGCTGGAGCCCTCGCCGCAGGGGTGTTGGTCCTGGCCGGCGTGTTTGCCTACCGGCTGTTGACCGTAAGCGCAGCGGCGTCCATCCCGGCCAATGCGGCTCAAGGCGCAGGCAGCATTCCCGTGAACGGGGACCTGAGCGAGACGGGCCAGCAGCTGTTCGTGGCGAAGGGCTGTGTGGTGTGCCACGTCAACGATCGCGCCCTGGAAAGCGCCCGCGAAATCAGTGTGGAGGTTGGGCCCAACCTGACCCGCTTCCCGGCTGATCCCGCCTATCTGAGCCGGTTTCTCGAATCGCCCGCGGCGGCCAAACCCGGCACCGAGATGCCGGACCTCGGACTCTCCGCCGATGAGATAGAGGCGCTGACAGCCTTCTTATCCGCTTCGAAATAAGGTTGGGTTGGCTCCTGGCGTTCGTCGCCAGGAGCCAACCCAAAACCCCTGATCCCGGGTTGGCCTCCCGCGAACCGGGGCGGCGGTCCCGATGGCCCTTGTACACCTGGATGCCCCATGGGTCATCCAGGTCCGGAATGGCCAGCCTGGGTTAAGGCACCCAGGACGACAGCCAATCCCCCACTTTTTCTTCCACCAGCAGCAGCAGGCAGGTATCCGGCTGGAGCAGCGCCGGGCTGCGCAGAGAATTGTCGCCGGATGGCCAATACGACATGAGGATCCACCGGCCATCCGGGCTCCAGATCGGATTGGCAAATTCGACCGGGTTGGCCAGGAGCAATACGGGTTCCTGGCCGTCCAGCGGGAACAGGAAGATCCCCCGGTCGTCGATGGTGGCGATCCGGCGGCCGTCCGGGGACAGGCTGACCTGGTGGGCGCTGAACGGCAGCAGGGCGGCCTCCACGGAGCGGCCGGTTGGCAGGTCCAGCACGCGGATGCTCTGCCCATCGGCCACGGTGACCCCGTAGAAAAGCCGGCCTCCATCCGGAGCCCACCCCAGGAGCGATTCATCCTCCGGCCCGTTCAATATGGCTTGCAGGTCCGACCCATCGGGATCCACCCGGTAGATGTCCGAAGTATGATTCGCGACGCGGTCGAAGGCGATCTGCCGGCCGTCCGGAGACCACATCGGCCGGAGGTCGGATACGCCCTCGCCGCCCGTGCCCGGGATGAGCTGGCCCTCCCCGCCGGCCAGGTCGCGCAGGACCAGCCCGCTCTCCAGCTCGCGGTACACCACCCGCTGGCCGTCCGGGGAAAGGTCCGGGAAGAAACCCGGCCCCAGAGGGATGCGGCCGCTGCCGTCCAGGTTGGCGGCAAACAGCTCGTGGTTCTCCCCCTCGGAAAAAGCCACCCGACCTCCCAACCCGGCCGGCAGTCCACCGGGTGCGGCCGGAGAAGGGGGTTCATCCGGGCAGAAGGCTGCCGGCGTCGCTTCGCTTACGACCGCGGCAGCCGGCGGTGTCCAGGTGATCGACCAGGGACCGGCGCGCCGGACGCTGATCATGGTGATATCCACGGTGACAATGCCCTGGGGGAAGCCATCCTTGTAATACCACCCGGCCCGGAAGGGGACCTGGTCGCTGCCCGGCGAGCCGCCTGTGCCCAGGATTTCGTGCTCCCGGTCCATGGCGGTGATGGTCAGGAGGCCTGAATCGGAGGCCAGGTACAGCATCAACATGGTGGGCTCGCCGGGCGGGGTCTGGACGTATTCCGCCGAGACCACCCGCAGGGGATACCCATTGACCTCCAGGTCTTTGTTCAATTCCCAGGTTTGGCCGGGCTGTGGGCTGCTGCCCAAATCGATGGTGAAACTGGTCGAGGCCGCCATACCCACAGCGACGTAGTCCAGGACCAGATTGGCAGGACCGGGTGTCAGGACGGGCGCCGTCTGGAATTTCAGCGCCAGGCTTTGATCCCCGGTGGGTGCAGCCGGCGGATTAAGATCTGCCGGCCAAACTGAAACCTCCTGCCCGCCGGCGTCGACCAGATGGATGGCATCCGGGTAGACCTGCACATCCAGCATGGCAGGATCCATTTCCCAGCTCAGCAGGGTATCCAGGAAATAGCCTTCGTCCAGGGCGGCGATTCCCTGGAGGGTGAACACCATCCCATTCCCTGGGGCGGCTGCTTGCGTCGCTGCCGGTAGCGGGGTGGGCAGTTCAACCACCGGGTAGACGGTCATGTCGGGCGGAGCAGGGGCAAACGCCAGAGGGATTTCCCAGTTCTGCGGGCCATCCCCGGCGGGCAGCTCTGCCAGGCAGGGCAAAACCAGCGCGGCACGGGTTTCCCCGGCCGGTACGGCCGGAAAAACGTCTTTCCATGTGGATTCGCCGCCGCCGAAACCGCCCTCCCGGCTCGGATAGGCCAGCTCACGGCCATCCGCCAGGCGCAGGATGGGGAATTCCTGGCACATCGCCGGTCTCCGGCTGGGGTCATCCCAGGTGGGGAAGGGTCCCGAGATGCGATAGGTGAGCACCGTGCGGGTGGAGTCGAGCACCGCATTGTCCACCGTGATGGTAAACCCGTCGCGCGTGGCGGTGACCGGGTTGGCGAGCACGCGCAGGGGAGCGGCTTGATCCACCGTCCCCACCCCAGGGATGTAGCCGATCAGGTTTTTCAGCGCCGTGGCCGCGGCCGTGGCCACGGCTGGCAAGCTGATGAAGGTAACGAGCAAAACCAGCGCCAGCAGCAAGGCGGCCAGGCGCCATTTGGTTGCAGGTTTCATTGTCGTAGGGTTTCCTTGTTGGATTTTTGCCAGGATGCCCGGCAGGAGATCGAGGTCCGGCGGGAGCTGTTCGTTTGAGATATCATCCAACACACGGGCGGGGTCTTTGAGGTTCATTCGGCGCTCCTTTCCGGGTGGAGCAAACCGCGTAGATGCTGGCGGGCCGCGTTCAGCAGCCATTTGACGGTGCCTGGAGCGGCGGAGAGGCTCTCGGCCATCTCTTTTTCGTTCATGCCCAGGTAGTAGCGCTGGACAATGGCCGTGCGCTGGCGCGGCGGCAGGGCTGCCAGGGCGAGGGCGATCTCCCCTTTGAGCCGGGCGTATTCGGCCTGTTCTTCCACCGAAACCGCTTCGGCCAGCAGCTCCGCCACCCGCTCCACATCGGTCCCCGCCCCAAACTGAACCCAGCGAGCGCTCTTTTCAGCGGCATTCAGCGCGGCGTTGGCGACGCTGCGTAGGAGATAGGGTGCAAAAGGACGGGCTTCGTCGAAATGGCGAATGCGTTGGTACACCCGCACAAAGGTGTCCTGGGCCACGTCTTCGGCTAGCTGCTCGTCGTGTGTGATGAGATACGCCGTTTGCACGGCTTTGTGTTGGTAGCGGGCGACCAGAATTTCCAGCCCGCCGATATCGCCGTTTTTCAGGCGGCGAATGGCTTGCGAATCATCCATGAAGGTCTCCGGTGTATGGGCGCTCCCACTTATACTACAGGCATTCGGGTAAAAAGGTTGGCGGGATCCTCGCCGTGGGGTTTGGCAAAACGAGCTGCACCCGTGCGCGGGTGCAGGCGGTAGATGTGCGGGCCGCTGGCTGACCCTGGACTCTGCAGAGGATGACACCAGGCGGTTCTTTCCCCATTGTATCGCCGTACGGCCAGACCTGGACAACAATCCAGGCGGGGAGATCGAGCGCGTGCGGCGCCAGGAGCCCTACTGTGAATAATGTCACCCGGTGGTTGCACACTTTTGGGTTTAGAATCGTGATTGAGTGACAAACAAGCAGCCGCCTACTTCATTCACCCCAATTTGAAGTCCTCAGCGGAATAAATTCCACCCACGAGGCGTCCTCCATGCCCCAATCCACCCGCACGTTCCGTGTCTTTATCAGCTCCACGTTCAGCGACCTGAAGGCCGAGCGCAATGCTTTGCAGCAAAAAGTATTCCCACGGCTGCGTGAGCTGGCGATGGCGCACGGCTGCCGCTTCCAGGCCATCGATTTGCGCTGGGGGGTCTCGGAGGAAGCAGGGCTCGATCAGAAGACGATGAGGATCTGCCTGACGGAAGTAGAGCGCTGTCAGAAGACTTCTCCCCGGCCCAATTTCCTTATATTACTGGGTGACCGTTATGGTTGGTGCCCTCTACCAGAAGAAATTCCGGCTGACGAGTACGAGGAGATTGATGGCGTGATCTCGGTGGATGGAAGGGGGTTGTTGAACCGATGGTACCGGCTGGATGAGAATGCGGTTCCCCCTGTCTATTGCCTTTTGCCGCGCAGCCCGAAGTTTGAGGATTACCAGACCTGGGAACAGGTTGAGCGCAAATTGCGGAGCACGTTGTTGGGCGCGGTGGATACGCTTGCTTTTTCAGCCGACAAAAAGGTGAAGTATATCACCTCCGCCACCGAACAGGAAATTGTCTTGGGTGCTATGCGGGTTGCGGATGCCCAGGGACACGTCTTTGCTTTCTTCCGACAGATCGAGGGCCTGCCCGAGGTTGAGACCAGCAAGGATTATCGCAGCGCGGACAGGGGTGCCTGGCGAATGCAGGTGGAACTGAAAGAGCGCCTCAAGGAACAGCTGTCAGGCAATGTGCATGAATATCTGGCGTATTGGCAGGGCGAAGAACCCTCGCTCGATCACCTCGACCAATTATGCGACGATGTATATGCAGAACTATCCAGGGTGATGTTGGCCGAGACGGCTCGCCTGGAGGCATTCGATGCATTGGATAAAGAAATCACCTCACACGATTCCTTTGGCAAGGACCGCGCCCGGGTCTTTGTCGGACGGGAAAACCTCCAAAAATCGGTGGCTGCATATTTGAAAAGAAACGACCCACACCCGTTGGTGGCGTGGGGACCATCCGGGGCGGGAAAATCGGCGCTGATGGCCAGGCTGGTTCAACAGGCGCAGGCGACAAACCAGGCCGTCGTCTGCCGGTTTATCGGCGCAACCCCCGAATCCTCCAATGGGCGGGCGCTCTTGGAAAGCCTGTGCCGCCAGGTCTCGCGCCTGTATGGTGCGGATGACGCGAATATTCCATCGGAGTACAAAGATCTGGTTCCGGAGCTCCCCAAACGCCTGGCTCTGGCCAAACCAAACAAACCGCTCGTTTTGTTTTTGGATGCATTGGACCAGATATCCGATGCCGACAAAGCCGATCGGCTGGGTTGGCTGCCTTGGGAACTTCCGCCCCACGTACACCTGGTCGTTTCCAGCCTCCCAGGCGCCCCTCTGCAAGACCTGTTGGGAAAAATCCCCGCGGCAAATCGCCTGGACGTCCAGCCCATGTCCCTCGCCGAAGGGAAAGCCATCCTCAATTGCTGGCTTGCGGAGGCAGGCCGCAGATTGGATGAAAAACAGGAAGAATATGTTCTCGATAAGTTCGGGCAGTGCGGGCTGCCGTTGTATCTCAGGCTGGCTTTTGAAGAGGCTCGGTTATGGAAATCAGCTGACCCGCTTCCTGACCTGGGCTATTCTATTCCGGACCTCCTGAGCGATTTGTTCGGGAGGCTGTCGCAGGAGGCCAACCACGGCAAGGTGCTGGTCGCACGCAGCCTGGGCTACCTGGCTGCGGCCAAACACGGGTTGAGTGAAGATGAACTGCTGGATATTCTCTCTCGCGACAGGGAGATACTCGCCGATTTCAAGAGGAGGTCTCCGAAATCCCCGGCCATCGACCACCTACCGGTTGTGATCTGGTCGCGCCTGTATCAAGATCTAGAACCTTACCTGGCCTGGCGGCACGCCGATGGGACGGAACTGCTGACTTTCTACCACCGCCAACTCAGGGAAACGGTCGAGGCGCTCTATTGTTCGGGAGCGGAGAAGACGGCCTGCCACAAGGACCTGGCAGGCTACTTTGGTGAGGAGAAACGTTCTTTCTGGATCAACAGAGGGCAACGGCTGCCGGATCGGCGAAAGACTTCTGAAGTGGCCTATCAGCAGGCACATGCGGGGTTGGAAACGGAATTAAAGAAAACCCTGACGGCTTTTGATTTCTTGCAGGCGCGGCTGTGTGCGTCCGGGGTGGGGGAAGTGATCCGGGATTTTGACCTGGCGCTAGGTCATCCCATGGCCCTGCGAGATGGAAATGGATGCCATCTGATCCAGGAAGGACTGCGCTTATCGGCCCATATTCTGGGCAAAGATACCGACCAGCTCGCCACGCAGTTATTGGGCAGAATGATGACGTTTCCGTCCCCTGACATCCAGGACCTGCTTAGACAGGCAGTCGAATGGCCGGACCGACCCTGGTTTCGCCCGTTGACCGCCTGCCTAACCCCCCCGGGAGGTGCCGAGCAGCTGACCTTCGCCGGGCACGATGACCATGTCACTGCCGTCGCTGTTTCCCGGGATGGGCGCCTGGCGGTTTCGGGGGGCGGTAGCAGCCATTATGATGGGAGAAGTAGCTTCCCCCTCAAGGTCTGGGACCTAGAAATGGGGAGAGAGAAACTAACCCTGGCTGGACACCCGAAAATGGCGAATTGTGTGGCCATTACCCCGGATGGGCGGCTGGCGGTGTCGGGATCCGTGGATGATACACTCAAGGTCTGGGACCTGGATAGCGGACGCGAACAGCTCACCCTGAAAGGGCACAGTCGAAGCGTCAATGCTGTAGCGATCAGTTCGGATGGATGTTTTGCCATTTCGGGTTCACAAGATGCGACCCTCAGAGTTTGGGATCTAAAAACTGGCCGCCACCGAATGACTTTGAAGGGGCACAGCGGTTATGTCAATGCCGTGGCGATCAGTCCAGATGGTCGCCTGGCCGTGTCGGGGTCAGCAGACACAACCCTCAAGGTTTGGGATCTGAAGATTGGGAAAGAACAGCACACCCTCAAGGGGCATACGGACCTGGTGTATGCCGTGGCGATTGCCCCGGATGGACGCTATGCTGTGTCGGGGTCGCAAGATAGGACTCTCAAAATTTGGGACCTCAAGACCGGGAAGGAACGATTCACCCTTGTTGGCCATATCGCGGAAATCAACGCGGTCGCAGTATCCCCGGATGGGCGGTGGGTGGTTTCGGGGGGCGGGTACCCGGATCGATCGATCCGCGTGTGGGACCTGGAAACGGCCAGTTTGCGGTATACCTTTACCGGGCACACTGGCGGAGTCCTGGCGGTGGCGGTTCGCCCGGATAGCAAGTTTGTTCTGTCGGGTTCCGAGGATAAAACGCTCAAAGTCTGGAACCTGGAAGCCCCCATCGAACCGATCCGCCTGCCCGGTCATTCCGATTCTATCCCTGGCGTGGCGGTCAGCCCGGATGGAAAGGTGGCGGTATCGGGATCAGCGGATAAAACCGTCAAGGTCTGGGATCTGGAAACCGGAGCTGAACGGTTTGTATTTACCGGGCATCACGATAGACTGTCCCGCACCATCATCACCCCGGATGGACGAAACGTCGTGTCTCATTCAACCGATAACGTGATCAAAGTCTGGGATATCGATACCGGGGCTGAACGGTTTACCCTATCCGGGTACGGTCCGCTTGCCATCACTCCGGATGGAAGACTGCTCCTGATAGCGCGTATCAAAGACAAGACCATCCGGGTGTATGACCTGGGCAATGGGGCAGAACGATTCATTCTCGCCGGCCATAAAAACGATGTCCTTGCCGTGGCTGTTGGCCCAGACAGCCGCATGGCGCTCTCCGCTTCGCGGGATAAAACGTTGAAGGTTTGGGATTTGGAATCGGGGCGAGAGCGGTTCACTCTGGGTGGGCACACCGATGACGTCTGGGACGTTGCCATCAACCCGGATGGGCGGTTGGCGGTCTCCGCATCCGGAGACCGGACTCTGAAAGTATGGGACTTAACCCTGGGTCGAGAGGTATTGACCCTCAATGGGCATGACCGTAGGGTCTCCAGGGTGGCAATCACCCCGGATGGGCTTCGGGCTGTTTCTGGATCGGACGACTTCAGCCTCAAGGTCTGGGACTTGAAAGTCGGAAAAAACCAGCACACCCTAGACGGGCATCGGGCGCAAATTAACTATATCGCCATTACCCCGGATGGCAGGTTAGCAGTTTCCGCGTCGATGGACAACACCCTGAAAGCCTGGGATCTGCAGCGGGGAGAATGTGTCGCATCGTATTACGCAGAGATCATGATGGGGTACTCTCCGGTTTTTCGAGCCGATCCTTTTTCCATGATCGTTGGCGACGCCTCCGGTCGAATGCATTTCCTGCGCATGCAGAACTTTACGCTGGAAGATCCCGTTGTGACAGCCTGGTCTGAAGCGCCGTCGCGGTGGAAGTTCTGGCAAACTCCCCCATTGGCCTATGGCTGCCCGTACTGCCGCGCCTGGGCGGAGGTTACAAAGCCGTTGCTGGGCGCTCAAACCCGCTGTCCAAAGTGTGGCAAGTTTGTGAGGCTAAATCCGTTCACGATCGAAGGCGATTGGCGGCCTTTATCTGCAGTCTGGAAAAACCAATCCGGGTGACGAGAAGTCATCTCAAAAACGAACTCGTTTATTATTCACTCGTCCTTACCGGTTCAGGATCTATCCCGATTCCACGCACCGATGCACCCTAATGGTGGATTGTCCTTCGACACAAACACCGAGCAAACAGCACGCATACACACTGCTAAGAATCATGCCGAGCACGCAGGAGAACCGGTGACCCAATCCCGAAAACCACAGCCCGTCCGTTCCCTTTGGCGAAACCTGGAAATTCCCCTTCTCGGGCTGCTGTAGATCCTGGCGTTTACTTGGGGGTACCGGGGGTTTGCTGTGCACGCCGCCGTCCGGGGGGACACCCATTCGCCCTCCGACCTGGCCTACCGGACCTTACAGCTGATTTCCTTGGAGTCCGGAGCCGTATCGGGGCCGGTCCCCTTGGAGCTCGATCTGGCCCGGTTCCTCCTCCCCGGCCTGACCATCCTGACCGCCGTAAAAACCCTGATGGTCTTGTTCCAGGAACAAGCCCGGCTGGCCCTGCTCCGCTTTCGGGGAGGCCATGTCGTCATCTGCGGGCTCAGCCGCAAGGGGTACCTGCTGGCCACGGGGTACCTGGAGCGCGGGAAGCGCGTGGTGGTCATCGAGCAGGATACGGAAAACGATCTCGTGGAAAGCTGCCGTTCCCTGGGGGCCATGGTGCTCATCGGGGACGCCACCCAGCCGGGAATTCTGGCCCGCAGCCGGGTCCAAACGGCTCAGGTGTTGTACGCCGTGAGCGATGACGATGGGACAAACGTCGAGATCGCCCTGTGTGCCCGGCAGGTGAATGGAAAGCGTTCGGGGGGTACGTTGGCTGTGGTCCTGCACCTGGTCGACCCGCTCCTGTGCAATTTGCTGCGTGAGCGGGAGTTCGACACCACCCCGGACACGGGTTTCCATCTCCGCCTGTTTAACGTTTACGATCACGGCGCCAGGCTCATCCTGAAGGAATTCTCCCCCTTCACAAGGCACCCCAATGGGCAGACTCCACCCCATATTCTGGTTGTCGGGATGGGCAAGTTCGGCGAAAGCCTGATTGTCCAGGCTGGCATGCATTGGAAGGCGCATGGCTGGGTCGCGGGCGCTCGGATGCGGATGACGGTCGTCGACCAGGAGGCGGTTCGAAAACTGGCCTCCTTACGGGCGCGCTTTCCGCTGCTGGAGGATTTGTGCGAGGTCACCGTCTGCCCCATGGATGTGCGTTCGGTTGATTTTCAACAAGCC
>Ga0105104_10002393_pt1 | contig 13730 bp, 13 predicted proteins | sample PPLLaktember2015_3_FD_87034 | JGI IMG/M metagenome (GOLD analysis project Ga0105104, IMG submission 87034) | Freshwater sediment microbial communities from Prairie Pothole Lake near Jamestown, North Dakota, USA - PPLs Lake P7 Core (6) Depth... | ecosystem: Environmental > Aquatic > Freshwater >...
GACCCGACCGCGCGGCGTGCCTTCTGGGACCTGATCTATGAACTTGCCGAAAGCGGCGTGACGATTTTGGTGACCACGCACTACATGGACGAAGCTGAATACTGCGAACGCGTCGGCATTATGCGCGCTGGAAAACTGCTGGCGATGGATACGCCGTCCAATTTGAAACGCGACATTATCCCTGGCGATGTATGGGAAGTGTATGCCGAGCCATTACAGGATGGCCTGGCGGTTTTACCTGAAGTGCAGGGAGTGCTACGAGTGGGACTGGCCGGAGATCATTTGAGGACGATCACAGAAAAGGGAAAGAAGAAAGAGGATTTGCTGGTGGCGTTGAGAGAGAAAGGTGTGAATGTGAGAGACATCCTTGTCGGCGAGCCGACGCTGGAGGATGTGTTTATTTCGCTGGCCCGTTGAAAAGTTGGAAATTTAAAACGTTAGCAGGTTGGAAAGTTTGAATGTTCCAACCTGCTAATTTGTTAATAACAATTTACTGCCCGCTTTGCGCAGTTGGCTGCTCAGGGACAACGATCGCCATGATCAGATAGACCAATGCAATGCCGCCGAAGCCCGTGAAAAACGCCAGTAATGTCAGCAAACGGACAATGGTCGGGTCGATGCCGAGGTAGTCGCCCAGTCCTGCACATACGCCTGCGATCATGCGGTTGGACGTACTGCGATTTAGTTGCTTGTAGTCGGTGTTCATAATATGCACTCCTTTCAATGATTTCTACCTAGCATACGCAGGGGAGTGCGGGAGGTTGCACTCTCACCCCAAATCCAATATAAGGATTTTCTTACCAAACGAAATTGCAATGTTAGCCATACAGAAGATGGCTATTTGTATTTCCTGCTTTCCAAATAATTTGCCACCGCTGCGTAGAGCAATGCCAGGCCGATCATCAAATAGACGGCTGCCTGCAGCCCCAGCCATCTGAGCTGGGAGAATCCGAAGGCGGTAAACAGGATTCCAACCAGCCCATAAAAAATGGTGTTGCGAATGTAATCTGACCCGACACGTTTCGATTGCAGGATATTTTTCTGCATCAACAGTTCCAGCGCACGGACTTGTTCTTCGTGCAGGCCTTTACAAGCTAGGGAATCCCCTGCAGGCGCGGCGCAATCGGAACACAGTCCGCGCTGGCAGTATTTGCAGAGTCCCAACGCGGATCTGTCGGGGTGATAGTAACAGATCACTTTTATTCTCCGATCAACTGCACGACCAGTTTTCTTTGGCGTGGACGGTTATCGAAGTCCAGATAAATGATCTGCTGCCATGTGCCCAGTGTTAGTTGTCCGTCCACAAATGGGATCGTTAGTGAAGGTCCAAGCAGTGCAGCGCGCACGTGGCTGTGACCGTTGCCATCATGCCAGCGTTCGTTGTGGGCATATTCGCGATCGGTGGGCACGATCTCGTCGAAGAGTCGTCGCAGGTCGCTCAACGCGCCACTTTCATATTCAATGGTCGTCAGTGCGCTGGTAGCGGAGGGACAGAAAACTGTTGCGGTGCCGGATGCCAGTCCGCTTTTCGAAATTAGGTTTGCAACTGGATCGGTGATGTCGTGGATGTCCACGTCCCCGCGGGTGCTGAGAGAAAGAGAGAAGGTTTTGACAGGCATGAAGATATTATATCTTTTCAGCCCTCTCCTTCCAGCTCTTTTCCACATTCGGAACAGAGGCGGTCATGCAGGGAGAGGACGCCCCCACAATGCGAACATGTCCACTTCTTTTTTTCTTCGCGCAAATGCTGTTTTGACCCAACCGTTTTGATACGGATGGCATTCTCGATCAAGCTGACCTGGTATCTCTGCCGATAACTCTTATCGAGGCGCTTGATGGTCACGCAGGGAAATGCCGGACATTCGAAGCAAAAATCGATCCCCTGGCTGGCTGCGCAGTTTTTGATTTCACATTTCCGGCAATGTTCAGGCTTGCTGGCATCCTGCCCGCGACATCCCAGGCAGGATTTCTTTTCCTTCAAATGCACATAACAGACTGCGCAGTTCATCCCGCAGGGCGCCAGCATGGTCAGGGGTATATTCGTATTCGTTTTCAATGAAATGTCCTACTCCAGTTATTATACTTTTTCGACCGGATGTCTCAACACCGTCTTGAGTTTTGCGGGGTCCGCTTTGCGCGGATCGCCGAGATAGATCTCGTGATGTTTGCCGCCCAGCCCCACGCAGTCACGGTAGCCGTTCTCCTCAGCGAAGGCTCGCATCCTTTCAACGGTGACAGGCTCGTTGGCGTAAGGTCCGACGTGCATCACTTGAACGCACAAGCCCTCTTCGAAGTTCACCAGCCGCAGCTTTGACAGGGCCGGGGAATCCCCGCGTTTCCTGCGAACCTGTTCCAACCCTTCGTCAAGAAGTTCCTGGGTAATGACATCCGGTTGCATGATCATCAACGTGTAAAACCAGTTGTCTTTGACTGTGATGTCGAAGATGCCATCCTCCACCCACCACAGCCCCTCCAGTGCCATGACGGGATAATCGATCGCGTTCGCCTTACGTTTCTTGAGCATGAACTTGAGCGTATATGAAATTCCATACAAAGCCTGAGTTGCTTCTGCAAATAAGGATGATTTGCCCGGTTCAGACCCTTTTTCGATGGCACCGTCGATCATCGCAAATTGCAGAGGCGGCACCTGGATGATCTCCACCTTTTTCGCAGATGGCATGTAGAGAGATTTGAATTGTTTTTTCAGGTCAAGGGTTTTCAAGATGTTTTTCCTTTTCCGATCTATTTCAGTTTTCCTGCTTTCAAGCCCTTTTTAAGATTGGTTCTCGCCCAGAGGTAGTGACTGCTGGTGCTCGAGATGAAATAGGTTCCCAAGGTGTTGTTCTTTGTCCACGCATAGCGTCCGCGCTTGAACAGGTCTTCTTCAGATAAATTTTGAATCGTCCTCAACATTTTCTGGTGGGAAGACTTGAACTCTTTTTGAATATCAGTCAAGGGTTGCTTGCAGTATTTTTCATAGATCTGTTGGTTGAGTTGTGGAATCTGGGCCCAATTGAAGCCCTCGGCTGGGATCACCGGTACTTTGCCCAGTAATCCGGCGGAATGCCAGCTGAGCACCATGTGCTGCCATTCGAGCAGATGAGCCAGAACATCCTTGACCGACCACTCTCCGACGACTCCGGGCTGGGTCATTTGAGCAGGGGACAACCCGGCAAGGAGTTCTTCCAATGCTTTTTGTTCCGTTTCAATGGTCTCCAGAAGTTGTTTTTTTGTCCCAGGTCTGGGCATGGTGATCTCCTTAGCGTGTGCAAAATTTTGTTAGCAGGTAAATGTCGGCTTGTTTCAGTCTTCGTTTGCTTCAAGAAAAGATTTGACAATGGACGCAAATTGACCGGGCTGATCCTCGAACGAGGAATGACTTGCATTTTCGATCACGGCAAATTCGGCATTCGGAAAAGCATCCACATACAAACGCGTTGCAGCCTCACTCTGAAGGTCATCTGCGCCGTGGATAACCAGCACGGGGACATTGACTTCGCGTAACGCCGGGCGGTAGTCATGGCTCTGACCCATGCTGACGTACCCTGCCCACACCATCCAGCCGCCGGGTTTTCCCTGTTCATGCCATTCGGCCTCGATATCCACATCCATAATTTTCAGATAGTACTTTCCGAATTGCTCGTTCAGGGCTATCAGGTCAGCTTCGGACTTTTGAAAGAGTGTGTTGAAGTCGAAATAGTCCTTCATGAAGGCATCGAATTCAACTTGTTCATCCGGGGACAGTTTGGCGCGCACGGCGGCGAACAGATCGCTCTCGGCATCCGGCTGCGGCATGACCAATGTGTTGGCAGGCGAGACCAGGATCAACGCCTCGACGTGCTCAGGGAATTCCGCCGCGTACAGCGACGCCAGGAATCCGCCCCAGGAGTGGCCGATCAGGATCAACTTCTCATCGCCCAAAATCTGGCGGATGCGTTCGATGTCTGCGATCTGTGCGCCCAACCCAAGCGACTCATCGAGCACTTTCATGTTCTCATACATGTTCTGCGACTCGAAACGGTCGATCGGGCGCGTGGATTCGCCGCAGCCGCGCTGGTCGTAATAGTGAAATTGAAACTCAGAGGTCAGTGGTTCGAGGCCGCTTATGGGCTGGACGAATGGTTGGCCCGGTCCGCCGTGGATGATGAGAACGTTTCGGCTCTCGCCGACCGCGAAGTGAGCGAGTTCAATATTTGCTTCGACAAGCCACTTTGGACTATCCATCGGCGGGTCGGGAGGCGTGAGTGCTGCTCCCATTTCCCGTACCATACCGGGTTTGTAGAACGGCTGCATGGACAGGTACCAGAAGCCACCCGCGACAAGGACGATAAGTGTCAGTATGACCCCGCCAATGATGAAAAATATTTTATGTTGCATTTCTTGTTCCTTATTTGTTACTGCTTCTTTTCACAACTGTAGCAATATCGATTGTGAACGCAAATGGTGCCTCCGCATTCCGGGCAGGCCCATCTCACTTTTTCGTTAGCAAGAAATTTTCGAATTCCGATCCTGCGAATATTTTCCAGATTCTCGATCATGCTCATCGCGTATCTGGTTCGATATCGTTTATCCAAATGCTTTATATGTTCACAGGGAAATTCTTCACATGAAAAGCAAAATTTTGCTTTGGTTTTTCGAAAGAATTCACACTTTTTAATTTTGCATCGAGCACGAGTGACAGACGTATCAACGCGGATTTGCCTACAGCCAGGGCATGTGTTCTTTTCTCTCAAATACGCCATGCAAATGCCGCAGTTCATCCCGCAGGGGGCAATGAGTGAAATTTTGTTTACGGATGCCATAGTATCTTTCTTTCAATTCGCAGAGACTCTTTTCAAAATTCGCTGGGCGAAGAACGTCAATCCCGGCGATGGGACTTTCTTTTGACTGAAATCCCAATCCTTCCAGGCTGTCCAAATGGATTCGGGGACAAATTGTCCATCAGTGTCTGCTTTGGATTCCACGATTTTGAGCATCTGCTGGAAGCGCTTGTCTCTCCATATCCATTCAAAGTGACTGAGCACATCGAGGACATGCAGGATGTCATACCAAAACAGTGGGGCTTTCAACTTGCAGAAGTCCGTGCCCATGAAGAACATGTAGGGATGTTTCTCTGTGCTTTCCTCCCAGAGCGCAAGTAGTGTTTCCACGCCGACCTTCGCGGACTTACTTTCCCGCAATCCGGGCACGTGCGCCAACATCTGCAACATCACCAGGGTCGCGTAGGGACAAGGGTCATCCTTTCGACCGGGTCCACGGAATTTCCCCAGCTCCGGCGAAACTGCGCAGGGCCAGCCATTCTCACGGAGGAGCGCGTTCAAATATTCAACCGCAGTTTGTATGCGCGGATCATCGACCATTCCCAGCTGGATCAGTGCCGAAAGGATCACGGGTGCATCGCACAAGGCCCAGGCCCATTCATCCTTTCCGCTCCCGCCAAAATGCACGGGGACATTCGCAGGCAACTGGAAGGGTCCCTGTTTGGATTGATGTTTCATGACTTTCTGCACGATCTTTTTCACAGGCGGATCGTCGACGTTCAATCCTAATTTGGCAATGAACGATAGCTTGTGGAATGGCTGGCTGGCGGATTTATGGCTGTTGAGCACCGTGCCGGGCCAATCCGCTAATTCGCCCAGCAGGGATTTGATCTTCGGGTCAGCCAGCGTTGCCTTGCGCGCCGCGCGAACTTGCGGATCGGACTCGGGTTGTTCGAGCAAATCCAGGCGTGTGCGATACTCCACCCAGGGATCGCCCTGCAAAAGCCATTCAATGTTTTTATGCTTCACTTTTTCTCCTTTTGCGAACGACTCGTTCTTGAGCTTGATACAGGTCTGCCGTTGCCTGAGCCCACTCCTGAACCATTTCCCGCAGTTCGGGGGGTTCAAGCACAGTGACCAGGTTGGCAAAGCTCAATGTCATGGATGCCAGCCAGGGCAGGTCGGGCGCGGCCAAGATCACATCCATGCTTCCATCAGGATTCTCCTGCATGGATTCCCAGATCACTCGATTGCTGACCGCGATGTATGAACCCTCCGCCGCGAAGCGCAAGCGTGCCCGAATGACGGATTGCTCTTTGAATTCGTTTTCCAAATATTTGTGAATGTCGAAACTTTCCGCGACCTGAAAAGATTGGTTGAGAACGGACAGTTTCTGGATCCGGTCCACGCGGAATGTGCGCGGCGCCGTACGCAGATGACAGTAACCGACCAAATACCACAAGCCCGCCCGGAACACCAGGGCGTAGGGATCGATCTTGCGTTTCGTGGTTTCCGAGTTTGCCGCGCTTTGATAGACCGCCGAAACTTGATGCCGTTCGCGTGCTGCCCTGCGCAGATCCTCCAGAATGGGGAAGAGTGTGCTCGGGTCGGCGCGATGCAGGCTGGTCGCGACCAGGGATCGCCGCGCCCAGTCGATCTCGCTGCGCTGTTCGTTTGGCAGGATATTCTCCAGTTTTGCCATGGCTCCCTGCGCCGCATCCCGGTAAAGCTGGCCCCACATTTCGCTGACCAGACTGGTCCCCAGATAAACCGCCACCGCCTCTTCGAGCGAGAAGATCAATGGAGGGATTTTATAGCCGCGCACGAGCGAGAATCCACCGCAGGGTCCGCGCTCGGCGTAGACGGGGATTCCCATTTCATCGAGCATTTCGAAATAGCGGTGGACAGTGCGCAAGGAAACGCCGAGCTTCTCAGCCAGTTCGGAGGCTTTCTGGTTGGGATGATTTTGCAGGAGAAAGATAAGTGTGATCAGCCGTGTGGCGATGTTAGCCATGGGTTACATCCTTGAAAAGTATAAGCCGTATATATGTCAAATTATGACATATACACGGCTTATGACTTTCAGCCGTTTATCACGACTTGGAGTGTCTTAACTCACATTGCCTCGCTTGATCACATGCTTGCCGTACTTGTCCTGCAACTCATCCATCACTTCCTGGAGCTTGCGTTCCTTTTCCGAGTTGATCTGCACTGCCGCTTTGCGGCGTGCTTCGCTTGAATCCCACAAGCCCAACTGGCGGATCGGTTGACCGAGGCCCGTGACGCCCACACCGATCAGACGCACAGCCTGATTGGGTTTGCGAACGGACCTCATCAAGTCCAGTGCAACTCGTTCGATCTCCTCCTCCTGGTCGGTGGGGCTGTTCAATGTGGTTTGGCGTGTCAGGGTTGTAAAGTCGGGCCAGCGGATTTTCAATTTGATGGTCTTGCCCGCCAGATTGTTTCTGCGCAGTTGCGCGGACACTTCCATCGACATTTCATGGATTGTCTTTTGCAAGACACCGTCATCTCGCACATCGCGTGAATACGTGATCTCCTGGCTGATGGATTTAGTCTCATGTTCGGTGGCGATGGGACGGTCGTCGATGCCTTTGGAGTGCCGCGCCAGGTCGCGTCCATTCTCACCGAACATGCGGATCAACTCGCTCTCGGGCCATTTCGCAATGTCACCGATCGTATGAATTCCCAACTCGGTCAATCGTGCGGATGTTTTTGGGCCGACCCCCCAAAGCATCTCGGCCGGCAATGGAGCCAGAAACGCCGCCTCTTCTCCAAACGGGACAATGGTCAGCGCGTTGGGAGGCCCGGCCTCACGCTGAGTGCTTCGCGATCGAAGCGCCTTGCCAACCTCGGTCGCGATCTTGGCAACAAGTTTGTTCGAGGCGATGCCGATGGAGCAGGGGAGTTGCAATTCATCCCGGATGCGTGCCTGTAATTTACGCGCGATCAGTTCAGGGGCCTCATGAAGATCGCTGATATCGAGAAAGGCTTCGTCGATCGAGATCTGTTCCACAAGAGAGGTGAGGTCATGCAGTCGTTTCATCACCTCTTCCGAGACTTCGCTGTAGAGGCTGTGACGCGACGAAACGATGATCAGGCCCGGGCTGAGTCGCAGCGCTTTCCCCATCGGCATCGCCGAGCGGACGCCCATCCGCCGGGCGGCATACGAGCACGAAGCGACCACGCCGCGCTCCTCCGGCTTCCCGCCCACCGCAAAAGCCTTGCCGCGCAACTCGGGATTGCGGGTCTCCTCGACTGCGCAATAAAAGGCATCCAGGTCAATGTGCAGGAGGGTGCGGGGCATGACTTCCATTATAAGGAAAAAAGAGTCATTAATATGATATTGAACAATCCTTAAAGAAAAGTTATACTAGAGGCGTATAGTCATTAGGACGTACAGGTGACACTGGCGTGCAAGACCGTCACCGGGAACTTTTGCAATTATTTGAACGTATTAATGATTTGGAGACCGGAGGAGAATCCTATGAAATCGAAATTGCAAGTCTCATCAATGCTATTGCTCATCGCGTTGGTGCTATCCTTTGCGCCTGCGGCAGCCTTGCCCACGACTGCCTCTGCTGCACAAGCCTGCACCGATCGGGCACAGTTCATTACCGACGTAACTGTCCCCGATGGTACCCGGTATGATCCCGGTGCAACCTTCACGAAGACCTGGCGGCTGAGGAATATCGGCACCTGCACCTGGACAAGCTCTTACAGCGCCGTGTTTGATTCCGGCACGCAGATGGGCACTACGACTTCGGTGGCTCTCCCAAACGTTGCACCCGGTGGGACCACTGACGTGACAGTCAATATGACCGCACCGAGTGCCGCGGGTCATTACTTTGGTTACTGGAAGTTCAAGAATGCCAATGGTGTGATCTTTGGTATCGGCGTCAATGCCAATAAAGCCTGGTGGGTCGAGATCAACGTGACGGGTTCCACAACAACTGGCGTTGTATATAATTTCGTTACCAAGGCCGAAGAAGGCAAAGCGACCTGGCAAAGCGGGGCAGGCGGACTTTCCTTCCCCGGTGCCGAAGGGGATGCGAAGGGCTTTGCATTTAAGATCGCTCAGCCCAATTTTGAGAGCGGCGCGGTCGCCTCGCAGCCTGGCTTGCTTTTCTCCCCGCAACAGATCACAAACGGATTCATCCAGGGGCGTTTTGAGGATTTCACCGTGCAAAGTGGAGACCGCTTCCAGGCGACGGTGGGTTGCCAGGCTGGCGCGACCTCCTGCTATGTGGCTTACCGCCTCGACTACGAGGTCGGCAGTTCGGTCAGAACCTTCTGGACATTCCGTGAAAAGTTCGAAGGTTTGACGTATAGCCCGAACCTCGACCTGACCCCCCTGGCAGGGCAGACTGTCAAGTTCATCCTTTATGTTTCTGCCTGGGGCTCACCGATCGGTGACCGCGCCTTATGGGGCAACCCGGTCATCGTGCGTAAAGGCGCCACACCGGTAACACCTCCGCCTGTGACAGGTACCCCTCCAACCGCCACGCCGACAAACACTCCGGGACCGGTGACGGTCACTGTTGCACCTTCCTCCTGTGACCGTGTGCAGTTTGTTTCTGATGTGACCATTCCGGATGGAACGATTATGTTACCAGGCGCAACCTTCACCAAGACCTGGCGTCTGAGGAATGTTGGCGCCTGCGCCTGGAACTCGTCTTATCAATTGGTGTACTTTAGCGGTCACCAGATGGGCGCGGCTTCATCCGCTCCATTCCCACTCTCAGCAGGTCAAGTTATTGCCACGGGTCAGACGGTTGATGTCTCCATCAATATGACCGCGCCTTCTGCTGCCGGTTCCTATCGCGGCTACTGGATGTTCAAGAATGCCACAGGTATACTCTTCGGCATTGGTACGCAGGCGAATAAACCCTGGTTTGTAGATATCAAGGTTTCCGGCCCAACCGTCACACCCGGTGGACCGACCCTCACACCCACGACCGCGGGCCCCACTGTAACTCCTCAGGCCGGCACAGCCTACGACTTTGCAACCAATGTCTGCGCAGCCACATGGGTTAGCCGCGCAGGTTCACTCACATGCCCCGGAACAGAAGGCGACGCCAAAGGCTTTGTGCTCAAAGTGAGTAATCCTAAACTTGAATCGGGCGCGACCGATGCGCGTCCCGGCCTCCTGACATTCCCATCGCCACCTCAAGGTCTTCAGGATGGATATATTCAAGGTTTCTATCCGCCATTCACTGTACAAAGAGGGGATCGCTTTAGAACGATCGTAAACTGCGAAGGCGGCGCGCAGCTTTGTTATGTTGCCTTCCGTCTCGATTATGAAGAGGGCGGCACGATTAGAACCTTTTGGGGTCCGTGGGGCGAAAGATACGAAGGAAATTTCTATTCAGTGGATGTAGACCTGAGCCCTCTGGCTGGCAGAAATGTCAAATTTATCCTGACCGTGCTTTCGGCGGGTGTAAATAGAGGCGACCGCGCGTTGTGGGTAGGCCCGATCATTTATCGTGCCGGTGCAGCGCCGTCTACTCCAGGCACAGGCACTGCCACACCGACCAACACGCCTGTTCCAACAACCGGAACGACTGGAACAGCGACCAGCACGCCAACGGGTGCACCGACCGGCACACCAACGGCCACGCCAACCAGCACGCCGACGGGTGCACCGACGGGTACGGCAACCCCTACGCCAACGGGCTCAACAACTACCTACCAAAATACGAAATACAATTTCAGGTTTACTCTTCCCCCTGGCTCGACAATCGTGAGCCAGTCAGATACTACAGGTCGTGTGTCCCTGCCGCTCATTGCGGCAGGGACAAATCTTATTTCAAAGTATCTCCAAGTCCATGTCGTGGCGGGGGCCAATCCCTGTGTCAGTCCTGCGGTGGAAAATCCGACCTCTTCTGAAAATGTAACCATCAACAATATTCCGTTCCTGAAACAATCTGGCCAAGGCGCGGCCGCAGGCAATCGCTATGATTGGACGGCTTATTCGACAACCAGCAGCAATGCCTGCATCAGCCTGGCATTTATCCTGCATTCTGCCAACCCCGGAAATTATGCAACGCCTCCACCGGTATTCGATATGCCGGCCGAGTCCGCAGTGATCGGGGCGACGATGGCTACATTCAACAAGATCAACCCATAGGATTTGTCCTGGCTCCTTTCAAAGCCTTGACCTGGTCCCTGTCGCCAGACTTTTTTCTCCCGGTAAATTCCCACTGAAGTATACGGAGTTCCCATCCTTGCCAACCTCACCTGATCGATCCACTCTCCTGCTCGCTGACGATGACCCAACCATCGCCGATAGCCTGGCGCCCTTCCTCGAGCGCGCGGGATTCCATGTGCTGGTTGTTTCGGATGGCGTCAGTGCGCTGGAAAAAGCACAGGCACATCATCCGGAACTGATCATCCTCGATGTGCTCATGCCGCGCATGGATGGGCGGGAAACACTGCGGCGCCTGCGCAAAGCCAAGATCTGGACTCCAACGATTTTATTGACACAAGTTGGAGAGGCTTCCGAACGCGCCCTGGCTCTCGAAGAAGGCGCCGACGATTATCTCAACAAACCGTTTGACCCGCATGAGTTGCTGGCACGCATCCGGGCTGTGTTACGGCGTGCCCGTCCGGGGGAGCGTTCTCTCTCAGCGGCCTGGTTGTTGACTGCGAGCGACCTCGCGCTGGATCGGCGTGCCCGCCGCGCCACGTTATCAGGCAAGACCGTGGAATTAACCCCCAAAGCCCTGGCTGTGCTCGAATATCTCATGACCCATCCGGATGAAGCCGTGACGCGCGAACGTTTGCTCGAGGCGGTCTGGGGCTGGGAATACCCGGCCGGCACGCGCACCGTCGATACGCGCATGGCGGAGCTGCGCCGCGCCCTGGATGATGACCCGGCCGACCCGCGTTTTGTCGAAACCATTCCCGGGGAGGGCTATCGCTTCATTGCGCCCGTGCACGGAGAGGGGTAAGATTCCCGTTATGTTCAAGAAAAGCTGGGTAAATTTACTTTTGCTATTCCTGCCCCTCCTGGGAGGAATTATCGCTTTTGGATTGGTCACTGTATTTTCGCAATCATTGCCTCCGTTTATGGTGACAGCCGATTTTGGTTTTGTGGGTCTTGTGTTCGGCATGACCATCCGGAACCTGGGCGTGATCGCTTTGATGCTGGGGCTTTTTATCACGGGTGCTTTACTGATTCTCTACAACCGATCCTTGCGTCGCCAGGAACGGACTCAAATGTTAATTGAGGCAGCCGAGCGCGAAGCAGAACAGGGCCGGCGCCGCTTCCTGCGGCGGCTTGACCATGAGATCAAGAACCCGCTGACGGGGCTGCGTGCCGCGCTGGTCAACATGGAAGAGGCACAAGCCAGCACGGATCGTCAACGCGCAGTGGAAAATGCCAGTCACGCGGTGGAACGCCTCACACGGTTATTGACCGATCTGCGCAAGCTCTCTGACCTGGGAGAACGGCCCATCGAGCTCTGGCAGGTGGACGTCCCGGACTTGTTACAGGATGTGGTGGATGCCGCTCATGTGTTGCCAGATTACAAAGGACGTGACGTCAGCCTCCTGATTCCCAAAGTTCCCTCACCCTTCCCGATGATCACGGGCGATCGTGACTTGCTTGTCCTGGCGATCTATAACCTGGTGGAGAACGCGCTCAAGTTCACCTGCGAGACTGATTCAGTCGAGATCCGTCTGGGGGAGGATGGACGCGCCATCCTCATCGAAGTTGCAGATTCAGGGGTTGGTATTCCTGCGGAGGATGTATCCAAGATTTTCGAGGAACTCTATCGCGGTTCCAATGCTCGCAGCACAGAGGGGAGCGGGCTGGGGCTGGCATTGGTGCAAGGTATCATCGCATTGCATAGTGGGCATATTCAGGTGCGCAGCAGCCAGGAGGAACCACGCGGCACGGTGTTTACCGTCCGCCTGCCGGTAAGCAAAAAGAAGATCACATTGTTCCCATCCAACTGATCTGAGCAACAGAAAAATCGGGCTGGCGCTGGTCAACCGTATTATTACGCTACATGGCGGGCAGATCGAGGTACGCAGCCGTCAGGTTGATTCACGTGACATCTTATTTATCGTCCTTTTGCCCGAATCAATCAACTAGACACGTTACAAAATTGTGACATCTCTGGAACAGGCTGGTAACAGCGGGGGAGTATATTAAATATATGAAAGGTTCGCAGACCACTTTTATCCCCGAAAAGACATTGATCAAAGCCGCGCAGCATGGCGATCTTGAGGCTTTTAATCTTTTGATCCTGCATTATCAGAATCTTCTCTTTGGGATCGCCCTGCGCCTCTTGAACGATGAGGATGTGGCGGCCGATGCGGTGCAGGAAGCGTTGATCTCGGCGTTCCGCAGATTCAACACATTCCGCGGCGACTCGCTCCGGAGCTGGCTGGCGCGCGTGGTGGTCAATGCCTGTTACGATGAGATGAGGAAGAAACGCCGCCAGCATTCCGTACCACTCGAACTGTTCAACGCGGAGGGCGAGGAAATCGAGACCAGTTACTGGCTGGTGAATCCACAGGCAGATCCGGAGTTGCAGTTCGAATCGAGCGAGTTGGAAAGCGCCATCCAGAACAGCCTGAATAAGTTACCCCCCATTTACCGCCTGATGCTGGTGCTGGTGGATGTTGAGGGATTATCTTATGAAGAAGCAGCGCATGCGGCCGGGATTCCGGTTGGGACTGTGAAAAGCCGCCTGGCGCGCGCCCGCCTGCAGATGCAAAAGTCATTGCAAATATCGGGAGAATTGTTGCCTGCTTCTTATCGGGTTGAGCTGCCTCTCTCGGTGTAAGTGTTAAAAATAATAAAATGAAAACAAACCGCCTGGAGTACTTATGGCTCCAGGCGGTTTGTTTTTTCTATTGTTATAATTTTATTGCACAATACTTTATCGGTTCACGGAGAGTTTTATGGGTACCAAAGACACATCCAGGGATATTTGGGCA
>Ga0105104_10002394_pt1 | contig 13726 bp, 7 predicted proteins | sample PPLLaktember2015_3_FD_87034 | JGI IMG/M metagenome (GOLD analysis project Ga0105104, IMG submission 87034) | Freshwater sediment microbial communities from Prairie Pothole Lake near Jamestown, North Dakota, USA - PPLs Lake P7 Core (6) Depth... | ecosystem: Environmental > Aquatic > Freshwater >...
ACTGATCGAAGAAGGCAATCGAGAACACGCCCGCCGACGCCGTGCCCGCGGCGACCGGTGTCTCCGCCACCGTCCAGGTCGTTCCGCGGTTTCGCGTGTGGAACACGCGAGCGCGGGCGCCGCCTCCGCTCCCGAACCACGCGTCGTTCCGCCCCAGGGTCACCAGGATCGTCCCGCTTGCCGCGAAGGCGCCGTCGCCCTCGAGCGCGGGAGGCATCCCCGCCGGATCCACCGTGGTCCAGGTCGCGCCGCCGTCGTTCGTTCGGACGACGGTGAAGCGCCCGTCCACCGGGTCCCCGACGGCGATCCCGTTGTTCACGTCCCAGAACGCGATCGCGTCGTAGAACGCCTTCGGGTCGGGGTTCGTGAATTGCAGCGTCCACGACTTCCCGCCATCCGTCGTCTTGTAGATGCGCGACCGGTCGCCGGGACCGATGCTCAGCACGTACGCGATCGACGCGCCGAACGCCTCGATGTCGCGGAAGTCGAGGGACTCGGCGCCGCCAACCGGCAGCCTCGCCCAGGTCTTGCCGCCGTCCGCCGTCCGGATGACGGTGCCGTTGTTGCCGCTGGCCCACGCGACGTCCGCGCTCACGGCGCTCACGCCCCGCAGGCGCTCGGTGGTGCCACCCGCCTGCGGCTGCCAGGCGGGCTGCTGGGAAAGGAGTGCGGACAGGATGGTCGCGAGAATCATGGCACCGTCGTCCCTCTGCACCGTCAGTTGAGGCCAGCGGCGCAAAGCAGGGCTGAACCCCTGCTCCGACCGTTGAAACAAGGCAGCGGCGTCCGAGACCACGCGAGGCCCGTGGTCCCTTCAACATTCTCACTTCTCAATTCTCAATTACTGCGAGCCCAGCCCCCAGCTGCCCCAGCCCGTCCAGGACGTCCCGGAGATCGGCCTCCCGCGTCCGCGGGTTCATCAGCGTCGCTCTCAGGACGCGCCGTCCGCCGAGGACGGTCGTGGTGATCCAACCGGCGCCCGAGCGATTGTAGTCCTCGCGCAGGCGCAGGTTCAGGGCATCGAGCGCGGGCGCGTCGAGGGATCCGTCCCCGGTGTAGCGGAAGCAGAGGATGTTCGACTCGGGGCGATGGAGCGCGACGAAGTCCGGGCGTGCGGAGACGAGGGCGTGCAAGGCCGCCGCGTTGGCGCACAGGTGGTCGTAGAGCGCGCCCAGGCCGTCCGCGCCGTATCGCTGCAACGCCACCCAGACCTTCAGCGCGTCGATGCGGCGCGAGCAGGTGAAGCTGCGCAGGCCCTGGTCCCAGTTGCGACCCTCGCGCGCGTGGAAGAGGTATGGCGCCGCCTGGCTGAAGGCCGCCTCTAGATCTGCCTCGCGGCGCACGAGCACGGCGCTCGCCGTGAGCGGCATCAGCATCATCTTGTGCGGGTCCCACGCGATCGAGCGCGCGCGGCCGATGCCCGTCATGCGGTGCCGGTGACCGGGCGACAGCAGGGCGGACGCGCCGTGCGCGCCGTCCACGTGCAGCCAGATGTCGCGGGTCTCGCACAGCGTGCCGATTGCCTCCAGATCGTCGAACGAACCCGTGGCGGTTGTCCCGGCCGTTGCCACGACGGCCATCACGGCCCGGCCGCCGGCCCGCAAACGGTCGAGCGTCTCTTCGAGGTGCCGGATGTCCATCCGGAAGTCCCTGGACGGGACCGCGACGATGTTCTCCGTCCCGATTCCCAGTTCGCCCACGGCCCTCGCGACGCCATAGTGCGCGTGCTCGCCGCACACGACGACCGGCGGGTTCGAGCCAACGCCCTTCTTCCAGGCGTCCGGCAGGGCGACCTGCCGCGCGGCGAGCAACCCGGCAAACGTCGCCTCCGTCCCGCCCGACGTGAAGGTCCCGCCTGCCTCCGCGCCGTACCCCGCCAGCGCGCACATCCAGCGGATCACCTGGGACTCGACCACCGTGCCCACGGGCGACATCTCCCAGACGGCACCGGACTGGTTCAGCGCGGCCGTGAGCGCCTCCGTCCAGACGGCCGCGGCGAGCGGCGCCGACACCTGGTGGCCCATGGAGCGCGGGTGGGTCAGCCGGTTGCAGTCCGGCAGCACGTCGCGCTCGATTCGATCGAGCACCTCGGCGATTGTGCGGCTCCCGGTGGGAAGGGCTTCGTCGAACCGCCGCCCGAGGTCCGCCGGGCTCGCGGGCGTGGACACGGGCCCCTCACCGGTCCGGGTCTTCAGGAAGTAATCGGACACGACCCCCGCGAACGCCTCGCCCACGGAACGGTGGGTGTCGTCTTCGATGGCAGAAAGGATCTCGGGAACCAGCGTCATGGCCAGACATTCTACATGGCGCCGGTCACCGAAGGCGGAAGGCGGGGCTACTTCGCCAGCACCTGCTCCGTCCACCCGCAGATCGCCTGGACGTCCGCGGGACTGAGCTTGGCCTCGGGGTGCAGCAGCGTGTATTTACGATCCGGCATGTCGCCGGACCGGACCTCGTCGCAGATCTGCTCGAGCTTTCGGGCGGACCGCCGCGCGTCCAACTTTCCCCACTCCGAGAAATTCAGGTGCAACCTCCCTTCCTTCACGTCGTCCACGACGAGGAAGGACATGGGCGCGACCCGGCTGTACCACGGCCAGGTGGTGTCGTTGGAGTGGCAGTCGCGGCACGAGCGGTCGAGCACCGACGCGACGGCGGCAGGTGGACTCGCCACCACCCTGAAGTGCTGCTGCGGGTCGCTCGGGGGATTACTGCGGTCCAGGGGGACGAGTTGGGCGGTTACGAAGAGGACCGCGAGGACCAGCAGGGACACGCGGACGGGCTTCGCTACGCTGAACGCCATGGACACTCCTTCGGGCTGGCAGGCAAGTGTCCATTATGCACACGGCAAGACGAGGTGACCAAGCTGTTGGTTCGGGGAGCGTGGCCCAAGCGGGCGGCAGGGGACACCATGTGCGGCGCCCCTGCCTAAGCCCTACAGTGTCTTCGCCTTCTTCCGCCGACGTGCCGCGACGAACAGCGCGGACGCGCCCGTGGAGAGCAACACGAGTGAAGCCGGTTCGGGCGCCTCCGACGACTGGAACGGGGCGCCGGTTGCCAGCCCGCCAACCCCATTGCTGGTGAACAGCAGCTGCCCCTGCCCGAAGACGTTGTAGCCGTTGAACGTGCCGAAGAGCTCGAAGGGCAGGGTGAACGCGTTTCCGGACATCGGCGGGATGAGCGCGGGAAGCGTGACCTGGCCATTGAAGCCCGACGAGTTGCCGCCGGTCCCGGCCGAAGTTCCGCCGCCGAAGCCCGCCGGCCCGCTGAAGCCAAACGGGTTGCTTCCGCCGTCCCACCCCGACGGGCTCACGAAGCAGCCAATGCAGATGCTCGCTCCGCCGCCGCCGGACCAGATACCCGAGAAACCGGATCCGCCGTTCAACAGGAACACTACGCGGTCGATTCCGGGCGCTGACACGGACGAGGTCGCCGAGACCATCGCGATGGAGCCCGGCCCGGGCAGGAGACCGATTGGGCCGGCAGCCGCGGGCGCCGAAGCGACCGCCAAGAGCCCAAGGGCCACCGCCGAGACGTTGAGTAGGGATCTGCGCATGTTGCCTCCCGGACGCCAAAGCGTGTCCCGGCCCTTGCCGACAATCGGCAGGAGCCGGGGCACGGGATGCGCCCGGGACAGGCAGGCAGCAAACGGCGAGCCGGAGAGCCGTCCCTTGGGAGCCTACCGGCTCAGCGCACCACGCCCGTGTACGCCGGTTCGATGTTCTCGAAGAAGACGCCCTGCAGCTGCCCCGGCCGGAGCGTGGGGAGATCCAGTTCGATCGAGTGCTCCCGGTCGGCAGAGAGCAGCGACAGATCCGCGTAGAATCCAACGAACGTGCGGCGCGCGACGCGCACCGCCGTATACGCCTTCTTCAGCTCGACCGTGCGGCCGTCAATCCGCATGCGAGCCTCCCAGCAATCGTCCGGCTCGGCAATCTGCACGAAGAGCAGGAGCCGCTCGGGGGCCAGCCACGTCGTCTTGTAGTCCTCGGACGTCCAAGGCAGCGGCCACGCCTTCTGGCGCGCGGCCAGCTGATCGAAAACACGCTGCGGAATGGCGACCGTGCCCGTCCACCGTCCGCCCGTGAAGCCAGGATCAAAGCCGCCCACTTGCTGGTACTGCCGGAACGGCGCGCCCGCGAAGGCGACGCGCACGGACATCACCCCATCTTCGTGTGGCACCACGGTCACCGGGTTCCCGTTCACGCGAGCCGACGTCGCCGACTGCCCGGCCGGCAGCATCACCAGCAGTTCGGTTTCGGTGCCGGCTTCGCCGCGGATGCCGGAAATTGTCACCACGCCGTCTTGGATGGTGGCCGTCCCAGGGGAGTTGAAGAGCATGGGGACAGCCGGCGAGACCGCCGGCTCGAGCGCGAGCGCGATGGCCGACCCGCCGTCCATCGAGATCTTCACGCGGTCGCCCGCGTTCCACACCCCGGCGCGCGGCTTTCCGATCAGCCGGCCCTCGGCCGGGTACAGTTCCTTGAGCAGGAACCTTCCCGGCGCTTCCAGGCCGATCGTCTCGTCCAGGACGAACTCCGCGTCCATCCGACGGCCGTTGGGATTGAACAGGAAGAGGTAGCCACGATTCCCGAGGATCGCCGACGTGCCGTCCACCCTGCCCATCGCCGGCTGCCCGATGATCGTGCGCGTGCGGCGGAGGTAGTCCTTGTTGGCCGCCGTCCAGTCGATCCACTTGCGGAAGAACTCGCGGTCGGCCGCGGAAAAGGCTTCGTACTCCGGGCGGTCGCGCGCCGGGATGTAGTCGAGGACGTTGTTCCACCCGGCAATCGCGATCGACGACAGCAGCGAGTACCGCCAGCCGAGGTAATCCCAGTCCCGCTGCCGGAAGGGCAGCAGCATGATGCCCCGGTCGGTCTTACGCTCCGGCATCTCGCCGGTGTCGTCGGCGCGCGAAGTCTGGTGAGTGATGAACCCGGGCACGATCTCGCTCGGCGCAAACTCGTAGTTCCTGTATCGGTAGGCGGTGTACCGCTCGCGGTCCGCCGACACGCGGTCGAAGTGCAGGTCCGGGAAGGGCACGAAGCTTTCCGGTTGCTCGTCGTTGAACGTGGGGTGAGGGAAACTGCCCGCAAGCCAGCCCCACGGGCCGTAGAGGTGGTAGGCCTGGCGACCGTCGATGACGATGTCGGGCACGCGGTGCCGCAGTTCCGCCATCACCCGCCGCCAGCCGGCCCATTGCGCATAGCGGCTCGCTCCGGGATATGCGAGGAACGTGTGGTCGAAGGAGTAGCCCCCGAGGCCGAACCGTTCGTGGAAGGCGACGAGGGTCTCGATCAGCCAGTCCTGGAAGTGACGGAAACCGAGGTTCGCGTAGAACCGCTTGGGGTTGTTGGCGGGTGACACCAGCCAGGACGGATCCTGGGCGAACGGCAGCACGGGGTAGACGTAGGCGAGGAGCTTCAGCCGCTTCGACCGCGCGTAGTCGAGCATCTCCTGCACCGACGCCGGGACCGGCCCGCCGTCCACCTTCCACTGGTTGGCGCGGAGCTTCTGCCCGAACCCGATCCACAACAGGTTCTCCCAGCTCCAGTCGTCGAGGCTGTCTTCGCGCTTCGCCAGGTCGGCGTTGGTGGGCGCGACGATGACGTGCTCGGCGCCGAGCGACGCGGCGCTGTCGAGAATTCGTTTGTACTCGGCCCGGCCCTCTGGGGTGGCGATGTCGATCTGGTAGTCGTTCAGGCACCAGGGCACGAACACGTTGACCGGGCGCTGCGGCTTGGCAAGCAGGAAGGCGCGAACCATGCCGGTGAAGGCCTCCACCTCGCCTTCGTCCATGCCGGGCTCGGCGTCGTTGGGGCCCATCGTCCATTCGGGCAGCATCCGCCCCGGCAGCAGCCGGCCCGTCAGGGCATACGGCGCGAGCATGCCCCGGTCGGCGACGAACGGCCCGTCGGCAACTTTCCACTCGAGGTCCGGCTTGTACCGAATGGTGAAGGTCTGGAGTTCGCTCCGCTCCCCCGGGGGCGTGGTGCTGGCCATTTGCACCTCGAGGAACGGGTTCTGCACGACGGCGAGGAGGCCGCGCTGGTCGTCGAGGCGAAGGCAGACACCGTAGTCCCCGGTGCCCAGGTTCGGGCGGGCGCTCTTGGGGATGAACGTGCCGGCGATGGGGACGGCCAGCGCCGCCTTGAACACCGTCACCTCCTCCACGCGGAAGGTGGAGGCCGTCGTGGAGGCGATCGACAGCTGCTTGCTCACGAAGTCCCACCCGGGCTGCAGCTCGTAGACCACGGTCACCTGGTAGGGACCGGCGCTCCAGGCGAAGCCGACCTTGTCCTTCGACGCCGTTACCGTGGGAGCCGGGAGCGTCCGGCTCTCATATGCCCGCCCGCTCAGCGTGACGGCGAAGTCCTCGGTGGGGAAGGGGATGCGCGTCGGCCCGCCCGCCGCTCTCCATGCACCGCCTTGGCCGGCGGGCGCCGCGTCGATCGCCACGAGGCCGCGCCTGCCGAAGTGCGCGGTGATGCACGTGTTCTTCAACGTCGGGGTCGCCGCCTCCAACACGCCTGTCAGCAGCAGCCAGGAGGCGATGCCCAGGACTGCCGTCGATACCTTCACGCTCTTCATGATCACCTCTTCAGCACCGGCAGCAGCAGGGTTGGACGCAGCTGGCGGTGTATTGTATTCCGCATGCCCAGACGCCTCGTCACCCTCCTCTGCCTGGCAATGGTCGTCGCGACGGTCGCGCCCGGCGGGTCCTCCAGGCAGGGCGGGCCCGTACCGTTGGCCATCACCCACGGTCCCTCCCTCCAGGTTCCCGGCGTCTCGTCCATGACGGTGGTGTGGCACACGAACCGACCGGCCGTTTCGCACGTGGAGTACGGCCCGACCGAAGCTCTCGGGCAGACGGCCGTCAATGCCGAGCACGGTCTGATCGACAACGATCGCACCAGCCATGTCGTCCGCCTGTCGGGCCTGCCACCCGGCAAGCCGTGCTTCTACCGCGTGGTCTCCCGTGAGTTCCTCGGCTACGACAAGCAGCACATCGTCCGCTGGGGCGAGACGGTGACCGGGGATATCCGGTCCTTCACCACGCTCGACACCGCGGCGCGGGGGTACTCCTTCACCGTGGTGTCCGACATCCACGAGAACGTGGCGCGCTTCGGAAAGCTTCTGTCGGTGGTGGACTGGAAGGTGACGCCGTTCGTCGTCTTCAACGGCGACATGGTGAACGACTTCATGACCGAGGGGCAGCCGTTCGCGGGGTTCCTCGACGCGGCGATCGAGGTCTTCGCCGACACGCGGCCGTTCGTCTACGTGCGGGGCAATCACGACGTGCGCGGACGGTTTGCGCGGAAGCTGGACGAATACTTCCCGACGGCGGCCGGCCGGGCCTACTACTCTTTCGATCAGGGGCCCGTCCACTTCGTGGTGCTGGATTCGGGCGAGGACAAGGTGGACGGCCACGAGTACTACAACGGCCTTGTCGCCTTCGAGCCGTACCGGCGCGAGCAGGCGGAGTGGCTGGCGACCGATCTCGCGTCGCCCGCGGCGCGGCGCGCGCGGTTCCGCGTGGTCTTGTCGCACATCCCCCCGCGCGGCGGCGAAGGCTATGCGATCGACGAGGTCCGGCGCCTCTGGGAACCGGTGGCGAACACCGGGCGCGTGGACTTGTGGATGTCGGGGCACACGCACAGGGTGGCAGCGATTCCGCCGGCCGCCGGTGCCAACCGCTACCACCTGGTCGTCAACGCACCCGACACGCTGACGCGAGTGGACGTGCTGCGCGATCGGCTGGAGGCCGCGGTGATCCGCGAGAACGGGGAGAAGGTCGCGGCCGTAACGGTGCTGCCGGCCGGAGGGGGAGCCCGATGAAACCAGCCGCCATCGCACGACTCGTCATCCCGCTGGCGCTCGGCGCCGCGCTCACGGCGCAACCGGCGGCCTTCGCTCTCCTTTGGACGAGCTCCGGGGAGGCAAGCGGGGACCAGGGGGCAGCGCCCGCTCCCGTATCGCCCATCCCCTCCGAACGCCAGCTGGCGTGGCACGAACTGGAGTTCTACGGCTTCCTTCACTTCACGGTGAACACGTTCACCGACAAGGAGTGGGGCTACGGCGACGAGAACCCGGCGATCTTCAACCCGTCGGCGCTCGACGCGAGGCAATGGGCGCGGGTGGCCCGGGACACGGGGATGAAGGGGCTGATCATCACCGCGAAGCACCACGACGGCTTCTGCCTCTGGCCCAGCCGGTACACCGAGCATTCAGTGAAGCGCAGTCCGTGGAAGGACGGCCGGGGGGACGTGCTGGCCGAGTTGTCGCGCGCCTGCCGCGAGTACGGGCTGAAACTGGGAGTCTATCTTTCGCCCTGGGACCGCAACCACGGCGATTACGGGCGACCGGAGTATTTGACCTACTACCGTCATCAGTTGCGAGAGCTGCTGACGCAGTACGGACCGGTCTTCGAGGTGTGGTTCGACGGCGCCAATGGCGGCGACGGCTTCTACGGCGGCGCCCGCGAGCGCCGGCGAATCGACAACACCACCTACTACGACTGGCCGAACACGTGGGACCTCGTTCGCCAGCTCGCGCCGCCGGCGGTGATGTTCAGCGACGCCGGGCCCGACGTTCGCTGGGTGGGCAACGAGGCGGGAACCGCGTTCGAGACGACTTGGTACGGGCTGGACCGCAGCAAGGTCTACCCGGGCGACCCGCGCTACGCGAAGGAGTTCGCGCGCGGCAGCCTGGATTCAGGGGACTGGGTCCCGCCGGAGGTGGACGTCTCGATCCGCCCGGGCTGGTTCTACCACCCGGCCGAGGACGCGAAGGTGAAGAGCGTCGACGATCTGCTGGAGATCTACTACCGGTCTGTGGGACGCGGCGCAAACCTCCTGCTCAACATCCCGCCGGATCGACGCGGGCTGATCCCCGACGTCGATGCGGGGCGGCTGCGAGAGTTGAGGCGGGTGCTCGACGCGACGTTCCGCACGGACCTTGCCAAGGGTGCGCGAGTCACCGCAACCGATGTGCGGGGCCCCTCGAACCGCTTCGCGGCGGGCCTGGTGGCGGACGGCAACGACCGCACCTACTGGGCGACGAACGATGGGGTGACGACTGCGAGCGTGGAACTGGAACTGCGCGAAGCGGCGGTGTTCGACCGCGTGGTGCTGCAGGAAGCCGTCGCGCTCGGCCAGCGGGTCGAAGCGTGGCACGTCCAGGCGGAGGTGGACGGCCGCTGGCAGCCTGTCGGCGAGGGGACGTCGATCGGCTACAAGCGCATCCTCCGATGCGAGCCGGTGAAGGCACGCCGCGTTCGGGTGACGATCGACAAGGCCCGCGCGTGTCCCACGCTCAACACCGTCGGGCTGTTCAAGAGCCAGTCGTAGCGGCTGTTGGCTAGTGGCTAGCTGTGTGTGACGCTGATCGACTAGCCACCAGCCACTGGCCACTGGCCACTACTCTGAGCGCAGTGCCGCGCTGGGCGCCATCGCCATGGCGCGCCGCGCCGGGAGGTAGCAGGCCAGCAGTGTTGCGCCGGTCAGGACCCCGCCCGCGGCAAGCAGCACCGACGGCTCAACGCCTGTCACGCCATACACCCAGCTCGCAAGCACCTTCGACAAGCCGACCGAGAGTGCGACACCGGCGGCCAGGCCGCCCAGGGTGAGCCACAGGCCGTCGCGCAGCACGAGGGTGAGCACGTCCAGGCGGGTGGCGCCGAGCGCGACGCGAATGCCAATCTCCCTGGTCCGGCGCGAGACGAGGTAGGCCTTGACGCCGTAGACCCCGAGCACGGCCAGCAGGAGGGCCGAGAGGCCGAACGCGGCGAAGACGTTGGCAGCGGCTCGGGCCATCCACAGGTAGATGCTGGTATCGCGGTGCTCTGCCAGCGTCTTCATCGAGAGGATTGGCAGGCCCTGGTCCGCCGCTCGCAACTCCCGCCGGATTGCCTCGGCCATCGCCCCCTCGGCGGCGGCGCCGCCCGAGGCGAGCCGGACGTGCAGGTGCAAGGCCGGGCGGTACTCCGACCCGAACGGCAGGTAGACGTGTGCGCCGGGCTCCGGATCGAAGAGGCTGTCCCGGACGCCTGGCACCACGCCGACGACCTCCATCGGGACCGTCCACTCGCCGTCCTTCCCCTCGCCCGAATCGAGCTGCACCCGCTGGCCGATGGGGTTCTCGTCCGGCCAGAGCCTGCGTGCCATCGGCTCGTCCACGATCACGGCCCGCGCTGGCGATGCCGCATCCTCCTCCGCGCGGCTGAACTCTCGCCCTCGCAGGACCGAGAGGCGAACCGTCCTGAAGTAGTCGGCTCCGACGACCACGGTCGCAGCATAGGCGGGCTCACGTGTCGCGCCCTGGTCGATGCGCCGCACGACCCGGAAAGACGACTCGAGGCCGAAGGGAATCGACGAGGCGAAGCTGGCCGACTCGACCCCGGGGATGGCGCGGAGTCGCGCCGCCACCTGCCGGTAGGCGTGGCGTCCGCGTGGCTCGTCGTAGCCCGCCAGCGCGGCATCGGTCTGGGTGACCAGGCCTTGATCCATGGCGAAGCCGGGTGTCGCCGAGCGGGCTTCGAACGCTCCGCGCACGAACAAGCCGGCCCCCGTGAGCAGCGTCAGGCACATGGCCAGCTGGCCGACGACGAGCAGGTTGCGGACCGGGATGCGGCCCGCCCGCACCGGCAACTGGCCCGCCTGCTCCTTGATTCGCGGCAGGGCGTCGGTTCGAGCCAGGCGGACCGCGGGCCCGAGGCCGAACGCCAGGGTCCCCACAATCGACACGGCGGCGGTGACCAGCAGGACTCGTACATCTGGCGCCGCGTCGAACTCCACCGCGAACGGGATGACGGAGAGGACCGTCCGGGCCAGCAGGGTGGTCGCCCCCATCGCGATGAGCAGCCCCAACGCCCCTCCCGCCGCCGAAAGGAGGAACGACTCGGTGAGGAGCTGACGGACGATGCGCGCGCGGCTGCTGCCGAGGGCCAGCCGGATGGCCACCTCGCGGCCGCGAGCCCCGCCCCGGGCGAGCAGCATGTTCGCCAGGTTGAGGCACGCGATCAGCAGCACGATGGACGCCATCGCCATCAGGAAGAACATCACCATCGCGCTCTCGGCGTCGGTCCGCGGCCCGGCGCTGAGCGACAGACGCGACAGGCCGCCGAGGACGATTTCCACGTCCTTGTTCTCGACCGGGGCGGCCTCCCGGAGGCGCGAGGCCAGCGGCGCGGCGACCGGCGCAGCCGATTCCACAGTCACCCCGGGCTGCAGGCGGGCGACGACGGTCAGCGCCCGGTGGCCGCGATCGGAGAGCAGGCCGGCCCCGCCCGGTCGCGCCGCCTGCTCCACGAGGGGCGCCGCGCCGATCGGGATCCAGAACTCGGGCGAGAGCATCGCGATCGTCCCGGTGAAGCCGGGCGGGGCGACGCCGACGATTGTGAAAGACCGGTTGTTGATGGTGACGATGCGACCCAGGCAGCCTGGGTCGGCGCCAGTCTTCTTCCAATAGGCATGGCTGACCACCACCACCGGCGGCGCCGACGGGTCGTCCTCCGAGGAGTCGAACGTGCGGCCAGGCGAGGGCCTGACACCAAGCGTCGCGAAGTAGCCGGCAGAGACGACGTAGGCGACGCCCTTCCGAGTCGCCTGCCCCTCCCTGACGCCCACGGGCACGATCTGCTGCGCGGCGAGGGCGGCAAAGGGTGTCTGCCCCGCACTCAGGTCACGAAAATCGGGGTAGGAGAAGGAGCGGAAGCCGCCAGCCTGCGAGGTGTCCCGGAGGTACACACCCGCCAGTTCGCCGCCTTCGCCGCCCAGTGGCTTGAAAAGGAGGGCGTTGGCGACGGTGAACACGGCGGTGTTGGCGCCGATGCCGAGCGCGAGGACGAGGATGGCGGTGGCGGAAAAGCCGCGCGCGCGCGCGAGCAGCCGAAGGCTGTGACGGAGGTCCTGCCAGAGGCCGTGCATGCTGGTTCCCTCGGGGGCGCGGTCTACCAGCACTGACGGAGAATGGGGCGGGAAGGTTCCGCGCTGGACAGAAACCGAGGGCCGGTAGCAGGGAGCTTGCAGCGGGCAGCGGGCAGCGGGCAGCGGGCAGCAGATCACGCGTGATCCACCGCCAGCTGCCAGCCGCCGGCTGCCAGCTATGGCCGTAGGCGATCGAGCCTCGCGCCCTGAGCTATTTCAGCCCCCGCGCCTTGAGCAGCGGCTCGACGCTCGGCTCCTTGCCGCGGAACTTCACGTAGGCCTTCATCGGATCCTCGGTGCCGCCGTTCTCGAGCAGCGCCCTGAAAGCCTTCGCCGTCGGCTGGTCGAAGAGGCCCTTCTCCTTGAACGCTTCGAAGGCGTCCTTGTCCAAGACCTCGCTCCAGATGTAGGCGTAGTACCCGGCCGCGTACCCGCCCACGATGTGGCTGAAGTACGGGCTCCGGTAGCGCGGCGGGATCTCCGGGAGGTTCTTGATCTTCTCCATCGACGCCTGCTCGAACGCCGTCGCGTCCTTCTCCTCGGGTGTCGCCAGCGTGTGCCAGTCCATGTCCAGGATCGAGGCGGCCAGGTATTCCACGGTGACGAAACCCTGGTTGAACTGCTCGGCCTTCTCGATCTTCTCGACCAGGGCGGCCGGGATCACCTCGCCCGTCTTGTAGTGCTTGGCGTACACCTTCAGCACGTCCGGCTCGAGTGCCCAGTTCTCCATGATCTGCGAGGGGACCTCGACGAAGTCGCGCGGGAAGCGCGCGAGGGTCCGGTAGGGCACCTTCCCGAGGAACGAGGCGATCGCGTGTCCGAACTCATGGAACAGCGTCCCCACCTCCTCGAGCGTGATCAGCGCCGGCTCGTCACCCGCGGGACGGGAGAAGTTGCAGACGTTGGTGACGATGGGCCGGATGACCTTGCCGTTCCGCACGGAGCTGCCACGCATCCCGCCGGTCCACGCGCCCACGCGCTTCCCGGGGCGCGGGTGGAAGTCGGTGTAGAAGAGCGCGAGGTGCGAGCCGTCACGGTCCTTCACCTCCCACGCCTTGACCTCGGGGTGATAGGTCGGCACGTCCGGCCGCGGCGTGATGGTGATGCCGTACAGCTGGTTGGCAACGTAGAAGGCGCCCTGCAGGACGTTGTCCAGCTTGAAGTACGGCCGCAGCGCCTGTTCGTCGAGGTCGTACCTGGCCTTGCGGACCTTCTCCGTGTAATAGCGCCAGTCGCCGGCGTCCAACTTGAAAATGCCTTCTTCCTTGTCGATCGCCGCCTGCAGATCGGCCGCCTCGCGCAACGCAACCTCGCGCGCCGGCTTCCACAGCTGGTTGAGCAGCCCGTAGACACCCGCGGGGTTCTTCGCCATGTTTTCCTCGAGGACGAAGTCCGCATGGGTCTTGTAACCGAGGAGGTTCGCGCGCTGCACCCGCAGGGCGGCAATCCTCGCGATGATCTTCTTGTTGTCCCACTGGTCGTTGTGGTCGCACCGCGTGGTGTAGGCGGTCATGATCTGGCGGCGCAGCTCGCGGTTGTCGGCGTACTGCAGGAAGGGCCAGATGCTCGGCGCTTGCAGGGTGTAGACCCACTTGCCCGGCATCTTCGCCGCCTTGGCCGCGTCAGCGCCGCTCGCCACCACCGACGGCGGCAGCCCCTTCAAATCCTCCGCCTTGTCGATCACCAGCTGGTACGTGTTGGTGTCGTGCAGCAGGTTGTCGCCAAACTTGATGCCGAGGTCGGACAACTCCGCGTTGACCTTCTTCAACTGCTCCTTCTTCGCCTCGTCCAGGTTGGCACCC